>Ga0172374_1002773_pt1 | contig 10896 bp, 7 predicted proteins | sample LakKiv3m_FD_114536 | JGI IMG/M metagenome (GOLD analysis project Ga0172374, IMG submission 114536) | Freshwater microbial communities from Kabuno Bay, South-Kivu, Congo - kab_092012_10.3m | ecosystem: Environmental > Aquatic > Freshwater > Lake | place: Democratic Republic of the Congo... | reverse complement strand
GTGGCGTGCCACCGTTGTAGCCCGCGAGACCGCATGCGTCTCGCTCGAGCACCGGCTCGCGATCGATGAGCTGCTGGCCGCCGACCGCGACGCGTTCGAGGCGATGAGCGACCGGGAGGTCGTCGGCCGTGCCCGTTCAGAGGCGGCGCGTCTGGACGCCGCAGCCGTGACAGCCCGCCGACGCAGGGCCGAGTCCGAGCGCCGCGTCACGATCCGTCCCGCTCCCGACACCATGGTCTGGCTGACCACGCTGCTTCCTGTTGCCGAAGGCGTCGCCGCCTACGCCGCACTCACCCGCAGCGCCGACAGCGCCCGCGCCGAGGGAGACCCGCGCACCAAGGGGCAGGTGATGGCCGACGAGCTGGTCGACCGCGTCCTCGGCCGCAGGCGGACAGGCGGCACCGAGGACCACGAGGACGCAGAAGGTGTCGAGCGCACCTCGGGCGCACGCCACGCGTCCCGCTCCATCGACCTCAATCTCGTGATGTCCCACGAGGCGCTCCTCGGCACGGCCGACGACGAGGCTCGACTCACCGGCTTCGGCCCGATCCCGGCCGAGCTGGCCCGCGAGATCGTCGCTCGGTCCCTCGGCGCGGGCGAGGAGGTCTGGCTCCGCCGGCTCCATGCCTCGCCGACCACCGGCGAGCTCGTCGCGGTGGACAGCCGCGCCCGCCTCTTCCCCGCAGGCCTCGCCCGCCTCATCAGGCTGCGCGACCAGGACTGCCGCACACCGTGGTGCGGGGCTCCCATCCGCCACGTCGACCACGTCGTGCCGCACGAGGCCGGCGGGCCCACCAGCGCCGCCAACGGCCAAGGGCTGTGCGAGGCGTGCAACTACGCCAAGGCAGCCCCACGCTGGCGGGCCAGACCCGGGCCGGGCGGCACCGTGACGACCACGACCCCGACCGGCCACTCGCTCAGCACCAGGCCGCCGCCGATCGCGACGGTCACGCGCCGCGACCTCCCAGCCCTGACGATCGACTACGTCCTCGCCGGCTGACCCGCATGCCCTGACTGCAACACTCCGTCCATGACGATCGCGAAGTCCCTCGTCCTGTTCGCCGTCGCCGCCCTGGCCGAGATCGGCGGCGCGTGGTTGGTCTGGCAAGGCGTTCGCGAGCACCGCGGCTGGCTGTGGATCGGCGCGGGCGTGATCGCGCTCGGCCTCTACGGCTTCGTCGCCACGCTGCAGCCGGACGCGAACTTCGGGCGGATCCTGGCGGCGTACGGCGGGGTCTTCGTCGCCGGCTCGCTCGCGTGGGGCATGGTCGTCGACGGCTTCCGCCCCGACCGCTACGACGTCATCGGCGCCCTCGTCTGCCTGGTCGGGGTCGCGGTGATCATGTACGCCCCGCGCCCCGCCTGACCGGGCGGCGACTACTCGACCGGCAGGCCCAGCCCCCGCGCGATCAGCATCCGCTGGACCTCCGAGGTGCCCTCGCCGATCTCGAGGACCTTGGCGTCGCGGTAGAACCGCACGACCGGGTACTCCTCCATGAAGCCGTAGCCACCGAAGACCTGCGTGGCGATGCGGGTCGCAGTGACGGCCGACTCAGTGGCGTACAGCTTGGCGACGGCGGCGGCCTGCTTGAAGGCGGCCATCGAGACCGACGACGAGCCGGCGTCCATGGCGTCCTTCATCGCCGCCGCCTTGTAGGTCAGCAGGCGCGAGGCGTCGAGCATCACCTGCAGGTCGGAGACCTGGAAGGCGAGGCCCTGCTTGCGCCCGATCGGGCCGCCGAAGGTCTGCCGCTCGCCGGCGTACTGGACCGACATGTCGAGGCAGGCCTGGATGCAGCCGACCGCGAGCGCGGCGATGGCGACGCGACCGTCGTCGAGCGTGGCGAGGAACTGCGCGTAGCCGCGACCGCGCTCGCCGAGCAGGTTCGACTCCGGCACGCGCGCGTCGGAGAAGGACAGCGGGTGGGTGTCGGAGGCGTGCCAGCCGAGCTTGTCGTAGGCCTTCTCGGCGACGAAGCCGGGGGTGTCGGAGGGGACGATGATCGTCGAGATCTCCGGCCGGCCGTCGCCCCGCTCGCCCGTCCGCGCCGTCACGGTCACGAGCGAGGTGATCGAGGAGCCGGAGTTGGTGATGAACTGCTTGGAGCCGTTGACGACCCACTCGCCGTCGTCGAGGACGGCCCTGGTCTTCGTCGCGCCGGCGTCGGACCCGGCACCGGGCTCCGTCAGGCCGAACCCGGCGATCTTCTCGCCGGCGACCAGCTCGGGCAGCCAGGTCTTCTTCTGCTCGTCGGTGCCGTAGGTGAGGATCGGGTTGATGCCCAGGCCCACCGCCGCCTCGAGGGTGATGCCCATCGACTGGTCGACGCGGCCGACCTCCTCGATCGCGATGCACAGGGAGGTGAAGCCGCCGTCCTCACCGGCCATCCCGGCGCCGCCGAACTCCTCCGGAGCGGTCAGCCCCATCAGCCCGAGCGCGCCCATCTTCTGCACGACGTCGGTCGGGAAGTGGTGGTCGCGGTCCCACTGCGCGGCGTGCGGCGCGATCTCGGCCTCGGCGAAGTCGCGGACGCTGCGGCGGAACTGCTCGTGCTCGGGGGACAGCTCGAAGGTCATGCCGGCAGCCTAGCCCGAGGGGGTTAGCGATCGCTAACCCCCGATGAGACGGGCGTCACCCGGACCGATTCAACCGAAGGAACGAGGCGGCGTTAGAGTTAGGCGAGCCTAAGCAAAGTAAGGACACCCTCGTGACGACTCCCCCGCGCCGCGCCACCCCCCGTACGGCTGCCGCCCTCGCCGGCACCCTCCTCGCCGCCTCCGCCCTCTCGGGCTGCGGCGTGTTCGGCTCGCCCGACCTGGTGATCTACAACGCCCAGCACGAGGAGCTGCTCGACGAGATCGTCCCGCTGTTCGAGGAGGAGTCCGGCCTCGACGTCGAGCTGCGCAGCGGCAAGGACCTCGAGATGGCCAACCAGATCGTCGAGGAGGGCGAGGACTCCCCGGCCGACGTGTTCCTCACCGAGAACTCGCCCGCGATGACGATCGTCGACAACGCCGGCCTCTTCGCCGAGCTGCCCGAGTCCGCGACCGAGACCATCCCGGACGAGTACGTCCCCGCGGACCGCACGTGGACCGGGTTCCTGGCCCGCTCGACCGTCGCGATGTACAACACCGACACCATGACCGAGGCCGACATGCCCGCCTCGATCCTCGACTTCGCCGACCCGGAGTGGGAGGGCCGCGTCGCCTTCTCCCCCACCGGCGCCGACTTCCAGGCGATCGTGTCCGCCGTCCTCGAGCTCGAGGGCGAGGAGGCGACCGCGGCGTGGCTCGAGGGCCTGAAGGCCAACGGCGTGATCGTGCAGAACAACCTCGTCGTCATGCAGTCGGTCGACTCCGGCGAGGTGGACGCCGGCATCGCCTACCACTACTACTGGTACCGCGACCGCGAGGAGAACGGCACCGACTCCGACACCTCCGCGCTGCACTTCTTCGGCGACCAGGACCCGGGCGCCTTCCTCAGCATCTCCGGCGCCGGCATCCTCGCCAGCAGCGAGAATCAGGACGCCGCGCAGGAGTTCGTCACCTGGCTCACCGGCACCGAGGCGCAGCAGGCGATGGCGGAGTCGTACGCCCTGGAGTACCCGCTCAACCCCGACGCCAGCCTCGCGCCCGAGGTCAAGCCGTTCGACGAGCTCGAGCCGCCGACGGTCGACGTGGCCGGTCTCAACGGCCCGCAGGTGACCGAGCTGATGACCGCGGCAGGCCTGCTCTGACCACGGTCACCACCCGGACCGCCACCCGGACCGGCAGGTCGACGGGCCGGCGGACCGACCACCGGACCCCGCCGCTGCTCCTCGCGGCGGGGGCGGCCGTGGCCGTCCTGGCGCTGGTGCCGCTGGCCTACGTGGTCTCGTACGTCGTGGCGATCGGGCCGGTCGAGCTCTGGGAGCTCGTGGCCCGGCCGCGGATCGCCGAGCTGCTGCGCAACACCATCACCCTCGCGGTGGCATGCATGGCGGCGACCGCCGCCCTCGGCGTCGCGCTCGCCGTCGCCGTCGAGCGCACCGACCTGCCCGGCCGCCGCCTGTGGCACGGCCTGCTCGTGGCCCCGCTCGCGGTGCCCGCCTTCGTCAACGGCTACGCCTGGGTCTCCCTCGACCGCGGCGTCCAGGGGTTCGGCGGCGCGTTCGCGGTCGTCACCCTCTCCTACTACCCGCTCGTCTACCTCCCGGTCGTGGCGATGCTGCGCCGCCTCGACCCCGCGCTCGAGGAGACCGCGTTCTCCCTCGGCCACTCGCGCTCGCGCACCTTCCGCACCGTCGTCCTGCCGCAGCTGCGCCCCGCGCTGCTGGGCGGCGCGCTGCTCGTGGGGCTGCACCTGCTCGCCGAGTTCGGTGCGCTGTCGCTGCTGCGGTTCCCGACGTTCACCACCGCCATCTACGACCAGTACGGCTCGACCTTCAACGGCGCCGCCGCGACCGCGATGGCCGGCGTCCTGGTGCTGCTGTGCCTGGTCCTGCTGCTGGCCGACCTGCGCCTGCGCGGCGACCGGAGGTACGCCCGCGTGGGCCGGGGCGCCGCCCGCACGGCGGTCCCGCTGACGCTCGGTCCCTGGCGGGCGCCGGTGCTCGCGAGCGTCGGCGCCGTCGTCGTCCTCGCCCTCGGCGTGCCTGCCTTCTCGCTCGTGCGCTGGCTCGTCGCCGGGACGTCGACGGAGTTCCCAGTCGCCGAGCTCACCGAGGCGCTGGTCGCGACCCTCGCGCTCGCCCTCGCCGGCGCGGTCGTCACCACGCTCGCCGCGATCCCGGTCGTGTGGCTCGCCGTACGCCACCGCGGGTGGGCGAGCACGGTGATCGAGCGCAGCACGTACGTCGCCAACGCCCTGCCGGGCATCGTCGTCGGGCTCGCGCTCGTGGTCGCCTCGCTCCGCGTCGTCCCGGTCGTCTACCAGACCGCCGGGCTGCTCGTCGCCGCCTACGCCATCCTCTTCCTGCCCCGCGCGGTGGTGACCGTGCGCGCCGGGCTCGAGCAGGCGCCCGCCGTGCTCGACGACGTCTCCCACAGCCTCGGCCTCGGCACCCTCGCCACGGCGCGGCGGGTCACGCTGCCGCTCATCGCCCCGAGCCTGGGCGCCGGCGCGGCCCTCGTCTTCCTCGCGATCTCCACCGAGCTGACGGCCACCCTGATGCTCTCCCCCATCGGCACGAGCACGCTGGCGACCGAGTTCTGGTCGGCCTCGTCCGAGCTGCGCTACGGCGCGGCCGCCCCGTACGCCCTCCTGCTCGTGCTCGTCTCGATCCCCGCCACGGTGCTGCTGATGCGCGCCGACAGTCCCGCTGCCCGCACGGAAACGGTCCCGGCATGAGCTCCCTGACCATCACCGGCGTCACCAAGACCTTCGGCACCGGCCCCGACGCCACCCGGGCCGTCGACGACGTCACGCTCCACGTGCCGCACGGCTCCTTCACCACCGTGCTCGGGCCGTCGGGCTGTGGCAAGACGACCCTGCTGCGCCTCATCGCCGGCTTCCTCGTGCCCGACGCCGGCAGCATCGCGTTCGGCGCGACCACCGTCGCCGGCGACGGCGTACGTCCCGTCCCGCCCCAGTCGCGCCACGTGGGCTACGTCCCGCAGGAGGGCGCGCTCTTCCCCCACCTCGACGTCGCGGCCAACATCGCCTTCGGGCTGCCGAGCCACGCACGCGGCGGCCAGGCGGGCCGCGACCGCGTCACCGAGATGCTCGACCTCGTCGAGCTGCCCTCGCACTTCCGCGACCGTCGCCCCGACGAGCTCTCCGGCGGCCAGCAGCAGCGCGTCGCCCTCGCCCGCTCGCTCGCACCCCAGCCGGCCGTCGTGCTGCTCGACGAGCCGTTCTCGTCCCTCGACGCGAGCCTGCGCGGCACCACCGCCGCGGCCGTGCGCCGGGCGCTGGCGGCGACCACCACGACGGCGCTGCTCGTCACCCACGACCAGAACGAGGCGCTCTCGCTGGCCGACCAGGTCGCGGTGATGCGCGGCGGCCGGCTCGTGCAGTCCGCGCCGCCGAGCGAGGTCTACCTCTCGCCGAGCGACCCGCAGGTGGCGGAGTTCGTCGGTCGCGCCGTCGTGCTGCCCGGCACCGCGACCGACGGCCGGGCGACGTGCGCGCTCGGTGAGGTCGTGCTGTCCGAGGCCGCGACCGGGCCGGTCGCGCTGATGATCCGGCCCGAGCAGGTCTACGTCGACCTCGCCCACGCCGAGGGGGTGCGCGGCACGGTCGAGGAGGTCAGCTACTACGGCCACGACTGCGCGGTCAGGGTCGTCCTCGACGACGGCACCTCGGTGCTCGCCCGGATGGCGGGCGTACGCCACCCGTCCGAGGGCGACGTCGTCCACCTCCGCGTGACCGGGCTGGTGCGCGCCTACCGGCCCGAGGGTGCGCCGTGACGCTGACGACCTCCTCCCCAGCACTCCAGCGGGCGCTCACTCCTCGTACGCCCGCCGCGACCGGACCGGTCCTCGACCACGCCCGCTTCGGCGACGCCCCTGCCGTCGTGCTCGACGACTCCGTCCTCAGCCACGCCGACCTCGCCCGACGGGTCGCCGACCGTGCCGCGTCCTGGGGTCCGGCCCGGCGCCTGGTGCTGGTCGAGGGCGCCAACGACCTCGATGCGCTCGTCGCCTACCTCGCCGCCCTCCAGCACGGCCACGTGGCGCTGGTCGTGCCCGACGGCCGGCCCGAGCAGCGCGACGCGACGATCGCCGCCTACGACCCCGACGTCGTGTGCGCGGCCTCCGCGCCCGACGACGTACGCCGCCCGCTCAGCGCGCACGAGCTGCACCCCGACCTCGCGCTGCTGCTGAGCACGTCCGGCACCACCGGCTCCCCCAAGCTGGTGCGCCTCTCGCGCGCCAACGTCGCCAGCAACGCCGCCGCCATCGCCGCCTACCTCGACCTCACCCCGGCCGACCGCGCGATCACGGCCCTGCCGCTGCACTACTGCTACGGCCTGTCGGTGCTCCACTCCCACCTCGTCGCCGGCGCGAGCGTCGCCCTGACCGACCTCAGCGTGGTCGACGAGTGCTTCTGGGACCTCTTCACCCGCACCGGCGCGACCAGCCTCGCAGGCGTCCCGCACACCTTCGACCTCCTGGCGGCCAGCGGCTTCGAGGCCCGCGACCTCCCCACCCTGCGCCAGGTGACCCAGGCCGGCGGCCGGCTCGCACCGGACGACGTACGCCGCTGGTCCCGCTTGGGCCGCGGCCGCGGCTGGGACCTGGTCGTGATGTACGGCGCCACCGAGGCCACCGCCCGGATGGCGTGGCTGCCGCCGGAGCTCGCCGAGGACCACCCGGGCGCGATCGGCGTCGCCATCCCCGGCGGCACCCTGTCCCTCGACGAGGCCGCGGACGACCGTCCCGGCGTCGGCGAGCTCGTCTACACCGGCCCCAACGTGATGCTCGGCTACGCCACCACCCCGGCGGACCTCGCGCTCGGTCGCGTGACGGAGGAGCTGCGCACCGGCGACCTCGCCCGGCTGCGGGACGGCCTGTTCGAGGTCGTCGGCCGCCTCAGCCGCCGCGGCAAGGTCTTCGGGCTCCGCATCGACCTCGACGCCGTCGAGCATCGGCTGCGCGCCGACGTCGACCGGCGCGCCCGGGTCGTCGCCACCGACCGCGCCGTGCACGCGTTCGTCACCAGCGGTCGTGGCAGCGGCGCCGCACGGGCGCTCGTGGCCGACCACTGCGGCGTACCTCCCCACGCGGTCCGCGTCACCGTGGTCCCGCAGGTCCCGCACACCACGTCGGGCAAGCCCGACTACGCCGCGCTGGCCGAGCTGGCCGCCCTCGAGGAGCGGGCCGACGAGAGCCGCGACCACCGATCCGACGCAGGCACCGACCAGCCCGCCGCCGGCTCGGTCCGCGCGGACGTCGTGCGCGTGCTGGGGCGGCCCGATGCCTCCGACGACGACTCGTTCGTGGACCTCGGCGGCGACTCGCTGTCCTACGTCGAGCTCTCCACCCGGCTCGGCGCGCACTTCCCCGAGGGGTTGCCGGCCGGCTGGCACACGCGCCCCATCGGCGAGCTCGATCGCCTCGCGCGGGCCGCGAGTGCCGACCCCGGCCCGGTGTCCCGGCGCCGCTCACGGCTCGACACCACCGTCGCGCTGCGGGCGCTCGCGATCCTGTTCGTGGTGGCCAGCCACGTCGACCTCGTCGCGCTCGAGGGCGGCGCGCACCTGCTCCTGGCGCTCGCCGGCTTCAACTTCGCGCGCTTCCAGCTCTCGGCGGCAGGCGGCGCGCGTACGCGCCTGCGCCACGGCCTGGCCGGCCTCGCCCAGCTCCTCGTCCCGTCGGTGCTCTGGGTCGGCGCGGTCGCGCTCGTGCTCGGCACCTACGACCTCACCACCGTGCTGTTCGTGCGGGAAGTGGTCAACGGCGCGGAGTGGGACGACCAGTGGCAGCTGTGGTTCCTCGAGTCGCTGGTGTGGCTGACGGTCGCGGCGCTGGCCGTTACCACGGTGCCGGCGCTGCACCGCCTCGAGCGGCGTACGCCCTTCCGCTTCGCGCTGGGCGTGCTGGCCGTCGCCACCGTCGCCCGCCTCGCCGAGGTGGGCTGGCGCGCCGGCGCGACCGAGCGCTACACGATCCTCGTCGTGGCCTTCTTCTTCGCGCTCGGCTGGGCGGGGGCGCGGGCGACGACCACCCGCGAGCGGTGGCTGGTCACCGCGCTGGCGGTCGTGATGACCGTCGGCTTCTTCGGCCAGCCGCACCGCGAGGTCATCGTGCTGGGCGGGTTCCTGCTGATGCTCTGGGTGCCTCACGTCGCCGTCCCGGCCCCGCTGGCGCGGGCCGCGGGCGTGCTCGCCGGGGCGAGCCTGTTCATCTACCTCACCCACTGGCAGGTCTACCCGCCGCTCGAGGACGCGGGCCACCAGTGGCTCGCGCTTGTGGCGTCCCTCACAGTCGGGATCGCCTACGCGCGGGCGGCCCGCCCGGTGCATCAGGCTGTCGGTCGCGCCGTCCTCGGATCGCGGTAGCCTGCCGAGCGGTACGCCCTCGGGCCGCCGCTCCGCCCAGCCCCGTGTCACCGTCAGGAGTCCTCGCGTGAGCTTGAAGAAGGTCCTCATCGCCAACCGTGGCGAGATCGCCGTCCGCGTCGTACGCGCCTGCAAGGACGCCGGCATCGGCTCCGTCGCGGTCTACGCCGACCCCGACCGCGACGCCCTCTTCGTACGCCTCGCCGACGAGGCCCACTCCCTCGGTGGCGCGACCCCGGCCGAGTCCTACCTCGACATCGAGAAGATCATCGCGATCGCCGAGAAGTCCGGCGCCGACAGCATCCACCCCGGCTACGGGTTCCTCGCCGAGAACGCCGACTTCGCCCAGGCCGTCATCGACGCCGGGCTGGTCTGGATCGGCCCCCCGCCGGCCGCGATCGAGGCCCTCGGCGACAAGGCCAAGGCCAAGCACATCGCCGACAAGGCGAAGGCCCCGCTCGCGCCCGGCACCAAGGACCCCGTCGCCGATGCCGACGAGGTCGTCGCCTTCGCGAAGGAGAACGGCCTGCCCGTCGCGATCAAGGCCGTCTTCGGCGGCGGCGGCCGCGGACTCAAGGTCGCGCGCACGCTCGAGGAGATCCCCGACGCGTACGAGTCGGCGGTCCGTGAGGCCGTCACCGCGTTCGGTCGCGGCGAGTGCCTGGTCGAGAAGTTCCTCGACAAGCCACGCCACGTCGAGACCCAGTGCCTCGCCGACCAGCACGGCAACGTCGTCGTCGTCTCCACGCGCGACTGCTCGCTGCAGCGCCGCAACCAGAAGCTGGTCGAGGAGGCCCCGGCCCCGTTCCTCACCGACGAGCAGCTCACCGAGCTCTACGAGTCGTCCAAGCGGATCCTCAAGGAGGCCGGCTACCACGGCGCCGGCACGTGCGAGTTCCTCGTCGCCCAGGACGGCACCATCTCCTTCCTCGAGGTCAACACCCGCCTCCAGGTGGAGCACTGCGTCTCCGAGGAGGTCACCGGCATCGACCTCGTGCGCGAGATGTTCCGCATCGCCGCCGGCGAGGAGCTCGGCTACGACGACCCCGAGATCCGCGGCCACTCCATCGAGTACCGCATCAACGCCGAGGACGGCGGCCGCAACTTCATGCCCGCCCCCGGCACGCTGTCCGCGTGGAACCCGCCGTCCGGCCCGGGCGTACGCCTCGACGGCGGCTACGAGAACGGCGAGACCATCCCGGGCTCGTTCGACTCCCTCATCGCCAAGCTCATCGTCACCGGCCGCGACCGCACCCAGGCCCTCGAGCGCTCGCGGCGCGCCCTCGACGAGTTCGTCGTCGACGGCATGCCCACCGTCATCCCCTTCCACCGCGCCGTGGTCAGCGACCCCGCGTACGTCGGCGCCTCCACGCCCTCCGGCGAGGGCGAGTTCACCGTCTACACGCAGTGGATCGAGACGGAGTTCGACAACCAGATCGAGCCCTACGCCGGCGACACCGCCGAGGCGGACGAGCCCGGCGAGCGGCAGAAGGTCACCGTCGAGGTCGGCGGACGCCGCCTCGAGGTCGTCCTCCCCGCCGGGCTCGGCGGGCTGTCCGTCGGCGGCGGCGCGGCCGCGGGCGGTGCGAAGAAGGCCAAGCGGTCGACCAAGAAGGCCGGTGCCGCCGCGTCGGGCGACGCCGTCACCTCGCCGATGCAGGGCACCATCGTCAAGGTCGTCGTCGAGGAGGGCCAGTCCGTCGCCGAGGGCGACACCATCGTCGTCATGGAGGCGATGAAGATGGAGCAGCCCCTCAAGGCCCACAAGGCCGGCACCGTCACCGGCCTCCAGGCCGAGGTCGGCGCGACCGTCACCAACGGTGCGGTCATCTGCGAGCTCAAGGACTGAGGTCCGCGGCGCCCGCCCCCCGGTAACGGGTCGGTACGCCCACTCCCGCCCCCACCGATGGGG
>Ga0172374_1002772_pt1 | contig 10897 bp, 9 predicted proteins | sample LakKiv3m_FD_114536 | JGI IMG/M metagenome (GOLD analysis project Ga0172374, IMG submission 114536) | Freshwater microbial communities from Kabuno Bay, South-Kivu, Congo - kab_092012_10.3m | ecosystem: Environmental > Aquatic > Freshwater > Lake | place: Democratic Republic of the Congo... | reverse complement strand
TTGAACTTTTGGAAAGGCAAAACAATAAAATCATATTTTGCCGCTTACATTCAGGCGGTTTCTCCTAAGCTTGTTGTGACTTTTATTGACAATAATACTGATTTTTATTGTATTTCAAAGCAATTCCCTGACATAAAAACTATTTTATGTCAAAATGGTATAAGGGCAGAGCTGGGAGATGTTTTTGAACATTTGAGGAAATCAGATGATTATCATGTTGATTATATGCTTGTAATGGGTAATGCGATAGGGAAAAAATACTCTACATATATATCAGGTTCGATATTGGCTAATGGGTCATTAAAGAATAACTATGTTAATTATAAATATGTAGAGCCTGATGGATCCATATTATTTATTTCACAATACCGTGATAAGCCAAAAAATAATGCGCCATTCTTTACCGATATCGATAATAATCCATTTTTTTATGATCAATTTTATTCGGCAGAATCAATAGTTTTAAAATTCCTTGCAAAATGGTGTGTTGAGCATAATAAATTGTTGAAAATAGCGGGATTTTCAATAGAAAAAAGTGAACAAGAAATAGCTTATTTTGAAACATTTTTAACTGGATACGCATGGGAATACATCCCGAGATCGGATCAATATAGTTCGTACAAATCAGTGGATGCCGCCGAAATAGTGGTATTTATTGATTCAACATTAGGTTATGAGGCTGCCGCTCGTGGAAAAAAAACGGCATGTTTTTCTTGTAGAGGAGTAAATCTAAACAATGGAGCTACCCGATTTGGTTGGCCAGCAGAAATGCCAAATAATGGCCCATTCTGGTCTAATGATCAAGATGAAATGCAATTCCTCAGAGTAATGGATTACCTCAATACAGTTAGTGCTGAGGAGTGGGAGCAAACCCGCAAATGTTACATGAGTGAAATAATGGAGTTTGATCCAGGTAATACACGTTTTGTCGCATTGCTTGATCAACTTTTACCAAAACCATTGAATCAATCCTATGCTTAGTAACTCATCCATTCTCATCACCGGAGGTACAGGTTCTTTTGGCCATACCTTTGTTCCAATGACTCTTGCAAAGTATAATCCGCGACGATTAGTCATCTATTCCCGTGATGAGATGAAGCAGTGGGAGATGGCTAAAATTTATGGAAATGATGAGCGAGTCCGTTTTTTTATTGGCGATGTGCGTGACAAGGACAGGCTTGCCAGGGCTCTCAATGGTATTGATTATGTCGTTCATGCTGCGGCAACCAAAATAGTTCCGACTGCAGAATATAACCCGTTCGAATGTGTCAAGACTAACGTACTGGGAGCCATGAACCTCATTGACGCGTCTATTGACCAAGGGGTTAAGCGAGTGGTTGCTCTTTCAACGGACAAAGCAAGTAGCCCAATTAATCTTTATGGTGCGACCAAACTAACCTCTGACAAGTTGTTTATCGCGGGGAACTCCTACGCAGGCAATAACGACACGCGTTTTGCTATTGTGCGCTATGGCAATGTTATGGGTTCACGCGGCTCGGTTATTCCTTTTTTTCTTACCCTTGCAGCAAGAGGTGTGTTACCAATAACCGATGTGCGCATGACTCGCTTCATGATCACTCTTGAACAAGGGGTAGATCTTGTTTGGCACGCGTTTGAGGATATGGTTGGTGGTGAAATATATGTCAAGAAAATACCTTCAATGAAAGTTACCGATGTCGCGATAGCTGCCGCACCAGATGCTACCCACGACATCGTAGGAATTCGTCCGGGTGAAAAATTGCATGAGCAGATGATTGGTCCGGAAGATGCCCCGCATACATACGAGTACGTTGATCATTACAAAGTGCTCCCTGCTATCCATGACTGGAGCTTAGACAAAAAGAGAATCAATGGCGGGACTTTGGTTGCTCAGGATTTCACTTACTGCTCCGATAACAATACTGAATGGATGAGTATAGACATCTTGAAGGCTTGGATAGAACAAAACCGTGACCACATCGGCAAGATTTGAATGCTGCCATCTAATTCGGTGAAACTTGCTCTTGGTACAGTCCAATTCGGACTTTCCTATGGTATTGCTAATCAGGCAGGTCAAGTATCGCGTTCAGAGGCCAAGGCGATGTTGCAGTTGGCATCAACCAACGGCATTGATACCCTTGATACTGCCATTGCGTATGGAGAGAGCGAAGCATGCCTTGGTGAAGCCGGTACTCAAGGCTTTAAGCTGGTGACAAAATTGCCAGCATTGCCCGATAATTGTTCAAATGTTCGTGTCTGGGTACTGAAGCAATTTGAGGCATCATTATCCCGCATGAATGTTACTGCGGTTTATGGTTTTTTACTGCATCAATCACATCAGTTGCTTGGATCCAATGGTATAGCTCTGTATCAGGTACTACAAGAGTTGAAATCAAATGGTCAAGTGCAAAAGGTCGGTGTTTCTATTTATTCACCCAACGAATTGGCCCTTCTCCCAAAGGATTACCGTTTTGATCTGGTGCAAGCGCCTTTCAATCTTGTCGATCAACGTCTTTATACTACGGGTTGGTTGCAGCGCCTGAAAGACGAGGGTGCTGAAGTTCACACCCGGTCAGCTTTTTTGCAAGGTTTGTTACTGATGGCACAATCCGACATACCAACCAAATTTTCCCCGTGGAGTGGGTTGTGGTACCGATGGCATAAGTGGCTTGCTGACTACAATATTTCGGCATTACAGGCATGCATGGCGTTTCCACTCTCTTTTCCTGAAATCGATCGCGTGGTTGTGGGATCAGACAGCCTTGACCAATTGTCGCAAATTTTTAGTGTTGTCAATAGGGAACCTATAAGTGATTTGCCTGACTTGCAGTGCGAAGACGAAAATCTGATTAATCCTGCCAATTGGCCCACATTTTGAAAATTATAGCCATTGTACAAGCCCGCATGGGCTCTACCCGCCTGCCTGACAAGGTGATGAAATCCATAGGGGGGATTCCAATGATTGAGTTACTTCTTAACCGTTTGGCACGTGCTGAAGAAGTAAATCAAATTATTGTTGCTACCTCATTGGATAAACGCAATTTATCTTTGGTCGAGCATGTTCGCAAGCTCGGCTACATTTGCGAACAAGGTAGTGAAAACGATGTGCTTGATCGCTATATGCAAGCAGCCAAAAAAAATCAAGCAGATGTTGTTGTGCGTATTACCGGCGATTGTCCACTTGTAGACCCTGGTTTGGTCGATGAAGTTATTCGCCGCTTCAAAATCGAAGATGTAGATTACCTTTGCAATAATTATCCACCAACCTACCCTGACGGCCTCGATATCGAAGTTTGTTGGTTTAAAGCCTTGGAACAAGCCTGGCGAGAAACCAGTGATCCGTTTGACAGGGAGCACGTTACATCTTATCTTCGTAAACCGGGGTTGTTTAAAACCGGAGTCATGCAGCATGAGCTAGATTTATCGTCCTTACGTTGGACTGTTGATGAGCCTGCTGATTTCACGGTCATAGAAAAGGTTTTTCAGTATTTTTATCCACGCATTGATTTTACCTGGAAGGATGTGCTTGATTTGCAGCTTAAACAACCCGATCTATTCAGCTTTAACCAGAATATTATTCGTAACGAGGGGTCTATCATGGGGACTGGCCAAAAACTTTGGAAGCGAGCTAAACAAGTTATTCCTGGCGGCAATATGCTGCTTTCCAAACGAACCGAAATGTTTCTGCCCAATCAGTGGCCGGCATATTTTAGCAAAGCGAAAGGGTGTCGAGTATGGGATCTGGATGGCAACGAGTACATTGATATGTCCATCATGGGGATTGGTACCAATACGCTTGGATATGGTCATCCTGAAGTTGATGATGCTGTACGCAGTACCATAGATGCCGGAAATATGTCCACCTTCAATTGTCCGGAAGAGGTCTATTTGGCTGAAAAGTTGGTTGAACTGCATCCCTGGGCAGATATGGTGAGACTTGCGCGTACAGGTGGTGAGGCTAATGCGGTCGCAATTCGAATTGCTCGTGCTGCATCAGGTAAAGATAAAGTGGCTATTTGTGGATATCACGGCTGGCACGACTGGTATCTCTCCGCGAATCTTGGTGATGACCAGAGTCTTGATGGTCATTTGCTGCCGGGTCTTGAGCCTAACGGTGTTCCCAGAAGTTTGCGTGGTACCGTATTCCCTTTCAATTATAATAACTTTGCGGAGCTTGAAGCTCTTGTCAACACCCACGATATTGGTGTCATCAAAATGGAGGTGGTCCGCAACGCCGGACCTGAAGATAACTTTTTGCACAAAGTCCGGAATCTTGCAGCTGAACGGGGTATTGTGCTGATTTTCGATGAATGCACATCCGGTTTCCGTGAGACCTTTGGTGGACTTCATAAAAAGTATGGAGTTGAACCCGATATGGCCATGTTCGGCAAAGCTTTAGGCAACGGCTACGCCATAACCGCAACGATTGGTCGTCGGGAAATTATGGAGGCTGCGCAAACTACTTTCATAAGCAGTACATTCTGGACTGAGCGTATAGGGCCGACTGCCGCCCTCAAAACACTTGAGGTTATGGAACGTGAGAAATCATGGGAGACAATCACCACCACAGGACTGAATATTCGTCACGGTTGGCAAAAGCTTGCTGACAAGTACAGTCTGAAGATAGACCACTGGGGCTTGCCTTCACTTACCGGTTTCACTTTCAAAAGTACGGATTCACTAGCGTACAAGACCCTTCTTACTCAAGAGATGTTGGCCAAAGGTTATCTTGCAAGTAACAGCGTTTATGTGTGCATTGATCATACCCCTAAGGTTGTTGATGGCTTCATTGAAGCTCTGGATCCGGTATTTGGTTTGATCAAGGAGTGTGAAGATGGTCGGGATATAATGAGTTTGCTTAAAGGTCCAGTATGTCACAGTGGATTTAAACGGTTGAACTGATGGGAACTATTCTGATTACAGGGGCGACTGGCCTACTCGGATCAAGCTTAGTGCCCTATTTAAATAATTGTGGTTACCATGTAGTGACACATGCGCATACAACGCAAGCGGGCGTAATGTTTGATCTGTCTGACAGGATCAAATCTTATGAAATCCTTGAACAAATGCAACCCAGTATAATCATAAATCTGGTGAGCCTAACTAGTGTTGAACTTTGCGAAGAACAAGTTAACCTGGCGTATTTAACAAATACAAGAACTGTTGAGAATCTCGCACATTGGATAGTGTTATCCGAGGTAGACTGTCATCTTGTGCACATCTCAACTGATCATGTTTATGACGGGATGAGTCTTCACACAGAAGATGATATTACTATTACTAATAATTATGCCTTGTCAAAGTATGCAGGTGAGTTAGCCGCGAATCGGGTATGTAGTACGGTCCTTCGTACTAATTTTGTTGGGCGCAGCAAGGTAAGTCATCGCGAGAGCTTGACCGACTGGGTTTATAACTCGTTGACGACCGCAAAAAAAGTGCAGGTATTAAAGGATGTTTATTTCAGTCCGCTATCAATTACAACACTTTGCGAGATGATAGAGCTTGTAGTACAAAAGAAACCGGTCGGGACTTATAACTTGGGCTCACACAACGGTATGAGTAAAGCGGATTTTGACTTTGCTTTTGCTGAAAGTTTACACCTGCCCACCAATACTATGACACGTATCGAAACCAGCCAGGCAACATTTTTAAGAGCCTACCGTCCAAGAGATATGCGTATGGACTGTTCAAAATTTGAAAATGTGCTCAACGTTAAATTGCCGCACTTAAGTGACCTGATTCAACAGTTAGCTTTAGAATATGATGAAATCGTCTAATTCTGTACTTACAATTCAAGAAAAGAAGATCGGTCATGATTATCCAACTTATTTCATTGCCGATATAGCAGCAAACCATGATGGGGATTTAGGGCGAGCAATAGATTTGATCTATAATGCTGCTGAAGCGGGAGCCGATGCCGCAAAATTTCAGCACTTCAAGGCCGAAACAATCGTGAGTGATTTAGGTTTTAAATCCATGGGCGATCAGCAATCCCATCAAGCCAAATGGAAGAAATCTGTCTTTGAAGTTTATAAGGATGCCAGTGTCAATCTGGATTGGACGGCCGCACTAAAAGAAACTTGCGACAAGGCCGGAATTGCTTTTTTTACGAGTCCCTATGCTTTTGACCTTGTAGATCATATTGATCCCTATGTCCCAGCATATAAAATCGGTTCAGGAGATATTACCTGGATTGAGATGGTGACCTATATAGCAAAAAAGCAAAAACCTTATATTTTGGCAACAGGTGCTTCCTCGATGGATGATGTTTATAGAGCAGTTTCTGCCGGATTGGAAGTCAATTCACAGTTATGTTTGATGCAGTGCAATACAAATTATACTGCCAGTGTAGAGAACTTTAAATACATTCAACTCAATGTGCTTAAAGCTTATCGAGAAATGTATCCTGATTTGGTTCTCGGCTTGAGTGACCATACGCCCAGTCATACAACTGTGCTTGGTGCCGTAGCGTTGGGAGCTCGGATGATTGAAAAACACTTTACTGATGATATAAACCGTATAGGTCCCGATCATGCGTTTTCAATGGATCCTACATCCTGGCGTGATATGGTTGATCGAACACGAGAGTTGGAACGTGCTTTAGGTGTTGGCATAAAGCGAATAGAAGAGAATGAAAAGGATACGGTCATTATACAGCGTCGCGCGATTCGTGTGTCAGAAAGTCTGACTGCGGGTACCGTTTTGAAGCGTGAGCATCTTACTTTTTTGAGACCATGTCCGTCAGACGGCTTGCCTCCTTATAAAATGAATGAGATCATTGGAAAGTGTGTCAGGCGAAATATAACCATCGGTGAACATCTGCAATGGATAGATATCGCCTAGCTATAGTAATTCCTGCTTATAATGAGTCAGCGACTATCAGTAATATTGTTGAGGCGACTGGTAAATATGGTGTTCCAATAGTTGTGGATGACGGTTCAACCGATGACACAGCTATTCTTGCTTTGCAAGCTGGTGCAGTTGTTGTATCTCAGGGAAAAAATCTTGGTTACGATACAGCATTAAATTCAGGTTTTAAAAGAGCTGTTGATCTTGGTTGTGAGTTAATCATAACAGTAGACGCTGATGGTCAGCACAACCCCATACTCATTCAGAAATTCATTGATACCATAGACCATGGTGCAGATGTTGTTGTAGGTATTCGACATCAACGGCAACGTTTTGCAGAGCATATGTTTGCATGGTACACAAATTTCCGCTACGGAATTATAGACCCTTTGTGCGGGATGAAAATATATAGGCGAGAAGTTTATGATTCACTTTGTCATTTTGATTCATATGGATCAGTTGGTACGGAGTTGATGATTTTTGCAGCAAAAAAGGGTTATCGAGTATCGCAAATACCGTTTGATGTAATTGACAGAAATGGCAAGTCAAGATTTGGCCAAATACTCGCTGGTAATTATAAAATCATCCGGGCAATGCTGCTCTCTATTATCAAGATTAAATAATAGGGTATTTTACGAAATCGATTACCACCAAAAATACTGCACTACTTTTACTTGTTAATGTGAAGATAATATGAAAATAATTGCAACTATTGAAGCTCGTATGACATCATCCCGGTTGCCGGGTAAAGTGTTATTGCAGGCCGCTGGAAAGTCAATGCTGCAACATTTAGTGACTCGCCTTCGTGCCGTTCCTTCATTGAATGACATTGTTTTAGCCACTACAGTGAATCAAACTGATGACATATTGGAACAATTTTCAATAAATGCAGGGATTCAATGTTATCGGGGTAGTGAAGATGATGTAATGGCTCGTGTTATTGGTGCTGCTGAATATGCTGATGCCGATGCCGTGGTTGAGATTACTGCTGATTGCCCGATCATCGATCCCGAGATTATTGAGCAAACCATCCGCATGTTTAAGGTACATACAGTAGATTACGCCAGTAATAATCTTATAAGGAGTTATCCTGACGGCATGGATACCCAAGTGTTTAGGCTGGAGACACTTAAACGATCTGCGGCTATGACAGAGAATGAGCTTGATCATGAGCATGTGACACTTCATATTCGAAATCATCCTGAACTCTTCTCGCAAGTACATCTGGTTGCTCCACCAGAGATTCACTGGCCTGAGTTGGGGCTAACCCTTGATGAACCTAAAGATTATGAGTTACTAAAAAGGATCATTGAACATTTTGAGCCTGACAATCCCTTATTCAGTTGCCTTGATGTTGTCAGACTGCTTCGTCAACAACCGGATTTGGTTGAAATTAATCAGGATGTTATTCGTAAAGGTAATTCATGAATACTATTAGATATTCTATACATTGATTGCCGTTGTCTGTCATGATGCTGGCGGTGCGGAAATTCTGAGCAGTTGGCTTCGTCATTCTGCTGAACCGTTTTGTCTTGTGCTTGATGGTCCCGCAATCAATATATTTAAGCGCAAGTTGGGTTATTGCAGTATAATTACGTTATCTGATGCTGTTAGGCAGAGCGACTGGATACTTTGTGGCACAAGCTGGCAGTCCAATCTTGAGCGCATAGCAATAATAAAGGCAAAAGCAGAGGGAAAGAAGGTTATTGCCTTTTTGGATCATTGGGTAAATTATGTTGAGAGATTTCAGGAGAACGGCGTTAGCCTATTTCCGGATGAGATTTGGGTTGGAGATATTGATGCGGAAAGAATTGCACGAAAGCTCTTTCCTGTGCTGTCGATTGTGTTAAAGTCCAATCCCTATTTCCGGGATTTACAGCTTGAGTTTGAATCACTACCAGCAGGTAAGAGTTACGCTGTTAATGGTTCTTTTCTCTATGTCTGTGAGCCAATTCGGGAACATGCTTTGCTTCAATATGGCGATGAACGTTACTGGGGATACACCGAAGAGGAAGCTTTGAATTATTTTGCGAATAATTTAAACGCACTTGGATGTGCTGTAAGCAGCATTAAAATTCGTCCTCACCCATCCGAGAGCAGGAGTAAATACGATTGGATTAAGGAACAGTTTCCTTCCTTAAAAGTCGAAATTGGTGGTGACAAAACACTGCTGGAAGAAATTGCAGAGTCCAGTGTTGTAGTTGGTTGTGAGTCCATGGCAATGGTTGTTGGGCTGATAGCAAAAAAAAGAGTGATTAGCTCCATTCCGCCGGGCGGCAAGTCATGCAGCCTTCCACAGTCAAAAATAGAACATCTCCAGGTATTGATTGCAAGTGACCAAGGGACGTTACATGTCTGAACAAGTTCTCATCATTGGGCTGGGTCAGATTGGGATGGGTTACGATCTTTCGCTGGATCCTGCGAAAGCTGTTTATACTCACGCCAGAGCGTTCTCACTTCATTCTGCATTTGAGATTGTGGGCGCAGTAGATCCTTCTGCGGCTCAACGGTCCTTGTTTCAACATCATTATAACCTAGCTGCTTATCCTGATATTGAGAGTGCATTGCAGGTGATAAATCCAACTGTTGTTGCTATTGCATCACCAACAGCCATGCACAGTGATGTGCTAAATCAGGTGCTCTTCCATTCAAGACCCAAGGTAATACTTTGTGAAAAGCCGTTGGCTTATGACCTGGAGGAGGCACGCAGGATGCTCACCGCATGTGAATGTGCAGGTGTGAAGTTATTAGTCAATTACATGAGAAGAGCGGACTTTGGAGCGATAGAAGTAAAAAGACGTATTGAGTCCGGTTCAATAGCTGCTCCAGTCAAAGGAGTTGCCTGGTATTCTAAAGGTTTTTTGCACAATGGATCGCATTTTTTCAATCTGCTTGAGTTTTGGCTTGGGGCTTTTAAAACGTCAAAAGTACTGGATGCAGGTCGTCTTTGGGACAATCAGGATCCGGAGCCTGATGTGCAAGTTGTGTTTGAGCGAGGCACTATAGTCTTTCAGGCAGCATGGGAAGAGGCATTCTCGCATTATACAATAGAGCTGCTCAGTTCATCAGGTCGTTTACGGTATGATCAGGGAGGGGAATGTATTATCTGGAATTCTATATACTCAGATCCTAACTTTACCGGATATAGTATGCTCAATCCCAAACCAGAAGTAATTGTAAACAGCATGGGTCGCTATCAATGGCATGTGGTTGATCAACTTGCAGATGCTCTTGCTGGAAAACTGCATACTTTATGCACAGGTCATCAAGCTATGGCAACTCTTGAAGCGATGTATCAAATAATTAATTGAACATGAATATGACAGAAAAACTTGCGCTGTATGGCGGGCCTAAAACAATTACAAAGTCATTCAAGCGATATAACTCTATTGGAAAAGAGGAAGTTGAAGCAGCAAAATCTGTTGTTGAGTCAGGTGTTCTTTCCCAGTTTTTGGGATGCTGGGAGCCGGATTTTTATGGTGGACCAAAAGTTCAGGCATTTGAGCGTGCCTGCGAAAAGTATTTTGGCGTTAAGCATGTTGTTACGGTTAATTCCTGGACATCGGGTTTGATTGCCGCAGTTGGTGCGATAGGGATTGAACCAGGTGATGAGGTTATCGTATCACCATGGACCATGTGCGCGAGTGCTACGGCAATATTGCACTGGAATGCAATTCCTGTTTTTGCTGATATTGAGCCGGAAACATTCACCCTTGACCCGCGATCTGTTGAATCTAATATAACGCCCTATACCAAGGCGATCATGGCAGTGGATATTTTCGGGCACTCTTGTGATATTGATGCGCTTATGGATATAGCAAAGCGGCACAATCTCAAAGTTATTACTGATTCTGCTCAAGCCCCTGGCGTTTTTTACAAAGGTCGTGTGACTGGCACTCAGGCCCATGTTGGAGGTTACAGCTTGAATTATCACAAACATATCCATACTGGTGAAGGGGGCATTCTTGTTACCGATGATGATAATATTTTCGAGCGCCTACAACTCATTCGTAACCATGCTGAAGCTGTTGTTGGAGATAAAGGAATTGCAAATCTGTCTAACATGGTT
>Ga0172374_1002771_pt1 | contig 10899 bp, 12 predicted proteins | sample LakKiv3m_FD_114536 | JGI IMG/M metagenome (GOLD analysis project Ga0172374, IMG submission 114536) | Freshwater microbial communities from Kabuno Bay, South-Kivu, Congo - kab_092012_10.3m | ecosystem: Environmental > Aquatic > Freshwater > Lake | place: Democratic Republic of the Congo... | reverse complement strand
TTGGCGGCTGCGGTATTTTTTTGGCATTACAATTTTCCCGGCTTTTACATGGTGGCTTAATAATTTCAACATGTTACGCCAATTTTTGCCTCTAAAAATTTACAAGCTGTCGAAGATGAGTTTAAAAAGGACTCAATTTATATTTAATAATTAAAAAGGCGATGAAGTCCGCCAAAACCGCCCCGCTTACTCAGGGCGGGGCCGATGACTTCTGTCCACTATGGGCAGAAGTCATTTTTTTTCTGCCCGACTCATCCAAGAGGAGGGACCGCCATGAAAGACTTTGAAGAAATCATCCAGGAAAAGGAGTTGCCCCGCGTGGGGCAGACCGTCCGTAGCAAGGAATACGGCACCCTTTGGCGTGTCATGGAGAAACGAGAAGTATGGCAAACCATCGCAGATGACCCCCAAACCGGGGAACCCCGCATGATTCCAGCCATTTACTTATCGTACTGGCGAATGCAGGAGGGAGGGCCGCCCGGCGTAGGGAAGATGATGGGATTTACCTATACCCTCTATGATAATACCTTTGCGATTCACTGGGAAATCGTGCCCTAACATCCCCAAGGATGGCTCAAAAGCTGCTGGAGTTGGGAGAGTTGCTGATGATCGTCATGGAGACCTTAAAACCTCGAAAAACAACCTCAGGGCAACCTATGATCAGGGGACCAGGAAGGAGGCCTGACGATGGGAAAGGTTATCGAGCTCCGCCTGACCAAAAAGGCCATTTACCGGGCCGCCGTAAAGGAAATGAACCAGATGTATCGGTTCTCTGCCGGTGGCACTGACCCTATCATCGATGACGCCTCCAGGTGGGCGTTTGAAAGAGGCGAAATAGACGAAGTATGGTGGCGGGATTGGGGGACTTACTGTGTAACGGTGTTAAATAAGATAGGAACACATGATTTATAAGCAAGCAATATTGAAAGGTACAATCAAAATAGAACGCATAATCGCAGTTTCCTGGTGATGGCCCCGGTTACTCAATAATGCCGGGAATTGTGAATTAAATCACAACATTCAGGAGGAATGGAATCATGGCCAAGTATGATCCCACCAAGCAGGAAGACTGGCAGATTGGAGAGCTCGCTGAAGAGGAGCTGGATTTTAACCGGCAATGTGACAAGATCGGCATCCTGCCCGAAGAGCGCATCCCGATGGGCAAAAAAATCGGCCGGGTGGACTACATGAAGGTCCTGGAGCGCCTGAAGGACAGGCCGGACGGCTACTACATCGACGTCACCGCCATCACCCCCACCCCTCTGGGGGAAGGTAAGAGCGTGACCAACATGGGCCTGATGGAAGGCCTGGGCAAGCGGGGCGTGAACGTGGGCGGGACCTGCCGCCAGCCTTCCGGCGGCCCCACCATGAACATCAAGGGCACCTCCGCCGGCAGCGGCATCGCCCTCTTGATTCCCATGACTGATTTTTCCCTGGGCCTCAGCGGGGACATCAACGCCGTCACGATCGCAAATAACCTTGCCATGGTGGCGGTTTGCTCCCGGCTGCAGCACGAGTTCAACTACGACGACGAGCAACTGGCAAAGATCGGCATGAAAAGGCTGAACATCGACCCCAAAAATGTGGAGATGAAATGGTGCTTTGACCTGTGCGCCCAGATGCTGCGCCACATCACCATCGGCCGGGGCAGCAAGATGGACGGCTTCGAGATGGACTCCAGCTTCAGCATCGCGGTAGCCTCGGAAGTGATGGCCATCCTCTCCATGTTCAAAGACCTGCCGGATCTGCGTAAAATGCTGGGCGAGATCACCGTGGCCTATGACAAGAAGGGCAACCCCATCACCACCGAGGACCTGGGGTGCGCCGGGGCCATGTGCGCCTGGCTGTACCAGAGCATCAACCCCACCCTGTGCGCCACCGTGGAATTGCAGCCGGTCTTCGTGCACGCCGGGCCCTTCGGCAATATCGCCGTGGCCCAGTCTTCCATCGTCGCCTGCCGGACCGCCCTGAAGCTCTTCGACTACTGCTCCACCGAGTCCGGCTTCGGCTGCGACCTGGGCTTCGAGAAGTTCTGGAATATCAAGTGCCGCCACGGCGGGCTCAAACCCAATGCGGCGGTGCTCACCTGCACCGTCCGGGCCCTGAAGCACCACGGGGTCAACGCCAAGACCCCGCCCCTGCCCGTCCGGCCGGGCCGGCCCATCCCCAAAGAATATTATGAAAGCACCCCCACGACCCAGGCCTGGCTGGAGGACGGCCTCAAGAACCTGGTCCACAACATCAACATCGTCAAGAAGTCCGGGGTCATGCCGGTGGTTTCCATCAACCGCTTCGCCACCGACACCGATGAAGAAATCGCGAAGGTCAAACGGGCCGCAGAAGCCGCGGGAGCCCGGGCCGCGGAGGGCAACTACTGGCGCTATGGCGGCGATGGCGCCCTGGAGCTGGCCGACGCGGTGATGGACGCCTGCAAAGAGAAAGTGGACTTCAAGTACCTCTATCCCATGGATATGCCGCATCGCCAGCGGATAGAACTCATCGCCAAGGAAGTGTACGGGGCCAACGGGGTGGTCTATACGCCCGAGGCCGAGGCCAAGCTCAAGCGGTTTGACGCTGATCCCAAATATAAAGACTACTATACCATGATGGTCAAGACGCACCTGTCGCTGACCCACGATCCCACCGTGAAGGGCGCGCCCAAGGGCTGGTTGCTGGCGGTCCGGGATTTCCTGCTGTACAGCGGCGCCAAGTACATCTGCCCGCAAACCGGCACCATCTCACTCATGCCCGGCACCAGCTCCAGCCCGGCCTTTCTAAAAGTGGACGTGAACCTCAAGACCGGCAAACCCTACGGCCTGTTCTAAATAAGGTTCTCTCACCCCAGGCTACACAAGCCTGGCGGTTTTTTAGTTAAGTCCATCCGGCTTCCGGGGCTTACCCGGAAGCCGGATGGCGCGGCCATATCCCCCTAAAAACCGGCTAAGCCTTGTGAATTTGTAACAGTCGTTACAAAGTTTTTTCTCTCAACTCAACTAATATATTGACGTTTTTCTCATAATTGATTAATAATTTATTTAAAGGGGTGATGAAGTCCGCCATAAACGCTCCGCCTTCAGGGCGAGGGCTGATGACTTCTGTCTGAATGCCGGGCAGAAGTTTTTTTTGGCCCGTTGCATAGGGGGAAAAGCCATGGGAACCTATCGAGAACTGCAAGAGGCCTTGGAGCGGCAGCTCCACCAGTTGGCACAGTTGCCGGAACTTAAAGGCCCCAACCTCCAGCGCCTTATTGACAAATTGCGCACCAACCGCTTCAACCTGGTGGTCTTGGGCGCCTTCAAACGGGGCAAGAGCACTCTTATCAATGCCTTGTTGGGGGAAGCAGTGTTGCCTACCGCCATCGTGCCTCTAACCTCGGTTGTGACCATCCTGGGTTACGGGGAGTCGCTCAAGATCGTGGTGCATCTTCAAAACGGTGAGACCCGGGAAATTACCCAGAAGGAATTGGTGGATTACATCACCGAAAAGGGTAACCCCCGGAACCGGAAAGGGGTGCGGGAAGTGGAGATCGCCTATCCATGCGACTACCTCAAGGACGGGGTGCGGATTATCGATACTCCCGGAGTGGGTTCGGTTTATAGTCATAACACCGATGTGGCCTATAACTATCTTCCCCAGGTTGATGCCGCCATCTTTGTTCTCACGGTGGACCCGCCTTTGTCAGCCGCGGAACAAGAGTTCTTAAAAGATATCCGGGAATACGTTCACAAGCTCTTCTTCGTATTGAATAAAATCGATTACGTAGAGGCCGGCGAGCGCCAGGAAGCGCTTGACTTCACCACGCAAGTGCTACAAGAGAACCTGGCCGCCGACCGGGTAATGATCTTCCCCATTTCCGCCAAATTGGCCATAGATAGCAAGACCAACGGACACCCGGAGTACCTGGAAGCCAGTCGGCTTCCCGAGTTTGAAGACCATCTGCGGCAGTTTCTCTATAAGGGAAAAGGACGGGTTTTGCTGATTTCTTGCCTCAGCGGCGCCTTAAAGACCATCACCGACTCCACCCTGGGTCTCAAAGTGGAGCGCCAGGCCAGCGCCCTTCCTCTAAAAGAGTTGGAAGAAAAGATCGTCCGCTTTGACTTGGAGTTGCAAGGGTTGGAGAAAGAGCGGGAGATGTCTCTGCTTCTGCTGGATGGCCGGGTCAAGGGCGTGATTACGGAACTGGACGCCGACTTGGAGGCTTTTAAAAAAGAGACCACCGCCCGCCTGCGCCGGGAGGTGGAGGCGACCTTCCACCAAAAAAGCCGGACGGCAATGGACCTGCGAAAAGAGATGGAAGAGTATCTGTTTGCCGCGTTGCGGGAGGTGTTCATCACCTGGCGGCGCCAGGAGATTGAAAAACTCTCCCAGAAATTGGCCGGCACCCACCAGGATTTCGCCACCCGCATCAATGCCATCTTAGAGCGGCTGACCCAAATGACGGCTCGTATCTTTGATTTTTCTCTCCGGGGCTTTGCGGCAGAGGAAGCCTTCACCGAACTGAGTTCATTCTGGTTCAGATTCAAAGATGAACCGGTGGGGCTGGAGATTCTCCAGATGACCGTGACTTCCCTCCTACCCCGGGCCCTGACCAAGGGGTTGTTGCTGAAAAAACTCTTGGAAAATGTGACCGAGTTGGTGGATAAGCACTGCGGGCGGCTGCGTTACGATTTTCACCAGCGGCTTCAGGAAATCGCCCGTGATTTCCGGCAGACCTGGGTCTCCAAGATTGACGACACCACGCAGAGCATTCGTGAAGCCCTGGAGCGGGCCAGGGTCCAGAAACAAAGCAGCACCCAGGCCACGACCATGCGGGTGGGAGAACTAGACCAGCGGCTGGGAGAAATTCTCCAAGCCGAAGCGCAATTACTGGCCTTGAAGGAACGCATCGAAGCGGCGGTGCATTAACCATCCGAAGGATCTGTCCGCATATTTGAAAGTTGAAATGGCTTGATTCCGCCAAGCTTGAACCTATTGTTGATTATCTAATCTCGCTCAAGAGGAGGCTGTCATGAAAGAGTATGATGAAATCATCCGGGAAAAGGGTCTGCCCAGCGTCGGGCAAACGGTGCGAAGCAAGAAATACGGCACTCTCTGGAGGATCATGGAAAAAAAGGAGATCTGGCGGAACATCGATCCCGACCCCCAAAGCGGTGAACCCCGCATGGTGCCATGCATTTATCTCCTCTTCTGGAAAGTGCAGGAGGAAACACCTCCCGGAGTTGGAAGGATGATGGGCTATGAATATACCCTTTACGATAGCACCTTTGCGCTTAACTGGGACATCGTCAAAGATTAAGCTCTGGCAAACCCGGGTTGGGGGTATCCTCCGATCCGGGTTTTTCTTTCTGGTCAGCAAACCTTTTGCGAAACAAGGGAGGGCGCAATGACCCAAATCATCCTGGCGCGGCACGGCAATACCCCTTGGAATAAAGACAAAATCTTCCGGGGCTCGAAGGATATTCCTTTGGACGATCAAGGCCGGGAAGAAGCCTGGGCACTGGGGGAATGGTTGAAGGACGAAACCATCCATGCCGCCTACACTTCTCCTCTTTCCCGGTCCAGGGACACGGCGATCGCCATCGCCCGGCACCACGACCTGGAAGTGATAGACTTGCCCGGCCTGGCCGACCTGTGCTATGGCGACTGGGAAGGAGTGCCCTTGAAGGAGGTCAAGGTCAAATATGCCGACCTCTATCGCCAATGGGAGACTTCGCCCCATACCGTCCGGTTCCCGAATGGTGAGACCCTTGAGGAGTTGCGCACTCGCGCCCTGGCCGGGTTGGACGAGGTGGTGGAGCGCCACCCGGAGCAGACAGTGCTTCTGGTGGGCCACCGGGCGGTGAACAAGGTAATCATTGCCGCCTTGATCGGCCTTGACAATTCCCACTTCTGGCGCATCGCCCAGGACACTACTTGCATCAACCGCTTTCACCTGGTGGAAGACCCCCAATGGGTAGGCAAGACCTGGTATGTCATCTCAATTAACGATGCCTGCCACCTCCGTGGCATGAAACGGGGCGCTTTTGTAGATTTTTAAATGCCATGAGGTTTTATTGCCCCCGCTGTTGGCGGGATTTCGACAAAAATGTGGCAAAATGCCCCCACTGCGGCCTCGATATTCAGGAGTTCTGGAAATCCAAAGATTACGTGGGAAAACTGATCCTCTCTCTGAAACATCCGGAAAAGGAAACCCCCATCCGGGCGGCTTGGCTGCTGGGTCAACTCAAGGATTCCCGGGCGGTCCCACCCTTAATAGATTTGGCCAACAAGACTGACGATGTCTATATCGCCAGGACGGCGGTCCAGGCCCTGGGAGAGATCGACACCCCTGAAGCCCGCCAATTCCTGGGCAGCCTCGTGCATCACCACGCCAAGATGGTCAGAGACGAAGTCCAGCAAATCTTATCCGGGCGGAACCGCGCCCGCCTATCCTCTGAGGAAGAAAAGGAGCAACCATGAGTGGAAAGATCGTGTCCGTCCGTGCTTTAGAAATTCTGGATTCCCGCGGTAACCCGACTCTCCGGGCCTATGTAACCTTGGATAATGGGATCACCGCCGCCGCTTCGGTTCCTTCGGGCGCCTCTACTGGAGAGAACGAGGCCGTGGAGTTGCGAGACGGAGACAAAAAACGCTATGGCGGCAAGGGCGTGTTGAAAGCCGTGGACAACGTCAATACCGTCATTGCCTCCCATGTCGTCGGCCATGACCCGGCTCGACAGGCCGAAATTGACCGCCTTATGATAGAGTTGGACGGCACCCCTAACAAAGGCAACCTGGGGGCCAACGCCATTTTGGGGCTTTCCATGGCCGTGGCCAGGGCCGCGGCCTTAAGCTCCGGCCTCCCTTTATACACCTACCTGGGAGGCCCCGGCGCGGTGCGCCTGCCCATGCCCCAGATGAACGTCATCAACGGCGGCAAGCACGCCGATAACAGCATTGACTTCCAGGAATTTATGATCGTGCCCATTGGGGCTCCCACGTTCACCGAAGCCTTGCGCTACTGCTCAGAAACCTTCCACTCCTTAAAGGCCATCCTGAAGAAAAAGGGGTACGCCACCAACGTGGGCGACGAAGGGGGGTTCGCCCCGGATCTCAAGAGCAATGAAGAAGCCTGTGAGGTGATCCTGGAGGCAATCTCTGAAGCTGGATTTCAGCCGGGACAAGACCTGGCCATCGCCCTGGACCCGGCGGCCAGTTCTTTCTTCGAAGACGAGGTCTATAACCTCAGCAAATCCAAGCAGGGGCAGAAGATCAGCGCCGAGATGGTCGACCTTTACGAAGCCTGGGTAGAGAAATACCCCATCGTCTCCATCGAAGACGGCCTAGCGGAAAACGATTGGCAGGGGTTCAAAGAGCTTACCGTGGCTTTGGGGAATAAGATTCAGATCGTGGGGGATGACAACTACGTGACCAACACTCAGTTCATCGCCCGTGGCATTGCCGAAAAGTCCACCAACGCCGTGCTCATCAAGCTCAACCAGATCGGCACCGTGACCGAGACCATGGAGGCTATCCATCTCTGCCGCCAGGCGGGCTGGGGTTTTGTTATTTCCCATCGCTCGGGGGAGACGGAAGACCCCTTTATCGCCGACTTTGCGGTGGCCATGGGCGGCGGGCAGCTCAAGACCGGTTCGGTGTGCCGCAGCGAGCGCATTGCCAAGTATAACCGGCTCCTGGAGATTGAAGCGGAACTCGGGGCCGGCGCAATATTTATCAATCCATTGAAGAAGGGCTGACGCAAGAAATTTAGCCTGGTTACTTTTATTTCCAAAGCTTATCCCCCACTTTCTGGCAATGGCGAAAAGCGATGCCCGGCTGTCAGGGAGAAGCGTATGGCCACGCCAATCGATCAGGTTTACCACCTCATCCGCAAGTTGGACTCTTTATGCGGGGGAGAGGAAACGGTTGCATCCCTTGTCGGATTGGGTCCCGTAGCCATCGAGCCGCTGAGCGAGTTTCTGCTACAAGGTAAGCCAAGCAAGATATTCCAACCCCGGCTGTGGGCCGTGGAGGCACTGGGGCGCCTGGGGGCCAGAGATGTTCTCATCTCCTACCTGCTCCAGGAAAAAGAAATTGCCGACCCGGAGGAGAGCTTCGGCGAAGAAGCGGTGGCCAGCGCCGCCGCCCGGTTCCTCGCTGCCTGGCCGGGTGAAGATATGCGCCGGTTACTCCTGAAGCTCTCAGAGCGTCGCCTGCTCATCGGCCTGATTGATGCCTTGGCAGAACTTAAGGCTTCGGAGGCCATCCCTTACTTCGAGCGTGCCCTTGAGGATGACTTCTACCGACCCGCGGCAGAAAACGCTTTTCTGAAGCTGGGAGCAATGGCAAGCGAGGCCCTGTCGCGGTCGGCGCTGACGCCCTCCCCGAATTCGTCCCTGGAGACTCCGGGCAGCCTGGAACGACGACGCAGCGCGGTCCGACTTTTAAACAGTATTGGAATTTCTGCCGTCCATTGGCAAGTTTTGAGCGCTCTGATCCATGAGTCGGATGCGGTGCTCGTCGTGGAAGCTTCGAAGCTGGGGTTAAAGGTCGCTTCAACAGAGGACCGGGCGATGATGGCCCGTCGGTTGATCGGGTTTCTGCCTTCGACCTCATGGTATCTGCGGAAAGATGTGGAGGAAAACCTCGTCAGCTTGGAGACTGAGGCTGCCGGCGAGATCGAATCGGAGATCGCCCGACGCCTGGAGCAGCGAGAGGACATTCGGGCGCACGATATGCGCCTGAGAACTTTGCTCCGGGTGAAGCGGCGCTGGGAGCAGGCATCCGCCAGCCATCGCGTGAGGTAGATCGGCCATGGCCCTCAGACCCTGCATCTATCGGAAAGAGCGCCCGGTTGAAGATACCGCCGAGGTCGAAATCGTCTGCATCGCCGGCGGCAATCACCGCCTGGGGATGGCCGGGGGCGATCTGAAGTACATGGAGGACATCTGCGGTCAGTGCCCGGTTCCGGATGCTTTAACCGATGAAGCGGGGGCCTGTCTCTATCTCCTCCCCATAAGGATCTTCGGGCAGGTTGAGATCGAAACATTCTATCACTGCCGTTGGCTTTACAAAATCAATCCGAAGCGGGCTGACAAGTTTCTTTCCCTGCATTTTCCCAAAGCCTGCGAATGGTGGTTTCCGCATCCTATTGAATTTCTCCCACCGGGAACGGAGTGGCATACTCACCGGGCCAGGGGCCTCTACCTGGGTGAAATCGAAGAAACGGCGCCGGCGCCATGGTATTGGGTTTCGCCAAACTATGCTGAACCGCAATCCAGGTGGCAGCGTCTGCGATCCTGGATAGTAAAAAGAGTACTATGAGGGTCTATTGGAAGGGCCGAAGCTAATGCCTTGGAGCTTACTGACGAATCAGGTAAGGCTGGAACCGTGAATCATGCATTTGGGTGATAGTTTTAAACGCGGCATCGAAACGACTCTAGTCGTTCTGGACGATGCCCTTTGCGAGTTTGAACAGTGGGCCAACGGGCGGGAGCAGCGGTCGGTATTCTATTCGGAGCGCAATACGCTTTCAGGCGTGCAGCGGGAGGCGATTCTCTCCGAAGTCGCCGGGATGCGCGAGATGCTCCGGGAATTACGAGATGATCTGGGGTTGGAAGGCAGGGTGCGCGGCGCTGCAAATGACATCTGGGGAAAATGTGCGATCCTATCTATTAACCTGGTAGAACTGGAAGGCAGACATTTGGCCGGCTATGGAGAACCGCCGGGGGAACTCATTGAATACCTGGATCCCCGAGTCAAGTGGCTGATAGCATCTATCAATCATCTTTTTCGATTAGTGGAAAAGAGTAGAATATAATCTAACGGACCCAAAATCTGGATCAAACAATGTGCAGTTATTTCTTCCCCTTTGCCTGACTATGCTCATAGACTCGCTTGGCAAAATCTTCAAACATCTTTTCACAAACCTTTAAATTTTCCATGGCTTCTTTGCGTAACGGCGGTTTTAGAAAATCTCGTTTCTCCACTTTTTTAAACCACTGTTTGAGTTTTCCCAGCTCTTCTTCATTCTCCTCCACTTCGGCAAAAATAAAATTCTCCCTTTGAATTTCATGTTCGATTTCCTTAAAAAAGTCCTCGCATTTTCCTATGATCTCTCCATACTCCTCGTTCTTCGAGTCTATGAATGCATGGTAAATTCGATCCTCCTGGTCTTTGATTAAGATGTTCCCCCTGGTCAGCAGGCCCGTCCCTTTAAACCCTTCGATATCCTCTATAAGTTTTTTGAACTCATTGATCCGTTCTGCCGAGTAAGGCACAATCCAGACAGACTGGTAATTAATGGCGCCCAGCTTCTTTAACTGTCGCCAGACGTAAACCCTGGCCTTGGACGGTTCGGCTGGCAGGCTATAGGAAAAAAACAACCATTTCATATGGATACCATGACACTAAACCAAACTGATGTCAATCATAGCTGAATCATTTGGGAACCATTGCCGTAAGGTGGCTGAAAAAGCCGCAGAAGGTCCGCCCTAAAACTCCCCAGGCCGGATACCAATCCCCAAAATGGCGCCGGCCCGGGAAGACCCGGACAAGAGGCTGGTTGATCCGGGCTTTTCCTAAAGTGAAGGAGCGATGGATGTGAGTTAATGAATTCTTGCACAGAAAAATTAAATGCACAAGCAGGGATTACCGTCCATCCTAAACCCTTTATTTAGGACAGGCGGCCTGCGTCAGCTTGGGGACGACGAGGAACATCCCTAATGCACTTAAGAGCCCAGCCGCGCCGCCAAAGTAGAAAGTGGCCTCAGGGCTGATCATCCTCCACAGGAGACCTCCGATCACCGATGCCGGCAAGAGACCGATACCGAGGAGGGTGGCGTGAATGCCTAACATAGTCGCCTTGCTTTCGACCGGGCACAGTTCAGCCACCAGGGCCTTTTCAACCCCTTCCGTCAG
>Ga0172374_1002770_pt1 | contig 10904 bp, 8 predicted proteins | sample LakKiv3m_FD_114536 | JGI IMG/M metagenome (GOLD analysis project Ga0172374, IMG submission 114536) | Freshwater microbial communities from Kabuno Bay, South-Kivu, Congo - kab_092012_10.3m | ecosystem: Environmental > Aquatic > Freshwater > Lake | place: Democratic Republic of the Congo... | reverse complement strand
TTTTCCACAGAAAATACACTTCCTTCCCAGATAAAAAGACGTCAGACGCTTTTGATAGTTTGAATTAAGCATAACCACAACCTAAATATATATTCATGTGGTTACGAAATCAACTAATTACCACGAATTTTTATCTAAGGAACACAAGTACGTCGCCAATCAAACTTAAATTGAAAGCGCAACTTACAGCAGCTACGGGGGATTGGGGTACTTTATCACCGGTTATATCAGCATGGATAGGTGATAACACAGGAACAACCGGTAGTGGATGGCATACTTTTGCAGACTGGAATACGTCCACTCAAAACATTACCATCACACTGAACCAAGGCGAAACAAAGCTTATGAGAATGTATATAAGCATTCCAAGCACAGCGGGTAACACAATCGCAGATAAGACCACTGCAACAACTTGGGTGTTTACAGGCGATCAGGTTTATCCGTAAAGTCTCTTAGCTCATGATCTGCAGGTCATGATGATTAAGGACTTACTGACGGCACGACTCCTGCAGGTGTCGTGTTGTCAGGTAAGTTTTTAATATGGCAGGGAAGAAAACAACCAAGGCAAAGACAGTCAGGGAAGAATCCGCCAAGAAACAGGGCGGACTCTCCCTGTTTTGGCAAAAAGTGCGTAAGCCCCTACATGTAGTGACTACCGTGCTCGAATGGGCGATATTCGCCGTGCTCCTCGCCACCTTCTTCGTCGTCCTGTCTCCCATGCTCCCGACCAAGAAGTATATATATACATATATAGTCGCGACGGGCTCCATGGAACCGGCCATCAAGACAGGATCCATCGCGCTCGTGCGTCCCGTCGAGGTCAAGACCGTCAAGAAAGGGGACATCATTACGTTCACCTCGCCCAATGACCCGAAGCAGACCATCCTTCACCGCGTATACGAGGTGAAGGAGAAAAATAACTCGCGGTTCTTCCGCACCAAGGGTGATAATAACAATGCCCCCGACTCCTGGACCGTCTCGTCTATGGCGGTCAAGGGGAGCTATATCTCCGCCATCCCGTATCTCGGGCATCCGGCGGCACTCCTCAAAACACAGAAGGGATTCGTGCTTCTCATCATCATACCCGCCATCATCCTTGCCATCCTCCAGGTCAAGACCATCAAGGAGGGGATAGAAGAAGAAGTGGAGAGGCGTACCAAAAAAGCGCTCGCCAAGACCAATAACGGCAAAATGCTCAAAAGTATCATTATCCTGGCATTTATTCTCAACGGGCTTGCCCTATGGGGAACGCGAGAATACGTCCATGCAATCTTCACCTCAACCGTGACCCTAAACGGCGTGACATTTGCGGTCATCGATTTCCGCCCGCCGTCCATCCCAACCAATCTCAGGTTTACAACCCCGGCTCTTTCCTGCGGAGGCATAACCAATACCGCTTCGGTTACCGCAAACTGGGACACGTCAACGCCTACGGGATCCAAGACAATCGACCACTATGAATACGAATGGTACGGGCCGTCAGGCGAATCTGTTTCTTCCGGCACAACGACGACTCTTACATACATCAGCACGTTCCTCGCCGGTAATGGGATATATGGATTCCGGGTACGCGCGGTCGACAATCTGGGATACAAGTCGGACTGGACCTCGGTCGGGTTCGGCGACAGCTGCCAGGTGACGTACGACCCGAATGCTCCGCCTGTCCCGCTCTTGCGTTCTCCCGCTAACAATAGTGTCGTAAACAGTTCGGGCCTCAAGCAAACCTGGACATTCGTCACCGATCCCGAAGGTTCCAATCCCGTGACTTATTATTACGAAAGCTGCAACGTCAACCCTCTCCTGCAAGCCGGACAAACGTGTCCTTCGGGCCAAATAAGATATACCGCAACCTATACGATTGCCAATAAGCAAGTCATCTCGGGAGAAGAACGGATCGTTAAGGATGCAAACGGAGCAATCGAGGGAACGTTCTGGTGGAGAGTGCGTACGACAGACACCGTCGGCAACCGCAGCGCATGGAGCGAAGTATGGAAGATGACAATAGACAACACTGCCCCGACCGTGCCCGGCCCCATCGGATGGACCATCGAGAATCCTCCGGTCGGGACCGACTATGCGGCGGGCTCTGATTTCGACAGATACGCCACCTGCGGGGGTGCGGTCAACTACTCGCCCATGAGCAATATCTGGGGACCGTCGACCGATGCAAACGGGGTCACCTATGAACGCGAGGTCTACAGTCCAGAAAACACGCTTATATTTTCTAACTCACCGACGACAAACTATGCAAATGGAATAGCCCCTTCCCAGACAACATACTGGGTCCGCATCCGCGCCAAGGATGCCGCGGGCAACTACAGCGCCTGGACGCCGAAATGTTCCATAACATATCAGGTTGTCGCGGCACCGACGAACCTGGGCTGGTGGCAAGGATCGGATGCGCGGCGCTTCACGGCACCCGACACGACCAAACCGCTCGATTACACATGCGGCACGTCTTCCGCGCCTGCCGTGACCAACAAGAACTGGATCGCGCACTCATGGTCTGCAGTGACATCTCCCTCGGGCGTCAAGTACCAGAGAGAGGTTACGTATCCCGACGGGACAACCATCGCATATTACCTCCCCGACACCGAGACCAACAACTACACCAATTACCGCGGCTTCAACGAGACGCCGCCTTACCTTGACCTCGGCCAGGAAGGCGTGTGGAAGACAAGGGTACGCGCTTTCGTCGGGACGACGCCGGCAGGGACCGCTCCTTCCTCGGCATTCGTGTCCGAATGGAGCAACGAGTGCTACATCCGTCTCGACCACACGGCCCCGACGAGCGTCATCACGACAGGATTCACCATCGGAAACACCAATCTCAACAACCCGGACGGCGACAACGAGGCGGACGGCTACCATAATCACTTCTTCAATATCATGAACTGGAACGGGCGGTTGGACGGGACGGCATCGGACACAGGTTCTGGCGTCAAGGAAGTGTGGCTCTCAATCCACCGGACACGGCCATGGCCATTCAACGTAGACAAGTATTGGAACGGTTCGTCATGGGTATCCGGGACAGAAGAGACGATACGCGTCAAGGCAACCGGGACTACGACCTGGTCGTACCAGATAACCGATCACCCGACCGGGACCTATACCATCAAATCCCACGCGGTAGACAACGCCGGCAACATCGAGAACACCTACACGCTCGTCATCGTCAACGAGAATGATGCACCCGCGGCGACCATCAACCTGTCCGACGACAAGAAGAGCGTCTCGTTCGAGGTTCTTCATACAGAAAGATACAATAAGCTTTCTTACGAACTAAGCTATAATGCATACGATACCGCCAAAGGCATCCTGGGAGCGGATATCGACATCGCCAATTCCGAATCGTATGCCAAATCCGGTCTTGACCTTGCCACCTGTTCTTCCGGCGTGTGCACGTATGATGCCGGCGTCAAGGATTTCCATCTCAAAGTTACCTTGACCAAGGAAACGGGAGAAGAAACCGTCATCGAGCAATCACTATGAAAAAATTACTTATTTCGTTTTTTGTTGTTTTGGGGATATTGATGAGCGCAAACCAGGTTTATGCCGCTCCTGATTTCAGCGTGTCCTGTGGAACCACGACCTGCACGCCGGGTACCATCACCGGATTTTTTCCCGCTACCGAAACGTGGTATCCGACCAAGACATTCTCCCAGACGATACAGCTCACCAACACGAGCGTCAACACCCAGGCGATCAAGGCGCGACCGGAACGGCGCGACGAGGTTACTCTGGAAGGTACCGATCTCGCCCAGTCCATCCAGTTCACCATCGTCCGCTCATCCGACGGGGTGACCGTGTGGGACGGTTCGCTCTATGCATTCTATGGCACGGGAGGGGTCGATCTCATGAGCTCCCTTGCGGTCGGCTCATCCGAGACATTCACTTTCACCGGATACATGTACCAGGATGCGGGCAACGAATACCAGGAGCGCAAGACCTGGTTCGACATGTACATCGAGACCGTTACCGAAATGACGCCGACACCGACCCCGAACCCCAACTGCACTATTAAAGCTGCAGATGTGCCCGGACCTCTTTCTCTGTCGCAAGTCGCCGGTTCCAATTCCGAAGTCAAGGTGACGTGGGGCAAGTCAACCGGCGCGACCGGGTATGAAATCACGTGGGGAGACGACCTCAATGCCAACAACAAGGGATCCAAATCCGTCGGGGACACCGGCGAGACGACAGTCGGAGGACTCAATCTCGACACTACCCGTTACTACTTCCATGTCCGCTCCATCAAGGACTGCGCCAAGAGCGACTGGAACGGTACGCGATCCATCGGAACCGGAACAGACTTGTTGTCTAACTCATCATCCTCATTGTCGCAACAAAACCTGACAGGCAGATTTGCGCCTTTTGCAAGTGGGCAGATTCAAGGAGCCACGACCATTTCCCCATCTGTCACGCCGGGTGCCACTCCGACCCCGGAAGGTAAGGTGAAAGGGGCATCAACCGTTTCTTGCCAATGCATCTGGTGGCAGGTTCTCCTCGGAGAGGCTCTCGTCCTCCTGGCTTACCTGTGGCTCGTGGCCAAGGATATGACCAACAAACGCAATCATGTCGCGTCGGGAGTCATTGCCGCGCTTGCCTATGCCATATTCCTCTTGGTCAACAAATGCCTGAGCAAAACGTTCTTCATCATGGTCACGTCCGGGAGCATCTTCTGCCGGTTCTTCTGGGCGCTCGACCTCCTTGTCCTCGTCTCAAGTATCCTTCTGGTAACCAAGCTGAAAAAGAAAGAAACGGACTGAACTTTGCGCCTGCAAGTACCTTGAAGAGGGAATCGGTTGATTCTGTTTATAATGTCTGGAACTGAGGATTGTTACGCACTATTTCTTCGTTGGAACACAGCACGTCCGCCTTGAAATCCCGCACGATCTCCTTCCGCATCAGACGGTCTATCCATGCAACGACAAACGCATCCTCTGCGCTTGGGGTTTTGGCGGATGAGAACGTGAGAGGCTTCTCCTCCCGGTCTGTCAACACGGTTACCTGTGTCCCTGGCATTGCATCATGGATGAGTTTTGCCTGGGCGACGAGCTGACTCAATGATGTCCCCAACTTGTCGCCCAGAAGAAGCATATGACGGTAGGGGGTGGGGGGGAGGTCCTGGCCCCGGACGACGATCTCGGAACAGTCGGCGGTATTGCCGTTGACCGGATGGGAACCGCTGTGTTCGGGATTATAAAGCATGTGGCCCCAACGGTACGATGCCAGACGGAACGCGCTCTCGGGACCAAACCGGGATTTGTCAGTTTTTGGATCGTAAATAAGGAATTTTTCATCGACAATAGCCATCATGCGCTTGGCAAATTCCGCAAAAGATATCGGCAACCGCATGAGTCGCGCCATTTCCAACCGCGTCTGCTGATTGACGAAAAGCTCGAAGAAACGCATGGACGCATGGTCGCGGAGCGATTCCTCATCGGCTGTACGCTGAAACCAGGGATCGGCAGTATCAAGATCCATTCCCGGATACAGCCGCTTGTATGCAGTGATGGTCCCTTCGGCAACCGAGGTCGCGGGGATAAGATAGATTTTTGCATCGCTTTCCACTGCCCATTGGAACACATCCCGACGGGCGGCGAGGGGAATAGCAGTCCCTATCCCATAATTCTCAATCCATGCCTGTACGCGGGGATCTGTGTTTGACTGCATTTTTTGCTGTGCAAGCGTGAGATAGTCGGCCGACCGCTTGACGGTATTGAGGGGTCCTCCGCGGCCGATGTCCAGGTATACGGTATTTGGATACAACCCGAGGCACATCTCGTCGACTTGAGGACAGGAATAGAGATAGGGAGGGACCTCTCCGGGTACATGGCGCCGAAGCGCTTCATGGATACTTTTCCACGGTACATTAACGTAAGTCGGAATCTCGGGACCGCACGCCGAGCCAACTATGGTCACCATCGCATTTGCCTCCTCCGGCGAAACCTCCCGGTTTGGCATGGATGCAACCGTAACTCCAGGAGCTACCTGAGCCGATGATTCCCGGATATCCCGCGACATCCCGAAAAGTCTGTTTGCCTTGACTGCCATTTCGCTGCTTGACATATTGGATATGTATATTATCAAATATAAATATCCAATACAAGAAAGCTTTATGTGTCATATTGACAATATAAATGAAGTGTGATAGGCGATTTATTTGCTTCTTTTCAAAGCAAAAGAAGCAAGCTCGCGGAGAAAAAGAAGAAGGGGTTGTGAAATAGTGAACGTCCCAAGGATTCCCTCTACTGCTTCCATTCTTTCTTTTTTCACGCGTTCGAGTTTGGACGCGACGCCGGTTGTGACGATGAGATTGCGGACGTACGTGAGGTCGTCGGGCGTGACACGCGACGCACCAAAGATTTCCGACAGCAGTTTCTTTTCTTCGCCGGTGACGGCAGAGAACAGGAAATGACGGATGATTGTTTTCTTGTTTTCCCTTATGTCGTTGCCCACCTGCTTTCCCGTCACTTTCTCATCGCCGTAGAGGCTCAGTTCATCATCCCGCAGCTGGAACAGGAACCCGGCATGTTCGCCGAATTTCTCCATCTTTGCGATCGTCGCGTCCGCCTGTCCCGCAGCCATCCCGGCCAGTGACAGCGGAAGCGAGAAGGTATAGCGCGCCGTCTTGTGGAGGTACACGGATTCTATGACGGCCAGGTCCGGCTCCGCCTGTTCCTGACCCATGAGGACATCGTTCATCTGGGCAAAGTTGACCTGCGTTATCTCCTCGTTCAGCTTTTCCAACAACCTGAGCTTCATGGCATCGTCGGCTTTCAACGCTAAAAGCGCTTTGTCGGCAAGGAAAAAACAGATGTCCCCGGTAAGGAAGGAGAGGGAACCCGCAAGATTGTCATTGTATGCGTGCCGCAGTTTTCCAAAGACGGTTTCCCGGCCGCGCCTGAGCACGTCACGGTCCATGACATCATCCTGTATGAGGAGCCCCGCATGCATGAGCTCCAGCGAGACAGCGACCCGCATGAATGCGTCCCTGTCCTGACCCAGGAGCGACACCGCATGGAGGAAAAGCGACCCGCGGATTCCTTTCCCGCGGGTGACGAAATCGCGTATGGAACGGAGCGACTCCCGGGGAAATGAACCGGAGGGGGTATCGAGGCCGTCCAAGAAAGCAAGCATCGAGCGGTCAAGCGCTTCCTTATGCTGCGTCAGTGTCTCGGACAACAGGGGAGTCATACTCCTCACATTGTACACCACCCCATGCCGTTTGTCCTTTTTTGTTAGAATGATAACTATGACAGCCATTTCCGTTTCCCGTCTCAGCCGTTACTTCCGCATCTACCAGAAGGGTGCGGGCATCCGCGGTTCCATCGCCTCCCTTTTCCGCCGGAAATACACGACCGCAAAAGCGGTCGATGACATCAGTTTTTCGATAGAAGAAGGGGAGCTCGTCGGGTTCATCGGCCAGAATGGCGCCGGCAAGACAACCACCCTCAAATGCCTCTCGGGCCTCATGTATCCGACGCGCGGGGAAGTGTCGGTCCTCGGGTACACGCCCTTCGACCGCAAGACGGATTTCCTGAAACAAATCGGGCTCGTCATGGGCCAGAAAAACCAGCTGTGGTGGGACCTACCGCCGATGGAGTCGTATCTCCTCAACAAGGAGATCTATGCCATCCCGGGCGACCGGTTCAAGAAGACGCTCGGCGACCTGGTCGATCTCATGGGCATCGCCGACATCATCGGTGTCCAGGTCCGCAAACTGTCCCTGGGGCAGCGGATGAAATGCGAGCTCATCGCCCAGCTCCTGCACGGGCCGCGCGTCCTTTTCCTCGACGAGCCGACGATTGGGCTCGATGTCGTCATGCAGCAGCGGCTCCGCGACTTCATCCGGGACTATAACAAAAAAACGAATGCTACCATCATCCTGACCAGCCACTACATGCAGGACGTCAAGGAACTGTGCCGCCGCGTCATCATCATCGACCACGGCAAGCTCGCATACGACGGGGCCCTGTCGGACATCACGCGCGCATACTCGGACCGGAAGATCCTGACCGTCGTCTTCGGCAAGCCTGTCGAAAAACATGTCCTTGCGAAACTGGGAGAAGTCAAGCTGTTCGAGCTGCCAAAGGCACGCATCCTTGTTTCCCGGGCAAGGACAAACGCCGTCGCGCAGGAGCTCCTCCGCGATTTCCCGATCGAGGACATCACCATCGAGGAACCGGGGATAGAAGAAGTCGTCCGCCGCATATTCAGTTCGCACCACGCATGACATGCGATACCTCAAGATATTCCTGCTCCATTTCGAACACGTATTCGAGAACAGGGCGCAGTCCCTGGTATGGTTCTCCATGTCCCTCAGCAACCCCATCCTCCAAATACTCTTTTGGCGGGGGACGCAGGGGATAGGGGGCTGGTCGTACACGGCGCTGACTTCCTACTATCTCCTCATCGCGGCGGCAGGGGCTTTCCTGTCTTCGCATATCGAGGGAGACGTGTACGAATACGACATCAAGCAGGGCGAGCTCGTCCGCTATCTCATCCGTCCGTTCCCGTATTACTGGATCAAACTCGTCGAGGAGGCACCGTACCGCATCCTCCAGGGAGGATTCGCCATCATTGTCCTCGCATGCGTCGCCGTCTGGTTCGGCAATTATCTCTCGGTGCCGCTGACCCCGCTCACGCTGCTTTTCGGTCTTGTTTCCGCGTGCTTCGCCTATTTCCTTTCGTTCACCTACAAGATGAGCCTCGGGCTGCTTGCCTTCTGGCTCAAGGATATACGGGGTTTGTACAGTTTTGTAGAAATCCTGGGCATCGTCCTCACCGGATTCATCCTGCCCCTCAGCCTGTATCCGCATGGGCTCCGGGAAGTGACGCTCGCCCTGCCCTTTGCCTACATGATCTACTATCCCGTGCTCATCTTCCAGGGCAAACTCGGTCTCGCCGAGATGCTCCAGGCCGTTGGCATCCAGTCCCTGTATCTTGCCGTCTTTGTCGTGATATTCACCGTGTTATGGAAGCGGGGCGTCCGCCAGTTCACCGCAATCGGCCAATGACATGAGACACTACGTCCGCATCTACGCCATGCTCCTCAAGCTCAATCTCTCCTCCATGATGGCATACCGCGCCAACTTCATAAACAGCCTCATATCAAGCGTCGGATGGGGGACCTTCCAAATCGTCTGGGTGTATCTCCTGACATCCCGCATCACAGGGGCATTCGGATGGAAGAGCGGAGAGCTTGTCATCCTGACCGCGACCTATGTCGTCTTCATGGGGATATTCCACACCATCTTCTCCCGCAATTTCGAGAATATCGCACGCATCATCGACTACGGGACGCTCGATTCGTTTCTGGTAAAACCGGTGGACAGTCAACTCCTGCTCTCGGTCTGGCAGGTCGCGTATACCAACGTGGTGCGCATCATCATCGGGGGAGCCGTCATCGTCCACTCCCTTGCCCTCATGCATTACCGGCCGACCCTCGCGGCCGTCGCGGGGTACGTCACCCTCATGCTGTTTGGGATAGCCATCATGTATTCCATATGGTTTCTGGTCACGACCTGCCTCATCTGGAATCCGCGCCTCGGAAATCTCGTCGACTTTCTCTTTAACATCACCGGCGTCTCGCGGTATCCGACCGAGATGCTGACCGGCATGAAGAATGTCTTCCTCTATCCGCTCATCCCCCTGGCCGTTGCCGTTTCGACCCCGGCGAGGACCCTTGTCGGACGGGTGCTTGCGGGGGATGTACTGGGGCTGCTCATTCTCTCGGTCATGCTCTTTGCAGCATCCCGCTTTTTTTGGAAATTCGCGCTGCGCTCCTACACCAGCGCGAGCGGATAGTATAATAGGGCTATGAACATACAAGACGTCGTCAGATTCATTTTTGAATTGGGCTAACTCAAGCGCATCCGGCACGAGGGCTGGAGCATCATCGGGGTAGAGGGGATGGATACGGTCGCCGAGCATGTCGCGCGCGCATCCCAAATCGCATATTTCCTTGCGGTCATGGAGGGATACCCGGAACCCGAGAAAGTCGTCACCGCGGTCGTTTTCCATGACATCGGGGAGTGCCGGGTAGGGGACCTGCACAAGATAGCCAACCGGTATGTGATATCGAAGGAGGCGACGGCGGTCGCCGATCAGTTGGCCCCGCTTGAGACGGCCGGGAAGACGGTCATGGGATATTGGAAGGAGACGGAAGAAGTGAGAACAGTCCTTGGGATAATCGCAAAGAATGCAGACCGGCTCGAGCTTGCGTTCACGGCAAAGGAGATAAAGGAAAAAGGATATGCATATGCGGAGGACTGGATAACCAATATCGGGACGATGTTGAAGACCCCCTCAGCAAAAAAACTGCTTGCAAAGATGCGCGAAACCGACTCCAACTCCTGGTGGCAGGGACTCAAGAAGTTGGAAAAACAGGTTTAGCCGATATACCCCTCTGCCGTCTTCGGGAACGGCGCCATGAGAGGTGAACCTCCGTGATATCAAACATATATGATATGTATATTATTACGCTCGCATTGTCATCAACCCATGACCACAGGTAAGTCTGTCTGCATTGTCACAAAAATTCAATCCTCATATGGAGATGGGAGAGAGTGAAGACCTGAAGAACAAATAATATCGGTGCTTGATATCGATTTATGATAGAGGCGTAATTCGTGGTATCATAAGTACATGAAGAGCTGTCTGCGTATTCTGTTGGCGATGGCGATATGCATGCTTTTCGCTGGCCCTGCCCTTGCCCTCGAACGCATCACCGGTTATCACAGCACGGTCCATGTCAGGCAGGACCGGAGCGTCCTCGTTGAGGAAGAGATCACGGTCATAGCGGAGGGCGACCAAATAAAGCACGGCATCTACCGGGATTTCCCGACGACCTACGGCCCTCTCTATAACCAGACCGTCAAGGGATTCAAGCTCCTGTCGGT
>Ga0172374_1002768_pt1 | contig 10909 bp, 18 predicted proteins | sample LakKiv3m_FD_114536 | JGI IMG/M metagenome (GOLD analysis project Ga0172374, IMG submission 114536) | Freshwater microbial communities from Kabuno Bay, South-Kivu, Congo - kab_092012_10.3m | ecosystem: Environmental > Aquatic > Freshwater > Lake | place: Democratic Republic of the Congo... | reverse complement strand
TATGTATTTATCTTCCATATTTACTTTGGGTTATTGATTAGTTGTTTTACTTGTTCTAAGCAGGCATTGAAGCCGTATTCTTCTTCCGTTAGTAGCGTCCTATATTTTCTGTTTCCCTTGTGTTTTCTTTTTGGCAATCCCTCCAACAGCTTCTTCTTGTAGGAGGTGAGAGCTTCTCCTAAAATGATTGCTACAAAATCAATTCTTCTATCGTTATTCGCCTGTCTATATTCCACACTCAATTTTGAGTCATCATCAAGTTGATAAACAATATTCATCGCCACTCTTTCTATTTCCTTTATTTTATCTTCCATATTGTTATGTGTTATTGATTATTGATTTAACTTGTTCTAAAAGCCTTTGTTCGCACTCTACACACCATGGTCGTTCCCCTCATGGAGAATCTTTTGAATGTCTGAACATCCATAGCAGTAATTATGTTCAACGTATTCTACTTTTTTCCATGTTACGGGTTCACTTCCTATAATTTCAGTTTTTGTAATTTTAACCCTAGTTATTCCTCCACATTCGTGTAGTAATATTAACACTATTTCATCCCTATTTACTTCTAGCAAAACCCTTTGTATATCTTTAAGTCTTTCATCCTCGGAAAGCTTTTCGTAAAATTTACTTTCCCATAATTGAGCAATTGCAAATGTAGATTTTTCATTTAATTTTAAATAACTATAATCTGGATACTTTTCTACAAACCATTCTGGAACTTCCATCCAACAGTTATTTGTTATAAAAGTGCTTCTAAATCCCATACTGATTTTAAGTTAAATAATACATAGGCTATAATATATAGTACCATTCCTACTGCCATAACCGTAAGAATTGCTAATATCCACTGTGCTATGGTTTCATATAATTTCATAATTAAATTTATCTTTTAATAATTCTTTTATAAATTTCTTCTGGTCATAATGGTTCAATATTTCATGAGTAGTTATTAAGGCTACTTTTATCCATTCTAATTCCTTCTTAGTAAAATCTTTTTGTCTAAGTATTTTTTTCATCTAATAGGTTTTTAACTAATGAATCTTGTAATATTGACATATTCTTATACTCTGGCTTATTTGCGTTCTCTCTTAGATAATCTCGATAACTCTTTACTGGTTCTCCTTTTGCTTTTGGTTTTCTTGGATACTCTGACTTTTTTGTCATGTTTATTTTTGTTAGAAAAGTAACTAAGTACAATTATTCCTCTTTTATCATCTGTTACAAATATATATTTTCCAGCTCTTAAATTTTTAACAATTCTTATTGGTAAGTATAATGATTTCATACTAGCATCTGTTTAAGTTTTTGAATCTGATCGTTTAACTCCTTTCTAACGGTGGCTATTCTACATTGTTTAATTTTAAATTCCCTTATTCTAATATGTTCCTTTATACAAGTGTCAAGGTCTACATATTTAATTATCTTTTTCATAATTAAGTTTTTTATTATCTATTGGTCTAAAAGTAGGAGTATTAAGCATCTTTATCAATTTTGCTAATTCAATATCAATCCATTTATTATATCCCATTATTGTAGTAGGACTACATGGTGGAGGAGTAATTTCTTTAAAATTATTCTTCATTGTCATCTTTGGCTAAAGAATCAAAATCTGGTGCGAAATCATCAGAAGTCCATATTAAATTACAATGCTCACACCAAGCCGCATCTTCATCTCTAGATCCATCACGGCTATAACATTGTACTAATTCATTTTTACACGTAGGACATTGCATAGTTTGTTTTGTTAGAGAATAGAGAGAGTAGAGGCTGAGGAGAACGGAAGAGCGGACTCTCCTCAACCTCTTTTGTTTGTGACACGATGTTTCTCGTTTTAGGCCGTTATGTCATTTTGACTTTGGCTTTCTGTTTCAGTGTCACCCCCATTATATTCCTTTCTAATATTATCGTCAAGCTCCTTTGCTTTGACATTATCAAAGAATTGTTTTAAAAGTATGCCCCATGGTTTTGGAGTGTTTTCTTGTTTTGTCCAGTAATGTACGGCTTGTCTAGTGATATCGAAATAATTCGCCAGTGCTTGCTGGGTTATTTTATATCGCTTTAGCAGAGTTGAAAGTTCTTTACCTGTCATATTTAGTTGGTTATTTTCTGTTTTCTATTATATATAGGTAAAGTACATTTGTCAATCTATAAAATCTGGTGGTTCGGAGATCCATTCACAGTAGTCATTTACTTCTTGGTTAAAATCGTGATCTGAATAGTCTTTATTATCTAACCATTTCTGGAATCGTTTAGCATTTTCGGGATTAGATTTTTTCCATTCATATAGGAATATACGGCTATTAAAAACCCGCCCTGGTCGAGTAGGTCGGGTTTTCTTATTGGAATCTTTATATTCAAAATCCAGTTCCATTATTATAAAATACTATATTTTACGGCTGAATTTTTAAGAGTACCATCTTTTTTGTCTTTTAATTCAAGCATAACCTTGCATGATTTTCCCTCAAGGTCTTCTGTTTTTACACCTTTAAATTCATCTTGAAGGTCTTTACCCATAAGAGCGAATATACAAGCTCTAGTTTTACTAGGTTTCCCATCTCCCCTAAAACCTTTTGCTGTAGTAGATAGAAATTCCCAAAATTTACGGCTATTTGGTTCTTGTATATTTCCGTTAATATCTTTTATCGGCTCACCTGAAACAGTTCCTTCTACGGAAAAAGTAATCATTATTACATTCTCCATTACACTAGGATCGTTATAGTTCGGTCTTTGACGAACTTCTGCTTTATCTACAGTCATTTTGTAGATATTTTCCTCAAGTGGTAAGAAATCTGTTTGTTTAGAATCTTCCTTTGAAGCGAAATCTAGTGTTACAAGATTTTCTAGCTCATCTTGAGCGACTACCTCTGCTGGAGTTTTTACTCCTGAATCTTTTTTTGACATAATTTTGTTGTGTTAAAATGTGTTGTTTTATTAGTGATTATATATTAACGCCATTCGACCTTTGGCGAGATTTTAATAATTTTAATGAACAATTAGTATGAATACTATATTTTCCATCTATTCCTGCTCCTTTACATGCCCACGATTTATCGGAAATTGGCTGACAACAGTAATCACAAAGATAAATTGTTTCTATTTTCATTTTTCCATCTTTATAAATTTCGGTCTCAAAGGATATTATACCATCAGCACACATTTTTTGGAACATTGCTGTCTTTAGAGATTTATCTTTATAAAATTCATCTAGTGTCATAATTAATAAATTATATTATTTTTACTATTTCCTGCATCTTCTTCGGCTTCTATCTTTTCTCTAAAATCATTTATAACTTGTGGACAGTTAGTTATTTTAATTTTAACACATGATCTAGTAATTTGGAATTGACCGATTCTAGTATTCTCTCCTGTTTCTGCCATATATTCTTTCTTTAATATATTTCTTACGTCTCTAGGATTTAAAATCCTTTCCTTTTGGCTAGAATCCATAACATCTCCCATTCCCGAAATATATAAATAAACTTCTTTATCAGTAAATTTTATATAGTCTCCCATTTTTAATTTTCCTCCTGTTCGTGCTATTGCTGACTCAAATGTATTCATAAATTGTGCTACTCCATCGTCGTCTCGCTCATCGTCGCTAAAAGATTCTATGTATTTTCTAGTATCATCAAGCAGAGCATCAAGGATAATTTGTCTATTTTCTCTATTGGCATCTACAAATAATGCACAATGTACAGTTAATAACTGAGCATAATTTTCTCCTGTCCTATCTGCTGACTTTATATTCTCAATAAAAAAGTTATAATCCTTTTTAACCTGTTCTGCATCTATCTTCTTATTAATTACATATAAAAAAAACTTAAACCAATCTTTTGACTGATCCTTTATCTCAATCCATCTCTGAGTACAAACCTTATCTTCTGTTCCCATAGATATAGATATACAACGATTTCTATTAGCTGGATCAGATGGCGCATTTTCTCCAAGAAGTATTAAAGTCGATCTAACAGGAAATCCCACTAAGTCAAGTTCCACAGTTCCTTTTTTAACTGGTACTCTATTAAATGCTGATCTTATTAATTCCATCTTTCTTGCATTTTCTTTCCCATTTTCTCTATATTCGTCTCGAATAAGAGGGAAATGAGAAACTAGGGAAAGAGATTTTTCATTAACAAAAGGAGAAGTACTGTGCCAACTACCTGCATCGACATCCTGTAATCCTACAAGTTTATTTAATAATGAAGTAAAAAGTTCAGTTTTACCAGTAGATGTCTTCCCTGATACTTGTAAAATTGGATGTCGTTTTATTCCCAAAGCTTTAAAGAAATCTGAATAACGTAAACTACTCGCATAAAAAGCCGTTATAAGCACCATTACTATTGGTATATTTGGGAAAAATTCGCTTAATGTTAAAAATATATCCTCAATCTCATCTGCTGATTCAGGTATATCTACATTTTTATCAAAGAATGGAGCCATGTCTTTATTCTCTTTCATTTCCATAACTAATCCCTTTTTTCCATTATCATATTCAAGAAATCCTTGCATCTCCCGAAATTCTCCATCCATATAAAAACCATTCCTAAATACCCAAACATCCTTATCGCCTATAAACCATCTGCCATAAAGATTATCTATAATATAAAATTCTATATCTTTTGGGTCTCCTTCTTCTTTCATTTCCAGTCTACTAACCCATGCAGATAAATGTGCCGATGTACCAGTAAATGAGCCATCATACTTCATTACAAATTGCTGAAAACTTTTAACATCTGAGAATATCTTTATAGGCATATTTATAATATAAGGCTCTTTATGATTATGAGATAAATATTCCATTCTCCAATATTCAATATCATCATTTATATCTTCCTCCATAAATACAGCTTGTCGACCTACTCCAATACGCTTTAATGAAAAATTTGCTATAGAAGTTCTTAATACTCCCTTAATTTCTCCACTCTTATCTACAATAGGTTTGCAAAAAAAAGTTTCCCTATCTCCACTTACTATTCCTGTTTCTTTTTTATTTTTCATTTTCGGTTGGTAAATAAATTCTACGAAGTTCGGCGGCCAATAAACTAGGTTCTTTTACAAATATAGGATTATAATATTTTAACCATTGAATAACATTCGGACTTCCATATCCTGTTCCCCTAAAACAAAATATCATATTCTTTTCTAAATCTATAAAAGGTGAAGCTAATTTTCCATTAATATAAATATTCAAATGTCTTCCACCCATTGTCGGCTTAAATGTATATACTTCTCCATTAACACATGGCAACCCCGATAACATTGCTAACGCTTTTTCTTGCGGCATATTTGCAACATATTCAAATATATCTATATCCTTTGTCTTTTTACCCCTTTTTAAAGACACGATAGAAGGAGATAATTCGCTATATTTCTTAGGCTTCCATTCTTCCTCCTTCTTTTCTCCAAACAAATCAATCCATTCATCTTCACAGTATTCTCTAAATATATCACTTTGCCTATAGTTAAATTCAGGAATTACTCTACAGGCAAACCCTTCTTCTTCTTTCCAATTATAAAATCCAGGTACACGCATAAGTTGAACATACTTCTTAGCTTTAAAATCACCATTTAATCTTTTAGCTATATTCTCTTCAATATAATCAAACAGTCCTAATGATGGAGCATAACTCCCATCGGAATCAGTCCACGCTAACCAATATAAATGAAATCCATTTCTAGTTTCAATAATAAAACTAGGACGATATAAATCTTGATCTAAACTATAATATTGTGAATCAAGCATGTATATCTCTCCTAATTTCCTAGATTTCCTTTCCTCTATCTCTTCCCTAGTAACAATTTCATCCTTACTAGATATATCAATATCACAATACCAAGAGTTAATACTCTTAAAATTACTTAATAAATGCCTAGGTTGCTTCATATTACAAGGTGTAAAATAAATTCCATATTTATTCTTAAGATTATATTTCTTTAATTCCTTAAGTGAAAATTCCCACCAAAACTTATGCGCTATCATTCTAGTCCCACCTAAATCCCAATCAGAAACAACAATCATTGACTCAGAAAAATATTTAAAAAAACTATACAATGGATGCTTTATACGCAAATCACCCCCAGTAAATCCCAAAACGTTGGAAGTAACTACCACGTCACTTTTAATTACTGGGGGTGATTTAATTATAATTGTCCTGGTCATGGCGTGGTAGTTAATTTTATTACACTTTCCATAATACACAATTTTTTAAAATTGTAAAACTCCTTTTCCTTTTTTTGTTTTACAAATCTTATCAAAGTTTTATAATTCAAAATTCTTGTTAGTGTTTTTTTATCATTTTTTTCTATATTTTTATACCTTACTTTACAAATCTTGTTAGAGTTTTATAATTCATGTTTATCGCTTAAAGTTTAATAGTCAAAAATGGACAACTCTAACATTGTTAGTGTTTGATAGACCATACTCTAACAGAGTTTTAGGCTTCAACTAGACCATAACTCGATTTGTTAGAATGTTAGAGTATTTTGCGAGGAGACATTATATATATATACACACACACACACTTTTATACTCTCTCGCGTGTAAGCCTTATATATATATTACTCTAACACTCTAACAGAATTATATATATATAGAACAGCAAGCCAAAAAAACCTGTTAGAGTTCACTCTAACAACCACTAACAACTCTAACAAGCCTAAAAACTACCTATTTTTAACTTTTCCCCATAATAGGTAGAAAGTTCTCTCTATTCTTGACTATCTATCTCTTATTTGATATAGTATTATCGTGAAGCAGAAGTATTATACATTTAAAGACTTTTTCAATGGTTATAATTCTGAATACTCAGACTGGGTCATCTCAAGTTTCAGTGAACAAGCCAATTCTAATTCAAGATGTTCAAAAAGCACTCATCCTGTGGAAGTTAGCCCTAAAAACCATGCAAGAAGAATTAGTCCATAAAATACCAACTAATGCCTAAACTTACTAGAGAAACATCTCTAACTAGTAAAACAAAAGATGGTGAATTGTTATCGGAAAAAGAAGAACTCTTCTGTCAAAAATATGTTTATTATATGGGTAAAGGTACTAAAGCTGCCATGGAATCCTATGGCGACGAAGATAATCCAATAAACTATAATACGGCTGGTGCTATGGCTTCTGAAAACTTAAGAAAACCTAAAATATTGGCTAGAATACGCGAATTATTGGATGCTGGGCCGTTAAGTGAACAGCGTGTTGATGCTGAACTTTCTTTCCTAGTTGCACAAGATGATGATCTATCCGCCAAACGTGGTGGAATAGAAATTTATAATAAATTGAAAGCTAGATACGAAGAACATAATAAACAACAAGCGGCAGTTATAAATATTTGCAAATATGATGAGAACTCAGGTAATTGATCTTCCGTATAAGTTTAAGCCAAGAGATTACCAATTACCACTTTTAAAAGCTCTAGATAGAGGCGTGAAACGTGCTTTTACTTTATGGCACAGACGCAGTGGCAAAGATATTTGTTTGTGGAATTATATTATTCGTAGAGCGTTTGAGGAAAAAGGATTGTATTATTATTTATTACCAACATATTCACAAGCTAGAAAGATTATATGGGATGGGATGACGAATGATGGGATGAAATTTTTAGATTATGCACCTAATGCTATAGTTAAGAATACAAATTCCACTGAGATGAAGTTAGAGCTTACGAATGGCTCTATTGTGCAGTTAGTGGGGACAGATGATTATGATAGAATTCGTGGTACTAACCCTAGAGGATGTGTGTTTAGTGAGTTTGCATTTCACAATCCACAGGCCTGGGATGTAATTAAACCAATTTTAAAAGTCAATGGTGGATGGGGAGTGTTTCAGACTACACCTAATGGAAAGAATTTTGCATACGATATGTATAAAATGGCTACAGAATTACCCGATTGGTTTGCACAAAAATTAACAATTAAAGATACTGGAATTTTAACTGACGAAGATATACGAAAAGAAAAACTCGAAGGTATGCCAGATGATATGATTGCACAAGAATATTTCTGTGAGTTTTCAGTTGGTGCGTTTGGTTCATATTACTCAAGTCTACTACTAGATGCAGAAAAAGAAGGTAGAATTTGTAATGTACCTGCTGATCCAAATGTTCCAGTTAATCTAACGCTTGATCTAGGGAAGAATGATTCAACGGCAATTATCTTCTCTCAATGGATTGGCAAGGAAATACGCATTGTAGACGCTTTTGAACATACTGGCGAGTCAGTGGCCTTTTATTGCAAAGAACTCGATAAACGAAACTATAGATACGGAGTGATGTATCTACCACATGATGCCAAGGCTGGGAGAATGGAGAGTGAAAAAACTATCCAGCAACAGTTTGATGATGCTGGATTCAGAACTGAGATTGTACCTAAGCTTGAGATTAATGATGGGATTCAGCAACTTAGAAAAATATTTAATCGGATATGGTTTGATAAAACTAAATGCTCGCAACTTTTACGATCATTAGAAAATTATCATAAAGAATGGGATGATGTTCGTAAAGTATTTAAGAATAATCCACTCCATGACTGGAGTTCAAATTTTGCTGACTCAAGCCGTTATCTCGCTGTTGCTTATAATGAACCTATCAAATATGAAGAGGTGTATGAGACTAAGTTTGATAGATATGCGTTATAAAATACATTTACTTTTCTGAAAGTTAGTTTTATAATAATTACAAGTTATAACTCATTCATACATGGAAGATATAAATCTTTCCGTTCCATATACCGAGGAGGAGCTAAAAGCTCGTGCAGGAATTATTAATGATTGTGCAAATGCGGCTAAACAGCGACAGTTGTCTTTTGCTGAGTTTGATGACATGACTTATGAGAACTGGTATTGGAAGGCTAGAAAAGCAGCTGCGGCTTATAATGAGCCAAAAGAAAATGCTGAAGATGTTAAAGTTGTCACAGGTACTACTCGTGAAAAGGGAAATATTTTAGTTAATACACTTCTGAATTATAATCTTGAAGCTGATATAACGGCTTATGATGAAGATAATTTGAAGGTACAAGAATTAGGTGAGTTAGTTGAGAAGATGATTAGGAAGAGTCGCAGACTTGAAATGCCAGTGTGGGATGTTAAAAGACCCTTGGCGTATTTAGAGTTAGTTAGTACAGGGAATGTACATGTTGAGGAATGTTGGGAAGGATATGAGATACCACAGAAACAGCTTGAGAAGTTTGATTGGAATGAGGGTGTTAATCCGGCTAAGATAAAATGGAAAAAGCTTTTAAATAAGACATATTATGAATGTAATTCACATGTAATGTCAGGGTTGAATGTATTTCCTGGTAATGTTAGACAGTATTTTGTTGAGTTACAGCCATTTTATGTTTTGAGAAATGTTATAACTAGGGCTGAGACTGATTCTAAGTATGCAGGCTGGACACGTTTAAAATATGTTCCTAAGAATATTACTGCACATATTGTTCCTGAAATGGCTGATTCAGAATTCAGTTCGTATAATGATTATCAAATGATTTCTACTGATGTAGATCAAGTGGAAGAGATTAGGTATTACAATAAATGGACTAATACATATCAGGTTTTATTAAATGGTGTATGTATGTTGCCAGCAGGATTTCCTTTAAGTTCTATACTTGGGATAGAGGAATATCCGATAGCTAGAGGGGATTGTGAGCCTATTTCAATAGATTTTTACTGGTCAAGAGGTGTTGGTGCTAAAAATAGAGTTCCACAGTTTTTAATGGATGAGATGTTTAGACTAATGGTTTTAAAGACTAGAAAGAGTTATGCGCCTTCTTATGGCAATATGACAGGCCAGAAAATAGGACAGTCAATTTATTTACCTTCAAGAATATTTAATGGACTTGATCCAGATAAGATTAAACCTATTGGTGATACAAGTGGTGTAACTCCTGCTGAATTTAATATGATGCAATTTGTCAAGCAGGTTAGTGATGAGAATACAACTGATTCAATATTTCAAGGGCAAGCACCTGATACTAAGGCTACTGCACGCCAAATAGTTGAACAACAGCAGAGGTCTATGGTTAAGATTGGGATGGCTATGTTGGGTGTGATTAATCTTGAGAATAGGATGTCGTGGTTGAGACTTTATAATATTTTAAGTAACTGGACAGAGAAACAGGATGGTAGATATAGAAAATTCTCTATTGAAGATACTTTAGAAAACGGACAGGAGGGTGAACGAATTGTTGAGTTTACTGAAGAGTTACCTACTGATGAACAGACTATGTTAGAGGAGGATTTATATAAGAAGAAATTAAATAGGAATGTGAGAATAAATAGAATTAATCCAAAGATTTTACGAAATGTTAAATATAGGTGGGAGATTAATTCTGTACCAACAGAAAAAAATAGTTCTCTTACTAAACAGGCTTTATATACCGATTTTTTGAAGGAAACCTTAGCTATATTTGCACCTTTTGGTTATATGCCTAATTTACAATATTTAGCAGATAGGTTTGCGATTGTAAATAATGAGGATCCAAATAAAGTATTTCCACAGCAACAACAGTTACAACAAGGTTCTAATCAACAACAGTCACAGTTAATGGAAGCACAATCAAATCAACAACTTACTAGTCAATTATTACCTAAAAAAGAAGGAAAACCATCACTTAATGCTTTAATAAATGGATAATTGGAAAGATGTAAAAGGATATGAAGGACTTTATATGATTAATGAAAGGGGTGATGTTTATTCTATAAGAAGAAAAGGAACTAAAGGTGGACTACTAATTCCCCAAATAGAAGGATGTGGATATTTACAAGTGCCATTTACAAAAAACAATATTCGTAAATTTAAAAAAGTTCATAGATTAATAGCAGAATATTTTATTTCAAATCCGGATAACAAACCATATATAAATCATATAGATGGGAATAAGGAAAATAATAATATTAGTAATCTTGAAT
>Ga0172374_1002766_pt1 | contig 10914 bp, 10 predicted proteins | sample LakKiv3m_FD_114536 | JGI IMG/M metagenome (GOLD analysis project Ga0172374, IMG submission 114536) | Freshwater microbial communities from Kabuno Bay, South-Kivu, Congo - kab_092012_10.3m | ecosystem: Environmental > Aquatic > Freshwater > Lake | place: Democratic Republic of the Congo... | reverse complement strand
TGAAGCGTGCATCACGGCGCTGCAGACGCTTGAGTTCCTCTTCGCCGTACAGCTCGTTGATATAGCGGATGCCGGTCATGGCAAAGCGCTGCCGTTCGCTGTCATCCAACTCGCGCAGACGCCGGTAGAAGCTTTCCGGGCCGAGGAAGAAACCGCCATGCAGCACCACGCCGCCCTGCGCGCTGCCGAGGCAGGATTGCAGGCGAGCCTGCGTATCGGGATCACTGAGATCCGCGGCGACGCAACCACCGTCGGGCAGGTGCAACTCGCCCGCCTCTACTCGCATATCGCCGCGCAGAAGGCCGCTATCGCGCAGCCAGGCCAGATCGCTCGGCTGCAACTTCGTCGGCAGCCCCGCGTCGACCAGCGCCTGAACGCTATGGGGCTGGCCCTGTTCATCCAGCGCGCCACTACAGGCCAGACGCTGCAGACGCAGATCCGGGTAGACCCGGCGTCGCAGCAGACCAGCCTCGGCCAATGCCAGCAAGCCGTTGACGAACATTTCGCTGCAGCCATAGAGCCCCTGATCGAGCGGTTCGACACCGCCGTTGGCGGCGATTTCCCCCGCCCACTCATCAGCACGCAGCGCCTGTAACAATGCGCGGTAGCGAGCATTGTCGTCCTGCCTGGCCATCAGCGCTGACGCCAGGGCATCCCCCATCGCACCAATGCCGATCTGCAGGGTGCCGCCATCGCGCACCAGCGTGCTGGCGAACAGGCCGATGCAATGATCCTGCAGGGTCACCGGCATGTTCGGCGTGGAGAACAGCGTGGCCCGCTCGTCCTCGCCAATATGGATATCGAAGGTATCGCGCGGCACCTGGGCATCGCCGGCCATGTAGGGCAGATCACTGTGGATCTGAGCGACGCTGAGCACGGTCTCGCCAGCCTTGCGGCGCTTGTCCAGCAGCGGCAGCAGATCGAGGGTGACGTCCGGGTTGCAGCTCAGGCTGAAATGCTCGGGCTGCGCGGCGTCGACGGCGACCAGTTGGGCGACCAGATTCAGGCCCTTGGCATTGAGATCACGGGCGACATGGCTGTAGTTGCTGCTGATGTAGTCCTGCTGCGCCGACTCGCATTCGAGCAGGCTGCCGGGCTGGAAGAAGAACTGCTCGACGCGCACGTTGCTCGGCAGCTTGCCGCTGTGCAGATCGGCGAGAAAATCCAGCTCGGGATAATCGCCGTAGACCCGGTCGACGAAAGGCTCGAGAAAGCGTCGCTGCAGGTCCTGGGCGGCACGCGGACGCGCCAAGCACAGCGCGGTGTAGATGGTCAGTTGCCGCTCGGGCATCTCCCGCACCCGTGCATACAGCGCGTTGACCCAGCGATTGGGCTTGCCCAGACCGAGCGGTAAACCCAGATGAATCGGCCCGGCGATCTCGCTCAGTACGCGGTCGACGGCTTGTTCGAGGGTACAGGTGTGCGGCATCTGACGCTCCTCGCGACATCCATGACGAATGCAGCTTGGACTGTATAGCCACCGGCATGGTTGCATGCCGCCGCCCTAAGAACCTGCTTACGATCTGCTGCGCGTCGGCCCTACTGCGTCAAAAACAGGCTCGGACTGCTCATTTACAGCTCGTAAAGTCGAGCGCGACTCCGACCGTTCCTCGCCTGTTTCTGCGGGGCCGCCATCGGGCTCTAGCTCGCGAGCCCGTGAGCAGGCTCTAAACGAAAAAACCGCCCGGAGGGCGGTTTTTCAGGGAAGAGACGGCTCTTACAGACCGGACATCTTCTTGATCGCTTCGCGCAGTTCGTCATCCGAGCAATCAGCGCAGGTGCCTTTCGGCGGCATGGCGTTGATACCGGAGATGGCCTTGGCCAGGATGCCGTCGAGACCGCCCTGGTGGTCGGCACGCTCTTTCCAGGCAGCGGTGTCGCCGATCTTCGGCGCGTCCAGCACACCGGTGGCGTGGCAGGCATTGCAATGCTTGGCGATGATGTCGTCAGCGGTACGTGCACCACCACCGGCGGATGCGGCGACGGTTTCGACGCCCTTGCACTCTTCGCCCATGATGCACACCTCACCTACAGGTTTGAGGCGCTCGGCGATAGCTTCATCGGTCGTGGCCTGAGCAGTCACTGCCCACAGGGCCAATACGGCAGCCGGTACTGCCAGCATTTTCTTCATCAGATTCACGGTACACCCTCTTCGTGGCTAGTCACGCCCGCGGCCACGGTTTCGCGAGCGGGCGACAGTATAACGGCAAGCAGGCCAGGCCGAAACAACCCATATTGTCGCAGGGTTATTGATCAGAAGTTCGCTGGCGTCGTGGCACTGATCAACCGCGCCGGTACATCGAACGGATTGCGGAAGCGATGCGGCTTGCTGCTTTCGAAGTAATAGCTGTCGCCCGGTTCGAGGATGAACACCTCGTTGCCAACGGTCAGCTCCAGCTTGCCCTCGACCAGCATGCCAGCCTCTTCGCCTTCGTGGGCGTACATTTCGTCACCGGTGTCGGTGCCGGCCGGGTAGGTTTCGTCGAGGAAGGAAATGGCGCGACTCGGGTGGGCCTTGCCAATCAGCTTCATGGTGATGGCGCCACTACAGATATCGGTCAGTTCGGCGGCACGATAGACCACCTGGGTCTGGTTCTCCTGCTCCATGTCGAGCGAGAAGAATTCCACCAGCGACATGGGAATGCCGCCGAGCACCTTTTTCAGCGAACTGATCGAGGGGCTGACGCTGTTCTTCTCGATCATGGAAATGGTGCTGTTGGTGACGCCCGCCCGCTTGGCGAGTTCACGCTGGGATAGGCCTTTGAGCTTACGAATCGATTGCAGTCGAACGCCGACGTCCAATGCTGGAATCCCCCTTGGGATAAGAGACGGAAAAGTGTCCGTATCATGGCATAGCGTTCGGAATTTACAACACTTGCGTTCACCCTTCGCCTACACGGCAAGCTCAGCCCCCGAGATAGAGCAGCGGCACTCGCCGCAGATTGCAAAAAATCTGATAGGGAATGCTACCTGCCGCCATGGCCACGTCGCTGGCCAGCACCTGCTTGCCCCATAGTTCGACATGGCTGCCGAGGCCGGCCTGTGGCAGATCGGTCAGGTCCACGGTCAGCATGTCCATCGACACGCGGCCGATCAGGCGGGTCAACTGGCCGTCCACCACCACTGGCGTGCCGCTCGGCGCGTGGCGCGGATAGCCGTCGGCATAGCCCATGGCGACCACACCGACGCGGGTCGGTCTTTCGGCGACGAAGCGCGCGCCATAACCCACCGGCTCGCCGGCCGGCAGTTCACGCACGCTGATGACCTTCGACTCAAGGGTCATCACCGGCTGCAGGCGCGCGGCCTGCTCCTGAGCCTGTTCGAACGGCGTGGCGCCGTACAGCATGATGCCGGGGCGCACCCAGTCGCTTGGCACCTGTGGCCAGCCGAGCACGGCCGGCGAATTGCGCAGGCTGACCTCGGCACTGAGACCGTCGCGAGCCTGCTGGAACACCGCCAGTTGCTCGGCCGTGCGCTCGCACTCAGGCTCGTCGGCACGGGCGAAGTGGCTCATCAGCACGATCTTGCTGACCTTGCCGCTGGCCAGCAGGCGACGATAGGCATGCTGATAATCGGCCGGATGCAGGCCGACACGGTGCATGCCGCTGTCGAGTTTTAGCCACGCGGTCAGCGGCTTGCTCAGTTGGGCCTGCTCGATCGCATCGATCTGCCACTGTGCATGAATCACGCACCACAGGTCATGCTGGTCGATCAGCGCCAGCTCATCAGCCTCGAAGAAGCCTTCGAGCAGCAGGATCGGCGCGCGAATGCCCGCTTCGCGCAGTACCAGCGCCTCTTCGATGCAGGCCACGGCAAAACCGTCGGCCTCGGCTTCGAGTGCCTGCGCGCAACGCACCGAGCCATGTCCGTAAGCATCGGCCTTGACCACGGCGAGGGCTCGGGCGCCGCTCAGTTCGCGGGCCAGGCGGTAGTTATGACGCAGGGCATCGAGGTCGATCAGGGCACGGGCGGGACGCATGGTCGTTTATCTCTCAATCATTCGCTGATGCGACGGTTTTTCGTAGCCCGGACGAAATCCGGAGTCATGCCGACAAGTCGCCATTCAAAAAAAACCCGGCGGGGGAGCCGGGTGAAAAGCCAACACAAAAAAAATCCGGGAGAATTTTTTGACGTCGCTTGCGACGGCCCGGAGGGTTGCCGCCATGGATGGCAGGCAACAAAAAGCTGTGGCCGCCTCAGACGGCAGCCACCACGCACATTTCCACCAGCACTTCGGGCTTGTACATCTTCGCTTCGACGCAGGCGCGGGCCGGGGCATGGCCGTCGGCGACCCAGGCGTCGTACTCGGCATTGAGGCCGTCGTAGTCGGCCATGTCCTTGAGGAAGATGGTCAGCGAGAGGATCTTGCTCTTGTCGCTGCCACCTTCGGCCAGCATCTTGTCGATGTTGGCCAGGGTCTGGCGGGTCTGCTCGCGGATGTCACCGCCGAAGTTATCAGCCAACTGGCCGGCGAGGTAAATCGTGCCGTTGTGGATCACCACTTCGCTGTAGCGTTTGGCCACGTGCAGGCGCTGAATCGACATAAAGCTAAAGCTCCTTGAATTGCGAAAGCGCGAAGGCTATCAGGTGCGCAGTGGCTGCGGTGCAGCTTGCACTTCACGCGCCTTGCGCGAGTAACGCGAGATATCCAGGCCGTCGGCGCTGATCTGCGGACGCTTGTTGGCCATCAGGTCGGCGAGCAGGCGACCGGAGCCGCAGGCCATGGTCCAGCCCAGGGTGCCGTGGCCGGTGTTGAGGAACAGGTTGCGGAAGGCGGTGCCGCCTACGATCGGCGTGCCGTCAGGCGTTGCCGGACGCAGGCCAGTCCAGAAATCGGCGCGTTGCAGATCGCCGCCTTGCGGGTAGAGGTCGGCGGTGATCATCTCCAGGGTTTCGCGACGACGCGGGTTGAGCGACAGGTCGAAACCGGCGATCTCGGCCATGCCACCGACGCGGATACGGCCATCGAAGCGAGTGATGGCGACCTTGTAGGTCTCGTCGAGAATGGTCGAGGTCGGCGCCATATCAGCGTTGATGATAGGCACGGTCAACGAATAACCCTTGAGCGGATACACCGGCGCACGCACGCCCAGCGGCTTGAGCAGTTGCGGGCTGTAGCTGCCGAGGGCGAGCACGTAGCGATCGGCGGTTTCCAGCTTGCCGTCGATCCACACGCCATTGATGCGGTCGCCCACGGCGTCCAGGCGCTGGATGTTCTGGCCGAAACGGAACTCGACGCCGAGCGCCTTGGCCATGTCCGCCAGCTTGGTGGTGAACATCTGGCAGTCGCCGGTCTGGTCGTTGGGCAGGCGCAGGGCACCGGCCAGCTTGTGTTTGACACCAGCCAGGGCCGGCTCGACGCGAGCGATGCCATCGCGGTCGAGCAGCTCGAACGGTACGCCGGAGGCCTCCAGCACGGCGATGTCCTTGGCAGCGGCATCGACCTGGGCCTGGGTACGGAACAGCTGGGTGGTACCGAGCTGGCGGCCTTCATAGGCGATGCCGGTCTCGGCGCGCAGCTCGTCGAGGCAATCGCGGCTGTACTCGGACAGGCGCACCATGCGCTCCTTGTTGATCGCATAGCGACTGGCGGTGCAGTTACGCAGCATCTGCGCCATCCACAGGTACTGGTCGACGTCGCCAGTGGCCTTGATCGCCAGCGGCGCGTGTTTCTGCAGCAGCCACTTGATGGCCTTCAGCGGCACGCCCGGGGCAGCCCAGGGCGAAGCGTAGCCGGGGGAAACCTGGCCAGCGTTGGCGAAGCTGGTTTCCAGCGCCGGGCCGTTCTGACGGTCGACCACCACCACCTCGAAGCCCTGACGGGCGAGGTAGTAAGCACTGGCGGTACCAATCACACCGCTGCCGAGAACCAGAACACGCATGTTTTTCTCCCCCGCCGCGCCCAAGGCGCGTGCGTTACAGGCCATTGTTGTCGATGGGCGCAGTATAGGAAGAGCCGCGCAGTGCTTTTCACCATATACACGGCTATATTTGGCGAGAATTCTTGGCAAAAAGCCGTTTTGCAGAGGCGGATTCCCCATGAGAACCCAGCATCAAAGCCGTCGTGAACTGGACAAGATCGACCGTAACATCCTGCGCATCCTGCAGGAGGACGGGCGCATCAGCTTCACCGAACTGGGCGAGCGCGTGGGCCTGTCGACCACGCCCTGCACCGAGCGCGTACGCCGCCTGGAGCGCGAAGGCATCATCATGGGCTACCACGCCCGCCTCAATCCGCAGCACCTCAAGGCCAACCTGCTGGTGTTCGTCGAGATCAGCCTGGACTACAAATCCGGCGACACCTTCGAGGAATTCCGCCGCGCCGTGCTCAAGCTGCCACACGTGCTGGAATGCCACCTGGTCTCCGGCGACTTCGACTACCTGGTGAAGGCGCGCATCAACGAAATGGCCAGCTATCGCAAGCTGCTCGGCGACATCCTCCTCAAGCTGCCGCACGTGCGCGAGTCGAAGAGCTATATCGTCATGGAAGAGGTGAAGGAGAGCCTGGCACTGCCGGTACCGGAGTGAATTGTAGGAGCGAGCTCTGCTCGCGAAGCTTTTGCTGACCTGGTTCGCGAGCGGAGCTCGCTCTACACAATGGTTGATCGTTCCCAGGCTCTGCGTGGGAATGCAGCCCCGGACGCTCTGCGTCAGCCTGCTGTACACGGCAAGTCGTGGCGTGGAGCGCCACTGCAGGGGCTACCACGCAGAGCGTAGGAGCCATCAGCCTAAACGAGTCGCTGCCGCGTGGTGGCGATCAGGCGGTGTACCTGACGCTCGACCGCAGGCTCGATCGGCTGCTCCGGTCCACGGCCATGTGGGCAGGGGAGATTGGGTGTGGTGCCGAACAGGCGACAGATCAGCGGGCGCTGGTCGTACACCTCGCAACCATTCGGCCCCAGGTGCACGCAGTTGTACTCGGCCAGCGCCGCGTCATGTTCGGCCTCGCTTTTCACCGGCAGGCGCGCCAGCTCCTCGGAGGACGCGGTGACCGGCCCGCAGCAGTCGTGACAGCCCGGCACGCAGTCGAAGCGAGGAATCTGTCGGCGCAGGTGATCGATCTTGCGGTCGGTGCAGCTCATGCTCGGGCATCCTGAAGTGATCACAATAGTGTACCCGCTCGACTTGGGGCACACGGCTCACGCTGAGGGAGCACTGCGTTTTTTTCCGCTGGCCTCTTGGCGTCGGACGGATCACGCGCTTATGCTGCGTTGAATTTTCCACACAGCAAAATCAGGATTTCGCACATGAACGCCCGCGTTCACCAGCCCGTCCACAGCCCGCAGCATGCCGCCTCGTATTACGCCGCCAGCGTCAATCGCCAGTTGGCCTACCCGCCCCTGGACGGTGATCTGCAGGTGGACGTGTGCATCGTCGGTGGCGGTTTCAGCGGCCTGAACACCGCCATCGAGCTGGCTCAGAAAGGCCTGTCGGTGGCGCTGCTGGAGGCACGCAAGATCGGCTGGGGCGCCAGCGGGCGCAACGGCGGGCAGCTGATTCGCGGCGTTGGCCATGATGTCGAACAGTTCGAATCGGTGGTCGGCAAGGACGGCGTGCGTCAGTTCAAGCTGATGGGCCTGGAGGCGGTGGAGATCGTGCGCGCACGCGTCGCCAAGTACCAGATCGATTGCGATCTGACCTGGGGCTACTGCGACCTGGCCAACAAGCCGGCGCACATGGAAGGCTTCGCCGAAGACAAGGCCGAGCTGGAAAGCCTCGGCTATCGTCACGAACTGCGCATGGTGCCGAAGGAGCGCATCCATGAAGTGGTTGGCTCCGACAACTATCACGGTGCCATGATCGACATGGGCTCGGGCCACCTGCACCCGCTCAACCTGGCGCTCGGCGAAGCCGCTGCCGCCCAATCGCTCGGCGTGCAGCTGTTCGAAGACTCGCCGGTGACACGCATCGACTACGGCAACGAGGTGCGCGTGCACACCGCCCAGGGCCAGGTGCGCGCCAAGTACCTGGTGCTGGCCTGCAATGCCTACATCAACGGTCTCAACCCGACCCTGAGCGGCAAGGTGCTACCGGCCGGCAGCTACATCATCGCCACCGAACAACTCTCCGAAGAGCAGGCGCGGCAACTGATTCCGCAAAACATGGCGCTGTGCGACCAGCGCGTGACAGTGGACTATTACCGACTCTCCGCCGACCGCCGCCTGCTGTTCGGCGGTGCCTGCCACTATTCCGGGCGTGATCCGGCCGATATCGCTGGCTACATGAAGCCAAAGATGCTCAAGGTGTTCCCGCAACTGACCGATGTGCGCATCGACTACCAATGGGGCGGGATGATCGGCATCGGCGCCAACCGCCTGCCGCAGATCGGCCGACTCAAGGATCAGCCCAACGTGTTCCACGCCCAGGCCTACGCCGGCCACGGCGTCAACGCCACGCACCTGGCTGGCAAGCTGCTCGCCGAGGCCATCGCCGGCCAGGAAAGCCGTGGCTTCGACCTGTTCGCCCAGGTGCCACACATGACCTTCCCCGGCGGCAAGCACCTGCGCTCGCCGCTGCTGGCAATGGGCATGGCCTGGCACCGGCTGAAAGAGTTGCTGTAAGCATACACCCCTAAAATCGCGGCTGAGGCCGCTCCTACGGGCGTGCCATGCGGCGAAGTTACCCTTACAGCTTCCAGAATGGCAGGCTTGCCTCGCGCTCGGCCTGGGCGCGGCTGAGGCCGATGTCGCGCAGCTGCTGGTCGTTGAGCTTGAGCAGCACGCGACGAGTGTTCAGGCGCCGCCAGAAGGCCGGCCAGTCACGGCCAAAATAGCGAACCTCGCCCTCGTGCGTCGCAATCCGCACGGCCTCGCCCACTGCTATGAAATCTGTATTGCTGAACCCAGTCATGGCTGTTCTCCCGTTGTCTTCTATCATGGGAGATCAGAATGCCGTCAGAAGAAAAGTCATGACAGATCCAAAAAACTCTTATTAACTCCATACAGATTCCGTCGTTCCCCCCCTGAATGGGAATTTTCGCGCCAATCTGTACTGGTTTCATTTCATACACTCCGCACAAGCCGGACGATTGCCATGACGCTCTATCTGAATCTGGCCGAGCTGCTCGGCACCCGCATCGAGCAGGGGCTGTACCGCCCCGGCGACCGCCTACCATCAGTACGCAGCCTGAGCCAGGAGCATGGCGTCAGCCTCAGCACGGTGCAGCAGGCCTACCGTCATCTGGAGGACATGGGCCTGGCCTCGCCGCGGCCGAAGTCCGGCTACTTCGTACCGCTGGGGCGACAAATGCCCGCGCTGCCGCAGATCAGCCGCACGGCGCAGAGGCCGGTGGAGGTTTCGCAGTGGGATCACGTACTGGAGCTGATCAGCAGCTCACCGCAGCACGACATGCTGCAGCTGGGCCGTGGCCGCCCGGATATCAGCAGCCCGACGCTCAAGCCGCTGCTGCGCAACCTGTCGCGCCAGGCGCGTCGCCAGGACCCGGACGTGCTCACCTACGGCGGCATTCGCGGTGACGCTCGCCTGCGCGAACAGATCGCCCGGCTGATGCTCGACTCCGGCTGCCAGCTGGAGGCCGAAGATCTGGTGGTCACCACCGGTTGCCACGAGGCGCTGTCGGCGGCGGTACGCGCCATCTGCCAGCCCGGCGATATCGTTGCGGTCGACTCGCCGAGCTTCCACGGCGTGATGCAGGCGCTCAAGGGTTTCGGCATGAAGGCGCTGGAACTGCCCACCGACCCACTCACCGGAATCAACCTCGACGCCCTGGAAATGGCCCTGGAACAGTGGCCAATCAAGGCCATCCAGCTCACGCCCAACTGCAACAACCCGCTCGGTTACATCATGCCCGACGCCAACAAGCGCGCCCTGGTCGCTCTGGCGCAGCGCTTCGACGTGGCCATCATCGAGGACGACGTCTACGCCGAGCTCGCCTACAGCTACCCACGCCCGCGCAGCATCAAGTCCTTCGATGAGGACGGCCGCGTACTGTTCTGCAGCTCCTTCTCCAAGACCCTGGCGCCGGGCCTGCGCGTCGGCTGGATCGCCCCGGGACGCTATCTGGAACAGGTGGTGCACATGAAGTACCTGGGCACCGGCAGTACCGCGCAGCTACCGCAGCTGGCCCTGGCCGAGTTCCTCAAGGACGGGCACTACGAACCGCATCTGCGGCGCATGCGGGCGCAGTACCTGCGCAGTCGCGACCTGATGGTGGATTGGGTCAGCCGCTATTTCCCGGCCGGCACCCGGGTCAGCCGCCCGCAGGGCAGCTTCATGCTCTGGGCGGAAATGCCCCAGGGTTTCGACAGCCAGAAGCTCAACCGCGCCCTGCTGCCGCACAAGATCCAGATCGCGCCGGGCAGCATCTTCTCGGCGGCCGGCAAGTACCGTAACTGCATCCGCCTCAACTACGCCGAACCGCCGAGCGATGTGATCGAGGCGGCGGTGAAACAGATCGGCGCGACCATCGCCGAGCTGATCGAAGAGGCCGACCTGCAGCACACGCAGGATCTCGGGCAGTGGCGCTGAGCCGGTTCAGGAACGCGCCGCTTCCATCTCGCTGAAGGCCCCGCGCTTGCTCGCCAGGATGATGAACACGAAGGCGCCAGTAGCCATCATCAGCGGCAGCGCATGGCCGCTCAGCCACTGGCTGACGGCACCTGTGGTGAGTGGCCCGATCAGGCAGCCCAGGCCCCACAACTGAGCGACATGGGCATTGGCGCGCACCAGTTCGTCGTCGCGGTAACGCTCGCCGATCATGATCAGCGACAGGGTGAACAGACCGCCCGCGCTGGCACCGAAGGCCACCAGCACCGGCCAGATCACTGGCGTATGCAACAACGGCGGAATCGCCAGGCTGGACACCAGCAGCACGATGCCGCAACCACGGAACAGCAACTGCCGCGACATGCGGTCAGCCAGCCAGCCGATGGGCAGCTGCAGCACCGCATCGCC
>Ga0172374_1002765_pt1 | contig 10918 bp, 7 predicted proteins | sample LakKiv3m_FD_114536 | JGI IMG/M metagenome (GOLD analysis project Ga0172374, IMG submission 114536) | Freshwater microbial communities from Kabuno Bay, South-Kivu, Congo - kab_092012_10.3m | ecosystem: Environmental > Aquatic > Freshwater > Lake | place: Democratic Republic of the Congo... | reverse complement strand
GCGAGTGGGTGGGCTGGCGGTTCGCGGAGCCCCGCGGACTCACCGACCTCGCGGTCACGGCGGTGCGCTCGGTCGGCTCGAGCGCTCTGCGCTGGGAGATCGAAGGCGCCGACGGACGGTGGCAGCCCGTTGCGACGACGCACACGGAGGAGCTGCCGCCGGATCGCACGACACCGTTCGCGCTGGAGTCGCGGGTCGTGGCCTCGGCCGTCCGCGTGCGGGCGGCGACCGAGGTCACGCTCCGTCAGGTGGAGCTCTTCGACCTGGGCTGACTCAGTTCGTCGGAGCCGCCCGGTACTGCGTCGCCTCGCCCTTCAGCGCCTGGGTGATGCCGGAGAGGTACGCGGACTGGTCGGTCGCGGTGAGGTTGTACGCGACGTAGACGCCGTAGCCGTCGGCCACGGTGCGCCGGGCGAAGTCGGCCGCGGTCGAGGCGCTCGTGTTGGCGAGGTCGATCGCCGCTGCGCCGATGCGCGCACGGTCGTCGAGGCCGGGCACGGTGGGCGCATCGTAGGTCGGATAGTAGGGGTTCCAGGCGTAGTCGATCGCGCTCGCGACGTCGAACCGGCTGAAGTCGGTCGTGGTGTAGGACGGACCGATCGCGTACAGGCTGATGATCTTGTCCGGGCCGAGGCGATCACGCAGGGCGGTGACGAGCCATCCGAAGGACTCGGAGTTGGGCTGCGGCGTGCCGTTCGCGCCGTAGTCCGTCCACTCGTCGTCGAAGTCGATGCCGTCCAGACCGTAGGTCGTCACCGCGTCGGCGAGCTGGGCAGCGAAGGCATCCGCTTGCGCGAAGGACGTGAAGTTCGCGAACCCCGCACCCTGGTGGTTGCCGAGCACGGACAGCAGGACCATGGTGCCGCCGGCCTGGACCGGGCGGATCTGGTTCTCCGCGTCCTGCAGCGTCTGCGTCACGCGCTCGTTGAAGTGCAGGTACGCCTTCTGCCCGTCGTAGTTGATGTTGGCGGCGAAGATCATCGCCAGGTCGACGGCGGGTCCGCCGGACTCCGCAAGCGTGTAGTCCGCGACGTTCGCTAAATCGTTCGAGTTGACCTCGACGTAGACGGCCAGCTTCGGCTCGCCCTCCTCCGTCTGGGCGCTGGCGGCAGCGGTCCCCGTGAGGGCGCCAGCCGCCGCGAGCATCAGCGCGGCGGCGGCGGCGGCAGCTCTGCGCAGGCGGTGGATCCCGGTGTTCGGCTGAGTCATGACAGATCGTCTCCTTCGGCGTCGGTGTCCAGAACAGGCCACGGCGGCGTGACCTGCGGCGACTATATCGCTTAAGTGACATCGTCGATAGAGAAGGATGGTGCGCACCTGGCGAACGCCGCGCATTCCGGCGATGCTGGACGCATGCGCGCACTCCGACTCCTCTGGCGGTATCCCGTGATCACGCTCACGGTCATCGTCTTCGTGGCGGTGGGCGCCCTGCACGCGGCCGACCAGGAGGTCCTCGGCCGGTGGATCGCCACCGTCTACGTCGCCGGCGTCGTCGTCTGGACGCTGATCGGCATGGTGCGGGACGTGCTGCGCGGGCACGTCGGCCTCGACATCCTCGCCGTGGTGGCGATGGTCGCGACGCTCGCGGTCGGGGAGTACATCGCCGCGCTGATCATCGTGCTCATGCTGTCGGGCGGGGAGGCGCTGGAGGACTTCGCCGGCCGCAGGGCGAAGCGCGATCTCTCCGCGCTGCTCGACCGCTCGCCCCGCATCGCCCACGTCCTGACGCAGCCCGAGGCGGTGGATTCGGACGAGGCGCACGACGCCCCGGTGGATGACGTGGCCGTGGGAGACGTGCTGCTGGTCCGTCCGTCGGAGATCGTCCCCGTGGACGGGATCCTCCTGACCGAGAGCGGGACGTTCGACGAGTCCTCGCTGACGGGCGAGAGCATGCCGGTCACGCGCGAGGCCGGCGGCGAGGTGCTGTCGGGCGCGATCAACGGCAGCCGCGCCATCCGCATCAGGGCACTGCGGACGGGCGCCGACAGTCAGTATCAGCAGATCGTCGCGCTCGTCCACTCCGCCGAGTCCTCGCACGCGCCGATCGTGCGGCTCGCCGACCGGTTCGCCATCCCGTTCACCGCCGTCTCCCTCGTGCTCGCCGGCACCGCGTGGGCGATCTCCGGCGACGCGACCCGCTTCGCCGAGGTGCTGGTGCTCGCGACGCCCTGCCCGCTGCTGATCGCCGCCCCCGTGGCCTTCCTCGGCGGACTCTCCCGTGCCGCGAAGTCCGGCGTCATCATGAAGAGCGGTGCCGTGATCGAGCAGATCGCACGCGTGCGATCCGCCGCGTTCGACAAGACGGGGACCCTCACGCAGGGGCGTCCGGAGCTCGTGGACGTCCGCCCGACGGCCGGGTTCGATGCGGACGAGATCCTGCAGCTGTCCGCATCGGCGGAGCAGTACTCCTCCCACGTCCTGGCCGACGGCATCCGCCGTGCCGCCGAGGCGCGAGGACTCGTGCTCCATGCGGCGGAGGAGGCGAGCGAGACCGCGACGAACGGCGTGGCAGCGACGATCGGGGGGCGCTCAGTCGTGGTGGGCAAGCCGGCGTACGTCGCCTCCCTCGCGCCCGACACCGTGCGCGCCGAACTCGGCGTCGGCGAGGCGGCTGCCTACGTGGCGGTGGATGGACGCTTCGCCGGCGTCCTCGTGCTCGCCGACGCCGCCCGTCCGGAGGCGGCCGCCGTGGTCTCCTGGCTGCGCCTGCACGAGGTCGACCGCATCGTCATGCTCACCGGCGACGTGCAGTCGACGGCGGAATCCGTCGGCCACCACCTCGGCATCGACGAGGTGCACGCCGAACTCCTCCCACCCGAGAAGGTGCGACTCGCCTCCGAACTGGAGCCGCGGCCGGTGCTGATGGTGGGCGACGGTGTGAACGACGCTCCGGTCCTGGCTGCGGCCGATATCGGCATCGCCATGGGCGCGAAGGGCGCGACGGCGGCGGGCGACGCCGCCGATGTGGTGATCCTCGTCGACTCGCTCGCCAAGGTCGTCGATGCCGTCTCGATCGGACGGCACACGCGGCGGGTGGCGCTCGCCGCCATCTGGATCGGCATCGGGCTGAGCGTCGGGCTCATGGTCGTCGCCATGACCGGTGTCATCCCCGCTGTCGTGGGTGCGCTGGTGCAGGAGCTCGTGGACCTCGCGACGATCCTCTACGCCCTCCGCGCACTCAGCGGTCCGCCCAGCGACCTCCGCCCCACCCGACCCCGCTCCAGCACCGGAATACCGTGACAACCTCGCGACACGGTTCTGGCGCTCGCAGTAACGTTCTGCGACCGATCAGATCGCGACGTCGCCCACGAGGTTGACCTTGATCCCCATGCCGTCGAACATCGCGGCCTTCGCGATCAGGGCCTTGTCCGCGGTCTCGGCGTCGGGCGCGTAGACGAGCTGCGCGTGGTTCGCCTTGTGCCGCGCCATGAACTGATCGCGAGAGATGCCGTGCAGTACCACGTGCGCGATCGGCCATTCCGGGTTCGTGGCATCCTTGCGGCGCTGCGTCTCCTCCGCGGGCAGTTCCACCACCGACGCCCGGAAGATATCGGCCTGCAGGACGCCCTCGGCGATGAACACGCGCGAGAGCACGACCTCTCCGGGCTTGGACACACCGTTGATCGTGGCGCCGCCCGCGGGGAAGAACACATGACCCTGCCGCCAGCCCTCCGCGTTCTGCCAGCCGCCGAGGTGCGAGGCCGGCACCGAGCCGGAGATCTCGTACACCCAGACGAACTGCCCGTCGTGGTCCTCACCCCAGCGCACGTCGTGCAGCGTGTTGTCGGGCACGAGCCCCATCGCACGCCAAACCCGGTCGGTGACCAGCGCGTCCACGGCGACACCCTCGTCGGCCTCGTTGAAGTGCGGGAAGGCCCGCCCCTCGTGCAGCACGCGGGAGCCGTCGCGCGAGGTGACCGGCGGGCGCTCGGTGGAATTGAGGATGCCCTCGGCCAGATCCGACGCGGGCACCAGGTCCTTCAGCCCCTGCTGGTACTGGATGCCGACCGCGTCGAGGCCGAAGTCGTCGGCGATGCGGAGCGCGGCGATGTACATCTTCAGCTGCCACTGCACCTGCTCGCGGGTGAGCTCCGTCGCCGCGTCCTCCCCGTACCGGAATGTCATCCCCCGCTCGACGAGCCAGTCGTACGCGGCGTCGGCCTCCTCCTCGGTGACGTTCAGCATCTCGGCGTAGAGGGCCGACTGCGACAGGCGCTCCTTGTAGATGCCGGTCTGGTTCAGGAGCTCGTCGTCGAAGATGGCGTTGTACATGCCCATGCAGCCTTCGTCGAAGACGCCGATGATGGCCTTCTCCGCCTTCAGCTCCGCGGCGAGCGCCTCCCCGAGCCGCTTCTCCGGGCTGTCCGGCAGCGCGGGGAGCGGACGCACATGCGAGGCGTCGTGAGTGATGGAGCCGGTCTCGGTCCACTCGCGGATGCCGTCGCGGAACCAGTCGTCGGTGAAGTCGACCGACCAGATCGTCGCATACGGCTTGTCCATCTTCGTCAGACCGGCGTTGAGGCCGAGCAGGCCCACGAGTCCCGGCCAGTCGCCCGCGAAGTTCGCGACCGTGAGGATCGGACCCTCGTGCGTGCGCAGGCCCGCGAGCACGTGGTGCGAGTACTGCCAGTTCGCGATGGCGACCACCAGCGGCGCATCGACCGGGATGTTTCGGAAGACCTCGAGGCCCATGCGCTGGCTCGAGATGAAGCCGTGCCCGGTCTCGGGGTCGACGCCGAAGGGACGGATGACCTCCCAGCCGAGGGCGTTCAGCACTCCGCTGACGCCGGTCTCCAGCTCGACCTGGGTCGGCCACCCCGCCACGTTCGCCGACTCGCGCAGGTCGCCGGACGTGATCAGATACGCCGTCTTCGGCGCGGCGGTGGGGCGGGATGCCGGGGTCGGCAGGGTGTACGTGTTCATGGTGCCTCCGGGGTTGGGGTCGAAGTGAGCGGGGAGCGGTGCGACTCGCCCGCTCGGAGTCGGATGTCGCGGCCGACGGTCTCGCCGCGCAGGTGCAGTTCGACGAGGTCGAGTGCGCCACCGTCGAGGTGGATGGTCAGGGTGCGCTCGTCGATCTCGACGCGCCCCCACCCCGTGCCGGTGGTGAACAGGCTGCGGAAGGGACCATCGGTCGCCGGCGCGAAGGACAGCACTCCGCTCGGCGCATCCCACTGCACGCCGCCGGCGCCGAGCAGCAGCGCCCAGGAGGCCAGCGACCGCGCGTAGTGGTTGCCGCACTCGATCTCGTTCCACGGGCTGCGGTGGGTTCCGTCGTAACGGCGGCGCAGCGAGCGCTCGACGCGAAGGGCGTCATCGACGCGCCCGGCGAACAGAAGCGACGCGGCGACCTGATGCTCGACGCCGGTCCACACCTCATCCGAGTACACGAACGGGATGGCCGGCCGCCCGCCGCGCGGCCACGAGGCGAGCAGCAGTCCGCCCTCGTCGTTCAGCGCGTAGACCCGCTGCGTGCTCTCGTGGTCGGACAGATCGTCTCGGTGGTTGTGCGCCACGATCGCGGCGAGCGCGGAGTCGACGCGATCGGCGGGGAGGATGTGTCCGAGCCCGTTCACGAACGCGTGGAACTGTCCGAGCAGCTGGTCTGACAGCACACCGTCGCCGTACTGGTATCGATGGGCGTCCGGGTCGTCGATCACCTGCCGGTAGTACTCCCCGTTCCACAGCGTCTCATCCATCGCCGCGGCCACGTGATCGGCTCTCGCGGACCACGCCTCGCCGCGCTCGTGCTCGCCCAGGTGCACAGCCATCCGCGCCCCTGCCCGCAGCGCCGCGAGGTAGACCCCGTTGGCAAGCGGTTCCGAGCCGTGGAACTCGATGTCGTAGGTGTTGTGCATCTCGCCGTCCAACAGCCCGTCGCCGTCGCGATCCCACTCGCGGATCGCGTAGTCCAGCGTGCGGGACGCGGCCGGCCACAGCTCACGCAGGAAAGCGTCGTCTCCGCTGAAGCGCCACTCCCTGTGCAGGCGCAGCAGTGTGCCGAGCTGTCCGTCGACAGCGGGCCCCATGAACCAGGAGGGTCCGCCGAAGACCCGATTGCCGCGGAACTTCTGCACCCCCGTCTCGTCGGTCTCGAGCAGATACTCCACCCGGCGGGCGCTGCGTTCGAGTGAGGGGAACAGCCAGGCGAGTGTCTGCGCGTATGACCACACGTGGGTGCAGGTTCCCTCGCAGGAGCCGGCGTGATCGAAGGACCCCTCCCAGGCGGCGAACACCGGTCCTCGGCCGAGTTCGGACTGCGGGGAGGCCAGGACGAAACCGGTGGTGGAACGCGCAGCGGCGATGTTGGCTCCGATGGCATCGGTCAGCACAGGATCGAGGCTGCTACCGTACAGCGCCTCGACGAAGGCTTCGGTCGCCTCTTCGAGCTGCGGGAGATTGGCATGGAGATGGCGGCCCGCGGCCCATGCGTCCGCCCAGAGGGTCGCGTAGTGGTTCTGCACGGTCTCGTCGATGTGCGGGTCCGCAAGGACGATGTGCCCTGCCCAACCGCGTCGCCGGTTCGGAAAGCTCCAGGACAGCACGAACTCGAAATCGCGGCTCTCGCCCGGGGCGAGCGCGTGCACGATGCCGAGTGAGCCGGTGCGCAATCGCGGCAGCTTGGCGAGCATCTCGTCCTCGCTGAGAGGTGCTGCTTCCGGATCGGCGTCGAGTTCCGCGAACAGCCCGCGCGGGCGGTCCTCGAGCGTGAGGCGCTCCTCGGCCGACAGGAGTCCATCGTCGATGAGGTCATTCCAGAACAGCCGCGCACCGTCGGGCCAGTAGCTGGTGACCCACTGCGGCTTGGCCGTGGTCTCGGCATCCGTCGTGGTGAGACTGAGTGTGCCGTAGCCGGGATCACCCTCGGGCAGATCGATGCCGAAATCGAGTCCGCGCACGTCGCCGTCGTCGCGCCAGCGCACGGTCTGCGTCGCGCGCATCCCCCACGGGGCGTCCGGCCCCGGCGTCCCCCGGCCCGCGGTGTGCGAAACGCTGCCGACGATCGTCACCCTCACCGGTGCTGAGGCGGGATTGGTCACGCGGTAGCGCAGCACGGCGGCCGGGATGCCTGAGGCGTCGGCATCGAGCGGTACCAGCGGCGTGAAGGCGTGCAGCGACACCTCCACGGGAAGGACCCGGTCCGTGAAGTCGACGTCGACGACGGGGTACTCTCCGTGCAGTGACGCGGCGTCGAGGCGCGGGAGCCCGGCGAGCTGGTCGAACGCGTAGCCGGCGTCGGCGTCGTGTCGACCGGTGAGCCGTGCCTCGAGCACCCGCGTGACCGCGGTGCCTCCTTCGGGCGCGGCATGGATCGCGAAGAACGAGTGCGGGTTGCGACGCCCCTTGTCCGGCAGGTTCTCGAACTCCCAGTCGCGCAGTTCGCCTCGAGCGCCGATCGACACGTTGCCGGTGCCGATGCCACCCAAGGGGAACGCCGTGGCCTGGGAGGTGTGCGGGATGCCAGGCGCTCGCCGACGGGGGGTCACGCGGAGCCCCCGCGCTGCGCAGCGGCCAGTTCGTGCACGACCTCTTTCGATGCCTCGTACAGGCGGACATAGCGGTCGAAGAGGGTGTCGTAGAGAGGGCCCAGCGTCTCGTCCGGACGGATCGTGTGCACGATCGGATTCCAGTCGGTGATTCTCGGAACCGAATCGGGGGCGGCGGTCGCGGTCGCTGCGAGGAAGGCCGCGCCGTAGCTCGCACCGATCGTCGTCTCGGGCACCTCCTGCACCAGACCGGTCGCATCGGAGACGATCTGCAACCACAGCTGTCCCTGTGTACCTCCGCCGACCGCGACAATCCGACGGATGTCGGCACCCGCCGCCCGCATGGTGTCGACGTTGTGCCGCACTCCCAGGGCCGTCGCTTCGAGGGCGGCTCGGTAGAGGTCGCCGCGGTTGTGCTGGAGCGTGAGACCCGCGATCACCCCTCGAGCATCGGGGTCCTGGATCGGCGTGCGCTCCCCAGCGAGGTACGGGAGCATCAGGAGGCCTCGCGCGCCGGGCCCCGAATCCTCCGCCTCGGCGAGCAAGGCGGGATAATCGGCCCCGCTCAGGCCCCGAAGCCACCCGGTCAGCGCTCCGGAGGTCGAAAGCCCGCCGGCGAGGTTGCGGGTTCCCTCGAAGGCCCCGGCGGTGGTCCACATCGAGGGGGTCCGCAGCGTGGTCTCGCCGGTCGCGACGAGGAACATCGTCGTCCCGTACATGAGCATCAGATCGCCGATCTCGTGGGCCCCGACACTCACTGCCTCGGTCCAGGCGTCGATCGTTCCGGTGATGACGCGCGTCCCCGCGGGGATGCCGGTGGCCGATGCCGCCGCTGCGGTGACCTCGCCCGCGACCTCTCCCGCCCACTGCAACCGGGGCTGCTCGATGCCGCCCGCATATCGCTGCCACCACGGATCGTGCCAGACCCCGCCCTCGATGTCGTAGAGCGGAGAGACCTGGCTCGCGGACTGGTGATCGAGGACGTAGGCGCCGGTGAGCTTCCTGGTGAGCCAGGAAGCCGGCATGAACAGCCGCAACGCTCGCGCCGACACGTCGGGCTCTTCGTCGGCGATCCAGACGATCTTGGGCCCGCCCGCCTGCGAGGTGAGGGCCGAGCCGCCGATGCGAGTGATCTCGTCGGCGCCGAGCTCAGCTGTCAGGCGATCGATCTGCGCGGTCGAACGGGTATCGACGCCGTAGAGGATGGCCGGGCGCACCGGTCGATCCTCCTCGTCGGCGAGGAGGATGCACGGCCCCATGCCGCTGACGCCGACGCCCGCGACCTCGGCCTCCGGTACGGCGTGGAGCAGTTCGGCCGCGATGGCCACGAACTCGTCCCACCACAGGTCGCCGTCCATCTCCACCCACCCCGTGCGCGGGCGGCTGACCTCGTGCGCTCGGGTCGCCGTGGCGATGATGGTGCCGTCGGCCGTCACCAGCACACCCTTGGTGCTGGATGTGCCGACGTCGACCCCGAGGGTGCAGCGCATGGAGTCCTCCTTGAAACCCGAGCACAGAATCTGAAACCTGTGGCCACTGTACGCGAAATCGATTTCACGTCGCAAGCAGGCCGACCCTTCCTCCACATTTCGCCCCCGATACTCGGTCTCCACCGCTCGCGGGACCCCACCGCTCAGGGACCGGAATACCGTGACAATCTGGGCTTTCGCTCGCAGGATGGAGTCATGCAGATGAACGAACCGCAGATCTGGACGCTGATCGGTGTCTTCACCGCCTTCATGCTGGGTTCGCTCACGTTGCTCATCCGTCAGAACGACCGAATGATCACCTCTCTCCGTGGCGAACTGTCCGCACGGTTCGAGGGTCTGCACGAGAAGTTCGAGGCGAAGTTCGAGAGCATGGACGCGAAGTTCGAGAGCATGGACGCGCGGTTCGAGAGCATGGACGCGAAGTTCGAGGCGAAGTTCGACGCGATGGACGCGAAGATGGCGGGCATGGACGCGAAACTCGACGCGCGACTCGGCACGATCGATCGCCGCCTCGAAGACCTCGACAAGGAGGTCGCCAATCTGGCGACGCGCTTCTGGGGATCTCGCTGAGGTCGCTCAGCTTCGCGGAGTCGCGGGTTGCACCTCGTTGCGGAGCACAACGGTGCGTGCAGGCTGGCGATCGCCCTTGATGCGCTCGAGCAGCATCCGCGCCGCCGTCACGCCCATGTGGCGCGCGGGCAGACGGACCACAGTGACGGCACTCGGCGACAGAGTGGTGAACGGCAGCGAACCGATGACGGCGACACCGACCTCGGGAGGGGTGAGTCCGTGCTCGGTCAGCACCTGGATGGCGCCCACACCGATGAGGTTGTTGCCCGCGACCACCGCATCCGGCGGGTCGGGGAGGGCGAGGAGATCTTCCATGGCGGCGCGGCCTCCGTCCACGCGGAAGGTGGCGAAACGCGCCAGTTCGTCGAGATCGAGGTCGGGGTATGCGGATGCCAGCGCTGCACGCCAGCCGGCGGCACGCTCTGCCGCGGTGTCGATGTGCTCCGGACCTCCGATGTAGGCGATGCGTCGGTAGCCCGCCTCGATCAGATCCCGCGTCGCCGACGTGCCGGCCGCCCGATTGGCCATCACGACGCCGTCGATGTCGTACGTGGTGCTGCGATCGACGGCCACGACAGGTCGCCCGGTAGCGAGGATGCCGTCGAGGTTGGACTGCTCGTCTGCGGTCGCGATGATGATGCCGGACATGTGCTCGGCTATCGCTATGCGGAGATACGTCGCCTCCTTCTCGAGCTGCGCGTCAGAATTGCAGAGCACCACCGAGTAGCCGGCTTCGGAGGCGACGTCCTCGACGCCGCGGGCCATTTCGGTGAAGTACGGATTCTCGATGTCCGGGATGACGAGGGCGATGACCTCGGAGCTCTGGCGGCGCAGGGTTCGAGCGGTCCGATTGGGCGTGAAGTTCAGCTTCGCCGCGGCTTCACGCACGGCGGCGACCTTCTCCTCGGACACACTCGTGCCGTTGAACACGCGCGATACCGTAGCGGGAGAGACGCCCGCGAGCTCCGCGACGTCGTAGATCGTTGCCATGCACCCTCACTGCCTGTCCAGCCGAGCCGGACGTGAAGCAACAGTATCGCGCAGGAATCGGTTCTCTGGTGTTCCGTTCTGAAATCGATTACATTGGCGCCCATGACTTCTGCACCCTCTGATCTGGCATCCCTCGCGGCGCTGCGACCGGTCCAGACCCGATCCATCTCACCGGAGAACTTCGACGGTTCCGCTGGGGGCGGCGGCCGGGCGACCGAGGGAACGGGCGCCGCGAACGCTCGTGACCTCGGCCCCGGCTGGAAGATCTCTCCCAGCGTCGATGTGAAGGCCGGGGAAACCCTCGAACTCGCGAACATCGCGGGCGCCGCCAAGATCACGCACATCTGGATCACGACGCACACCGACAACTGGCGCACTCTC
>Ga0172374_1002764_pt1 | contig 10918 bp, 8 predicted proteins | sample LakKiv3m_FD_114536 | JGI IMG/M metagenome (GOLD analysis project Ga0172374, IMG submission 114536) | Freshwater microbial communities from Kabuno Bay, South-Kivu, Congo - kab_092012_10.3m | ecosystem: Environmental > Aquatic > Freshwater > Lake | place: Democratic Republic of the Congo... | reverse complement strand
TCGACCCAATGACAATGCCCACATTGAGAGATTTAATCGAACTATACAAGACGAAAGTATTGGTTACTACTGGCGCAAAAGCGTACCGCTTTCACGCCAGAGGACCAACTTAAGTGAATACCTGGACTACTACAATACTAAACGTGTACACTTAGGCATACAGATGCGGACACCGGCTGAGATGTTGCAAAGGTCTTGAAGTTTATACGGTGTTATATGCTAAAATATATACAATCCATTATTATGAAAAATATCTTTGCTAAAAAAAGAAGCTTGCTTGGACTTGAGGTCAGTGACTGGTGGTTTGTTGTCGGCGGGCTGATTGTTTTTGCTGGGCTGTCACTGGTGACCATCACTAAATCATCGTTTTGGTTTGACGAAGCCTTTGGCGCCTACATGATAAAATACAACTTTTTTGATATCGCTCGCTATACGGCGACCGATGTTCACCCACCGGTTTATTATTGGTTATTAAAGTCGTGGAGCCTGCTGTTTGGCAGTACCGAGCTGGCTCTGCGATCGTTTAGTGTTTTCTTTGGCGGTGTCGCTATATTTTTGGGCTACGTATTAGCAAAGAGGCTCTTTAATAAAAACGCAGCCAGAATCAGCCTGATTTTTATGGTAATTTCACCATTATTTATTCGATACAGCCAAGAAGCCAGGATGTACATGCTGGTTGCGGCAATTGCCATAGGTGCAACGTTGGTCTTGACGTATGCAATCGAGTCCAAGAAAAAGGCGCCTTGGGTTTGGTATGGCGTCTTGGTCGGTTTGGGGATGTGGGTCCATTATTTTGCTGCCATCGTGTGGGTTGCGCATTGGGTTTGGCATGCCGATAATGTCCGAAGGCGTACTAAAAAAGGCGAGTTTTGGCGGAGTTTGTTCGATAAAAACTGGCGCTTATCACTATATGTTGCCATCGGTGTTTTCCTGCCATGGCTGCCGATTTTTATCGCGCAATCTTTCGTCGTTCAAGTCGCTGGCTTCTGGATTCCGCCGGTAACCCCGGGTACGCCATTGAATTTCTTGACCAACGTCGTATATTATTTGGATCTGAGTGAAACGACCGGCTGGCTGACGCTGGGATTTGTCACGCTGCTTTTGGTTTTCGGGATTTTGGCGTTTAGGGTTTATAAATCACTTGGCAAAGATGACAAAAGGTCATATCGATTAATCATGGCGCTGGCTTTTGTGCCGGCGGCGGTATTGCTTGTCATATCAATGGTGGCCAGATCGATGTTTATTGATCGCTATCTGATTACCTCGGCTCTGGCGATCGCCATGTTTATCGGAATCACATTTGCATACGGCTACAAACACCTAAGGGTAAGGTGGCGTTATCTAATTACAATTCTGGCCGTTGTGATGATGGGGTTTGGTATATACAACGTCTATCGACTGGGTAATTACAATAAAAACACGCATGAATCGAACCAGACTCGACAAATCGTCCAGGCCGCCATGAATAAGTCAAAGCCGGGCGAACCGATTATTGCCGTGACACCTTGGATATTCTATGAAGAAGTATTTTATGAAACCGATCAACACAAAGTGTATTTCATTGATCCCGGATATTACAAGTTTGGTTCGCTGGATATGCTGAAATACAGTGATGCGCATAAAATCAAAGACATCTCGCAGTTCGCCAAAGAGCATCCGACTATTTGGTATGTTGGCTGGATTGGCCAAGGGGATTTGAAAGCTCCGTATTCAAATTGGAAAGAACTGCGGCAAATCGCAATTAACGATCCTATCAGTAACAAGCCGCAATACAAGGCAATCGAGTTCCAAATCAATTAGTAACTTCCTCGCAAATAAGATATAATTACAGTTGTTCTGCTGAAATTTGCAGTTGCAGTTTTCGGTTTTGCCCAAACGTTCAAACCAATTCGCTGGATAGCGAATGCTTGGATGTTTGAGAGGAGGAAGCGACCACTAGGTGAAGTAAATAAACTCATTTGTTTACGAGCAACAAGGTCGTCTTCTGACGACGGGGTGTGGCGCAGCTCGGTAGCGCGCACCGTTCGGGACGGTGAGGTCGTCCGTTCAAATCGGATCACCCCGACCAAATTAAATCAGTGCCTTCGTGGTGCTGGTTTAATTTGATGGGATTTCGATTAGGACGGACGACTTTTTGCGAAGCAAAAATAGTCGTGCGGTCGCGAAGAGAGCGAAACGAATAAAAGCACTGAAAGTATTTTTATTCGTGAGTGAACGGAGGAGGCATACTTGCTGATAATCGGATCACCCCGACCATAAAATTATCTAGGGCGGGTTGCGGCAATCTCGCGAGCTTTGTCCAGGTAGGGCTCGTTGATTTTTTTATTTGTAAATTTCCCGTATTTTCTAGTCACCGCTTTATCAATTAAAAAGTCAGCGATGCTGGGGTTTTTCGGCAGCAGCGAACCGTGCATATAACTGCCAATTACTTTTTTGTACCTGGCGCCTTCGCCGACGTCGGCAGTATTGTTACCGGCGCCTTTGATAACCCGGCCAAGGGCGCGCACGTCGCTGCCCAGAAAAGTCTGCCCGCTGTGGTTTTCGTAGCCGATTATATCGCCGAACTCTCTGCTATGAGTCGATATGTTGCCGATTAACCTCTCGGACATTCCATAAGTTTCAATATCTAAAATGCCGATGCCGTCGATAATTTCACCTTCGGATGTTTTAAAAAACTTACCGAATAATTGATATAATCCGCAAATCATCAACATCGGCACGTTGTCATCGGCCAATTTGCGGAGTTTTGGCCCGATTTTTATTAGGTCTTTTTTAATCTTGTTCTGCCCGCTGTCTTGGCCGCCGCCGCCAACAATGATATCGACGTCGTCAGGGAATTCATCGCCTTGATTATATTCAATAATTTCTGGCTCATAGCCGTACCACTGCAAGCGTTTTTTTAGACAAAGTACGTTGCCGCGATCGCCGTAAATATTCATGTCGTTTGAGTATAGGCTAAGTATGTTTATGGTTTTGCTCATCCCGTTAGAGTTCCTCTGCAAATTTTGCTTGAGTAATAAACAAACGAATACAAAACAGTTTTAGTTTGATTGGTGTCTTAATACCTAGGACTCTAACGGGAATCATTTTACAACCTCTACTTTGGTTATTTTTGATAGTAACTTGCGCAAACTTAACATGGCGGTGTAAGTGCAAAAAATCCGCATCGGTTGTTTTTTCGATTTCGCGATGAATTTATCGAGTGCCTTTTTCAGGTCGGTGTCGACACTGTCTATCGGGACTTCGTCGTACTGCAGTCTAAGGGCCATATCGAATGCACGCACACCCGAAACTTGTCTAACGCCATTATCGGCCAGACTAGTGAAGTCGACATCCCACAGCCAAGACATATCACGTCCATCAGCGTAATTATCGTTGATCGCAATCATCGTTGAATAGCCATTAGCACCGAATGATTTCAGACTTAACCGAAAACCGGACGGGTTTTTGACCAACACTAATTCCAGTGGCTGACCATTAACAGTTAACGATTCACCACGGCCGAAGGCTGGCGTAACCCGTGACAATGATTTTAGCAGCTTTGCTTGGTCAATTTTGCCACCTAAAATTGCTCGGACCAGCGCCAGGGCGGCAGCGGCATTAAATACGTTATAAACGCCGTTTAGTTTCAATTTGGTTTTAACTTCTGTGCCATCCATGATAAACGTAGCGGAGTGATCGGAAAATTTGGACAGAATGACGTCGGCCTTCTTGTCGGAACCACCAATCGGCGCCTTGCTATGCAAATCGTCGTCGCTTGGAAACAAGTTGGCTAAACTTTTATCAAAGCCAAAAAACCTGATTTTGCCAGAGTCAAACGATTTTGCGATACTGGCAATTTTTTGATCTTCGCGGTTTAAAACAACCATTTCGGTCGTTTCGGTGGCGATGCGCCGTAGCATGTTCGTAGTGTTATCGATTTCGCCAAACCTATCTAGTTGGTCGCGCATGACGTTTAGCAGCAGGCTGAATCTAGGCTTTATCTTTTTGACGAAATGAACAGCGTGGGCCTCGTCAAGCTCTAGGACGGCAATGTCGGCGCTCAAGCGACCTTTTATGTCGATATCGCCCAAAAGTGCCGCGGCGATACCGCGCGTAAAGTTGCTGCCGGTACGGTTGGTAAACACCTTGAGACCCTGGCCTTCCAGTAATTCAACAACCATCTTGGTCGTGGTAGTTTTGCCGTTGGTGCCACTGATCACGACGACACCAAGCGGTAATCCCGACAGGGTGTCTTGGATAAACTCGGGGTAAACGTGCTCGACCACAAGGCCGGGCAGGGCGGAACCGCCACCGCGAAGACCAGCGACACCCTTAACGGCTTTGCCTAATACTGTAACCAAAGGCTTGGACATATACCCTATTATAACGTAAGTGGTTATAATGTTATATCGCCCATTTGAATGATATAGCATCAGGTCGCCTCGAAAACGGAAGTCAACTTCCGTTTTACTCGTCTCGCTAATGTTATATCTATACAGAAGTGCAGATATAACACTAGGTCGACTCGAAAATGAAAGTGAACTTTCATTTTGCTCATCTCGCTAGTGTTATAATAGACTCATGTTTTTATTTGGTATTTTATCTTGGTGGTACGGTGACGGCTGGTTGGCTCGCATTCAGTCGATGAAGAACAGACTGGCGTCGTCGGCAGACTTCTTTTCGATAGGCCTTTTGATAACGACAATATTCGCGCCATTCAGACAGATATCAGCCGGTAGGGTAAACGGGCCGATAGGCGTACAAGTTAGGGCATTTTTTGATAAGTTGGTATCCAGATTTATCGGCGCACTCGTCAGGCTATTCATGATTTTCGTAGGTTTGTTTGCCTTGTTTTTCCAGGCTGTTTTTGGAATCGTTATGATAATCGCTTGGCCGATTCTACCACTGATGGTAGTGGCCGGCCTAATCCTAGCCGTTACGGGATGGGTGCCGCAATGGGTGATTTAAAATTTAATTATCACAGTGCCCGCAGTGAAAAAGCCAGAATAGGGACGATATTCAACAAGAATTGGCTAATGATACTGTCGTTTTTGACAGTGTTGGTCTTGGCGATCGGGATAGTTTTGTTGATTTTGGAATCGTCATTTGGGTGGGCATTCGTGGGGTTGGCGGTCATTCCGGCGATGATTATCGAATGGTATAATGGCGAGCTTAAACATATTCCAGTCAATAAAAATCAGAAAACCTTGGACGATGTTTTATCGGGCGAGGTTTTAGGCCGGCTATCAAAGCAACCGACGCCTAGCGAGGTCGCGGTAATAATCGGTAGATTACCGAGCGGATATTTCTTTGCGGCCAGATTTGGCATAGGGGCTAGGTTCTTGCAGGAAATTACTGCCGATGGCAGTATCGACATGCAAACGGTTTGGCAAAACGCCTGGGAAATAAGGAAAAAGACTGGCAGTAAAAATATATCGGCCGGTATCTTGACGGTTGCAATCGTTCAGGCCATTCCTAATTACCAGACGATTTTAAGTCACCTCCAGTTAGAGATGGCGGATTTGATGTTGGGCATAGAGTGGTATGACCATCTGAGGAGCTTAATAGACAGACACAAACAACCTAAAAAGACCGGCGGTGTCGCCAGGGATTGGTCGTTCGGTTGGACGCCAATGCTGGACAGGTTTGCTGTTCAAATGGGTGTTTCCGGCGGGTCGTTTTTCCCACTGGTTGCGCACGGTGGGCTGTTGGATCAATTGACCAATATCTTTAGCAAAAACGGACGCCAAAACGTAGTGCTAGTTGGACCGACCGGCGCCGGTAAAACCGAGATTGTCAGCGCTTTTGCGTCAAGGCTAATGGACGGTGGCTCTAACATGCCCGCAAACTTGCGCTTTAGGCAGGTCTACAACTTGGACGCATCGGCATTAATTGCTGCCGCGCCAGATAGGGGAGGATTGGAACAATTAATCCCGCAGGTTTTGGGCGAGGCCTATAGTTCGAAAAATATTATCATTTGTTTGGATAATGCCCAGCTGTTTTTCGAAGACGGTATCGGATCGATTGATATATCAAACGTTTTGTTGCCGATTCTGAGCGCTGGCAACCTGCGTATGATTTTGACAATAGACGAGCAAAGATATCTGCAGATAAGTAAACGAAACCCAGAGTTGGTGAACGCACTTAACAAGATTGTCGTTCCACCGGCTAATCGAATGGACACGATTGCGATTATGCAGGATGAGTCGATAAATATCGAATTTCAACACGGTGTAACATTTATGTATCAGGCCTTGGTTGAGGCGTACAGGCTGGGGGACAGGTATGTTCATGACCAGGCCATGCCAGGCAAAGCCCTAAAAATACTTGAGTCTTCGGCAAATTATGCCACGAACGGTTTAGTGTCGGCCGAATCGGTGCGTCAATCAATTGAAAAAACAATGAATATTAAAATCAGCGTTGCTTCTGATACCGGCGAGCGCGATAAACTTCTGAACATGGAAAGCCTCATTCACAAACGAATGATTAACCAGGTTCGGGCTGTTAATGTCATTAGCGACGCCCTCAGGCGGGCTAGGGCGGGTGTTCGTAACCTGAACAGGCCAATCGGTACTTTCTTGTTCCTGGGGCCGACCGGCGTAGGTAAAACCGAGTTAGCCAAATCCCTAGCCGACGTCTATTTTGGCGGCGAGGATAAAATTATCAGATTGGACATGAATGAATATGTTAATAGCGGTGATGTTACTAGGATGATTGCTGATGGGGCGGATAATGCCAACAGTCTGACGGCACTTGTTATGAAACAGCCATTCAGCGTGATACTCCTTGATGAGATAGAAAAGGCTCATCCCAACGTTATGTCAACACTGCTGCAGATGCTGGACGAGGGTATCTTGCGCGACGTTAAAAACCGTGAAGTTAGTTTTCGCGATGCTATCATTGTCGCGACCAGTAACGCTGGAGCTGATAGGATACGTGAATATATCGAGCGCGGCTATGACATTCAGCAGTTTGAAGATAAATTTATCGACGAACTAATAAATAGCAATCAATTCAGACCGGAGTTTTTGAATCGATTTGACGAAATCGTGACCTTTAGGCCGTTGAATAAACACGAACTATTGCAAGTAGTCGATTTGATGATAGCCAGCGTTAACAAAACCCTATCACTACAAAAAGTCAGCGTCAGTGTCGAGCCCGAGGCCAAGGAATATTTGGTTTCTGCCGGCTATGACCCAAGGTTGGGCGCCAGACCAATGCGTCGGGTCGTTCAGCGTGCGGTCGAAAACATGGTTGCCAAACAAATGCTGTCGGGTAATGTTGACCCGGGTAGCGTAATAAATATCACTCTGGAACAAGTCAAACAGATAATTGATACCAAGGCTGACGCCGACAGGTTGGCAACAGTCTAAAATTATGGACGTAAAGTGCCGGCAAATACCTGCCAGGCCAAGAGGGATTTTGCTAATAGGCTGAGGATAATATAGGCCCTCTCTCCATATATATAATCCTTCCATGGTCCGATCTTTTTGTACTGCAGAATCATATTGATGGCAAAACAGTTAAAGAACACAAATATCGAGACGAATATCCAGTATACAAAGTCCGGTGCCGGACTACCGTTATCTGCCCCCAGCCACATATAGAATGCAACCGCCAACCAAGGAACAATACCAGCCAGACACCCAATCCAGTAACTTAGCCAATTGGTTTTCTTGGTTGTTTGATTGTGAACCTCCATCATCAATCCCATCAAGTTCATAATTGCTGTTAGTGCGAAAATCATAACCAAGCTGACCAGGTCATAGATGCCGACGAGAAGTGCGATTGACACCATCATTATACTGGCGGACAGGGCATATTCAATCCATCGAGCTTTATTGATGCCACGCTTCAAATTTTGGTTATATCGCTTGTTGTATACCGTGGCTATTATCAAATGAGCGACCGCGGATAATATGAAAAACAATGCGATTAATGCGGGTAATGATAAGTCGAACAGGAATTTGGTGGTTGGCTCGAGGCTTTGGGTTGATTTATTGAATGACAGATAGCTACCACTTATCGGCAGGGTAAAGGTCTTGCTGAGAATTAATATCAAGATGGCCTGCAAGGCATGGGTAGCTGCCATTAATAAGTTAAATGTACGTAGGTTGTCAAAACTTATCTTGCTCATGCTTAGATTGTAGCATTATTTTTTGTTGTTAAAAATATGTTATTTATCGACGATCATATAACCTGGCATATTACCAAGTCGGCCCAGCAGCGTAGTTAACAGAAACCTGGGAAGCGGTGAGGGCAAACGGGTAGATGCGAGCAATGGGCGTGGCGGTTCCTGTGTATCTTGATCCAGCGTTCATCAGCGTGATGACAGCTGTCGAATCTAGATTGGGTGTCGTTGCTGGGGTCGTTGGGCCAGAGGCCAGGTTGCCGGCTCGATACATCCGGTAGGTTCCAGCTGAGCGAGTTAGGACGACATGATTCCAGCCGGTCGGGCATGTTGTTTCTAGATACACTGCACCAGTCCATGTCCCGGCCGTCAAGACATCGCGGTATACGACTGTTGTAGTGCCAGGATTCCCAGCCCAGAGACCCCAGGTGCCTGCTGGCGCGCTGGTCGTGAGACCTTTCGTCAACAGCCCAGACGAGCCAGCTGATTGTGAGTAGGGGATTGTCAGCCACAATTCAGCAGTGAAATCGCCTGTACCTGGTCGAACGCCTGCATTGTCTGCCACACCCACATAATCATCCACCCCATCAAATGTTAGTTTCCACGGATCCCCACTCGCACCACTCCCACCCCAGCCACTAGCCGTAGTGCCTCCGAAGTTTGTCAGTGTCCCATCATTGCCATTGCCGCTGGTGTCTTTCCAGGTAGTAGTCAGTGGGGAGTTAATGCCTTGGGAGAGGCCTTGGTTGGCTTTCCCCGCATGTAGTTCTAGGACAGCTCCTGGTGTGGTATTAGGTTGGTTGGTAGTAGCTAGTTGGGTAGGTGAAGTAGTATCAGTTACTTTGTAGCTAATGGCACCAGGACTGGTGGTAGTTTTGTTAGAAGCGATTAGTAAGAAGCTTCTGGAACCAGAGCTAGGGTTGTTATTGGCTGAATAGCCAATGTAGTTATTACCTGGGCTTAGTTTAAGGCATAGGTTGGTTGGTGGCGTGGTAGTAGTCGGAGTGGTATTACAGTCAGTTGAGATACTTGATGGATAGTTAGAGTTGTTCTCTACGGCAAAGGTCTTTAAGGCGGTTGCTGCGTTGGATAGGTCTGATTGCAATGATACGTTGGTAGCGCTTTGGGTTACTCCTGCGTAGGCTAACATGGTTATAGCTGCTAGTATGGCTATGACTATGATGACTACTAGGAGTTCGATGATGGTGAAAGCGGAGGAATATGATGAAGCGGAAGGACCAGAAGCAAAAGCTTGCCTAACTCCAACAAGATGACGCCGATTTAATCGTCTCATGAGGTAAGTATAAGCGAGATATGAGTGAAGGGCAAGCCATTTTCAAAATAAAAGAACCAGCCTACGGCTGATTATTTTATTTTGGTACCCCGGGCTGGAATCGGACCAGCGACCTTAGGCTTAGAAGTCCTCTGCTCTATCCACTGAGCTACCGGGGCACACCTTACGTTATTATATCAAATTGTAGGTGTTATGAGTGAAAGTATTAATCCGTCATCCTGTGCTGATAACATTTGTTGAACTGACGTATATATTCTGGTATGATAGTAATATGAAAATCGAAAAACAAAAAGCGATTGAATTAAGGGGTAAGGGATTATCCTATAGTCTTATTAGCGAGCAACTTGGAATCAGCAAGAGTACTTTGAGTAATTGGCTTAAAGATTTACCGTATACACCAAATGAACAGGTTTTATCCAGAATTAAATTAGGTCAAGGCACATATGGTTTACGTCGCAGGCAAATGCGGATAGACGAGATATCCAAGCTAAACGTACAAGGTATTTCTGAAATTGGAAAAGTTTCAAAGCGTGATTTATGGATGATTGGGTTAGGACTGTGGATTGGAGAAGGTTCGAAAACAATGGAACAAATTCGTCTGGTAAACTCAGATCCAAAAGTCATACGACTTTTTATTTGCTGGCTACGTGAAATTTGCGAACTAAAAGATGAAAATATGACGCTTGCAATGCATCTATATCCAGATTCGGATGAACAATTGAGTATGAAATACTGGATGGGTATTACGCAACTTACGAAAAAGCAATTTCGAAAAACACAAATAGATAAGCGCCTAGATAAGAAACGTTCAAAGACAGGAAAGACACCACACGGCACTCTTCATATCACAGTAGCAAGTCATGACAATCCAGACAAAGGTGTTCGACTTTACAGAAGAATGATGGGATGGGTGTCAGGGATAATAATTGGTGCGGATGTGGAGAATCGAACTCCAAGCACCTGATTGGAAGTCAGGTATATTAGCCATTATACGACACCCGCATGTACCGTGATTATAGCATATTCTCATATCAGTCTCAATCTGTTACAATATCTAAGTCCAAGCGTCACAATTGGCGAATGTAGCTCAGTTGGTTAGAGCATCGGGTTGTGGTTCCGAGGGTCGTGGGTTCGAATCCCATCGTTCGCCCCAAATAAAAATGAAGGTCTTGCATCTTCATTTTTATTTGGGATGATTGAATAGATTGAACCCACGACATCGTGGGTGAGACCCGCCGAAGGTACCAAATCCCATCTTTTTTTAATTGACTTCGGTCCCACCCCATTCAACTACAGTAAATCCACTTCTTGTAAATGGGTTAACTTGCTGGATAGGGATTTTTTCATATTTATCAAGTGCCTTAAACACCATGAACACACGCAGTACTGAATCTGGCTTTGGTGAAATGGTCAGCTTTGCGTTGTCCGTATAATCTTTGCCGGCAAAACGAATCAAATTGTATTTGTTATTTTCCATTTTTGGCAGCCAATAAACAATCATCTCGTTATAT
>Ga0172374_1002763_pt1 | contig 10918 bp, 8 predicted proteins | sample LakKiv3m_FD_114536 | JGI IMG/M metagenome (GOLD analysis project Ga0172374, IMG submission 114536) | Freshwater microbial communities from Kabuno Bay, South-Kivu, Congo - kab_092012_10.3m | ecosystem: Environmental > Aquatic > Freshwater > Lake | place: Democratic Republic of the Congo... | reverse complement strand
TATTGAATGAAGAGGGCTGGATTTAAATATTTCATCCTCAGGACCAACAAGGAGAAATGCCCAGTCTGGTCTGGAAGAAGCAAGATAAGATACTAATTCGAGATCAATCCGGATACTTTTCAACGCCCCGATGTATCCCACAACCCTTTTATAGATAGTTTTAAGGTTACTGACCTCTAATGGTAAAGGCATCACATTGTTATGATTGTATAGTCTCAAATCACAGCCTTGACCGACAAAGGCAGCATGCGGATTAACAGAGGATGCATAATTTGCAAGAAAATGAGAATTTGTAATTACCAAATCAGCTTTTCTCATGATCTTTTCTTCAATTCGTTTACCATGTATACGATAATAATCCGTTGCGATCAGATTATCCCTGATATAATAAATAAAAAGTTGTGGCCTGAGGATTTCCTTTAAATATAGACAACGATAAAAATCACTGTCAGTAAAAAGATAAAAATCATTGAAATGTAATTGATCAATGGCTTTTTTTATTTCTTTTCCCAATCGATTACCATTTACCCTGTTAAAAAAATCAAAAAGAACGCGGGACTTGATTTTATTAATAGATTCAAGCAGGATTCCAGGGGTCAGTATCCAGAGGTTTGGATTTACAAGTTCAAGTTGAAGTTGGATGGTTTTTCGTTTGTTTATAAAGGTTTGAACCCTGGGTTCTTTTCTTTGTCGCAATAACGTTAACCGGTCGAATGCATAATTAACAAACAATACTCTATTGAACATCGACAGAGTTCGTGCGATATTAGCAACATTGCTGCCAAGTGAGAAATTCCAAGGCTGTAATCCTGTGATAACGATATCTTTGTTTTTTATCATTGAATCTTAAACTTAATTTGCTTTTTCCTCAGCTCTGTTTCTTTTGCATAATGGTAAATTTTTTCGACAAAATTTTCCCAACTGTGGTCCATGGCAACTGCTTTCCTACGTTGTTCCTCTTCATGTGAATTTTCCTTTATCGCCTTCTCAATACAAGCAGGGTATTCTTCCTTGGTCAGGGCAAGATAAGTGATATCATTAAAGTATTCCATAAAAGTGGTTTTTGTTGCTACCACCGGTTTTCCCATGGCAAGGTATTCATCGATTTTGAGCGGATAATTTACATCCGTTATTGGGCTTATTATTTGAGGATTGATGGCTATATCAAAGGCTTTTATATACCCCGACAATTCTTCCGGATTTTTATGTCCTAGAAAAAATACATTTTTCAGTTTGTGCAATTCGCTGTGTTTGAATTTTTCATCTTCCGGTCCGACAAGGACAATATTATAATCAGGCATCGATTTTGCTATGTGTAAAAGAATCTCAATATCTAACCTTATTGAAGTCAATGCACCGGTATACCCGATAATCGGATGCGGGATTACTTTAATATCTTCAGGAATTGCAACTTTACCCAGGGGATCTTGATACAAAGTAATATCACATCCCTGACCAATCATATATGAATTTGAATTGTATTTCTTTGCATAGTTGCAGAAATAGCTGGAATTTGTGACTACCAGATCAGATTTTTCTATAATCTTTGGTTCAAGTCTTGCACCATGTTTTGCGTGATAGGAGACCAGAGTCACTGCATCACGCAATAAATAAATAAAAAGGGAAGGTTCGAGCAACTCTTTAAGATAGAACCCAATATTCATGCTATTATCATCGAGAACAATGAAATCTTTGAAATTTAATGAATTAACTGCAGATTTTATCTTTGAAGCAAACCTTCTTTCATTCATCCGGTTAAATATTTTAAAAATGGAATGTAAGGGAATCCAGTTGATCGATTCAATGATCGTTCTTGGATAAAGAACCCACAGGGACGGTGAAATCTGGATAATGTCCGGTTCTTTACCTTTAAGAATGTTGATACGCTTTTCAACCAGGGGGGAGTTTTTATTTTGAAGCTGTGTACTTCTATTCAGAGGTGGGTTGACGAAGAGTACCCGGTTTTTTAGAGATATTTCGATGGCGGTATATTTACACGTACTACCAATATTTATATCCCAAGGTTGTAAGCCAAAAACAATAAAATCCCTGTTTTCCATATCCATAAGAGTAGGAATAAAACTTTTCATTTGAAGGAATGGATGACCTCATTATATATTTTGAGATAATCCTGTGCCATTTTTTTCCATGTAAATCTGGCTGATTGATTTTTTCCTTTTTCTGCCATTTGTTTAGCAAGCTCAGGATCATTGGCAATCCTGCACATGGCATCCGCCATTTCATCAGGATTGTTAGGATCTATAAGTAAAGCCGCATCACCAGCTGTTTCAGGCATGGCAAAAACGTTGGAAGTAATCACCGGGGTTCCACACGACATGGCTTCAAGAATTGGTATACCAAAGCTTTCCCAAAAAGAAGGATAGAGGAATTGAGAACTTAACGATAGAATTGCAGGTAGGTCAGGATTTCGAATGTAATCCAGGCAAATTATCTTTGACCGTATATGAGATAAACCCTGTTTTATAAGAATCTCGTTTAAACTGGCCTCGGGAAAATCAGCAATAACAAGTGAAAGTGGTATCCCACAATTTTGTAAAAATTTAGCATAAGCAATCAATACTCCTTTGGTGTTTTTTTTCGGATCAGTGTTCCCAAGAAGAAAAATAAATTTTTCAGGAAGATGATAAGTCTCTTTTATTTTATTTAGGATTTCGGTATCAGTTATTGGAGCAAAACATGTCCCAACACCATTGTAAATAACCGTGAGCCGATCATCATTGATCGTGAAAAATTTTGCAATACGTTCTTTTTCTGAATAGGAAACCGTAATAATTTTTCTACTTTTTTTGACAACGGATGGCACAACAAAACGACGGTACATGTTCCCAAACTTCTGATAATTGGTGAACCCACTTTTAAATAGGCTAAAGTACTCAAGATAAAAAATATCGTGAAGGGTTATTATTATTGGGACCGTTCCTGTAAGAGGACCTGTATTGCTGGTACAATGAAGAAGCTCACATCCGAATTTTGATGCTGCATGAGGTAATATAAATTGCTCCCATAGAGGATAACTTCTTACTTCCATTTCAACAATGTGTATATTGTCAGAAGATTGGAGACATTTATCAGTCCCTGATTGTACAAAAACGAAGTACTCGTTTATGTTATCAATGAGTTGAAGGTTTTTAACAAGTTCAATTGCAACGAAATCCATCCCGTGTTTTTTCGTTCTAAATAATCGTTGTCCTTCAATTCCAATTTTCATCTGCTTTTCTTTCCTTGATGAATAATGATTTTATTTATTAGAGTGCTGCGTATGGATGAATCGTTTATTTGCCCCTTTAGAACTTAGTAATGAAAAGGACATTAATAAAAAGCCTTTGGGAAGATCAATTATTGCAGATAATGTTATAAGGTTATACATTTTTCGTGGAACTGCAAGAAGTAATGCGACGATGCAAAGAAGAAGAAGTCCTGCCCAGGCAAGTGTATAAACCACCGGATTGAACAACAGAGAAAAAAAAGTAATGATCGGTAATAAACCCAGTATTAAGATCCTGGGAAGAAGAACCATTTGCAAAGCTTTATCAAAAAAATCTATATTGCCTTTCAGGATAAGATACCTGAGAGATTCCCAAAAATATATTGAATAATGGAGTTGGGCAGATAACCATCGCCTGCGTTGTTTCACAAATACTTCTGGAACCTGAACTTTTTCGTCAAAGATCAATGGATTTTCAAGGTACTGTATCTTTTTACCTTCCCGGAGCATCTTAAGCTCAATTTCTTTGTCAAAACCTCCCACAGCCTTAACATTTTTCATTAAATCTTTGAAGTAGGAATAATAGAACGCCATTCCCGAACCGATTAATCCCGATGATAATCCAAGAATCCGGTGACCTTTCCGGAAGATATGATTATTTATTTCTTCACTGATAGCGTCAAGAACAGCGAATGAAGTATTTGTATTTTTTGCTGCCCTGTGGCCCTGTACGGCAAAAAAACCAGCATTAAAAGTATCGTTTATTTTACTAAGAAAACCTTGTTCGAGAATATTGTCAGCATCCAAGATCAAAGCAATATCGTAATAATTATCAGGAAGATACGACATCGCCGTGTTCAACGCTTTGGATTTAGTACTCACATCAAACGAAACTTCAATTACCTGAACCGGTAAACCTTTCAATAAGTCAAGCGTTACTTTTTTAAAAGAATCTGCAATCACAATTATGTCGAAAGCTTCTTTAAGATAGTCTTGCTTAAGGGCGTTTTCTACAGTATCGATAATTACGGCATCTTCCTTATAACCAGGAATAAATAAGGCTATCTTATTTAATTTATAATTTTTGGGATTATGATTGGTCAATCTGAAAAGACCGGCAATTGAAAAAATAAAAATATACAAAGTATTAGCAGCCAAAATACAAAACAGGGCAAATTGTATAATATTTAAAATAAGGAATATAAATGTAAAGATCACAATAGTTAGCTTAATAACACATTTTATAATAAGGTAATGCGACCAAAGATAGTTAGTTTAAGGCTAATAATCCAGCATTCAATTCCAGCATCCTCATTTATAATTGTGGATTATTATGGATTTCTTTGTTAAATATATTTTTAAAATGCCAACCAATTGCTTTGCAGTATGCATAAAAAATTGTTAAATTTCCTTTTAAAAGAAATTTCAATGCATTTTTGGGAATTGCCACAAATAGTTGGTATAGGATGCCAATAAAAAAATCTTTGCCAAAGATATTCCGGCGCATAAATACAAGTCTATTCCTTGTCAGATAATAGATTTTAAGGGCGCTAAGTTTCCCGGTTGAGACCGATTCTTTATGATAAACGATAGAATTATGAACATACAATATCTTATAACCAGCTCTTTTTATACGATAGCTAGAATCTGCTTCTTCATAATAAAGAAAGAAGATATATGACATTAATCCGATCTTTTTGATCACTTCCATGGGCACCATCATTGCAGCACCATGTGCATATGCTGTTTCCCGGTCACAATCATATTGCCCTTTATCTTTTTCCCGATATCCAATAGCAGCATTCCGAATGGTATATTTATTCATCGGTAAAAAGCCAGCATACTGAATGATATCGGGATCATAAAAGAACCGGATTTTGGGACTGATAGCTCCAATTGATGGATCGGATTGCATTTTTTCGACGAGCGGTTCTAGGAAACCTTTATCGACAATCGTATCGTTATTTAATAACAAAACATACTCACCTCGTGAACGCATAATCCCCTGGTTATTCCCACCAGCAAATCCCCAGTTAACTTGACTTAAATAGAAAATAACGTTGGGAAAGAGTTGCTTGATAATGAAAGGATTATCATTGGGGGATTTATTATCAACGATAATAACCTCAAAATTAGGATATGTGATTTTGTTCAGGGATTCTATAAAGTCACATGTAACTTCAGGGTGATCAAAATTCACAGCAACAATGGAAACCAATGGATATTTTTTAGTTATATTCAAAGAGCTTTTTCCTTGATATATTTTAAAGGTTTCCTGCATGTTTTGTCCTAGTGTAATTTCAATTACAAAAAAGGTTGTCCGTAAATGCTTTTATTAAACATGTTTTTCAGATGCCAAAGAACAGCACGAATATATGCCCTGAGTAGACCGACCTTGCCCTGAAACAGAAAGGAAACAATATTTTTTGGTACAGCAATAAAAATCTGAAACAGGATGGTAATAATGTATCTGTAACCATGTACATTCCGTCTCATATATAGCAGGCGGCTCCGATTAATGTAATATGTTTTAAAAGGACTCTGTTTCCCCGTTGAAACTGACTCCTTATGATAGACCAGTGAATTATGAACATAATAGATTTTGTAACCTGCCTGGCGGGCCCGGAAGCCCCAGTCCAGTTCTTCATAATAAAGAAAAAAAGCAGTCGACATCAGTCCAATGTTCTGGACTGCTGACCTGGAGATCATCATTGCAGCTCCATGAGCATATGCAGTGATAGTATCAGTTTCAAACTGTCCGGTATCTTTTTCTGTTCCTCCTATGGATCTGCTTCTAATAGTGTATGGATTGATAGGAGTGAGCCCAGCATACTGAATGGTATCAGGTTTATAATAATAGCGAATTTTTGGGCTTACTGCTCCTATCGTTGGATCCGATTCCATTTTAGAGACAAGAGGTTCAAGAAATCCTGGTGTAACAATTGTATCATTATTGATCAATAATACGTATTTCCCCTTCGACTTAATGATTCCCATGTTGTTGGCTCCTGCAAATCCAAGATTTTCTCCGGTTTCTATAAAAGTGATTTGGGGAAATGAGTCTTTGATTATGGTTGGATTGTCAGTTGGCGAGCCATTATCAATCACAATAACCTCCAAGTTAGGATAGGTGACGGAGAAAAGGGATTCCAGCATACTACAAGTGACATCGGAGTGATTATAGTTTACGGTGATTACCGAAACTAGAGGAGTTGTAGGTGAGTCTTTAAATGAGTCCATAAAAGACGACTGCAAATTACTTGATCAGATTTTCATCCCGATCGGCATATCCTTTTTTCTCAGGTTTAAAATATTCAGTAATCCGGGAAGATTCTTTCTTAATTCGCTGAAAGATTATGATAAACAGATTTCCTTTGTCTCTTAATGACCGGGTTGTAGTCCAAACCCTTGCACGGCGTGTATTTATAAACTTTAGTTTTCCGATTTTTTTAAGTGCAAACGCCATGGCGCCATCTTCGCCTCGTTTAATGTTTGTATTCCAGCCGATCTTACTACCGTCTTCCAGATAAAACCCGAAACTACTTCCTCCAACACTCAATTCGGGGCGGTTAATACCTTTTAGAATTTGAGAAATGTCACGAAAAACTTCGAAGATTGATAATCCTAAACGGTTCCTATTTCCATCAGGCATATAGGAATCCATGCTGTAAACGCCTGAAATACCTTTTTTTTCAAGGTATTTAACCATCTCATCTGCCCAGGTCGGGGGATATAATGAGTCGGAATCGCCGTTCAATAAAAACCTCCCCTTAGCAACATCCATGATGGCCTTTCGTGCATAACCGGCTCCCTGTTTGGGTTGAAAAACAGATCGAACGCCAACCCTGTCCAACAATTCCTGTGTATGGTCGGTTGAATTATTATTTGAAATTATTATCTCTATTGGATACCTGGATTTTTGAGTCGCAAGTGAAGAAACACAACTGAGGATATTTTGTTCTTCGTTATAAGCTATTATACCGATAGAAATAACCGGATGATCAGAGCTCTTGTCAGCCAAATTTTTTCTAATTTCCTGGATAAAAGCATCCGGAATATCATGAATGTCCGTCACCGGATGATAATGCTTTCTAACCCATGATGGAACAGTCAGACTTATTATCATAAGCAATGAGTTGCGATTATCTGCATAAAGAAAACAATGATAATTTATTATATTTGCAAATATATTTAAAAATCGGCGGTTATGAATATTATTATCAGCCAGCCACGGTATTTACCTGCCCTTAATTACGTTAACCGTCTCTGCTGTGCCGATTCGTTTGTCGTTTTTGATATTGTTCAGCGACAACCCAGGGAACCTCATAACCGGAACAGATTACTATGTAACGGAGACCCTAAATGGATTACCATTCCCATTAACGCCTCGAACCGGGCAATGATTTATGAAATGAAAGTTGCAGGTTCCGAATGGATACAACAACATAAAGAAACCATTCGTAACTATTATTTACATGCCCCTTATTATAATAAAGAGTACGTCGAGCTTTATTTCAGAGGTATTGAGGATGTACTGGTTGCCAGTGATTTTGATTTTACCACATGTATCGTTCATACATTTATGAATCTGGGAGAATTGCTGGATTTCAAACCAATATTGGTAAAAGCATCAGAAATAAACGATGAGGTTATCGACAGTAGTTTAGGTCCGGATAAACTGAAAGCGATCTGTCTGAAGACTGGCGCGGGTTTATATATATCAGGACCTGCCGGAAGGGATTACGGAGTAGCCGATGCGTTTCATGGATCTGGAGTGGAGGTTGTCTTTCATGCTTACGATCATCCGGTCTATAAGCAGATAGACGCTCCAACATTTGTTCCTTACATGGGTTTTTTTGATGCCCTCTTTAATATGGGTAAGGATCAGTTGATTAACCTGATTAAAAAACCAATGAATCTTATCAATTAAAAGTACCTGGGTTTTCTATATTTGCATATAGAAATCAACTAATATTTTTTTGCTAATGAAACCAAAACGTAATATTTTGCTGTCGGCAAATTCATTGTTGCTTATAATGTTTCTTACTTTTTTTTTCATCACATGCAAAAAAACAAACAATAACCAAATTGTTGTTACCACGACAGATGTTTCCTCCGTTACTCAGAATTCGGCAATCAGTGGAGGAGATGTAACCGGTAGTGGTTCGACCATTACAAGTCGCGGAGTATGCTGGAGTGTACAACCATCACCATCTGTTGCCGGAGATACGACAAAAAACGGTTCCGGAACAGGTACTTTCACAAGTAATATTAAAGGACTATCGGTCAATACAAAATACTATTTGCGTGCTTATGCAACCGGTACATCGGGAACCATTTATGGAAACGAGTTAACCTTCACCACACAGCCGACCAGTGGGGATAGCGTAGTTGACATAGATGGTAACATTTACCATACTATTTCTATTGGCAACCAAGTCTGGATGCTTGAAAATATGAAAGTTACCCGTTATAGGAATGGAGATTCCATTCCAAATGTTACCGATGGTTCTCAATGGCTTAACCTTGACAAAGGAGCATATTGTAATTATGATAAAAACTTATCCCTTGTTCCCATCTATGGCAGGTTATATAATTGGTATGCAGTCAATGATTTACGAAGAATTTGTCTTGAAGGATGGCATGTCCCAACGGATGGGGAATGGCAAACATTGATTGATTACCTGGGAGGGGAGATCACAGCAGGTGGAAAGATGAAGACAACCGGCACCCTTGAAGAAGGAACAGGTTTATGGAATAGTCCAAACACTGGCGCTAATAATGAAAGTGGTTTGGGAATATTGCCTGGGGGATACCGACATCTCAACGGAAATTTCGATAGATTAAATTCAAATGGAAGCTTTTGGTCTGCATCAGAAGCAACAGTATCGACGGCCTGGTACCTGGATTTGAGTTACAAATATGCCGATGTCAACCGCTATGAGGTTGTTAAAACTGATGGGCTCTCTATCCGTTGTATCAAAGATAAATAGCAGAAACTTCTGCTATCGTTATGAAAACACCTTAGACTGGTGTCCGGTTACACTTACCTGATTTTTAGCTACACTTATCCTGTTTTTAGCGACACTTATCCTGTTTTTAGCTACACTTACCCGGTTTTTGGCTACAATTACTAAATAACTGATAATATTTTAATAAGATTGTACAAAAGTTGAAAAATTAATTTAAATTTGTCATCATAAGAGTATTGTATCTAAATACATAGAAAATAATACAATAATAGCTCATAAATATTATTAGATTATGAAAAAAATTTACGCAAAAGTATTGATGGTTTCCGTTCTAATGCTTTGGTCCAGCTTAAGTTGGGCAACTGACCGTTATGTAAGTACAACCGGTAACGATGGAAATTCTGGCACATCAGGAAGTCCCTGGCTGACTATTCAACATGCCATTGACAATTCTGTGTCATCTGATGTGATTCATGTGGCGGCCGGTACGTATACAGAGGACCTCTCGATCCCAACGGGGAAAACAAACCTGAACATTGTTGGAGCAGGTACAACCTCCATCATCCAGGGAGTTGACCATGTAGCTTCTGGCCTATTCCCATTGGCGGATCCTAATATTGAGATCCTGGGTAGTGGAACAAAAATTCATAGTTTCACAATTCAAAATCCCGCATGGACAAACGGTTTTTACAGCAGTGGGATGGTAATTGGCACCACCAATGTAGAGATTTATGACAATACCTTCGAGGTTGCCGGTTCTGATGATACCGATGATATTTCTCAGGGATTACAAACCTATGCCACTCTTGATATCTCGGGATTGAATATTCATGACAATACTTTTACGCATATAGCAAACAGTGTGGCAGGATATGAAGGAATCTATATCAACAAAAACATGGGAACTGGTACCATAACTATTGATGGGAACACTTTTAGCGGGGACATTCTCAGGGCTATTACAACGGAAGCTTCTAGAACTACTATAAATGACAACTCAATAATCACTGAGTTAGCTGCTGGACTTCCAGGAGGATACCAGGGTATCAATATTGCTTACGCTCTTGGTAGTGGAACAGTATCAAACGTTTCCGTGAGTGGAAATACGGTTAAAGGATTGACAGAGGCCGGAGGTTTTCAGTATGGATTAGTTGTCGGGAATGGAGCAAATACTAATACATTTACCGGAATTATAGTAACTCAGAACTATATCCAGGGAAATCAGGTAGGTGTCAGAATAAGAGAAGATGCCGGTGAGGTGGCGATCTATAACAACAGTCTCACTTCGAACAGCAGCTTTTGTATCCAAGATGATGATCCAGGGGTAACCAATATAGCTGCATCCTGCAACTGGTGGGGAACCACTGTTTCAGCAACCATTGCTACCCTTGTATCAGGAAATGTCAACTATATTCCATACCTCTCAAATGGCACTGATGCAAATCCTGGTACTTCCGGATTTCAGCCTTCTGTATTCTGTTGTGATTTACCACCATCATACAGTTATGAGGTTACTCCAACTACATCCTGGGAGACTTCCACTAGTCAAACAATTATCAGCGGTGAATGCATTATATTTAAATTTAATTCCACGTCTGGTAAAACTTATACTTTTAAAACAGGTTGTGCAACAGGTGGAGGAGACTTAGCAACAGCCAATTTCGATACATGGATTGATGTATGGGATGCATCCGGACATTTAATTACTGAAAACGATGAC
>Ga0172374_1002762_pt1 | contig 10920 bp, 9 predicted proteins | sample LakKiv3m_FD_114536 | JGI IMG/M metagenome (GOLD analysis project Ga0172374, IMG submission 114536) | Freshwater microbial communities from Kabuno Bay, South-Kivu, Congo - kab_092012_10.3m | ecosystem: Environmental > Aquatic > Freshwater > Lake | place: Democratic Republic of the Congo... | reverse complement strand
TTATCGTGCCGCTCACCATGCCCGGCGTGGCGCTCGGTTGCCTGCTCTCCTTCGTTCTCGCCGTCAGCTCGTTCATCACCCCCAAGCTGCTCGGCGGCGGGCGCGTCTTCCTTCTGGCGACGGAAATCTACGATCAGGCCATTGTGACGCTCAACTGGCCTCTCGCCGCGACGCTTTCGATGATCATCCTTGTGATTTTCGGTGCCGCCCTGGTGCTCTATTCCCGGCTTCTGCGGGCTGTTCTTTAAAGGAGATCGACGATGGAAGAACGTCCCGTTCCGCTGGCGCTGAAAATTGTCGCCTTTGTCATGTTCCTCTTTCTGCTTGCGCCCGTGGTGCTCGTCGTGCCGATCTCTTTTTCAGCCGACAGCTACATGACCTTTCCGCCTTCCGGCTGGAGCCTGCGCTGGTATATTGACCTCATGCACAATTCCAAGATGATTGGCGCGCTGGGCACCAGTACGCTCCTCGCCGTCATCGTCACGGTGCTGTCGATGCTGATTGCGCTGCCCGCCTCCTACGCCATCGTTCGCATGCGGGTGATCGGTGCTGATGCATTGCTTGCCTTCTTCACTGCGCCCCTGCTTTTGCCGACCATCGTTCTCGGCCTCGCGATCCTGATTGTTTTCGCCGGTGCAGGTCTGCTCGGCACGTTCACCGGCCTGGTGATCGCGCATCTCATCATCGTGCTGCCCTATGCCCTGCGTGTGCTCACCACGTCGCTCGCCGGCCTGCCGCTGATCTTCGAAGAGGCCGCCTCGACGCTCGGGGCATCGCCGTTCACCGTCTTTAGCCGCATCACCATGCCGATGATCGCGCCGGGCGTTGTCGCGACGGCGGCGCTTTCCTTTCTCGTCTCGTTCGATGAGGCCGTGATTTCGCTGTTTCTCACCGGTCCGCGTATCACAACACTCCCGGTCGCCATGTATCAGCATGTCGAGACCCAGGCTGATCCGCTCGTTGCGGCCATTTCCGTTCTTCTGATCGTGCTGACGCTTGCCGTCGTCCTGATCGTCGACCGAACGGCAGGCCTTACGAAGACTTTCGTAAAATAAGGGCGGCAGACATATCGAGAAATATGCCTCGTAAGGCCGATTAAATTCGAAGGGTCGGCGCCAGCTCTGTCTGACTGGCACCAGCGCTAATTTCATTCCCGTTGATGAACGCCTGCTGCATCGGCGCGACGCGTCACGTCTGTTGATTTCGTTTTTGAACCAAGAAGGTAAGGGAAGCCAGTGGTCCAGAGCCTCTCCACGGAATTCGACGTTGCCGTCATCGGTGCCGGAGTTGTCGGCTGTGCGGTCGCCCGTCGTTTCGCTCTGGCTGGTGCGAAGGTGGTCGTCATCGAGAAGGGCGCTGATATTCTCTCCGGGGCTTCGAAGGCCAACAGCGCCATTCTCCATACCGGCTTCGATGCGCCGGAAGGCAGTCTGGAGCTGGAGCTGGTAAAGGCGGGTCGGGCGGAATATCTGTCTATCCACGGGCGGATGGGCCTCAGCCTTGTCGAGACCGGTGCACTTGTCTGCGCCTGGAATCCGGATGAGGCGGAGAGACTGGCGGCGATTGCCGAGCAGGGGCGGCGCAACGGTATTGCCGAACTCGGCCTGCTCACGGCCCGGCAGGCCCGCGAAACCATGCCCGGCCTGTCCGGCCATCTCACCGCCGCGCTCGAAGTTTCGGGTGAACACATCATCGATCCGTGGTCCGCTCCGCTTGGCTATCTCACGCAGGCGGTGGGTTTGGGGGCGCAACTGGTGCGCAATGCCGAAGTCCTCTCCGGTTCGTTCGATGGCGCGTGGCGGATCGAGACAACGGCGGGTCCGATCCTTGCCGCAAGCATTGTCAATGCCGCAGGGTTGTTTGGCGATATCGTCGATGCGCGGCTGGGTCTTGCCCCCGAATTCACCATCATGCCGCGCAAGGGACAATTCGTCGTTCTCGATAAGGCCGCCCGTCGGCATGTGCCGCGCATCGTCCTGCCCGTTCCCACCGAGATAACCAAGGGCATCGTGGTCTGTCCCACCGCCTTCGGCAATGTTCTTGTCGGTCCGACGGCGGAAGAGCAGGATGATCGCGAGCGTGCGACCGTGGAGACGGCGACGCTGGAAGCGCTGCTGAAGCGCGGCGCGGAGATCGTTCCGGCGCTGGCCTCCATTTCCGTGACCGCCGTCTATGCCGGCCTGCGCCCGGCGTCTGAAAAGAAGCATTACCGGATTTCCGTGCGGCCGGACCGCCGGGCGATCACGCTCGGCGGTGTGCGTTCCACGGGCCTCAGCGCTGCGCTCGGGCTGGCGCAGCATGCGTTAACGCTTCACGCAGGTTTCGGCACCCGCTTTGACCTGCCTCTCTCGGTGCCTGACGTGACGATGCCCAACCTGACCGAAACCTGCGAGCGGGACTGGCAGCGTGCTGATCATGGCGAAATTGTCTGCCATTGCGAACTCGTCACCCGGCGTGAGATCGATGCGACATTTTCCAGTCCGGTGCCTCCGGGCGATTTCGGCGGGCTGCGGCGGCGCACCCGCGCCGGCATGGGGCGCTGCCAGGGGTTTTATTGCAACGCCCGGCTTGCCGCGATGACGGGCGACCGTCTGGCCGTACCGCTCGCGGTCGGCGCGGGAGACGAGCGATGAGTACCGCGCAGCTTTTTCAGCAAGAGCGCGAAGACGCTTCATATGCCGATGTCATCGTGGTTGGCGGCGGCCCTGCGGGCGTGGCGGCGGCTCTGAAGCTGAAAGCCCGTGGCATCGCGCGTGTGATGATCCTCGAGCGCGAGCCGGCTCTCGGCGGGGCCACCCGGCATTGCTCGCACTCGCCTTTCGGCATGCGCGAATTCGGGCGCATCTATTTCGGCCCGGCCTATGCGAGACGCCTTGAGAGGGAAGCGCAGGATGCCGGTGTCGATATCCGCATCGGTCATTCCGTTGTCGAACTCGGACAGGATGGCGCATTGCTGGTCACCTCGGCGCGCGGTGTCGAGAGCTTGAAGGCCCGGCGCATCGTGCTGGCCACCGGCGCACGGGAAAAACCACGCTCGGCGCTGCTTCTGCCGGGCGACCGGCCGGTGGGTGTGATCACCACCGGCGCGCTGCAATCCTATGTTGCCTTTCATGGCATCATGCCTTTTCGTCGGCCGCTTATCATTGGTTCTGAACTGGTTTCGTTCTCTGCGCTTCTGACCTGTCTGACGCATCGCGCGCGGCCGGTGGCGATGATCGAGCCTGAGCCGGAACCGCTGGCGCGGTCGCCTTTCCAATGGTTTCCGCGACTGGTCGGGGTGCCGTTTCATTGTGGTGCCGTGCTTATGGACATTCGCGGGCGCGGCCGTGTCGAGGAGGCTGACATCCGACTGGCGGATGGTCGTCTCCTGACTGTCAAGTGCGATGGTGTTCTTCTGACCGGGCGGTTCACGCCGGAGGCGGCGCTTTTGAATGCATCCGCGGTCGATGTGGCGGCAGGCAGCGCCGGGCCGATGATCGATCAGGACGGCCGGATGGCCAACCCCATCTTTTTCGCCAGCGGAAACCTGTTGCGGGCCGTGGAAACGGGTGGCTGGTCGTTTCGCGAAGGCCGCCGCGTGGGTGCCGCCGTTGCCGACGATCTCGCCCGCGAACCCTGCAATGACCTGGTGGTACCCGTCACTTTCACCGAGCCGCTCAAACTTGTAATACCCACCATGCTCCGCAGGGGAGGGCTTGACCGACCAGCTTTTCGCGACTTTCAGCTGCGCTTTACCAAACGTGTTCAAGGCCGGCTTTCGCTTCATCTTGATGGAACGGAAGTGTGGAGCAAGATCGGCCTGTGGCTGCCGGAGCGCCGTGTGCTCGTGCCCATTCCCCGCGCTGCGTTTGAAGCAAGCCAGATTGCCTTTCACGTTGGAGAGACAAATTGATGCGCATTGCAGCGATCGATCAGGGAACGACATCGACCCGATGCCTTGTGGTCGGCGATGGCATGGCGCAGTTCGTCTCCAGCCTGCGCCATGCGCAGTTCTATCCGGCGCCCAGTCATGTGGAGCATGACCCCGAAGAACTGTTGCGCAATATCCGCGCGGTGCTTGCCGCCGCCGGGCCGGTGGATGCCATAGCCATCGCCAATCAGGGCGAGAGTTGCCTGGCGTGGGACGCTAAGAGCGGTGAGGCGCTGTCGCCGGTTATCGTCTGGCAGGATGCCCGCACCGTCGATGCTCTTGCCGCTCTGCCGCCATCGGCGGCGGATCGTTCGAAAGAGATTTGCGGGTTGCCGCTCGATCCCTATTTTTCGGCAGGCAAACTGTCCTGGCTGGTCGAGCATAATCCAGCGGTGGCGCAGGCAAGGGCGGCCGGGCGGTTGCGGCTGGGCACCACCGATGCGTTTTTTCTGGATCGGCTGGCCGGCTGTTTCCGCACCGATCTTGCAACGGCGTCGCGCACCGGGCTGCTTGATCTGGCAAAGGGAGGCTGGAGCCCGGAACTCTGCATGCTTCACGGTGTGCCGCTGGATTGCCTGCCCGCCATCGGCCCTGTCGATGGCGGTTTCGGTGCAATCGAGGCAACGCCCGTCCGCGTTTCCATCGTTGATCAACAGGCGGCGCTTTATGGGCATGGTTGCCGCAAACCCGGTGATTGCAAGATAACCTTTGGCACGGGAGCTTTCCTGTTGGCTGTTGCTGGTAACGAGCGCCCGCTGACGGGGGAGCTTTTGCCGGCCATTGGCTGGCACAGGCAAGGCGCGCCGGCCGTTTTCGCCATCGAGGGAGGGGTCTACGATGCGGGTGCGGCGCTGGAATGGGCGCGAAAGATCGGCCTATATGCTGATAATGACGAACTCGACGGTTTCGAGGGATCATCGGCCATTCGGCGCGGCCTTGTATGCGTGCCCGCATTTTCGGGCCTTGCTGCACCCTATTGGGACAGACAGGCCGCGCCGCTGTTCATCGGTATGGAACATGCCACTGAGCGGCGCGACATGGTGCGCGCGCTGCTGGAAGGTATTGCCATGCTGACGGTTCGATTGATCGATGCGATGCCGGCTGCAACTGCCATCGGTAACACGATCTCCATCGACGGCGGCCTGTCGAATAGTCGCTATTTTGCTCGTTTTCTGGCCGCCGCCAGCGGCCGGACCATCTGCGTGCCGGCCATGCGGGAGTTGACGGCGCTCGGTCTGGCGGAGCTGTGCGGCATCGATGTCGCCGCCATGCGAAACGATACCGAGATATTCACGCCCGATGGGTCGGTTGATGCCGCAGATCATGATCGTTTCGCACGTGCCGTGGACAATGCGCGGACTTGGCGAAACGCCTAAGCTTCCGCGGGGTTTTCGTGGTGCGGGAATCGTAAAGATTTCAGCGGGATCGATCTGAAACCTGATTTCCATCTTGCCGTCCGCCGATGTCAGGACGATCTTGTCCATCGGCGTGCCTGTCGTGAATTTCCTCTGTCAGACCGAACTGTCGTGTCTTTGAAATGTAAAACTGGCATCATCCTTGCAACCTGGGGAGGATCAGATGCGTCTTGCTGTCTACAACGTTGAGAATCTCTTTGATCGTGCCAAAGCGATGAACCTTGGCAGCTGGGAAGAGGGAAAGCCCGTTCTGGAGCGTTTCGCTGCACTGAACCAATTGCTTGGTCAGGTCGAATATAGTGATGCAGACAAGGTCGCGATTGCCCGGCTCGTCGTCGAGCTGGGTATGGAGCAGTCCGATACGGGGCCTTTCGTCATCCTTCGCCGAAACCGTGGCGGTCTGCTCAAGCGGCCGACGACGGGCGGTGTGGTGGTCGTTGCCGATGGCCGGGCTGACTGGGTCGGGTCGCTGGAACTGCGTGACGAGCCGGTCAATGAGCACGCCATGCGCAATACCGCACGGGCGATGGTCGATCTTGAGGCCGACGTGCTCGGTATCGTCGAAGTCGAGAGCCGCCCGGTGCTTTCCGCCTTCAACCGGGAGATCCTGCCGGCGATCGGCGGAGCACCGTTTCGGCACGTGATGGTGATTGACGGCAATGACGAGCGCGGGATCGATGTCGGCATGATGACCCGCAAGGGTTATCCCATCGGCGCCATGCACAGCCATGTGGATGATTGTACCCCGAACGGTGAGGCGATTTTTTCGCGCGATTGCCCGGAATATGAAATTACCACGCCCGCCGGCGCACGGCTTATCGTCATGGTCAATCACCTCAAGAGCAAGGGTTATGGCGGGAAAGCCAAGTCGGATGCCAAGCGGAAGGCCCAGGCAAAACGTATTGCCGAAATCTACGAGAAACTGATCGAACGGGGCGTTGAATATGTCGCTGTTATCGGTGACTTCAACGATACCCCCGAAAGTGACCCGCTGGAGCCACTTCTTGGCGGCACTTCGTTAAAAGACATCTTCAAGCATGACGCTTTCGATGATGGCGGTTACCCCGGCACCTATGGCGGGTGCACGGCCTCCAACAAGATCGATTATGTCCTGCTGTCTCCCGCCCTTTTTGCAAAGGTCAAGGACGGTGGCGTGTTCCGCAAGGGCATGTGGCCGGGTGTTCGGCCGAAGAAGTGGGAAAGCTATGATGAGGTGAAGCGCCAGGAGGACGCCGCGTCCGACCATGCCGCGCTCTGGGTCGATCTCGACATTTGAATGTTGCCGGGGCGGCACCGAGTGATCTGGAATACCCAATCCGCTGATTGCGGCACCAACCTTGGAACCGGCAAAAAGGCCTGCTGTCGCCAGTTCGGCGGTGAAAAGCTGCTTGGCCTGACCCGCTGGTGAACTGCATCAAACACATGGAAGAAATGGCCGCCCCAAGGGGTGGTCATTTTATCTTGCCGGCGATCCGCGGTGCGGCTGATCTGGACGAATTGCCATGCCGGTGATGCCCTTAAGACTGGCTTAAGGTGCGGGCCGGCTATGTGTCGCCGAATAGGAGACACAGCCCAGAATGCACGACATCCCGATATTTACCACCCGCAGAAACCTCCTTGCCCTTGGGTTTGCGGGGCTGTTGGCGGGTTGCGCCACGTCCGGTCAGCCGCCAAAGCCGGCGACGGTGTCGAGGAACGACGAACCCTTGCCCGAGACGCCTGCGCCGGTCACGCCGGCGATGTATGCGGCGCTTCCCGATGAGACATTTCCGATCCCGGCGGTAAACATCAAGCAGGTGGATCCTCGCTACTGGCGGCAGGTCGTCGATTATCCGACCGACGAAAAGCCGGGTACGCTGATCGTCGATACGCCGAACAAGTTTCTCTATCACATTCTGCCGGGCGGCAAAGCGACCCGTTACGGGATTGGCGTCGGCCGTGATGGCTTCTCCTGGGCCGGCCGGGCGACGGTTGCCTACAAGCGGGCATGGCCAAAATGGACGCCGCCGGATGAGATGGTGGCGCGGCAGCCCAGTCTTCAGCCCTACAGCATTGCCAATGGCGGAATGCCGCCCGGCCTCAAGAACCCGCTCGGCGCGCGGGCGCTCTACATTCATCAGGGCGGCAGGGACACGCTCTATCGCCTGCACGGAACACCGGAGGCCTTTTCTATCGGCAAGGCGGTTTCCTCCGGCTGCATCCGGCTGCTGAACCAGGATGTCATCGACCTCTTCAACAATGTGAGGGACGGCAGCACCATCGTGGTTATTCCCGACCCCTCGAAACGTCAGCAACTTGCCGCCTGACGATCGACACGGAAAAGAAAGAAGGCCCATCACCATGGCACATGATGTTCGAAACCGCGCGGATGTTTCAGCCCTTGCCGGGCTCGGACGCCGTGCCTTTCTCCTCGGCTCGATTTCGGTGGTCTCGGCCGCCGCATCACCGGCAGCAGCCTCGCCCAACGGTCTGAAGCTCGAGATTATCCTGCGCGATCCGGCGGCACCCGTCTCCGGCAATCCTGCCGGCAAGCTTACCATGGTCGCCTTTCTCGACTATAATTGCCCCTGGTGCAAAAAGACGGCTGTTCCCATGAGCAATGCGGTCTCGGCAGACGGGGATGTCAGGATGGTCTACAAGGATTGGCCGATCATAACGCCTGACTCCGTCGAGGGAGCGCGACTGGCGCTGGCGGCAAAATATCAGGACGGCTACCATATCGTCCATGATGCGCTGATGGCGATCAAGACGCCGAAAGTGAAGGCCGGCGAGATGCGGGACACCGTGCGCGCGACAAGCATCGATTTTGCCCGCCTCGAGCGTGACATGAAATCGAAAGCAACGGAGATCGATGATCTGCTTGCGCGCAATCATGAACAGGCGATGTCGCTGCAATTGACGGGAACGCCTGCCTTCATCATCGGCAAGTTCCTCGTTCCCGGCGCGGTGCAGAGCGCGGAAGCCTTTACGGATCTTTTCAAAAGAGCGCGTGAACAGGCGTAGCGTTCCGATAATGATGGTTTCAGCCCCAGTCGGACTGAAACCATCGTTTCAACATTCTGGCCGGGCGTGGCAGTGCCGATGCCCTTTGCCGTCTCCGTCCTCTATCCCCGTGCCTTGGCGATTGCTTCCTTCAGGCCCTTGCGGTCGAGGACACCGGCAAAGCTCGTCGTTCCCACCACAAATGATGGCGTGCCGACGAATTTGAAGGCAGCGGCCTGCATCCAGTTCCGGTCCAGCAGGCCGGAAATCCATGCCTGATGCTCGATAACGGCCTTGCCGACACCGTCGAAAGTCAAGCCCGCCTTCTTCAGGGCTTTTTCGACATCGGTCTGCTGCAGCTTGTTCGGCGTGTGAAACATGGCGTCGAGCGTCTTTTCATATTTTCCGAGTTTGGCGCTGGCGAGCACCGCCTGCGCCGCGATGACCGATGCACCGCCGAAGACCGGCCAGTCCTTCAGCACAAGTCTGACCTTGCCATCCTGTTCGACCACGTCGCGCACCATGCCGTAGGACGATTTGCAATAGGGGCACTGGTAGTCGAAATATTCCACCACCGTCACGTCGCCTTTCGGATTGCCGAGGACCGGGGCTTCCGGATCGTGCAGCACCATCTCCTGGCTTGTCGGGTCTGTCCTGGCAAAAACAAGTGAGGGGGGAGCAATGGCGGCAAAGCCGGCCATAGCGACAAGCTGTCGGCGGGTAAGGGTCATTGGCGGGCTCCTGCGGTATTGTCGATTGCCGGTTTTGCAAGCGCCTGCTGCGTTTGCGCTGCCGTATCGATGAGTGAACGGGCCGAAATCTCGCCCACCATGCGGATGGAGGGGAGTTCGGCGCCTTTTCTGTCAAAGAACAGCATGGTCGGCGGACCGATAACATTGCTGTCCTTCATCAATTGCTGTTTGTCTGGCGTCATGTCCGAAAGATCGACGGAGACGAGGTTCGTATCCTTGAGGCTTTCTGCGACCTGCGGATCGCTCAGAACGGAGCGCTCGATGACACGGCAGGAAACGCACCAGTCCGCGGTGAAGTAGACAAGGCTTGGCTTTCCTGCTTCAGCGACCGCGGCTTTCAGTTCTCCATTGGAACTAACCGTTGCAAAACTCGCCTTTGTCAGGCCGGGCAGTGAGCGGCTGGCGACCGGGCCGCCGGAGAATTGCAGTGGCTGGAGCATGCTGGTGCTGCCGCTTGCCGCGCCGAAGGCGAGAAACACCCCGTAGAGCATGGAAAGAAGGCTGGCCGATTTCATCAGCCGGCGGCCAATGCCGGCCTGTTGCGGAAGCGTGTCGAAAGCACCGAAGAAAACACCGATGCTAACGAGCAGCGCTGCGGAAAGCGCGAGCGTTACAGGCGGAGGAATGAGCCGGTCGATATACCAGATCGCGGTGGCAAGGAAGATGAAGCCGAACAACCAGCGTATCTGTGCCATCCATGCGCCGGCCCGCGGCAGCAATGCCGCGCCGGAGGTGCCGATGAGGATGAGCGGAATGCCCTTGCCGATGCCGAGCGCAAAGAGCGCCGCTGCGCCGAGCAGCAGGTTGCCGGTCTTGGCGATATAGAGAAGTGCACCTGCAAGCGGTGCGGTCACGCAGGGGCCAATCAGCAGCGCCGAGCTGAAACCGAGAATGGCGGTCGAGCCGAACGATCCACCGAGCGAACGCTGCGATCGCGCCAGCCGGTCGCGAAGGCCAGCCGGAAGCTGGACCTCGACCATGCCGAAACTGGCGATCGCCAGAATGATAAAGACGGCGGCGGTGATGAGAATGGCCGGTGGCGACTGGAGGGCGATCTGGAAGCTCTGGCCAAGCCATGCGGCCAGTATGCCGAACAGGCTGAAGGCGGCGGCAAGCGCGACGACATAGGTTGAGGAGAGGAGAAAGCTGCGACCGGGCGACAGTGAAGCGCCCTGCCGGCCGAGCGTGGCCGCGAGGATGGGGTACATGGGAAATACGCAGGGCGTGAAGGCGAGGAGTACGCCAAGACCCATGAAGGAGGCGAGAAGCAGCACGGTTCCGCCCCGGGCAAGGAAACCCTCCACCATGCCCGGCTCGGCCAGAGGTGCTGGTACGGGTGCGGGTGCGGGTGCTGACTGCTCCACCTTTTCCGGTTCCGCGGACGGCGCGATCAGGGCGAAGGACTGAAATGCGGGTGGATCCTGCGGCCTTATGCCGAATGGCGCCTCCGCTTCGATCCGCAACCCGTCGATGGCGACCGTTCTGAATGGATAGCAGATGCCGCCATCCTGGCATCCCTGAAATGTCAGCTTCATCGTCTGCGGCGCGTCGGCAAGCGTGGCGGCGGCTTGCCCGAAATAGACTTCGGTGTTGCCGAAGCCGGGATCATCCTTCATCTCGCCGGCCGGCGTCCTGAGATCGAGCTTCGTTCCGTCGTCAGTGGTGGCCTGCAGGCTCTCCCGGTAGAGATAATATCCCTCGGCGACTTGCCAGCGGAAGGTGGCCGCTGTTCCCGTGCGGTCTATCGAAAGCTTGAACGCATCCGCCATGTCCATCGGCGGACCGAGCGCGAGCGCCGGTCCGCAAATGGACAGTACAACGAGGAGCACGAACGAAAAATTGAAACGCATTCTCTTTCCTT
>Ga0172374_1002760_pt1 | contig 10924 bp, 9 predicted proteins | sample LakKiv3m_FD_114536 | JGI IMG/M metagenome (GOLD analysis project Ga0172374, IMG submission 114536) | Freshwater microbial communities from Kabuno Bay, South-Kivu, Congo - kab_092012_10.3m | ecosystem: Environmental > Aquatic > Freshwater > Lake | place: Democratic Republic of the Congo... | reverse complement strand
GACGGTTCACCTCGACCACTTCTAGTTCTGGAAGAAACTCGTTTAACATGATTGATCCCTTCAATCCTTTTAGTAAACTAATTCCCGAAGATTACCTGCATCAAAAGTGAGGAAGAACCAATTTTAAACCGCTGTTGACATAGCCCTAATGAAAGTCTCAATTTTTATTCGAGAGCTTCATTAGGGTTTTATAATTTATAACAATATTATTGATACTTCGTTCTTATATTTTAAAAGCTTGCTGATTGCGTATCATGAAGAAATACGGAATTAAAATGAATCCCACATACATCTATGAGGTTATATTAGTTTAATAATTGGAAAACTAGTTGAAATGCAATACCCTGTGAACGCTAGAATAAAATTGACAGTTTTTGCTCGATACGATTTTACACTATTGCCGAAAAATCAGAACAGAACTCCGATAGATTAGTTGAGGCTATTTTATCTGGAGGGAATGAATTTGGAGGAAAAGTTAGTGTTACACATCAAGATTCATCAAATGTATCAGGAAAACATGAAAGTGGCTCAAATCGCCACAGCACTAAAAATATCGAGACCAACGGTATATAAGTATCTGAAGATGACATATGAAGATGCCCTACATGAATTTGACGATAAAGCCTGTTCACGAAAGAAGAAGCTCGATGCCTACCGAGACTGGATCATTGCATGGTTGGAGGAGTATCCGCATTTGAGCAGCGCACAAGTACATGACTGGTTACTTGAAAGATATCCCGACCTCTCGGTCGGGTCGAGCACGGTCAGGACATACGTGAAGGAAATCCGAGAAGTCTATCAGATTGAAAAGAAAAGGATCGTCCGCCATTACGAGGCCATCCCTGAACAACCGATGGGCAAGCAAGTACAGGTGGACTGGGGTGAGACCAGACAACGGACTAAAGACGGGAAAACGATAAAGCTTTATTTCATCGCGTTCGTACTTGCGCACTCTCGGATGAAGTATGTGGAATGGAGAGAACGTCCGTTCACCACCAAGGACACCATTCACTGCCATGAAAATGCGTTCCACTTCTATGGTGGGCGCCCTTCTGAAATCGTCTACGACCAGGATCACCTCATCGCAATCAACGAGAACGCAGGTGACGTCCTATTGACCAATGAGTTTCAAGCCTATGTGAACGAACGGAAGTTCAGGATCCATCTATGTCGCAGGGCCGACCCGGAGTCGAAGGGGATGATTGAGAACGTCGTGAAGTACATCAAACGGAATTTTGCGGACAGCCGAGTGTACCGGCATATCGAGGATTGGAACGACCGTTCCATGAGATGGTTGGAGAGGACAGGAAATCATAACGTCCATCAGACAACGAAAAAAAGACCAGCTGAAGTGTTCTCCGTCGAAAAACAACACTTACAACCGGTCTTATCGCTACTCTCTTTCGAAAGTATCCATATGGAAAGTATAGCAAGGAACGTCGGCAAGGACAACACAATCCGTTATCGCTCAAACCGCTACACCGTCCCAATCGGGACCTACTCATCGGCCAAGAAAAAGGTGGTATTCGTCGAGGTGACCGATCAGGATCGATTATTGATCCGCGAGTCTCCCGAGGGGAACGTGATCGCAGACCACCGGATCAGCAAAGAGAGCGGAAAACTGATTCAAAACCGTGACCACCTTCGGGATCGTTCCAAAGGAATCGAAGAACTGAAGCAACAAGTCCTCGCCTATTTCGAGGACAGAGAGGCCGCGTCCGATTATCTGGGTGAGCTCTCAAGGCGTTACCCGAGATACCGACGTGACCAGTTCAACATCATCAGGGACGTCGCGACCATGTACCCCAATCACTTAACGACGGCACTGGAAAAGTGTTCGCAAGAGAGTCTGTTCAGCGCCAACGATTTCCGAGACGTGGTCCACTATCTCGCGATCCTCTCGGACGATGGGCATGATCCAAAACCCGATACCGAACGTCCGAAGAAATCCGGGATACAAGTCGCAACGAGGCCGATCCAAGCCTACACCGACATCCTGAAAGGGGTGACGGCAAAATGAGTCAAAGCGTTTCCGAGTTACAACAGGATTTTCGGCAACTTCGTCTCGCCGAGACGGCTGACGCCCTCCCACAGATTTTGAGAGAGGCCGAAATGGCCTCCTGGACGTATATCGAATTTCTAAGTGCCATAACGAACCATGAACGCGCCAAACGAGACGCTAAAAGTTTGGAGAGACGAATGAAGTGGGCCCGATTCCCGTTCATCAAATCCCTCTCGGAGTTCAATTTAGAGGAACAGACCGCACTAACCGCCAGACAGCTGAAGCAGTTGAAACAGCTCAACTGGCTCGAACAACAGTACAACCTGATCCTCTTGGGCCCTCCGGGCGTCGGAAAGACGTTTTTGGCTGTGGGGCTGGGAATCGAGGCGGTCAACCACGGGTTCAAAGTATACTTCGTCACGATGGGCGAACTCGTCCAACTGTTAAAAAGTGAAGAGTTCTCAAGTAAGTCGAAGATCCAGTTGAAAAGGTTGCGAGATTCGGACCTGATCATCATCGATGACCTGATGTATATGGCCATGGACCAACGGGAAGCCAATCTCTTCTTCCATCTCGTCAACCACCTTTATGAGCGCAGCTCGATCATCCTGACCTCGAACAAAAGTCCCGATCAATGGGGCGAATTGATTGGGGACCAGGGCATCACGACTGCGATACTGGACCGTTTACTCCATCGCGTCGAAATCATACATAGTGATGACGACAGTCATCGGATGAGGAACCGAAAATCATTATTTTAGGCAGAAGTGTAAAAGGCAAACGAGCAAAAAGTGTCAAAATCAACTTGACGTCTACATACCCCCACTATTTTTCAATTATATTACATATTATTTGTTGAAATCATAAAAAATGTTACAATTATACAATATCGAAATGGTGGGTGTTTTAGTTTGAAAGTTAATGAATATGAAAAAAAGCATATCCCTACTTTTATTGTGATTTCTATTGCTGTTATTCTTTTTCCTCTTTTTTTATCATTCGGTCTAAAAATAAGTTGGTTTTCGATTGCTTTAGGAAATGTTGAGAGTTGGATTGGGTTTTGGGGCAGCTATCTTGGCAATATAATTGGTCTTTTAGGTTTATACTATGCCACGACCAGACAAATAATTGTGCAAACTAATAGTTTAATAAGGCAAGAAAATATGGAAAGAGATAGGATTTACATATCAATTATTTTAGAAAATTTAAGCGCGTATCAAAAAGAGCTTTCGATTCTTAATCATGAATTAGAAAACTATTTTATTATTGTTCAAGACTTAATTTCTATTCAAAAATCAGAAGCAGAAGATTGGGAAGTACTATTTAACTCTAAGCTCGAAAAGCATAACTACTCTTCAGAAAAACTGTCAAAAGTATTATCTGATAGTGAAATTTACATTCTTTTTTTCGAGTTACAGAATATCAATCAGGAAAATTTCAAAGCTATTGAGGAAAAAATAATTGAGTATCAACTATGGTCCGAATTAAATATTTGTGCTATTCAAAAATGGACTGAATTGCAGATTTCTGAAGTTGAAGTGGAAAACCAAAAACATTATACAGATCTAATAGAATTAGTAACTAATCAAAAAAAGTTGCTTGCTAATTCAACTAAATCAATGATAAAAAATACTTTACTATCAAATTAAGTAAGGAGTTATTATGAAATATCCTATAACAATATTGCGTCATATTCCTCTTCATAAACAAGAGGAAATTTTAATTGGTATGATTGAAAACAATCTGGATTACTTTATTCAATTAACTGATGACGTCAATTTGACTAAGCATAAAAAGAAAACTTACCAAGTCTCTGAATTAATATTTAAATACCTTTTAGCTCAAACTAGTAGTGAAAGTCAAACCATTAAAAGATATTCTCAATTATTCCGTGAACAGCTATGTCCTCATACAGCTATCTTAGACAGCATCTTAAAAACATTGGATGAGAAGTTCATCGAATTCATTGATTATCATTTTAACTACAGAACCTTAAGCATTCTTGAAATGGATATAGATTATGGTAACTTAGAACATATTAATCAAATATGCGAAGTAATGCAGGAACACATACATGAAAAATATCCTGAGTTTGTAAATCGAAGTCTTACAACGATTGAGAGTAAAGAATATTCATATTTGTCTTTTGTATTTTCAAATCATAAAATCACAATTATAGAACGCATTGGATATTATCGATTAGGAGGTTCAGAAAGAGAGCAATTTAGCTCCTTTTTAGTGAAGTATGTTATAGACTTGCAGAATGGATTTTTGGAGTATCATTGGAACAAAACTGCAGCTCAAAATTTTTACAAAAACAAAATCCCTCAAGATATTATGCTCAACAACGAAGATGAATTAACCGGTTACATGCAATCTAAAATTAATGAGTGGTTTGATGACGGAATTACTACTAGCAAGTCTGTACCAGATATTATATCGCCTTTGGAGGATCATCATTCTGCACAATCTGCATTTCAAACTTCACCTCTTGAAGCTTCGCTTTATCACTTATTTATTGAAGATCATGAAAATCTTTTACAACAAATTAATGAGGTTTTTCCTTCAAACACAGTTTTATCTAAGAATCCAGAACTAAATAGTTATCTACAAAATAACTACGATTTAAGTGGAGACAGTTTAGAAAAAGCAATTTCACTTTTAAATGGTATTCGACTTCGAGATTTAGTCAAAGAAATAGATTCATTGCAGTTAAGTCAATATATCTACAGTTTCGCTCTTAGAGATATTATAAATGTCACTTCTTCTAGAACTCGGCACAGTCGTCGTGAACCTGTTTATCATACCGAACCATATTGGTATCTACTTGAAATGATTAAGAGGTTAAAAGTTGTATCAGAAATATCTTTCCATTATGAAATTGATGAACATGAAGATATAAGATACCAACAAAAATTTACTGTCAAGGTCCGTCGCGATAAGTTAACATTTGAATTTTTACAAAGTAGTTCAGAAAATGATGCAAACATAAATTACCTGGCTGAGTCTAGAAGGAGTATATATGAACACATTAAAAACAGAATTAGAGAATTTATTCGCGGATTATCCCAAGTTACAAGTTGAGTATTCTGATATTAATCATTTGAATGAAAAAATGTTAGATTATTTTAAAGAAGTAGTCTCAACTAAGAATGATTACATTAATCCTTACTTTCTTGCTCGAACATTAAAATATACAAATACTCAAACGATTACTCTTCTATTGTTATTGTCTTTGTTTAGTAAAAAGAAAACAGTATCGGCTGAATATATTTTTACAAGTGATTGCGAGATAGAACACTATGTATCGGAAGATGAACTTGAAAACTTCAAATGTCTTGAATGCGGAAGAGTCTACAATATAAAGAAAGATTTAATGGAGGGGAATTATACACTTCCAATCAGATTTAAGCTAGATCAAAAAATTATTCAGGAGATAAAATCGCTTTTTAGTACTCTGCAAGCAAAAGGAGATGGTAGGTTTTACCCTAATACTGCCTTTATCAGTGAGGTAGGTCTCGAAATTATAAATGAGTCCATCGCCTCCAATGTACAGATAAGACAGCCCGTTTTAGCCAATTCATTTATTCCGAGTGGAAAGAGATCCTTGCTTGAGATGAAGCTAAGGGGTATAAAAAAAAAGAGTAGAGTTGAACAATGAACTGCTCCCCGTCAAATAGACAGGGTAGATAGAGAAAACCGACCTAGGCGGCTTGAGTCCTGTATTCGAAAGGACCAAAGCCGTTTAGTCGTTTTTGGAGATGATGGTAGTTGTAGAACAACATATTGGACTAGAACTCACGCAAGGAGTTCATCTCGACTTTCAAGGTACCCCAACGACCGATCCGGGACATGCTGTGTGTCAGTCCCGCTTCTTCTATTCCAATAAATCTATCGAGATAGCCACGGACGGCAGCAATCTTCTGTTCCTTGAGGTAAGGTCTACAGGTTTTTGATTCCGATTGTATCGAATTTCACTTTCCACTTCCACACTTGGAAAGTGTGCCTAGAGACGTCATGAGCCTCCGTGATCTCCTTCCACGTATTTGTTTGTCCTTCCACCATGCGCAGTGCAATCAATTTTTGCTTAATCGACTGCCGACTTCTCGCCCTAAAAAAACACTTCCAATCAGATAAACAGATTTGTTATCTCACCTTTCTTTCTATTGTAGAGCATATCACAATGCTGTCCAGCTCTTATTCTTTTCTTCTAATTGGTTAATGACTTATACTGTCATATAACTTGTGATAATATAAGATTATCACAAGTTAATAAATTTAGATTATATTTGAATCTAAAAAGTAACACATTTATATTTAATCATTTCATTTATTTACACACGTATTTTATGCAAAAATACGTGTGTATTACTTATTTTTTATTGTATATCTCATAAAAACAAAGATTTTAAGTAAAAAATATATAGTGAAAAGAGGGAAAATCATGAATCTTGAGAGAAAGCAGCAGGCGTTCGAAGTAGCGTTGCGAGAACTGACCGGTGCGAATCCAAAATTGGCCGAAGCCTTAAGGAAGGATCATATCGATCTAAAAACGTTGACTGACATCGAAATTATCGAATTGTTCTGGGCGACAGAACTCTTCCCAATTTATGCAGACAAGAGCCCACACACGCGACGAGCATATAAATTGGACCTTGAGTTCATCCTTAACTTTGTTATGACGAAGACAGACGGATTAAAAGGCCTGACCGTGCTTGACATCCATCGCTACTTATTCGAGGTGAACGAACAGTATGCCCCACGCACGGCGCAGCGGAAGAATCATATGCTAAAGCGTCTTCTAACCTACCTCCACGTCAACCAGTATCATCTACATAATCTGTCCTTCCATGTGAAGAACCAGCAGCGCCCTGAGTTGCTCCGGCGTGAGGTCGACTTCGATGAGATTGAGCGGATCGCCGAGTCGTTCCGCTATACCGTCAAGCGGGCACAAAAAAAGGAGCTTATGGAGCTCCGGAACGAGACGATTGGCTATTTATTACTAACAACGGGGATGCGAGCTACCGAACTTCTGTCCTTAAAGTTTACTGACTTCAATAATGCTCAACAAGCGAGATACGTCAAAGTTAAAGGCAAACGCAACAAATGGCGGCGCATTCTAATTACTAAGAAAACCTACTACTTGGTAAATCGACTCGAAACCCTTATGATGATTGAAGAAGTTTCCTCACCGTTTATTGCTTTTAGTTCAAAAAAAAATGATAGTGCAATGACATACGAGTCTCTCCGACTAATTACATGTAAAGCAATTGAACATTTTGAAGTTGAAGAGAAATTTTCTCCTCATTGGTTTCGCCGTGCCTATATTACAAAACTTCTAGCTGACGGAAACCCATTAATTAGCGTTATGCAATTAGTTGGACACGAATCAATTAGCACTACTAATGATTATTTACAATCACTAAATAGGCAAAAAACAATAGAACATTTGAATGTCAACTTTAAATAAACATATTTGATTTTCAAAAATATATTCTTGATCGAATGTACGTTCGTTTATTGTTATACTGTTAATAAAATAGATTAAAAAGGTGTGTATCATATTGACTTACTCTGTACAAAATAAGACGGGTTTAGAATTAAATAGACTTTATGAAGATGATTTACCAGTTCATGATTGGTATCGCTTTATTCTTTCATACCCACCTCACTTGGTCAGACATTATATTAAAGAATTCAACTTAAACGATTCTCATACTGTGTTGGATCCTTTTTGCGGTACTGGGACAACAGTTGTAGAATGTAAAAAAATGGGCATAAACTCCATAGGTCTAGAAGCAAACCCAATTGCTCACTTGGCTGGACAAACAAAATGTGATTGGAGCATTGATGGATCAAAACTTTGCTCTGTTGCTGAAGAGATTGCGTCAATTACTAGAAATATGATTGAACAAGAAACAGAACTCCGTACACTTTCTGATGCCAAAACGAAATTGATTATCAAAGATTCAATTAGTCCTCTTCCTTTACACAAGACATTAATACTAATTGAGGTTCTGGATAATTACAAAAATCATGAAGTTTATAATCACTTAAAATTAGCATTAGCTAAACAGATCGTATTTTCTTATAGCAATCTAAGATTTGGACCAGAAGTAGGAATTAGTAAGAATAAAAAAGAAGATATGGATGTTGTGTCTCTATGGTTAAAACAAGTTGAAACAATATCGGTAGACTTATGGCAGTATAAAAATAGCCAAAGTGTTTTTGCAGAGGTATTACTAGGTGATTCTCGTGAAATTAGCAGTTTTATCGAACCTACTAGTATAGATGCGATTATTACTTCACCACCATACCCAAACGAAAAAGATTACACTCGTACAACTAGATTAGAATCAGTCCTCTTAGGATACGTTAATTCCAAAGAAGAACTAAGATTCAATAAGAAAAAACTATTACGCTCAAACACTCGAAATGTTTATGTAGGTGATGATGACGGCGTATGGGTTAAAAACAACTTGGAAATTCAAAAATTAGTTCAAGAGATTGAATCAAAACGAATCGAATTAAATAAAACTTCTGGATTTGAAAAAAATTATCATAAAGTTGTAGAACTGTACTTTGGCGGAATTGCAAAACATTTAGAAAGCTTAAAGCCTTTGTTACGTCCTGGCGCCAAACTAGCTTATGTCGTTGGAGACCAAGCATCCTATTTCAGAATTCTTATCAGAACTGGCCACTTGATCGCAGAAATAGCTTCAGATCTAGGATATACAGTTGAAAGAATAGATTTGTTCCGAACTCGAGCTGCCACTGCTACAAAACAAAAATTGAATGAAGAAGTTGTTATTCTAAGTTGGAAAGGATAAGTGCAGATGAATTTGTACTCTAAAATTATCGAAAGAGCATTCTTCTTAAACTATACTCCTGGGGCATTTACCATACCGTTCAATAGAGATGATATTGAAATCATTTGTAAAGAGTTAAGTATTAATGTTCCTAAAAATTTAGGTGATGTTATTTATTCATTCAAATATCGTACACCTCTTCCTGAATCAGTTGTAGAAAAAGCTCCTGAAAATATGGAATGGATTATTCAAAATGTAGGAAGGAGCAAATATGCTTTTTGTGCGGTTAAAGAAGCTAGAATTTTACCTGATCATATGCTTATGAAAATTAAAATACTTGACGCAACTCCAGGTATTGTTCAAAAGCACTCCCTAACTGATGAACAAGCTCTATTAACAAAAATTCGTTACAATCGACTTTTAGATATTTTTTCAGGTGTAACTTGCTATTCATTGCAAAATCATTTGAGAACTACAGTGAAAGAAATTGGACAAGTAGAAACTGATGAATTATATGTAGGGATAGACGACGAAGGCAAACAGTATATTTTTCCCGTCCAAGCTAAAGGCGGAAAAGATGAGCTAGGTGTGTCTCAAATAAAACAAGATATTGCATTATGTTTTGAAAAATATCCTGATCTAATTTGTAAAGCTATTGCTACTCAATTTATTACTGATTCAGTTATTGCTATTTTTGAGTTTAAATTAGTTGAGGGAGAAATCAAAAAAATTAAAGAAAAGCACTATGAATTAGTTCACCATGATGAAATGACTACTCATGAAATTAGAGCTTATAATGATTTTCCAGATTTGCGTATAGATCACAACCCTCTGACTGATTAATAATGAATTAGTTCTCTCTTACACAATTCTTTTCTCATTTCTTAAATGACTCCGCACAAGTGCGAGGTCACTGAAAAAAACTCTTCTCTATTCGAACGTGAGAAAGTGAAAAAGGCAACTGGTCCGACTAATATGCTCCTCAATAGATAGACAGATGAAATTACAAATCTGTTTATCTGATTGTGGAGTGTTTTTTATGGCGAAAAGTCAGCATTCAAACGAATAAAAACTGAATGTGCTTCGTATGATGGAAGAAAAAATTATACTTGGAAGGAAATCATGGAGGCACATGATATCTGTGAGAATACCCTCCTCCCTGTGTGGAAAATGAAATTCGATACTGGTAAGATTGATGCGTTGAAGGAATCGAAGACATGGAGACATTTCACTAAGGAACAGAAAATCGCGGGCGTCCGTGACTATCTACGGGCCGAAAACTTGCTCCTTAAAAAAATTGAGGAGATCGATTGGATAGGTTGATCAGCCAAATCCGGCTACAACGTCGATACACGGCTATTGAAGAGCTGTCGAAGCAGAGCAGTTCCCGGTCGTGCTCCTTTGCGAGATCGCAAAGATCTCACATACCTTCTACTATAAATGGCTTTGCGTGCCGTGTCGGTACGCGAAGAGGAGAACTCGAGCATTTTGAAGGACATCCGCCTCCTCTATGACTAGGTGAACGCGACTTACGGGCATCGACGAATCACGATGACAGTCAACCGCAGGCGGCTTCAGCATGAACTTCCTGCCTATAACGAGAAGCGCATCTATCGTCTTATGCACATTCATGAGATCCGTTCCGTCATTCGCCAAAAGCGAAAATCACATAAAAAGTCGACGCCACAGTACGTGGCTAAGAATGTGCCGAATCGAGAGTGCAGTACGCCCCGACAAGACGAGAAATGTTGTACCGACGTCATCGAGTTCAAATATGGTGCTTGGAAGAAGGCGTATCTGAGCGCGATAATCTATCTGTATGACGGCTTGATCGTCGCCTAAAGTATCGGAAAGTCCAACAACAACGGTCTCGTCTCCCAGAAGATGATGCAAGCCATCACCGGGTTACTCACAGGAACGAGTCCAATGATTCATGATTTAATTGAACGATGAATTATAAAATTAAGTGCAACACCTGAACGTGAACGCAAAAAAAGCCCATAGCGACGGCCTCGTGTAGAATGAAGTTACCACACAAACATTCAGACGGAGGAATCGCTATGAGCTACACCCATCTTACCACAGCCGAACGCGTGAAAATAGAGACCTATCT
>Ga0172374_1002757_pt1 | contig 10928 bp, 12 predicted proteins | sample LakKiv3m_FD_114536 | JGI IMG/M metagenome (GOLD analysis project Ga0172374, IMG submission 114536) | Freshwater microbial communities from Kabuno Bay, South-Kivu, Congo - kab_092012_10.3m | ecosystem: Environmental > Aquatic > Freshwater > Lake | place: Democratic Republic of the Congo... | reverse complement strand
CTCTTCCCCGGAGATATAGAGGCCCGTATCTCCCTGGCGGCAGAGCCGGTCCAGCACCTGGAGCATCAGGGTGGATTTGCCGATGCCGGGGTCCCCCCCCAGGAGGACCACGGAGCCGTGGACCACGCTGCCGCCCAGGGTGCGGTCGAATTCCGCCAGGCCGCTTACCTGCCGGACCTCGGGGGGCGCCTTCAGCCCGATGAGGGGTTGGGGGGCCTGGCGCCGGGGCGGCAGGTTTACCTCCGTTACGGGGGCGGAGGGGGTCAGCTCTTCGGCCATGGAACTCCAGGCGCCGCAATCGGGGCAGCGGCCCAGCCATTTGGGGGCCTGGTAGCCGCAGTTCTGACAGATAAACACGGGTCTTCCGGGGCGGGCTGCCATGGATTTGGCCATCCTTTACGGAGAAATGGAAAAAATTCAAAAGGAATTGGGGCAACGGGGAAAAGCGGCCCGGTTATTCCTGCCTTGAAAAGTCTTTCAAGGGTGCGTCTTATGCGCCAATGAGCTTTAGGCCTTGCGGGCGGGGACGCCCGCCCCACTGAGTCTGCCCTCGTTCCCCAGCTTCTGCTTTGGGCACCTGGCGCAATAAATAGCTGATTCTCTCGCAAAGCAGGAGCGTTGCCTGCAATGGGGTTCCCAGGCGGGAGCTTGGGAACCAGCCATTCATGTGCCAAGGGAACGCCCGAAACCATGAAATCGTAGGGTGCGTCTCACGCACCTTTTGGGCGCGTAAGACGCGCCCTACGAGAGACACTTTCGTAACAGAAACAAAAAATTGAGAATTAGTACATGAATTCATTATAATGAAGCATAAGATCAGCAGCAGTATCGCTCTACCAGGGCGCGGCCGGTTTTCAGGGTGGCGCCGCCTGCGCGTCCCGGCCTCGTTTAAGGAGATTGCCCCATCGACACCACCGGTTTACGCCCCCAGTTTACCCCAGCCCTGAAGCCTAAGGCAACCCGGAATCTTCTGGAGAACCTGGACCAGGGCCTAAAACCCCTGGCGAGCCGGCCGGCGCTGATGACGCTGGGGCGGCTGGCCGCGGCGCGGTCGCTCCAGGTCTATCTGGTGGGCGGCTCGGTGCGGGAACTGGCCCTGGGGCGGGAGACCAAAGACCTGGACCTGGCGGTTTCGGCCCAGGCGCTGGCGTTGGCCCGGGACCTGGCCACCGCCCTGGGCGGCACCTATGTCCTCCTGGACGAAACCGAGCGCACCGCCCGGGTGGTGATGCGCGAGGAGATTCTGGACCTGGCCGAATTCCGGGCCCCCACCCTGACGGGAGACCTGGCGGGCCGTGATTTTACCCTCAATGCCCTGGCCGTGGACCTGAACGCCATTTTGGGGCCGGGTCCGGCGAAGCTCATCGACCCCTTGGGGGGCCTCCCCGACCTGGCCCGGGGCCGGCTTCGGATGGTGGCGGCGGCAAATTTCCATCACGACCCCCTGCGGCTCCTCCGGGCCTACCGGTTTGCCGCCACCCACGGTTTTCAGGTTACTGCGGCAACCACAGCAGCCATCCGCCGGGCGGCCCCGGAATTTTCCCGGGTGGCGGCCGAACGGGTGCACCAGGAGTTATTTCTGCTCCTGGCGGCGCCGTCGGCCGCGCCGGTGCTGGCGGCGATGGAGGCGGTGGGGCTCCTGGGGCAGGTGTTCCCGGAACTGAATGATATGAAAGGGGTGGAGCAGAACGGCTACCATCACCTGGATGTCTACGGGCATTCCCTGGCGGCGGTGGGCTGCCTGGAGGAGGTGTTGGCGTCGCCGGGGGCTTATTTCCGGGAGATGGCGGCGGAGGTGGCCGGCTACGCCAGGCAGCATCCCAAAACCGCGCTCTTGAAACTGGCCGCCCTGTTTCATGACGCCGGCAAGCCCCAGGTGCAGGGGCGCCGCCGCGATCCGGAGCGCTTCACGTTTTATTACCACGAAAAAGTAGGGCTGGAGATCTTCAGCCGGGTGGCCGCACGGTTGCGCTGCAGTCAGGCTGAACTCAAGACGGTAACTGCCCTCATCCAGATGCACATGCGGCCGTTTTTGCTGCTGCCGGCCTTTCGGGAACGGGAACTCAGCTACCGGGCCCTGGGCCGGCTGGTGCGGGCGGCGCGGCCTGAACTGCCGGGCCTCTTTGCCTTGGCCATGGCTGACAGCCTGGCGGGACAGGGCCCCCTGAAGCCGGCAGATTCCGAGGCGGTGTTGGCGGATCTGGCGGACGCGGCCTTGCAGTTCCTAAAAGAGCGCCTGGAACCGCAGGAACGCCATCCCCGGCTGGTCAACGGCCATGATTTGCTTCGCCTGGGACTGACGCCGGGACCCCGGTTCCACCAACTGCTCACGGCAGTGGAGGAAGCCCAGTGGGAAGGCCTGGTCCAGACCCGGGAGGAAGCCCTGGAAATGGTCCGGCGGCTGCTGTAAGCCGGTTCCGGAACCTCAAGTTTTAATCGAACGATAAGGAAAAAATCTGCGGGTGTATCTTTACCTTTTCCAACAAGTTATAATAACACTAAAAAATAATATTTTTTATTTTTAAATATGGGAGATTAGATTATGGAGATAATGCCCCCTGACACCGGCAATAAAGACCCGCAAACCGGCACCTTGATCAGGCTTCGGGGACTTTATCCCTCCCTGAAAACGGCCTTGAGAAAGGTGGCCGACGTCATCCTCCGGCAGCCAGAGATGGCCATCTACGCCTCGGTAAACGAAGTGGCGGCCGTGGCGACGGTCAGTGAGGCCACCGTGATGCGGTTCTGCCGCATCCTGGGTTTTAAGGGCTTCCAGGATTTCAAGATTGCCCTGGCCCGGGAGATGGTCATCCCGTCACCGCGATTCCACGAAGAGGTGGGCGGTGAAGGTGAAGACGATACCGCCGTGGTGCGCCGGGTGTTTCAAACCAACACCGTGGCCTTGCAAGATACTTTGGAAATTTTGGAGATCGAGGCGATGAAGGAGGCGGCCCAGCTCCTGCTCACGGCCCGGCAGGTCCTGGTGGTCGGGGTGGGCGGCTCCGGGCCGGCCGTGACCTACGCCGGCAACCGCTTTCTCCTGTTGGGCCTCAAGGCCACGCTGTGCACCGACTTTTACCTGATGCTGATGGCGGCCTCCCTGCTGTCCCGGGAAGACGTGGTGCTGGCCATCTCCAACCTGGGGACCACCCGGGAAATTTTAGAAACCATAGGGATAGCCCGGGGAAAACAGGCCAGAGTCATGTGCATTACCAACAATTCCCTTTCACCTCTGGCCCGGGTGTGCAATCCCGTACTGGTGACTGCTTCCCGGGAGGTTACCCTGCCGGAGGAGGCCATTGCCTCCCTGGTGTGTCAAATTGCCATCCTGGACGCCTTGTTCGCCCTGATCGCCACGGCCCAGGGGGCGAAGTCCCGGGAGACCCTGAACAGCATGAAAGCCGCCATGGTCAAAGTGGGAGTAGTGCGCTGACCCGGCAAATAGCCATACACCGCGCCCGGGACGTTGGCGATATCAGGTGCGTTGACCCGCCGGCGCGGCCTCAGGATAAATCATGAAGGTACAACAGCAGTTGAAAGAGGATATTGTGCGCATCTGCCGGATGCTGCACCGGAAAAATTACCTGGCCGCCACCGACGGCAATGTCAGCGTACGCCTGGGGGGCCTGGTGCTCACCACCCCCAGCGGCATCAACAAGGGCCTCATGGAGGCCTACCAGGTGATCACCGTGGACCTGGCGGGCCGGGTGGTGGCGGGGGAGGGGCAGCCCACCTCGGAAATCCGCATGCACCTCCTGGCCTATGAGTTGCGCCCGGATATTTCGGCCGTGGTGCATGCCCATCTGCCTTACGCCACGGCCTGCACCCTGGCAGGGATCGACTTGTTGGAACCCATCCTGCCGGAGGTGGTCATCACCCTGGGGGGGATTCCCACCACGCCCTATGCCACCCCCGGCACCCAGGAAGTGCCGGAGGCCATCCGGGGCATTATCCAGAACTATGACGCCCTGCTTCTGTCCCGGCACGGCGCCATGACGGTGGGGCAGGACGTGACGGACGCCTACAACAAGATGGAGAAGCTGGAACACACCGCCCGGGTGGTCCTGGCGGCGCGGCTCCAGGGGCCGCTGACGCCGCTGCCCCCGGCGGAGGTGGAGAAGCTGCGGCGCCTGGCGGAGAAATATAAGGCGGGCGGGTGAGAAAGAGTTTCAAGTTCACTGGTAGCACAGGCTTCCAGCCTGTACAGCGTAGGGTGCGTCTCACGCACCTTTTTGGCGCCTAAGACGCGCCACGAGAGACTCTTTTCGTAACAGTTTCTCACGGGCCTTTGGCCCACCCGTAAATGATGAAAAGGTCGTGGGGCGGGCGTCCCCGCCCGCCCGGCGGTCCGCACAGGCTGGAAGCCTGTGCCACCAGAAAAACTTTTCGGAGACAGCAGGCACCCTCAGGCCGCATGACGATTTAATCGCCGACCCCGCCGGGGGCCGGTTCACCCCTCCCGGCTTTCCATAAATTCCCTATAGTCCGGGTCTCCCACCGGGAGCTTGGTTTCATCTTCAACCGCCTTGGCCTCGGAAGATTCCACCATTTTTACGGATCGGGGTTTGCGGGGTTTACGGGGGACCGGCGCCCCGGCCTCGGCGACGGCAATCTCCTCTTCCAACGAAGTTAAGGCCTGATAGACCGCCTTAATTTCCTGGACCAATTCCTGGGGAGAGAGTTCAGTCACGGAGGCATGGGAGCTGACAATCTGGGCGGTAAGATTCAGGACTTCACTGGCCATGGGGAATTTCTCCTCTCGTTCTTTTCTGGTTTTCAAGCTGCACTTGGAACCCTGAAAAAATCTGGTGATTACATCTTTTCAGTGTATCTGACGCCCTCAATGCCCTTAAGATGGGCATCTTGGGTCCAGATAACCCCGAAGTAAGTTCGGGCGGTAGCCAAAATGACGCTATCTGCCAACGGCAGCTTGAGATCACTGCCGATCCTGGCGGCCGTGAGGCACAGGCTGGCGTCCAACGGCACAATCAATCCCTGGTGCATGGCGGCGGCTGCCTGGAGGGCGGCGTCCTCCCCCCGTTGCTGGAAGACTCGTTTGAATACTTCCAAGAGGCAGACGGTGGGAACTAAGAGAGACTCCGTGTCCTCTATGGCCGCGGCATAGAAATCTGCATTGGGGCCGTCGCCGAAGTACTCCAGCCAGCCGCAGGAATCCACCAGGTTCATACTCGATCCTCGGCGCGATCCACCTCCGTATCAATTCCCTTGATAAACCCTCGCAAAGATTTAGGCTTCCTTAAGGGTATGAGTTCGATACGATTCTCGTACTGGAGGACCTGGACCCGAGTGCCAGGCTGAATATCCATGGACTCTCTCACCGCGCGAGGGATCACGACCTGAAATTTCGATGAGACGGTGACTTGCTGCATGACGATCTCCATCGATAACAGTTTCGTATTACGCTATCATAATCGATGACATGAGGCAAGGTGAGGTGGTGCTCATGTGAGGTGGTGCTCATGGGCCTGCGGCCCACCCGTACATGATAAAAATACGGGCGGGCATTGCCTGCCGTTTCCGGTCATCCCATGATGCGTGAGGCGCACCCTACGCCGCTTTATAGCGTTTGCCAAAAGTTCTTTCCTCTTATCCCCTCTCCCCCCAACGGGGGGAGAGGGCTAGGGTGAGGGGGGGCGGTAAAAACTATTGGCAACGAGTATAGTCCGCACCGGCGAGACGCCTGTGCCACCAAGAACTTCTCGGAGCAGTTCTTCATGGGCCGATGGCCACCCGTAAAGCATGAAAAGCTTTGTTGGGGCAGGCCTCCGTGCATGCCACGCCTGGGCCACAGGCTGGAAGCCTGTGCTACCAGTGAACTTTTCGTAACAGTCTACTAAGGCTCCAGTACCACCTTTAAGGATTCCTGGGCCTCAGCCACAATCTTAAAGGCGGCCTGGATTTGGGTTAGCGGCAAGGTCTGGGTGATGGCGTCTCTGATGTTGATCTTTTTATCGGCAATGAGGGCCAGGGCGGCTTCCAAATCCACCGGGGCGGCGCCGTAGGATGAGGTCACGGTGAGTTCATGACGCCAAAAGTCCGGGATGGGAATGGCGATATCCCGGTTGGGGATGGCAAAGAGGAGGATAATGCCCTTCTTGTCGATGCAGCGGAAGGCCTGCTCCACCGCGGCGTAAGCGCCGGTGCAGATAATGACCCGCTCCGCCTTGAGATGCAGGTCTTGAGCGGCGTTCATTACTTCATCGGCGCCGAACTCCCTGGCCTTCTGCAAGCGATAGGCGTTGATGTCGGCGGCCACCACCCGGGCGCCTTTGAGTTTGGCCAACTGGATGTTCAGGATGCCGGAGATGCCGCAGCCCAGGATCAGGACGGTGTGGCCGGGCCGGATGTCAATCAGCCCCAGGCCCCGGACCCCGCAGGCCAACGGTTCGATCATGGTGCCTTCGAGATAGGAAACCTGATCAGGTAAGACATACACCCCGCAATCCACGTTGATCCGGGGCACCCGGACAAATTCGCTGTAGCCGCCGGGATCGTAGTTGCCGGAATGCAGCGTGTCGCAGGCCGTATGGTTGCCGTCCCGGCAATATTTGCAGGTATTACAGGGCACATGATGGCTGACGAATACCCGCTGGCCGGGGTGGTAGCGGTCTGATTGCGACTCGACGATGTCGCCGGCGATCTCATGGCCCAAAATCCGGGGGGCCTTCTGAATGCGGTACCATTCCATGACGTCGGTGCCGCAGATGCCGCTGGCCCGGACCTTGACCAGAATCTCCCCGGACCCGATCTTGGGGATGGGCAGCTCTTCCAGGCGGATATCGTTGTTGTTGTAGTATTTGGCGACCAGCATAGGGGTTAAGAGAAGTTCAAGGTTCAAAGTTCAAAGTTCAAGGCCGGGGACTGATTCAAATTGACCCATGAACCGGTGGTATTACTCCTTCGCTTTGGGTTTGCTGTCTTTGGCCTGCTTCAGGATCTCGTGCGCCTGTTTGACGGTCACATTGTCATGCACGATGGCCCGCAGGGCCTTGGCCATGGCCACCGGATGCTCGCTCTGCCAGACATTGCGGCCTAAATTGATCCCGACGGCGCCTTTCTGGATGCCGTCGTGCACAAATTCCAGCACTTCCAGTTCGGTCTCGCACCTGGGGCCGCCGGCCATGATGACCGGCACCGGGCAGCCGTTCACGACCTGATCGAAATGTTCCTCGCACCAATAGGTCTTCACCACCCTGGCCCCCAGCTCGGCGGCGATGCGGCAGGATAATTTCAGATAACGGGCCTCGCGCTGGTCCAATTCCCGGCCCACCGCGGTAACCGCCATCACCGGGATGCCGTAATCCTCGCACATATTTACCAGGGTGGCCAGATTCTTGAGGGTCTCTTTTTCATAGGCGCTGCCGACAAAGATCGACAGCCCCACGGCGGAGGCGTTCAAGCGGATAATTTCGGCAATCGAGGTGGTGAGTTCCTCGTTGGCCAAATCCTTGCCCACCATGCTGGTGCAGCCGGAGACGCGCAGCACGATGGGTTTGCTGGTAAGAGGGTCCAGGGCGGCGCGCAATACCCCCCGGGTGACAAAGATGGCGTCCACATGCGGCAGCAGCGGTTTTACCGTCTCTCCCGGGCGTTCCAGCTTCCTGGTTGGGCCTTGAAAATATCCGTGATCAATGGGCATAAAAAAACATTTGCCGTTGGGCATAAGTTGGCTCAGGCGATTCTTCATTCCCCAATTCATGCGTAGTTCTCCTGTCCCTTGAGCCTCAATCTTGCTACTACAAGGGAACGCTTGTTCCTGGATGTTCTTGGCTCAAATTCAGGCGGGCAGTGCCCGCCCTGCATTTTTCCGCGGCGCGATCCTATCTCTCCTTGGGCGGCAGGTTACGGAGGCGCTCGATTTCAGCCTGTTCCAGTTGGAGGAATTCATCCCGGGGGTAGTCCATGCGAAGGGCCCGGGTGCCCCGGTGAATGGAGATCATAAAAGGGGCGCAGTACATGTTCTCCCAGGTGATGTGGACGGTATCCGTTTCCACTTCCAGGTGAACCCCGCGCCAGGTCCCGAAGACCTGGTCGAACTCCAGTTCGTAGAGTTCCTCCCATGCCTGGTCGAGAAGTTCCTTTACCTCGGCTTCCTCAAGCCGCTGATCGCAACAATAGAGCCTGTAGTCTTTCATTAAACTTCCTGCTTTATAAGGGTTGTCATCCAGGCCCCGGCGCCAGGCGGGGGTCGCACAAAACGGCGGGTCGCCGACTTCCCTGGGTAGTATTTCTGACTCCAGGGTGGCCTCAGTGTATAAATCCTGGGCGAGGGAAGCAAGGGGCCGGCCCGAAAAAAACCGGGGCGCCGCCAGGCGACGCCCCGGGATAGGGTTAGTTTATCCTACTTCTTCTTTTTTTCTTGGAAGAACTTGCATTCTTTAGGAGCCGTGAAGGCGCCCGCCCGCGCTTCCTTGAAAATGGCCAGCAGGAAAGGATACTCAATGGCCCGGCAGTGCCCGAAGCACACCTTGGACATCTGCGGGTCATAAGTGTATTTAATGTTCTTGCAATCATCACAGAGAATCGCCATATTGAGGATTCCTCCTATCTTCCGTAGTTACGCAGCAACTACCAGGATTTTCCGTATTTACGCTGGGCCGTGATGCGTTTCCAGCAACTGCCGTCCAGGTCTTCCGGAGTAAGCTGGGTGCAGGCGACGAGCTTGCCCCGAGCCGATACAGTAAGATTCTTGGGTTTGCCCAAGAAGGTGACGTTGGCGAAAGGCGGGGCCGAGGTCTTGCCTTCCCCAGACAGGGGCTTCAGGTCTTCGGTCTCGACGTAGCCTGGCAGGATGAAGTCCTTGCCCTTGGCCGCTTCGGGATCCACGACCCGCTGGCCGTTTTCCCACTCGGCGTAGTAGAGGGTGTCACAGCCGCCGCATTTGAAGTTGCCCTTGTATTCCCAGAAGCTGTAAGGATCCAGGAAATTACGGGCTTTGCATTTTGGACAATCATACAACAACGATGTCTTAATTTCGGTCATATCGAGTCAATCCTCCCGTGATGGATAGAGGTGTAGCAAAGGCAGGCCGGCACGATAACCCGGCCCCGCCGCGTTCCGGTTAAATGACCTCTTTGGCTTCCATCTCCCTGATCTGCTCCAGACTGAGGCCGGTAACCCGCTGGTAGATTTCCTCGTTATCGGAGCCCACCGGACGGTGCACGTGTTTCAAGCGCGGCGGCGACTCACTCATCTTGTACATGGTTTTCTGGGTGAAGACATCGCCGTAGTAGGGGTCGTCGTACCAGCCCAGGGATCCCCGCTCCAGGAAGTGGTCGCAATTGGCCGCTTCCAGAATGGTGAGCAGGGGCTGAGAGATGATGCCGGCGCCGCTGAAGATACGGCTGGCCTCTTCCTTGGTTTTATCCTTCAGGAAGTCCTCGATGGCCGGGTAGATCTCTTCTTGGGCCCGGGCTTCCACACGATCATCGTGGGAGGCGTACTTTTTGCCCAGGTCGGGCCGGCCGATGAGCTTCATCAGATTAGCGAAGTCTTCGTCCGTATAGGCCTGGACGCAGATGTAACCCTCTTCCTTCTCCGCCGGATGGTCCGAATGGGGATAGGAGGTCAGGCCGCAGGCGCAGATGCCGTTGACGCAGATTTCCGTGTCCCAGTTACCCCAGCGCATGCGGACGACGCCGGTGCGGCCCCACAGGGGCAGGGCATATTCGGTGTACCGGGTGGAGCCTTGCACCTGGGAGCACTCGAAGAAGTTGCCCAGGTTGGAAACCGTGTCCCGCCAGAAGAGGCCGGCCAGCATGCCGGTGGAGACCAGCATGCCCACGGAGTAGTCCATGATCCAGGTGGTATGTTTGCTGGGGAAGCCGGCGCTGGCTCTCCCGGCCCGGTGGCCGGTGAAGGAGAAGACGCCGCCTTTGGCCTGGCCCAGGATGTCGTAGGAGGCCCAGTTCCGGCCGGGGCCGAAGCCGCCGAAGCCGCCGCACCAGGCTAACACGATGCGGGGGTTGACCTCTTTACAGGCGCCGTAGCCGATCTTCCATCGGTCGAAGGTGCCGGGCCGGTAGTTCCACACCATGGCATCTGACTTCTGCACCAGGTTGTAGAAGAGCTCCTTGGCTTCCGGTTTGCGGTAGTCCATGGTAACGAAGTACTCGTTGTGGTTGGCGCCCTGGAAGGCCGGCGAGGTGCCGCGGCCCGGGTTCCACCGGGAAACCGGATAGAACCAGGACTCGTTGTAGGGCGAGCAGTGGCGCATGGGCTCACCCAGGCGGGGCACCTCGATCTTGATGACCTCGGCCCCCAACTCGCCCAGGTAGGCGGCGGCGGCGGGACCCAGGATGTACTGGGTGCAGGAAAGCACCCGGTACCCTTTCAGGGCCTCGGGTTTGTCAAAAAGAGTGTCCTTATTGAAGGTAGTCTTGCAATAATCCTCAAAGGGTAGTTTATCCAGGTGTTCGGTCATATTTCCTAACCCCCTCTATTAGATGAGCCCTTTGCCGTACAGCTCATTCAGCTTGCCGGTGTCGAAGTTGCAGAACTTGCGATAGACATCGCTGTTGTCGTAGCCCACAGGACGGCCCAGGTCTTTGACCCGGCCCGGGGTCCGGTGGCCATAGAACAGGGAGCCGCAGAACAGGACTTTCCCGTAGTGGGCCGTCTCGATAGCCCGCACCATGCCCCGGTATTTGTAATGGGGTTCTTCCGCCACTTCGTCGATGAAGGAGACGCCGCCGGCGGCTACTTCTTCCGCCAGCAACTTGGCCCGGCATTCTTCCCGGGTATAGTCTTTCATCCAGTCGGTGAGGATGGTGCAGGTCTTGACCTGCTGGTCATGGCCGACCCGGTCGATGACCACCCGCAGGGTGGGCTCATCCAGGCTCATGTCTTCCAACTCGGGGCGGTCCTTCCCCACGGTCTTCCAGATGCTGTACCCCAGCCGGTCATGG
>Ga0172374_1002756_pt1 | contig 10930 bp, 9 predicted proteins | sample LakKiv3m_FD_114536 | JGI IMG/M metagenome (GOLD analysis project Ga0172374, IMG submission 114536) | Freshwater microbial communities from Kabuno Bay, South-Kivu, Congo - kab_092012_10.3m | ecosystem: Environmental > Aquatic > Freshwater > Lake | place: Democratic Republic of the Congo... | reverse complement strand
TAGCTACACCACACGGATCAATACCGGGTTTCCGGGGCAGATGACGCCGCGGGCGCTTAGCACGTCGAGGGACCGGGGCGGCTACTTCATCGACCAGAACAGCAACTACCCGACGTCGAACGCCTCGATGAACACGCTCGCGTTGACCGCCGGCCTCTGCACCCTCTGCCACGGGACGGACGTGGACGGCATGAAGTTCTATACGGGTTCCACCCTTTGGCGGACGGGGATGGTGAACGGACACTCCAACTCTACGCTTGGGGGAACCCGGACGAATCGCCGTGACCTCTTCACGGGATCCCGCTACGGGTGCGGTATGGGCATGCAGGTATGCGCCCCGTACAACCCGTCTTACACCTGCGAATTCAGCTGCGACGGGAATTATCCGCAGAGTCCGTACATGAGTGGCATGTTTGAAGGCGCTTCAACCCTCGTCAACAGCGGCTGGTTCAATCCGGCGGCGGCCGGGACCTCCACCCATGCCGGCGGGGACTACGACAACTGGTACGGTTCCGGCACGATCGGGGGGGCTTCGGGAGCGAACACGATGGCCCATACCTTCACGTGCTCGAAGTGCCACAGCCCACATGCCAGCGGCCTTCCGGCGCTACTGACCCACAACTGCATCGATCCGGCCCTCGGCAACTTTACGATCTACGGTTACAACGGCACGAATCTTATCGCGAACAACTGCCACCGGAAGGCGACCACGACGGACGGCTGGCACAAACTGGCTCCGGGGCAATGAGGTCGATATGGTAAAACGAACGGAGGGAAGTCCCCGGACCGGGACGCATCGCGCTTCCGTGGTGTGGATGTTTCTTGCGGCGATCTTCCTGCTGACGGATGTCTGCGCGCATGCGCGGGAGCTTCTGCGGGAGCGGTTCGAGCACATTCCGCCCGGGACTCACTCCGACAACACGGCGGTGCGCAGGGACGGCTCTCCGGGAGGGTACTCCCGACGGGAAACAGGGTATTGGCTGGGGAGGGAAGTGGGAAATTTTCTGGACGTTCCCGTTGCCTTCGACAACAACACCGTTCGGGGGGCAATCTCCTTCGATCTCCGGAGAAAACAGGGCGCGGTTTCCTCCGACCGGCGAACCGTCTTCGAGTTGCTGGACGCGGAAGGACGTCAGCTCCTGTTCTTCCAGGTCGAGTGGAATTCCGGTGTCGATCCCAGGCTTCCGATGGTCCACTTCAGAGGATCCAGGTACTGGGCGTTCGGGGGGGGGCTGTGGCCATCGGCGATCCTCCTTGATCGGGACGTCGCCCCCGGCCAATGGATTCACATCGACATCGCATGGGACGATGCGGCGAAGAAATACGCCCTGTTCGTCGACGGACGTCCACAGAACACGGCACCGAATTCATACAGGGTGAGCGTGCCCAAGGTTTCGCCCGAACCTGCGGCTGCGAGTTATCTCCCGGTCGCAGCGCAGAAGGGCCCGCCTCTCCTGATTGTCCGGCCTTTCGGATTCTTCATCTCGCAGGCCCGGACGTTCCGGATGGGGGTCAACTCCCATCCCAGGAAACCGGCCGTCGCGGGCTCGACATTGTCGCACGCAGTTCTGGACAACTTCACCGTTCTTTCGGACGAGTGGCCGAAGACGGCCGCGGAGCCGGCGAAGATCGTGTCGTTGACCGACGATACATTCCGCGTCCCCGGGATCTCCGGGAAGCTGGTGGCAGGGGACATGGTGACCGTGGAGCTCAAGGCGCTTCCCGGCGGAAAAGCGTCGTTCGACATGGGCGTCGTCAAGGGAGTCGCGTTGGAGGAGGTTCCCCCGGCATCCGCAGCTCCCGGGGTCCCGGCGGTGGACATTGGGACGTACCGCGGGAGGTACACGATCAAGCCGGGGGACGACTTCGAGAACGGCCGGATCGTGGGGCACTTCGCCTCCTCGGACAACGTGGCTTTCGACAATGTCCTCTCGGACTCGAAGTGGACGATCGACACGAAACCGCGGGTCATGTTCGCGATCGACAGGAAAGACCTTCCGGCGGACTCCGCCACCAAGGCCCGGATCAAGCTCGTGGCGAAGGACGCCAACGGGAACCCGGTCAAGGGGCGCCACCTGAAATTGACGCTGGCGACGACCGACGAGTACACCGGGACGGTCGGGGCGGGCGATTTCGGCAAGGATGTGGGCGCCACGGTGGAGACGCGGTGGCGAGGCGAGACGGATTCGTGGGGGGAGGTGGAGTTCGATTACACGGCCGGTTTCGCCGCGAAGACGGTCATCCTGTCCGCGAAGGACCTGGACTCCGGCGGCGTGTCGGTGGACTACCTCACGGCGTACAAGGAGGCGTCGATCGACATCGCGCTGACGCGTCCGGTGAGCCGCGCGGCGGCGCGGCGTGGGGGACTGTACCTCCTCAAGGTGGAGGCGTCCCGAACGGAACTGACGGCGGATGGGCGCAGCCGGTCGGTGATCCGGGCGACGCTTTTCGACCCGACCGGGGCGACGGTGGCGGGGGACCCGGTGGTGTTCGCGCTGTCCAGCCCCAACGGCGCGTTGCGGACGATCGCGGGGACGACCGATTCCACCGGGACGGCGACGGCGGAGTACACGGCGGGGAAGAAGATCGGGATCGTGGTGGTGACGGCGACGGCCGCGCTGCGCGGCGCCACGGGGAACGTGAGCGTCACGCTCCTGTCGGACGCCCCGGCGAAGATCATCTTGAAGGCGAAGCCCGAGTCCCTTCCCGCGGACGGGTTCAGCCGGGCGGACCTGTCGGTGAAGGTGACCGACATCAACGACAACCCGAACAAGGATACGAAGGTCGAGTTCCGGATCGGCAAGGGCGGCGGGAAGATGGAGTACGCCGACCGGACGACCGACCGGTTCGGGGACACGACGAACCGATATACGGCGGGGACCGCGCCCGGGATCGCGACGGTGGTGGCGACGGTGCGGTCGAAGGTGCCGACGGAGACGGAACTGGCGAAGGCCCGCAACGTCCTGTTCGTCCCGTACAACGCGGGCGGGGATACGATCCGCGTGGAGAGGTGGTTGAAGAAGAAGGGGGATGCGGTCCTCGCGGGCGAGGCGGTCCTCGAGTACACGGTGGGCCGGAGCCGGGAGATCCGCGTACTGCCGGCGCCGTACGACCTGACCTTGGGAGACCTCCTCGTGGAATATTGGGATGACGCGGAGGTGGGGCAGTCGCTGGCGGTGTATGTCCCGGCGGTTCAACCGCCGCCCGCTCCTGTTGCTCCGGCCCCTTCGAGGCGGTGGCGATAACCGCTTCGATCCTCGCCGTGTCCGGAACCGCCAGGAGGACGTGGGCTGCGGTGCTCCTGCTGGCCGTCGTTTCCTTCACGGGTCGCGGAGCAATCTGTGAACCGCGAGGTGACCGACTGGTCCCCTGAAGGATAGAGCGGGACTTCCGGCGTTTCAAGGTGGTCGCCACCGATAACGTGATGGATTTGCCGGCGATACGTCCGGGCGTGACCATCCTCGACATCGGCGCGGGAACGGGACAGTTCGCGTACGAATTCGCCGGGAGATTGAAGGGGACGGGAAGGGTCTTCGCTGCGGACATCAACGAATCCTGCATAGACTACATTCCACAGCGCGATTTCTGACGCGAGGCAACCCAGGTACTCGTCGATCTCCTTTTCGGGGCTGTCGACGTTTACCATCCAATGGCAGTAGAGGCACCTTGACCGGCAAAACGGGATATGGATTTAGACGGCGGAAGGCCGCGATTCGTCATAGGCCAGGCCATCGAGGATTCGCGCCTCGTCGCTGCCTCCGTACATCGGGATCGGGGGGTAGTAGATCGTCGGGTAATACAGGCCACCCTTCGGGATCAATCCCGCCGATTGCAGCTCCTCCACGTCAAGGTGCCGCATCCGGCGCCCCGCGTCATCGATCAGACCCAAGGTCCCACCCCTTCGTCGCTCGGAGTTCCGAGACGAATCGCCTCTCAAAACCGATAATACGTCATGACAGGGAATGGGTTGCGATCTTTCCACTTCACAGATCGTCCTCATATACGCTGCGGGCCCTCGCTTGATAGTGGGGTGGGTGTGAACTGGCGGGTTATTCTGCTTCTTGTATGTAGCGTCAATGAAATGTAAATTCACGTCAAATTGAATATCTGCAAAGTGGTAAAAGATCTTTCCCGTGAGTAGACTGACCGGGTCAGCGGGGTCCCGCGCCGGAGGATGTCCAGTGAGCGGTTCCATAAAGAAAGGGCGTCGGTATGAGACGTCCGGGCTCATCGAAGACCAATACGAACCGGGATCACGCCGTCGTGTTCTTCGGAACCTCCTTGGAATCAAGAAGAAGCGCCCTTTCCGTGGTTCATGCGGAATTGGTTCTCATCCATCCATTCCGTGAAGGAAATGGAAGGACAGCGCGAATGCTTGCCACGCTGATGGGTTTACAGGCCGAACTTCCGCCGCTGGACTTCGGGAAGATGGGTGGTAATAGCCGAAAGGTATACTATGCTGCGGTTCAAGCGGGGATGGGTGGTGATTACGGGCCGATGGAAAATATCTTCAGCGCGGTGATTCAGAGGACACTGCGTAAACGGGCTTGATGGTGGGATCCCAATCCTCCTGAAGTTTTTCGAGAACCTCCTTGGACAGATGCACTCCTTCGACGGCCGCGGAGGACGTCACCGTCGTGAATAGCCAGAAACGGCGCTCTCCCGGGTCTTTGAGGAAAGGGTTGGTCTGGGAGAGGGGAAGCTTCTTCATAACAACGATATTTTATCATGATAGTACTCGGATTGTTGCCGAATGTAGGTAGGGGGAAGGCATTGCGCGGGGCAGCCTCGATGCGCCTTCCGGTTGCGCCTGGGTTGCAGGAATTGCCGAAAAAATGGCGCATTCCGGGCATATTCTGTTGCTGTAACATACGGGAGAAATTAAAATTGTCATGGGATCGGATATGGCGCAGGGCTTCGGTTGCAAAGCGTGGAGGATGCCGGATTGAATCTCGCGGGGATGTTCGACCGGACCATAAAACCGTACATGCTGATTCTCACCCTGGTCTTCGCCGCCTCTTTCCTGGCCGGAACCGCCGCCCCCTCGTCGATCGTGAAGCAGATGACGGAGGTGTTCCGGTCTGTCGTGGGCAATTATCACGGGATCGCCGGGGGGACGCTCTTCTTCAACATCCTCGTCCAGAACGTGATGGCGACGATATTCGTGATCGTCTCCGGCGTGATCGTCGGCATCGTCCCGGTGTTCGCCATCGGCTCCAACGGGTTCGGCCTCGGCGTGCTGTACCGCCAGGCGACAGGGGCGGCCGGCTACTCGAAGGCGGCGCTCGATATATTGCCGTATGGAGTGTTCGAGATACCGGCGCTTCTAATCTCCGCCTCATACGGCCTGTGGGTCGGCGTTATGGTCGTCCGCAGGATGAGGGGGAAGGAATCCCCCGTTCTCAGGGACCAGATAGAGCACGCCTTCCGGCGGTACTTCGCCGTAGTGTTCCCTCTCCTGGTCATCGCGGGGGCGATCGAGACGGCCCTCATCCTCCGGCTGCGGTAGAGTCGAGGACGTTCGATCGGATTCGATCGTTTCGTGGTGTTCTCTGGTATCATTACCCGGATGAAAACGCATATCCCACACGGCTCCGTCGGTTTCGTCGAGGCGAAGCGTTTCACCTTCGCCGAGCCGCCGCACGAGATGCCCCTCGACATCGGGGGGAAGCTCGGGCCCATCACGCTCGCCTACGAGACGTACGGGAAGCTCAACAGGGAGAAGAGCAACGCCGTCCTTGTGGAGCACGCCTTCTCCGGGAGCGCCCACGCCGCGGGGTTCCTGCCGGGGGAGGACCCGTCGAATCAGAAACCGGGGTGGTGGGACTTCCTGATCGGCCCGGGCCGCGCGCTGGACACCGAGAAATATTTCGTCGTCTGCTCGAACGTGATCGGATCGTGCTACGGAAGCACGGGGCCGTCCTCGGTCGATCCGAAAACGGGGAGGCCGTACGGGCTGTCGTTCCCCGTGGTGACGGTCGGCGACATGGTGCGGGCGCAGGCGCACCTTCTGGACCACCTCGGCATAGAGCGACTGCTGGCGGTCATCGGCGGGTCGATGGGGGGGATGCAGGCGCTCCAATGGGCGGTCGACTACCCGGACCGCGTCGCTTCGGCCGTCCCGATCGCCACGACCTCGCGCCACTCGCCGCAGCAGATCGCCTTCAACCACGTCGGCCGGGCGGCGATCCTCGCCGACCCCGAGTTCCACGATGGCGACTACTACGGGTGGAGGACCGTTCCGGAACGCGGCCTGTCCGTGGCGCGGATGGTCGGGTTCATCACCTACCTGTCGGACCGTAAGATGCAGGAGAAGTTCGGCCGGATGAGGCAGGCCGCCATGGCCAAGGGGAGCGGGCGGCAGGGGAAGTGGCCCGAGGGGACGATCGGGCAGCACTCCTCGGTCGAATTCTCCGTGGAAGGGTACCTGAGGCACCAGGGGGAGGTCTTCGTCTTCGACCGCCGGTTCGACGCCAACTCGTACCTGAGCATCACGAAGGCGATCGACATCTTCGACCTCTCCGGCTCCACGGGGCGGCTGGCCAAGGCGTTCGAAAAGGTGACCTCGAAGTTCCTGATCGTCTCCTTCGACACCGACTGGCTCTACCCTACGTACCAGTCGCAGGAGATACGCAACGCGATACTGCAGAACGGACTCGCCGTGGCGTGCCTCGAACTGTCGACGATCCACGGGCACGACGCGTTCCTGATCGAAAACGAAAAGCCCCCCGAGGGGAGCAAGCCCGGGGTGAAGAACAAGATGATACAGGTGGTCCGGGATTTCCTCGGAAACGTCGACGCGCGGCCGTGATGCCGTTGCGAAAGGGAGGGTAGCGATGCATGGGAAAATAGCGCTGTCGGTCATGGCCGTGCTCCTGGCGGCGGGGCTGTCCGCCTGCTCGGTGATGCAGAGCACGTACCAGCAGAAGGTGGACGAGGCGGACACGCTCACGAAGCGCCTCGCCTCGCTGCAGAAGAAACACGACGACCTGTCGGCCGAGAACACCGCGCTCAAGGTCCGCAACGAGCGCCTCATCTCGGACCTTGCGGGTATGACGCTCCAGAAGGACAAGCTGGGCACCGACCTCGCCTACGTCACCGGGCAGCGGGACAAGCTCGCCGTCGACAAGGAGGAGCTCGACAAGGTCCTCCAGTCGAAATCCGACACCCTCTCCCAGACCATCTTCGAGCTGCGCCGCAAGGTGACCGACCTCGAAGCCGAGAACGGGAAGCTCCGGGAGCGGAACGCAGTCCTCCAGAAGTCGCTCGACGAGAAGACGAAGCGCGCCGCCGACCTCGAGAAGGAGGTCGAGACGTTGAAGAAGGCGAAGGAGGAGCAGGTGCAGAAGGTCAGCTCGACCTACGAGGACCTGCTCGTGAAGATGAAGTCGGAGATCTCGAAGGGGCAGGTGACGATCTCCGAGCTGAAGGGGAAGCTGACGGTCAACATGGTCGACTCGATCCTCTTCGACTCGGGGAAGGCCGAGGTAAAGGAGGGCGGGCTCGAAATCCTCGGGAAGGTCATCTCCATCCTGAAGGACGTGAACGACAAGTCGATCCGGATCGAAGGCCACACGGACAACGTGAAGATCATCGGGAAACTCGCACAGCGGTATCCGACGAACTGGGAGCTCTCCGCGGCGCGGGCGATCAACGTCGCCCGGCACCTGCAGGATCAGGGCATGGACCCCGGCCAGCTCTCGGCCGTCGCCTACGGGGAGTGGAAGCCGGTCGCCACCAACGACACGGAAGAGGGGAAGGCGAAGAACCGGAGGATCGAGATCAACCTTGTGCCGAAGGAGTAGTGCGCGGGCCCGGGGGCCGCGCGGATGATAAGGAAGGCGCTGCTGCTGAAGTTCCTCGATGCCGCCTACATGCAGCGGTGGAACGACAAGATCCGGCCCGTCGAGCTGATCGAGCTCGACAAGCAGGCGCACAAGATGATCGTCGCCTGGTTCCTCGCGCGGGTCGAGGCGGACCGGGGCACGCCGATCGACTGGACCCGGATCATCGAGGGTGGGATCTTCGAGCTCTTGCAGCGGATCGTCATCACCGACCTGAAGCCGCAGATCTTCTACAAGATCAAGGCCGACACGAAGAAGTACCGGCAGTTGAACGAGTGGGTCTACGGGGAGCTGCGGCCGCTGATATCGCCCCTCGGGAAGGCTTTCTGCCGGCGGTACCAGGACCACTTCGTGGGACCGGAGGACACGGTGGAGCGGCGTATCCTCGCCGCCGCCCACTTCTACGCGACACGGTGGGAGTTCCTGATCGTCGAGCGGGCGAACCCCGGGGGATACGAGATCGACGAGATCCGCGCGGACCTCGACGCGAAGATCGCAGGCTTCGACGACCTGAAGGGGGTGGCGCTCCTCGCCTCGGAGCGCCGCTTCCGCAACTTTATAGACCTGTGCGGGCAGCTGCGGTTCCAGTCGCGCTGGGCGCATCTGCACCGGATCCCGAAGACCTCCGTGCTCGGCCACTCGATCTACGTCGCGATCCTCTCGTACCTGTTCTCGCTCGAGATCAAGGCGTGCCCGCGGCGGTGCGTCAACAACTACGTCACCGGGCTTTTCCACGACCTCCCCGAGGTGCTGACCCGCGACATCATCTCCCCCGTGAAGCGGTCCGTCGAGGGGTTGAGCGAGCTGATCAAGGGGTATGAAAAGGAGCGGATGGACCAGGAGGTGTACGTGCTGCTGCCCGAGCGGTGGCACGCCGAGTTCGAGATGTACTCCGAGCGGGAGTTCGAGAACTTCGCGACGGTGGACGGGGCGCTCGCCACGGTGTTGGCCGCCGACCTGCAGGGGAAGTACAACGAGGACGCCTACAACCCGAAGGACGGGGAGCTGGTGAAGCGCGCCGACCAGCTTGCCGCCTTCGTCGAGGCTTACGCGGGAATCCGCAACGGCAGCACCAGCCAGGACCTGCAATACGCGCGGGTGAAGATCGGGACCCAGGAGCAGCAGGCCCAGTACGCCGGGCTGAACTTCGGCGAGATCTACTCCGACTTCGACTGAACGCGCAAGTACATTAGTACGGCGGAGTCGCCGCAGGAGGAAGGCACAGTGAGGCCGGTATCCAGGGTTCCGTTCCCGAAGAGGCCGTGCACCGAGAGGGTCGATGCGCCGCATCCGGCGAGGCGCCCGACCGAAGCGTACCCACTGCGGTACGGTGAGGGAGGGGAACGAAGCCGGGGCGGATGCAGCGGGCCTCGAATGCCGGGATCTGAGGGAATGGAGCCCTGAAGGCCGGTGCGCAGCCGTGCAGGTATATCGCACGGCGAGCCACGAACGGAGCCCCGACCTCCGAGGCGATGCAGCCGGATTAAGGGGTCCGACGCATACGGGCGTCGAATCGGAGGAAGTACTCCTCGCGGCACCGTTTCTCCACGTCCACCATCGAACGGAACGCCTCCTCGAACCCGTCCATCCCGATGGCGAATACGCCGTGGCCGTAGACGATCGCCTTCCCCGCCCCGCCGATCACCGGGGGGACGCGCGCCGCCAGCCCCCCCGCGCCGATCTCACCCGCAACCACGGGGGTGTCCCCCAGCATGCGGACGTCGGGGCAATCCTTCCAGCAATCCTTCACCGGGCAATCGGTCTTTTCGCAAAGCATGCTCATGGCTACCGCGAACTTCGGATGCCCGTGCAGGATGGCGCGCGCGCCGGTCGCTTCGTAGATGCGGCGGTGGGCGAGCAGTTCGCTCGAGGCGGTGATGCCGGTAGTCGACCGGTTGTCCGTCGGGACCGGGTCGATGCAGCCCGATAGCTCGTCCAAAGACGCCGCGGTCTGGGAGATGAAGATCGTCCCGCCGACACGGTACGAGATGTTTCCGAAGAAGGAATCGACCAGCCCACGCTCCACGGTGTACCCGCCGACGGCGCGGATCTCGGAGAGAACATCTTCCGGATCGTCGAGTGGCCCGGTGCGGAAGGGGAGCCCCTCCGCGGTCGGCGGCCGGAGGAACGCCTCCCGGAAGGCCCGGAACGTCTTCGCCTCGCCGTGGAAACGGAATCCTTCCCGCAGAACGTCGAGGAGGTACTTGACGTAGCAGGCGTGGAAGACCGAGGAGTAGTGGATGTACGCCTGCTCGAGCGTTACAGGCCCCGACGCCACGATCCCCACGCCTTCGGCGATCACCCCTTTCCGGTTCGAAAGGAGCGCGGCGATCGCGGCCGTGGGGTCCCCGGAGAGCTCGCCCCGCCGGACGATCGGGATGTCGTGAAGGAAGGTGCGGGTCTCCGTGTCGAGGGGGACGATCGCATTCGCGTCGGCATTCGCCCGGTGAAGGAGGAATTCGGCGAAGGGAAGGGACGGCGAGGCGGCGACGATACCGAGGCACGACAGGCGCGACAGGACGTCGGCGGCCAGGCGCGACAGGTCCGGGGCGCCATCGGAGAGCATCGCGTCGTCCTGGGCGGCGATGCCGACGCGCCCCGGGACTACCGAGCGGTCCCGTTCAAGCTTTCCGGCGTATTTCGCGATCAGGGATCTCAAGGCTGCCGCTCGAGGAATCCGTCGTCCGGGAAGGAGCCGTCGTCCCGCAGGCCGCGGATCCGGTAATACTTCGTCAACTCCTCCAGGAAACGGGCGCGGTCGATCGGTGGGACGTCGATCCCCTCGCCTGCGGTCCCGGCCTCGGTGAAGAAGCGGGCCGGCAGGTCGTCGTCAGCCCGCGTGAAGCCGTTCGACGAGTTGTAGAACCGTTCGGTGAGGCAGATCCGTTCCCCGATCTCCTTCAGGCCCTGCGGGGTGCGCGGTTCCCCCGTCACCCCCGAGAGCAGTTCCGCGTACTCCTCGAGGGAGGCGCCGAAAAAAGCGAACTTGCACGCCACGAGGGAGTCCACCGCCGCGTTCGCGTCCTCCGCGATCTTGATCATCCGCGCCTTGCCCGAGAAGGAGAACCGGTCCGACGCCACCGGCT
>Ga0172374_1002755_pt1 | contig 10932 bp, 8 predicted proteins | sample LakKiv3m_FD_114536 | JGI IMG/M metagenome (GOLD analysis project Ga0172374, IMG submission 114536) | Freshwater microbial communities from Kabuno Bay, South-Kivu, Congo - kab_092012_10.3m | ecosystem: Environmental > Aquatic > Freshwater > Lake | place: Democratic Republic of the Congo... | reverse complement strand
TCTTGCCACCGACCCCGTTCACGATGGGACGCAAGCGCTTCTATACGGAAAATCAGATTCGGACCATCGTCGACATCGCATTGGAATGCGGACTACGGCCCCGGACACACGTCAAAAAGACGAACTTCTCCGAGCTGGCCCATAAAGAATTGGCGTACATACTCCAACTGGAATTGAAAATCGAACTCCCGCATGAATGAGCGGACATGAGACAGCCCTTCCTGAATCGTCAGGAAGGGCTGTTTTTGGATGGATGAGGGGCGATCGCGCTCAAGTACAAATCGAGCGATGTTTCGACCTCTGTCACGACAAGGGCGATAAAGTCGTCATACATTCCTGTCGTATGCGCTCGATCTAACGCATTGTAATAACTCAGGCGATTTTCGACTTTGATGACGATCGGCGGATAACCGGACTTCATCAACTCTAAATTGAGCAACAACCGAGATGTACGACCATTTCCATCAATGAACGGGTGAATCCCCACGAACTTAGCATGCAACAAAGCGCCCCGTTCAACCGGGTGCATCGTTTTCGTCTCTGTTTCATACCAATTCATCAGTTGCCCCATCTGTTCTTGAATGAGATATGGAGGCGGCGGCATATGAACGGCTCCAGCAATAAACACTTGCTGGTCCCGATAGACGCCTGCATACGCATCATCAATTCCTTTCAAGACGAGACGGTGCAAATTTTTTATTTGCCACTCCGTCAGCGGTTCTTCGCGTCGGACAATCTCTTCTACATAAGAAATGGCGTCCTGGTGGTTGATCACTTCAAGATGCTCGCGCATCGTCTTCCCGCCAACCGTTATACCTTCCAGCACCACTTTTGTCTCGTTGATTGTCAACGTATTTCCTTCAATGGCATTCGAGTTGTATGTCCATTCTAAAAAGAGTTTTGCTCTCAAACTTTGAAGCGTATACGTCGGCAGCGGTCGGTTTTGATCCAGTTGTTCTTTTTTCATCGTCAGTTGCTCAAACATATAACCCGCTTCCTTTCTCTCAAGTGTTCGTGATTTAATTATACGCTTGTTTACCTGAGCAAGTCGATTTCGATGAAGTCCCTTACTTCATGATACATGCGAAAAAGCACGATGTATGACATATGTTTGATACATCGTGCTTTATTTTCATAATTTCTCACGTGCTGCCTCAGGGACGTCCGCGACCGACACTTCGTCGTACGACGTGACCTCGTCCTTGTTTTTGACGTACAGCTTCAAGTACGCCCCGCTCCGGAGCTCTTTCGCCGCCGTGAACGTGACCGCTTGCGTCTCCCCGTCCTTCGTCAGCGCGTCAGTCGAATAAACGTAGCGGCGGACGACGTCGCCCGAATCGAGCGTCGTCTCTTCCACTTCCGTCACCTCGCCGACTTGCACGTAAACATGATCTTTCCCGAGCCGTTGCCAGTCGATATTGACGAGACCGATAACGGCCACGATGAGCGCGAGGCTCGCGATGATTACTTTTTTCATAATCCTCTCTCCTTCATAAAATTTGTTTCGTGAACCGACGTACGGTCAACACGTAATAGAGCGCATAAATCGCACTGTACACACCCATCCAGACGAGCACCGGCACGGTGAAATCCATCCCGAGTAACCGCGAGAACGCGACAAGCGCGACCGAGGCGTGCACGATGCCGAGTGAGAACGGCGCCAGGAACACGACGGCAATCTGTTGGCGGATCGTCCGTTTCACGTCCCGTTTCGAGATGCCGACTTTGCGAAGCACCGCATATTTGGCCCGATCTTCTTCCGCCTCGGTCATCGTCTTGAAGTAGATGATGCTGCCGGTGGCGACGAGGAAGACGAGTCCGAGGAAGCTGCCGACGAACAACAGCGCGCCGTGCACGGCCATCGCCTCGCTATACAACGCCGTCGCGCTCGAGAAGTTCGCCTCAATCGACAACGCCTCCGACAAGGCGGTCTGCTGTTTATAATCGGCGACCGAGACGGCCTGATACGTCGCCGCCTGTTCCGGCAGGTCCGTGAACACGTCATCCGTCGTCACAAGGAGCAGGCCGCCGAACGTCATGACGTTGAGCGGTGTCTCCTCATAGCGGGAGGCGACTTCATGCTTCACGCCGTCGAGTTCGACCGCAGTCACATCGATTGAGAACCGCTCGTCGTAGAACGGGTCGATCAAATAGACTTGATCGGTTGCTAGTCGTTCAGGTGTATCCCAGCCCAAATCGGACGCGACGTCTCGGAACGTCGACTCGTCGATGACGCCATATTCGCGTTCACCCATCTCGCCTTCGACCCTGACCGTCTTCTCGAGGACCGTCGTCTGATGGAGCACGTCGGCGTCGATATCACGCGCCTCGCCTTGCCAGGCGAACGTGTACGGAGCGTACGACGTGACTTGTTGCTCAGCATAATAATAGACGCTGAAGATGGCCCCGCCGGCCGTGATTGCCGTCGCACTGATGATGCTGATGAGCGTGAGCGTCTTGGCGTTGCCGCGGATGCGGTATAACAACTGTGACGTCGTCAATAAGTTGAGTCGGCGCCACGCCCAGCGCTCGTTCGCTTTCAAGCGGCCGAGGATGAAGATGAGGACGCTATGGAACAACAGACCCGACCCGATAATCGTGAGCCCGATGATGAGGAGCGGCATCGCCGCCGTGAGATATCCCCAGAGCGGTGACGTCGCCAAGTCTTGCAAGGCGAGCCAATAGGCCGCACCGAGGACGAGCACCCCGAGGAGTGCCATGAACGGGCTCGCTTCCGGGACGTCCTCACCTTTCTTGTCGGCATGGAACAGCTCGATCAGCTTGAAGCGATAGATGACCCGGTAACCTTGGAACGACGTGAACAAGAAGATGGCCACGAACACGAGCGTCGTCTCGATGAGGGCCGATGTCGCGACCGTGAAGCCGATCGACAAGTCGCTGTTCATCAAGCGGAGCAAAAGCTGTAACAATGCATTCGAACCAAGCAGACCGAGCCCAATTCCGACCAGAAGCGACACCGCTCCGATGACGAGGTTCTCGAACAACAGGAGCGTCCCGATTTGTTTCTTGCGTACCCCGAGGAGCGAATAGAGCCCGACCTCGCGTTTACGCCCTTTCAAAAAGAAGGCGTTCGAGTAGGCGATGAACAACGCGACGAAGACGAGCAGGATGAACGTCGAGGCGCTCATTAAACTTCGAATCTGCCCCGACGTCTCGGCCATGCCGCTGATCTCGTCGCTATGCTTGAGCGTCGCGAACGTGAAATAAATGATGATTGAGAAGATGGTCGTCCCGACGTAGAGCGCATAGCGCGACAAGTTGCGGGCGACGTTCTTCTTCGCGAGATCAAACAGCGTCATCGGACGCACCGCCCTTCAGTTCGTCGAGGATCGTCTGATAGAAGGCGTCGCGCGATGTCGTCCCGCGAATCAGTTCTTTCGACAATCGTCCGTCCTGGATGTAGAGCACCCGACGGCAAAAGCTTGCGGCATAGGCATCATGCGTCACCATCATGATCGTCGTCTCGGCCTCGTTCAATCCGGCGAGTGTCTGGAGCAGATCCGTCGCCGACTTCGAGTCGAGCGCCCCCGTCGGCTCGTCGGCAAAAATCAACTTCGGGTTCGAGATGAGCGCGCGACACACTGCCGTCCGTTGTTTCTGACCACCTGAGATTTGGTACGGGTATTGGTCGAGAATCGCCGTGATCCCGAACCGGTTGGCGAGCGCATCGACGCGTGACCGTGTCTCATCGACCGGTGTCTTCGTGACGGCGAGCGGGAGCAAGATGTTCTCTCGGACCGTGAGCGAATCGAGCAGGTTATAGTCTTGGAAGATGAAACCGAGATGGTCGCGTCGGAAATCCGAGAGCGCCTCTTCTTCGAGCTTGGCGATATTCTCTCCGTCGACGAGAATGTCCCCGTTTGTCGGCGTGTCGATCGTCGCGAGTACGTTCAACAGCGTCGACTTCCCGGCCCCCGACGGCCCCATGATTCCGACGAACTCGCCGTGGTCGATCGTGAACGATACCCCATCGAGCGCATGGAAGGCATGCCCTCCGGTCGTGTATGTCTTTTGGATAGCATCAACTTGTAGTAATGGATTCATTGTTCAGCACCTCTTTCTGAACACTACGATACAGGCCGTACCTTAACTGAAAATCACGCGTACCTTACAAAAAGCTTAAGTGTTATGCTTGAACGAGAGGTGATCACCATGGAACAACCACGCATCTTAATCGTAGACGACGAGAGAGACTTATGTACGCTCATCCAAAAAGCGTTAGAGAAAGAAGGCTTCCGTGAGATTCGGACGGCCCACACGATTCGAGACGGGTTCGCAGCGTTCACCGCGTTCGCGCCCCATCTCGCCATCCTTGACGTCATGTTGCCGGACGGCGAAGGCTATGAGCTGTGCCGACAAATCCGCAACACGTCGAACATCCCGATTTTGTTTCTATCGGCCAAGTCCGACGAGGTCGACAAGATCCTCGGCCTCGCCATCGGCGGCGACGACTATATCACGAAGCCATTCAGCCCAAAAGAAGTCGCCTTCCGCGTCAAGGCGCAGCTTCGCCGCGTGTCGCTCTATGACGCACCCGAGTTACCAGTCGACACGGTCGTCGGCCCGTTCCGGTTGAACGCGGACGGCACCGAAGTGGCTCGCGACGGGGTCCGACTCGAGCTGACGGCCAAAGAAGTCGGTCTGCTCGCCTGCTTCATGCGCAACCCGAACCGCATCCTCAGCAAAGAGACGCTGTTCACGCAAGTGTGGGGCGAAGATTTCTATGGCGCCGACAACACCGTCATGGTGCACATGCGTCGGCTCCGTGAAAAAATCGAACCGAACCCGTCCCAACCGACCTACATCAAGACGGTCAAAGGGCTCGGCTACAAGTTCGAGGCATAGGAGGCGCTCACACGTGAAATGGAAACTGACCGGCAACTATTTGGTGTCGATTCTGGCCATCGTTGCCATCGTCGTTATCTTGAACGTCGTCATTCTCGTGACGCTCCTCGTCAATCAACGGACCGGCATCGATGACGTCGAAAGCAACTCCGGCGAGACGTTCACACGCACGTTCAATCAATATATGACGCTCGAGGACGGCGAACCGGTCGTCAGTCCGGACGGGGTCCGGGCGCTCGAGGCGAACAACGCCTTCCTGCAAGTGCTCGATGCGTCCGGTCGGGTCGTCAGTGACATCGATGCGCCGGCGACGGCACCGGATGCGTACTCGCCAATCGAATTGATTCACATCTATAAATATAAGGACGACGACCTCGTCCTCTACTTCATCGGGGAGTTCGAGGACTACAGCTATCTCGTCGGCTTCCCCGAGGCGACGGAGGGCCGCATCGTCACGATGTTCGATCCGCAGTCCGTCCTCGCCTACGTCTCAAAGGCCGGGCTCATCCTGCTCATCGTCGACCTCGCCGTCGCCGCATTGATTGGTCTCGCGTTCAGCTCGATGTTGACGAAGCCGGTCTATCGATTGACCGAACGGATTGCCCAGCTGAAGGCGCGCGACTTCTCGACCGTCGAACCGAAACGGCCCGGCATGTATCGACCCGTCTTCGCCAACTTGAACGACGTGTCCGCGACGCTGACGACGTACGAGTCGGAACGAGAAGAGCTCGAGCTGCGCCGGAAAGAATGGATGAGTAACGTCTCGCACGACTTGAAGACGCCGCTCGCCTCGATTCAAGGCTACGCCGAGTTGCTCGACGACCAGGATCTGAGTGATTCTGATCGGCGTCAATATGCCGAGGTCATCGAGCGACAGGCGTTGTATATGAAGGAACTGATTGACGACTTCAATCTGACGATGCGACTCCAGCACGGCGACTTCCCGCTCGAGACGGTCGAGACCGGGCTCGAAGGGTTCGTCCGCGAGCTCGTCATCGACGTGTTGAACGACGCGCGATTCTCCGAGCGGGACATCACGTTCACGAGTGAAGACGCCGAGACGCGCCCCATCGACCGGCATTTCATGAAGCGGGCGCTCCTCAACTTCTTGTATAACGCCCTGCTCCATAACGATGAGACGGTCGCCGTCCATGTGACCGTCGCGCAAGATGTGATCACGATTCAAGACGACGGCATCGGCATCGACGCGAACGAACTGCCCTACATTTTCGAACGCTACTACCGGGGCACGAACACGACCGACGCACTCGGCAGCGGGCTCGGCCTGGCGATTTCCCGGGACATCATCAAAGCGCACGACGGCACCGTCACGGTGACGAGTGCGCGCGGGTCTGGAACGACGATTCGCATCGAGTTGCCGGCCTGACGCGAGCGACAAAAAAACCGCAGACACCTTACATGTCTGCGGTCCATTCAAAAGGATCCGCTCAACGGAGCGAATCCTTTTTCGTCGTGTCATAATCCTCAATCCACGTCTCGAGCTCGTCAACCGGGAGCGGACGCGAGAACAAGTAGCCTTGCATCTCGTCACAGCCGAGTGAGCGGAGCGTGTCGCGCTGGCCCATCGTCTCGATGCCCTCACACACCGTCTTCAAGCCGAGCCCGCGGGCGAGCTCGATAATCGACTGGACGATGACGTTGCCGGTCGGGTCGTTGTCCGTCACTTGGATGAACTGTCGGTCGATTTTAATCTCGTGAATCGGATAGTGCTTCAAATAGACGAACGCCGAGAAGCCCGTCCCGAAGTCATCAATCGAGATCGAGAAGCCTTGTTCCCGGAATGCGACGAAGCGCTCGATGACGTGCTGCTGATTCTCCATCCCGACGCTCTCGGTGATCTCGAACGTCAAATAGTTCGGACAGACGCCCATCTCTTTGACGATATGGGCCAGCTTTTCGACGACCCCGTCCGATAGGAAATGCCGGGCCGACAAGTTCAAGGCGAGCTGATACATCCGGCCCGAGTCGTGCCACGTCTTCAACTGACGACACGCCGCCTCGAGCGCCCATTCCTCGAGCGCGATGATGACACCGGTCGATTCGGCGAGCGGGATGAAGTCGAGCGGCGGAATCAACCCTTGTTTCGGGTGAATCCAACGCATCAGTCCTTCAAACCCGTTCAACTTGCCCGTCGCCGCTTCAATCTTCGGTTGATAATAGAGCGTAAACTCGTTCAAGGCGATCCCTTTTCGCAAATTCATCTCGAGCGTCAGACGGGCCGTCGCCTTCTCGCCCATTTCTTCCTCATAAAAGGCGATACCCCCACGCTGTACGTGGCGCTCATTTGCCGTGATTCGGGTCGTGTCCATCATCTCGAGCGTCGAGCGTGACTTGTCCTCGATCGAGATGAAGGCGCTCATCGTCAAGACGACGTCGAGCTCCCCGACCGCGAACGGCTCGCTCGTCACCGTCTCACAAATCAAATCGGCGAGCGCCTTCACTTTGATGCGGTCGCCGTAAGGCGTCCACAATAGAAAGCCGGATTGTGAGACACGCGCCAACAGCGACGCATCGACGACTTGTTGGAGGCGTTCCGACAGTTCGATGACGATATCGTCGGCGCGCTGAATCCCGATCGCCGTCTCGACGGAACGGAACTCGTCGGCGCGCATATAAATCAACGAGCCAAGTTGATTCGGTGTCTGTTCACGGAGCGCGTCCACCCGCTCGACGAACCCGTTCAAGTTCATGATCCCGGTCTGTTCGTCCGTATAGGCGAGCTTGGCGATATGTTCATCGACCTCGCGGCGGTCGAGCCGGAGATAGAGGATGGCGATAAAATCGGACAGCGTACTGACGATCAGCTCTTCGATGAACGTCCATTGCCGCGGCGCGAACGTCTCGCAACAGATGACCCCTTTCGCCCGATTGTTCGCATAAATCGGGGCGTCGAGCATCGAATAAATCCGTTGGCCTTCCACGAAGTGCTGCTGGTATAAGTCCTTCACCCACTCGTGCGTCCGGACGTCTTCGAACGGGAGCACCCGGTTCGTCCGCAACGCGTCGAAATAGACAGGTGCGTCCCCACGCATGACCGTCAATACCGGTTCGCTCGGTCCCGTCTCTTTCGAATAGGCGACTTGGCAGGAAATCGAGGCGTACGACTCGTCGAAGTGCCAAATCGAGACCGTGTCGACGTCGAGCATATCCGAGACGACCTCGCACATATATGAGAGCGCTTGTCGCACCGCTTCCTCCGTCACGTCAGGCATGCGGACGAGTTCGAACAGTTTCTCTTGATGTTTTCGATATGATTGTGTTGAAAAGTTCCCCTCGTTCATAAGTCCCCTACTCTCGTTCAAACGTTTTGCATTCATGATAGCATGAAAAGAACTATGCATAGGTTTCCAAAATTCAACAGAAAGTCAATTTTCGATTCCCCTGTTTCTTTAGTACTCCCGCCCCGTCCGTGCCGAAAAATATTGACCTCATTTTTAACGGAATCCACTGATTGAGCCATTTCCACCATTGATTGCCGTTTGTGTAAACCCTACAATAAACATGTATTGCTTTACCTGTCGATAATTGTCAAAAGCACTCATAGAGAAGGAAGTGACCCAATGTCCCCTAAGTCCGGCCTCATGTACTCATTCGCAGCCATCGCCGCCGTAAGCATCATCGCCCAGGCCGACGAAGTCGCCGCAGCCAGCTCACACGTCGTCCGTGCCGGTGACACGCTCTGGTCAATCAGCCAACAGCACAACGTGTCACTCGCCAATTTGAAAGCCTACAACAACTTGAATTCAGACCGTCTCGCCATCGGGCAGACACTCAAATTAAGCGGAAACGCCCCGACCACGGTGAAACCTGCCGCCACACCTGCCACGTCAGGCACGGGTACCGTCACGACAGCCGCGTTGAACATGCGCCTCGCCGCAGGCACATGGCATCAAGTGCTCGTCACGATCCCGAAAGGCCAGACGCTCAAGCCGATTCAAACGAGCGGCGCCTGGACGAAAGTCAGTTATGGTGGGAAGACCGGTTGGGTACATAACGGTTACTTGACGGCCTCATCCGTCAAACCAGCTGCACCGAGCACACCGACGCCAACGACACCTGCTACTCCGGCTCCATCAAGCAATGCTACCGTCACGACGGCCGCCTTGAACATGCGCGCCGCTGCAGGAACATGGCATCAAGTGCTCGTCACGATCCCGAAAGGTCAGTCGCTCACACCGATTCAAACGAGCGGTGCCTGGACGAAAGTCAGCTATGGCGGGAAGACCGGTTGGGTCCATAACGGTTACTTGACGAACTCGTCGGTCAAACCGGTTACACCAAGTACACCGGCTACACCCACTGCGCCGACAACACCGGCCGCGCCTCAAGAACAGAGCATCAACCAATCATACGTCACGACGGCCAACTTGAACGTCCGTCAAGGCCCGGGTATCGGCTATGCCCTCGTCACGAGCATCCCGAACGGCACGACCGTCAAAGCGACGAAACAGAGCGGTACGTGGGTTTACGTCACGTATAACGGCAAGAGCGGTTACGTCAGCACCGGTTACTTGAAACAGACGACGACGGCACCGAGCGCGCCGGTCACACCGAACGCCGGAGACGGCGGTGCGGGCAACGCCTCGTTCGATTACGTCGTGAATACGCCATCGTTGAACGTCCGTACGTCGGCCTCGACGAGCTCGGCCATCATTGGCCGTGTCACGGCCGGACAGACGCTCCGGATCGTGCAGACATCGAACGGTTGGCATCAAATCTATATCGGGAATACGACCGGTTTCGTCGCGGCGTCGTACGTCAAGGCGGTGCCGAAAGGGTCTACGGTAAACCCAACTCCGACTCCGGCTCCTTCACAAGGTGCCGGAATCGCAGCCATCGCCGTCGCCAAGAAGTATGTCGGCACGCCGTACATCTGGGCGTCATCGAACCCGGCCAACGGCGGATTCGACTGTTCAGGACTGATTTATTATGCCTTCAATCAGGCTGGCTACAGCGTCCCACGCACGAACGTCGCCACGTACTGGGCCGGGTCTTATTTCGGAACACAGCTCAGCAAGACGTTCGTCCCGCAAGCGGGCGACCTCGTCTTCTTCGAGAACACGTACACGGCCGGCCCGTCACACATGGGCATCATGATTGACGCGGACACGTTCATCCATGCCGGGACATACGGACTCGGCTATAACACGATCAGTAAAGAGCCATATTGGAAATCACGCGTCATCGGTTACAAACGACCGTGACCTTCGGCGCATTGAAAGACCCGACCTTTGTCGGGTTTTTTTTCGTGGAGCAGGATTTCCCTCGAAAGACTCGAACAGGGACTATAGAATGGGAAGAGAAAGAAGGAGGTGTCCGATGGGAAGCAATCGATTCGCTAAAATTCCGTACCGGATTTACACGATGGCTCTCGCCGTCGCATGTCTCATCGGCGTATTGTTGTTCGGGCTCGGCCTGAGCTATTACTGGAAAGAAAAACACGTCGCCGTCGACGAGACGGTGCGCGACTTGAATCACGCCTCCGACTTGGCGGGCGTCGAGTCGTATCTCGTCTTGCATCACGCGGCCAAGCTCTACGAGACGAACTCCGAGCAACCGACAGCCCTGCTGTCGGCCCCGTACCGCGAACGGGCGCTCCAATATAACGTGCAACTGCTCGACGACTTCGAGACCGGGGTCGACGAGCGCGAACGGGAGGCGTTGCTACGCTTCTCGGAAGAACTCGAGGACACGTTGAACGCGGAAGGCTCGAACCGCTTCGAAGCCGTGCCGTTCGATGTCATCGAGTCGATCAACCGGCGTTGGCTCTATCAAGGGCTCGAACGGACCGCCCAAGCGAACACCGCCTACGAGCTGACCGATGCCGTCATGCGCATGCAGATGGCGTTCGTCGAAGGGGTGACCAACCTGCTCGCCGAGACACCGGATCAAGACCAGCTCGAGTTCGAGGTCTCGACGATCGCGAACGAGGCCCGTCTGATTGAGGACATCGTCGCGACCGACCCGTCGCTCGGGACGAAATCGGTCGACGATTTGATTGAGAGCGCGCTCGCCCTCGGACAGGTGACGGCCGCCAATTCGACG
>Ga0172374_1002753_pt1 | contig 10938 bp, 6 predicted proteins | sample LakKiv3m_FD_114536 | JGI IMG/M metagenome (GOLD analysis project Ga0172374, IMG submission 114536) | Freshwater microbial communities from Kabuno Bay, South-Kivu, Congo - kab_092012_10.3m | ecosystem: Environmental > Aquatic > Freshwater > Lake | place: Democratic Republic of the Congo... | reverse complement strand
CCGCGAAACCACCGGGGACGGCGGGCCGCGCATCCGCGAGGGGGATGCGTCCGGTCAACGTGCCTGGCGATGGTGTCGCGGCCCGGGGCCGCAGAGGGATCTGAGCGGGGCTCCGAAGCGCCGCGGGACGTTTGCCAGAACGTGCTGCCACACCCTGAATGTACCGTGCCGCGGCGCCGTGCAGAACCCGTCGGCGGGCGCGCGCCGACTACTCGACGCGGAACAGCCGCATGGACGTGCCGGGGGTCGGGACGACATCACCCGGAGCGAACTTCTCCATCGCGTCGCTCGGCCGCTCATCGGCGCTGGACCACAGCGAGACGAACGACGTCGCCCCCTCGATCTCCGGCAGCCGGACGTCTGTGGGGGACTCCGTGCCGTGCACGATCAGCAGGATGCGGTTGATCGGCTCGTCGACGGGCGTGGATTCGGCCACGTACTGCAGCGTCCGGCTTCCCGGATCCGTCCAGTGCGTCTCATCCATCGTCTCGCCGCTCTGGTTGTACCAGTCCATGACCGACGCGTTGGGGGTGTGCACGTCGCGCCGTGCGTACCGCGACGGCCGCAGCGCGGGGTTCTCGCGCCGCAGGCGCGTGAGCGCTGCCACGTGCGAGCGCAGGTCCTCCTGCCAGGGCTCGAGCTCCCAGCTCAGCCAGGTCATGGGGGAGTCCTGCGCATAGGCGTTGTTGTTGCCGCGCTGCGTGCGCCCCGTCTCGTCGCCGGCGGTGAGCATCGGGATGCCCGCCGAGAGCAGCAGGGTGCCGAGGAGGTTGCGCATGGCCTTCCGCCGGGCGGCGCCGATCAGGGGGTCGTCGGTCGGGCCTTCGACGCCGTGGTTGAACGCCCTGTTCGTGTCGGCGCCGTCGCGGTTGTCCTCGCCGTTGGCCTCGTTGTGCTTGATGTCATAGCTCACGAGGTCGTGCAGCGTGAAGCCGTCGTGCGCGGTGACGAAGTTGACCCCGGCGAGCGGTCCGCGCTCCTTGCTGAACGTGTTCGACGAACCGGCGAGGCGCGTCGCGAAACCGCCGATGCCGACGGGTGCCGACGCCCGCCGCGCGTAGTCGATGTCGCTGAGCCAGAAGTTGCGCACCCGATCGCGGTAGCGGTCGTTCCACTCGTGCCAGCCCGGCGCGAAGTTGCCGGTCTGCCAGCCGCCGAGCCCGACATCCCAGGGCTCAGCGATCAGCTTGGCGTCCGCCAGAGCCGGATCGTCCCGGATCGCCAGCAGCAGCGGGTGCTCGCGGGAATACTCGTGCGCGGCATCCCGGCCGAGCGCAACGGCGAGGTCGAAGCGGAATCCGTCGATCTGCATCTCGTTCGCCCAGTAGCGGAGCGAGTCGAGGACCAGACGTGCGCCGGCATCCGTCGCGGTGTTCAGCGTGTTGCCGCATCCGGTGGTGTCGATGTACGCGCCGTCCGGCTGCTGGCGGTAGTAGCTCGCGTTGTCGATGCCGCGCAGGCTCGACCGCGGTCCGCCGATGCCCTCCTCGGAGGTGTGGTTGTACACGACGTCGAGGATCACCTCGAGGCCGGCTTCGTGCAGCAGCTTCACCATGCCCTTGAACTCGGCGAGCACAGCCTCGGGGCCCTGCTTGCGCGCCTCGTCGGTGGCGTAGGCAGCATGAGGGGTGAAGAAGTTGAGGGTGTTGTAGCCCCAGTAGTTCGTCAGGCCCCGCTCGAGCAGGCGCGGCTCGGGCACGAAGGCGTGCACGGGCAGCAGCTCGATCGACGTGACGCCGAGTGAGCGGAAGTGCTCGATCATCGCGGGGTGTGCGAGGCCCGCGTACGTGCCGTGCAGTGCCGGCGGCATGTCGGGATGCCGCTTGCTGACGCCCTTGAGATGGGCCTCGTAGATCACGGTGCGGTCCAGGGGGACGCGGGGCTTCGGGATCCCGCCCCAGTCGAAGCCGTCCTCGATGACGACCGAGCGCCAGTCCTCGTAGCCCGTGCCCTGCGCGAGTCCGCGTCCGTAGGGGTCGAGCAGGAGGGTCTCGGGATTGAAGGTGTTGCCGGGCCCGTGCGGGCCGCCCACCCGCAGCGCGTACCGGGTGCCCGGCTGCAGCAGGGGAGTGGTGATCTCCCACACGCCTCCGGGACGGCGCTCGAGGGCCGCCTCGTCGGTGACCCAGTCCAGGTCGGTCTCGTCGAACACGACGAGCTCGATGGACGAGGCGTTCTGCGACCAGACGCGCAGGGTCGCGACGCCGTCGTGCAGGCGCACGCCGAGATGATCGAGGGCAGCACCGCCGGGAGCTGTGAAATCGGGCATGAGTAAAGAATAGGCGCGATGCGCTGGGGTCTCGCCGGATCCGGAACCCGGTTCCAGATGCCGCGCCGGTCGAAATGGGGGAGAGTTGAGGGATGCGGTTCTATCTCGACCATGCGGCGACGACCCCTCTGCGTCCGGAGGCGCGCGAGGCATGGCTCACGGCCGCTGACGTCGTGGGCAACGCCGCGTCGACGCACGGGGCGGGTCAGGACGCCCGCCGACTGCTCGAGGATGCGCGCGAGACGATCGCCGAGGCGCTCGGGTGCGACCCGATCGAGGTCGTGCTGACGTCGGGCGGCACCGAGTCCATCAACACGGCCCTGCACGGCATGTGGGCATCGCGGGCAGTGGATGCCGACGCCGTCGTCCTCCCCGATGGGGAGCATCACGCGACCATGGACACCGTCACGGCGCTGGCGGCCTCGGGCGCGGTGGTGCGCCCGGTCGCGCTGACGCCGCTCGGGGGGATCGAGCCGGCGGCGTTCGCCGACGCGCTCCCCGGTGCCGCACTGGCCACCGCGCTCGTCGCCAACAACGAGGTCGGAACGATCAACGAGGCGCATGCGCTGTCGGCGGCGGCAGCGGCTGCCGGCGTACCGCTGCATCTCGACGCCGTCGCGGCCCTCGGGCACGTTCCGCTCTCCTTCCGGGATCTGCGGTCGGATGCCGCGGCCGGAGCGGGCCTGGTGGCCATGAGCGTCGCCGGGCACAAGATCGGTGCGCCGGTCGGGGTCGGCGCGCTCGTGGTGGCTCGGACGGCCAGGATGGCTCCGCTGCTGCACGGCGGCGCGCAGCAGCGCGGTCTTCGCGCCGGCACTCAGGACGTGCCGGGTGCTGCGGCGTTCGCGGCCGCGCTCGTGGCCGCCAGGTCCGAGTTCGACGTCGAGAACCTGCGGCTCACCGGGCTCCGCGACCGGCTCATCGACGGCATCCGTGCGGCGGTGCCATCAGCCCGACTGCTCGGCGATCCCGTCCACCGGCTCCCGGGCAACGCGCACATCCTGTTCCCGGGTGCCGTGGGGGAGAGCCTGCTCTTCCTCCTGGACGTCGCCGGTGTCGCGGCATCCACGGGATCCGCCTGTCAGGCAGGCGTCGCCGAGCCCTCGCACGTGGTGCTGGCGATGGGCGGCAGCGACCAGGACGCTAGGAGCGTCCTGCGCTTCACGCTCGGCCGCACGTCGACCGACGCCGATGTCGACGCCGTGCTCGGCGCCATCGCCGAAGCGTACGCGCGGGCGTCCGGCGCCCGCTCAGCTGGACGCTCGTAGACTGGAGTCATGCGGATTCTTGCGGCCATGAGCGGTGGCGTCGACTCCGCCGTCGCGGCCGCACGTGCCGTCGAGGCGGGCCACGACGTCACCGGCGTGCATCTCGCCCTCTCCCGGGCCGGCGGGACGCTGCGGACGGGCAGTCGCGGCTGCTGCACGATCGAGGACGCCATGGATGCCCGCCGGGCCGCCGACCTGCTCGGCATCCCCTTCTACGTGTGGGACTTCTCCGAGCGCTTCCGCGATGATGTGATCGACGACTTCATCTCGGAGTATCAGGCCGGCCGCACCCCCAACCCGTGCATGCGGTGCAACGAGAAGATCAAGTTCGCAGCCCTCCTCGAGCGGGCGCTGGAGCTCGGCTTCGACGCGGTGTGCACCGGGCACTACGCCAACCTCGTCTCCACCGAGACGGGGCTCGAGCTGCACCGTGCCGCAGACGACGCCAAGGACCAGTCGTACGTTCTCGGCGTGCTGACGGCCGAGCAGCTCGCGCACACCTACTTCCCACTGGGCGAGACCCCCTCGAAGGCGCTGGTGCGCGCCGAAGCCGCCGAGCGCGGCCTCAGCGTCGCGCAGAAGCCCGACAGCCACGACATCTGCTTCATCCCGGACGGCGACACGCGCGGCTGGCTGGCCGAGAAGGTCGGGGCCGAGCAGGGCGAGATCCTCGACCGCGACGGTCAGGTCGTCGGATCGCACGACGGCGCGCACGCGTTCACCGTCGGGCAGCGACGCGGCCTCAAGCTCGGCATCCCCGCGCCCGACGGCAAGCCCCGCTTCGTCCTCGAGGTCAGGCCGGTGTCGAACACGGTCGTCGTCGGCCCCAAGGAGGCGCTCGCGATCGGCGAGATATCGGGGGAGCGGCACTCCTGGGCAGGGGCCGCGCCGACGTCGGGCGAGTTCGACTGCGAGGTGCAGATCCGTGCGCACTCCGAACCTGTTCCCGCGCATGCGTCGGTCTCGGCCGACGGGGTGACGGTGGTGCCGGATGTGCCGCTGGATGGCGTCGCCCCGGGCCAGACCGCGGTGCTCTACGTCGGCACCCGGGTGCTCGGCCAGTTCACGATCGACCGCACCGTGTCGGCGGTTCCCGTCTCGGCCTGAGAATGTCGGTGTGCGCTCCTAAACTGAGACAGTGCCGGAGAACATCTCGCTGGAAGACGCCCGTGTCGAGGCAGAAGAGCTGACCACACGCATCCTCGAGGCGAAGGACGCGTACTACGGGCGCGACACTTCGCTGGTCGACGATGCGACCTACGACGGCTGGATGCACCGGCTCGAAGAACTCGAGCGTCTGCACCCCGAGCTGCAGGGGCAGGACTCTCCGACCCAGATGGTGGGGGCTGCGCAGGCGACGGGCCTGGCGACCATCGAGCACGCCGAGCGGATGCTGAGCCTCGACAACGTCTTCTCGATCGAAGAGCTCCGCGAGTGGGCCGCGAAGACCCGCGCGTCAGCCGGGCGCGACGTCGCCTGGCTCACCGAACTGAAGATCGACGGTCTGGCGATCAACCTCCGCTACGAGAGCGGCGTGCTCACCTCGGCCGCGACGCGCGGCGACGGGCGCATGGGCGAGATCGTCACCGAGAACGCTCTGCGGCTGCCCATGATCCCCGAGCGGCTGAGCGGAGAGGGGCATCCCGAGATCGTCGAGGTTCGCGGAGAAGTGTTCATTCCCGTCGCCGCGTTCGAGCGTCTCAATGCCGCGCAGGCCGCGTTCCGCGAACGGGCGTACTCCGATGCGCTCGCGCGATGGGAGGGCCGCGGCGGTGCGAAGCGTCCCTTCGAGGAGGAGAAGGCGCGCAGCGCTGCGGCCCGCCGCTTCCCGGCCTTCGCGAATCCGCGCAATGCCGCCAGCGGTGGCCTGCGTCAGCAGATCGACAAGAAGGACGGGCTCGAGCTCGAGGCAGGGCTGCTGCGGATCGCGTCGCTCGACCTGTATGTGCACGGCATCGGCGCATGGACGAACCCGCCCGTCGCCGCCCAGAGCGAGGTGTACGACCTCCTCGCGTCCTGGGGGCTCCCGGTCAGTCCGCACTCGAAGGTCTGCCCGTCGATCGACGAGGTCACCGAGTTCGTGGCGTACTTCGGCGAGCATCGACACGACATCGAACACGAGCTCGACGGCATCGTCGTCAAGGTCGACGAACTCGCACTTCACGATGAACTGGGCATGACCTCGCGGGCGCCGCGCTGGGCTATCGCCTACAAGTACCCGCCGGAAGAGGTGCAGACGAAGCTGCTCGACATCGTCGTCTCCGTCGGGCGCACCGGGCGCGCCACACCGTTCGCGGTGATGGAGCCTGCACACGTCGCGGGGTCCGTGGTCCGGCAGGCCACACTGCACAACAAGGACGTCGTGAAGGCCAAGGGCGTGCTGATCGGCGACACCGTCGTCCTGCGCAAGGCCGGGGATGTCATCCCCGAGGTGCTCGGCCCCGTGGTCGAACGTCGAGACGGCACCGAGCGCGAGTTCGTCATGCCCGCGAACTGCCCCGAGTGCGGTACGCCGCTGCGGCCCATGAAGGAGGGCGACATCGACCTGCGCTGCCCGAACGCGCGTTCGTGCCCGGCGCAGGTCCGAGGCCGTGTCGAGCACATCGGTTCGCGGGGCGCTCTCGACGTGGAGGCACTCGGAGAGGTGACCGCTGCGGCGCTGACGCAGGCCGAGCCGCCAGCCGTCGCTCCGCTCGACACCGAGGCGGGCCTGTTCAGCCTCACCCTCGAGCAGATCGTGCCCATCGAAGTCGTGGTGCGCGACGCCGAGACGGGCCTGCCGAAGGAGGACGACGAGGGCGTCGTGAAGACGCGTGCGCCGTTCCGACGCAATCCTTCCGCTGCGGAGAAGAAGCGCGGGATCGAGGGGCCGCAGCCGTCGTCGCAGGCTCAGACGCTGCTCGCCGAGCTCGAGAAGGCCAAGACCAAGGAGCTGTGGCGCCTGCTCGTGTCGCTGAACATCCGGCACGTCGGGCCCGTGGCCGCACGCGCGCTCGCGCAGTGGTTCGGGTCGTTGGATGCGATCCGGGCCGCGTCGCGTGAAGAGCTCGCGGCGGTCGAGGGCGTCGGCGGCATCATCGCCGACTCGTTGCGGGACTGGTTCGAGGTCGACTGGCACGTCGACATCGTCGAGCAGTGGGCTGCAGCAGGCGTCCAGTGGGCGACGCCTGGGCACCCGGGGCCGGGTGCTGCGACGGCCCTGGGCGGCGTGCTCGACGGGCTCACCGTGGTGGCGACAGGGTCGCTCGACGGTTACACGCGTGACGGCGCGCAGGAGGCGATCATCAAGGCCGGCGGCAAGGCGGCATCGAGCGTCTCCAAGAAGACCGACTTCGTCGCCGCGGGCCCGGGCGCCGGCTCCAAGCTCGCGAAGGCGGAGGAACTCGGCATCCGCATCCTGGATGCCGCACAGTTCCACCTCCTCGTGACCGAGGGACCCGACGCCCTGACATGAAACGCTACGGGCCACTTCTCGCGCAGCCCGACGCACTCGTTCTCGGAGACCCCGGACGCCATCACCTCCGCATGATGCCGGATGCCGTCAACATCCGGACCGGGGTCGAGAGCAGGGGACTGCTCGCCTGGGACCGGGTGGAGAGCATCACCATGGACGTGCCGACCACGCGTTTCCGGTTGCCGGGCTTCGTCGGGACGCTCGTTCTCGGGGCAGTCTCGGCCCTGGCCATGGATGACCTCGGCATCGAACCCGACGACGCCTCGATGGTGATCGTCGCCGAGGGCGACGCCACGACCCATCCGCTCAGCCGCCATCACGTCGGAGGCTACTGGGCGCCGACCGTGATGGGTGCGCACCGGCTGATGCGGCACCTCATCGAGAACCCGGAGCACCGGGCGCTGCTGGCGACGCCGGAGGCACTCATCGACACGGCCGCCAGACTGGCGCGGGCACAGGGCTGAGCCCCGTGCCCGCACAACCGCGGCGAGACGGGGTTTGCAACATGAAACGGGCGCTGGTGACGCGGGTCTCGTGCTGCAAACCCCGTCTCGCGCGCGTCAACCCTTGTGACGCGGCTTGCGCGCCGGGCGGTCGTCGTACGACGACCGGTCGCGGCGCTCGTAACCGCCGTCGCGATCCTCGCGCGGGCGGCGCGCGCCGCCTCCACGCGGACCGCGATCGGGCTTGATCTCGATCGCGCGGCCCGAGATGCGCGTGTCGCGCAGCTTCTCGAGCACGGATGCCGGCATGTTCGCCGGCAGCTCGACGATCGAGAAGTCCGGCCGAATGTTGATCGCGCCGAAGTCGTCGCGGCCGAGCCCGCCCTCATTCGCGAGAGCGCCGACGATCTGGCGGGGCTCGACGCGGTGACGACGACCGACCTCGATGCGGTACGGCGCGTAGTCGCCGCGGCTGCGGCGCTCGCGCGGCTCGCGTGCCGGGCGGTCGCGGTCACGGCCCTCGCGCGGCGGACGCTTGTCGCGGGCGACAGCGGCGGTCAGCTCATCGTTCTCGGGGTCGAGCAGCAGAGGAGTCTCTCCCTGCGCGACGACGGCGAGGGCCGCGGCGACATCGGCTTCCGGCACATCGTGGTTGCGCACGTAGTGGGCGATGATGTCGCGGAACTTCTCGATGCGGTCCTGCTCGCCGAGGGCCGCGGTGATCGCGTCGTCGAAGCGCGCGAGGCGCGTGGTGTTGACGTCCTCGGTCGTCGGCAGCTGCATCTGCGTCGGCTGCTGGCGCGTCGCCTTCTCGATGTGCTTGAGCAGGTAGCGCTCGCGCGGAGTGATGAAGCTGATCGCATCGCCCGAGCGGCCCGCGCGACCGGTGCGGCCGATGCGGTGCACGTACGACTCGGTGTCGGTGGGGATGTCGAAGTTCACGACGTGACTGATGCGCTCCACGTCCAGACCGCGGGCCGCGACATCGGTGGCGACGAGGATGTCGAGCTTGCCGTCCTTGAGCTGGTTGACGCTGCGCTCGCGCTGCACCTGGGGCACATCGCCGTTGATCGCCGCCGCCGAGTATCCGCGGGCGCGCAGTTTCTCGGCCAGGGTCTCCGTCTCGTTCTTGGTGCGCACGAACACGATCATCCCGTCGAAGTTCTCGACCTCGAGGATGCGGGTGAGGGCATCGACCTTCTGCTGGTACGAGACGACGAGATAGCGCTGCGTGATGTTCTGGTTGGTCGTGGTCTTCGCCGTGATCGCGACTTCTTCCGGCGCATTCAGGTACTGCTGGGCGAGGCGCCGGATTGCGGCGGGCATCGTCGCCGAGAACAGGGCGACCTGCTTGTCCGACGGGGTCTGGGCGAGGATCTGCTCGACGTCCTCGGCGAAGCCCATCTTGAGCATCTCGTCGGCTTCGTCGAGCACGAGGTACTTCAGCTCGGACAGGTCGAGGGTGCCCTTGGCCTGATGATCCATGATGCGCCCCGGCGTGCCGACGACGATGTGCACGCCGCGCCGAAGCGCGGACAGCTGGACGCCGTAGCCCTGACCGCCGTAGACCGGCAGCACGCGGACGTCCTTCATGCGCGACGAGTAAGCCTCGAACGCCTCGCACACCTGCAGCGCGAGCTCGCGGGTCGGCGCGAGCACGAGCGCCTGCGGCGTCTTCTGCGACAGGTCGAGGTTCTCGAGCACGGGCAGCGCGAAGGCGGCGGTCTTGCCCGTTCCGGTCTGCGCGGTGCCGAGAACGTCCCGGCCCTGGATCAGCAGCGGGATGGTCGCCGCCTGGATCGGCGAGGGCGTCTCGTAGCCGAGGTCGCGGATGGCCTTGAGGACGGGCCCGGTGATGCCGAGCTCATCGAATCCGGGTGTCGTGGTCGACTCGTCGGCGGGCGCGGTGCGGGGTGCGTCTTCAGGGGTCACTGATCAAAGGTAGCGCCCCGCACCCGCGCTTGTCTGGGAGAACGCGCGTCAACTCCCGGTGAGGGCTGTGATCTTCTCCTTGACCTGCCGGCGCAGCACCTTGCCGATGAGCGATTTGGGCAGCTCGTCGACGACGAAGAGGCGCCGCGGGACTTTGTAGGGGGTGAGGATGCCGCGGGCGAAGGTGCGGATGGCGTCCTCATCGAGCTCGGCACCGGCATCCAGCACGACAGCGGCGACGACCTCTTCTCCCGAGTGTCCGCTCGGCAGCCCCACCACGGCGACGTCCTCGATGGACGGATGCTGACGCAGAACGTTCTCGACCTCGGTGGGCGAGACGTTGAAGCCGCCGGTGATGATGAGCTCCTTGATCCGGTCGACGATCCGCACGAAGCCGGCGTCATCGATCGTCACGATGTCCCCGGTGCGGTACCAGCCGTCCACGAACGCCTCTTCCGTCGCCTCGGGCTTGCCGTAGTACCCGGAGAACACCTGCGGACCGCGGACGACCAGTTCGCCGGGGGTGCCGGGCTCGACGTCCTTCGTGGGCTCGTCGGGGTCGACCACGCGGCATTCGGTGCCGGGCAGCGGGAGACCGACGGTCCCGGCGACACGATTGTCGGCGACCGGGTTCGCCATCAGGACGGGGGAGCACTCGCTCAGTCCGTAGCCCTCGACCAGGTATCCGCCGCTGGCGGCCTCGAACGGCACGACGAGTTCGTGCGGCAGCGCCATCGCGCCCGAGATGGCCACGTCGGTGCCGGCCAGTGAGACGCCCTTGGCCTTCGCCGCGGCGAGCAGCCGGTCGGCGATGGGCGGCACCAGCGGCAGGAACGTCGGCGGATGCTTCTTCACGACGTCGAGCACGAGATCGGGGTCGAACTTGGGGAACAGCACCAGGCGTGCGCCCATCGACATCGCGAAGGTGAGGCACAGCGTCAGGCCGTAGGCGTGGAACATCGGCAGCACCGCGTAGACGACGCAGCCGTTCCCGCGCTGGATCGACGGAACCCACGCTCGGGCCTGCGCGGCGTTCGCGAGGAGGTTGCGGTGCGTGAGCGCGGCGCCCTTCGGCGTTCCCGTGGTGCCCGAGGTGTACTGGATGATCGCCAGGTCGTCGGTCGCGGGCTTCGGATGCGACGCCGGCAGGGGAGCCGTGGCGACGATCTTCTCCCACGGGATCGTCCCGCGCACCTTCTCGGTGAGCGCAGCCCGCGACTCGCGGGCCTTCGCCACCGGCAGTTTGAGCGCGACGCGGGTCAGCAGCGGCATCGCCCGGGTGACGTCGACCGAGACGAGCGAGTCGACGGCGAGATCGCGCGGGAAGTCCTGCACGGTGGCGACGACCTTGTTCCAGACGATCGCGTGCTTCGCGCCGTGGTCCTCGAACTGCTTGCGCAGCTCGCGCGGCGTGTACAGCGGGTTGTGCTCGACGACGACGGCGCCGAGGCGGAGCACGGCGTAGAAGGCGATGATGTGCTGCGGGCAGTTCGGCAGCACGATGGCGACGGGGTCGCCGGCGCGGATGCCGAGGGCGTGGAGCCCGGCGGCGGCGCGCTCGATCGCCTCCTG
>Ga0172374_1002752_pt1 | contig 10950 bp, 10 predicted proteins | sample LakKiv3m_FD_114536 | JGI IMG/M metagenome (GOLD analysis project Ga0172374, IMG submission 114536) | Freshwater microbial communities from Kabuno Bay, South-Kivu, Congo - kab_092012_10.3m | ecosystem: Environmental > Aquatic > Freshwater > Lake | place: Democratic Republic of the Congo... | reverse complement strand
GGCCGAACACGCCCGGACGCAACAGATTGTCCGAATTGGGCACCACCGCGCGCACCCGGATCGTCCCCGATCCGGTGCTCAGCGCGTTATCGACGAAATCGATGCGGCCGGTGTAATTATAGTCTTCGCTGCCCTGCAATTTGATCCGCACCGGCGATCCGACCAGCGTGTCGCCGCGGCGCTCATACTCCAGCAGGCTCGCTTCCGATCCTTCGAAGGTGAAATGGAGCGGGCTGACCGACACGATGGTGGTCAGGATGGTCTGGTCGGCCGTCACCGAATTGCCCGGATCGACCAAGCGCTGCGACACCCGGCCCGAAATCGGCGCGGTGACGCGGGTGAAACCGACATTGAGTTCGGACGCGCGGATCGCGGCGCGCGCGGCGGCCACGTCCGCCTCACCCGCGCGGACCGCGGCGGTGCGGGCTTCGACCTCTTCCTGGCTCGCGGCCTGCGCTGCGGCCAGCGTGCGCGAGCGGGCGAGTTCGGTGCGCGCGTTGGTCAGCGTCGCCTGCGCCCGCGCCAGTTGCGCGCGCGCCTGATCGAGTGCCGCCTGGCTGGGCCGCGCATCGATGGTGAACAGTAGCTGCCCCCGCCGCACGAATTGACCGTCAGTGAAATGCGCGCGCTCGAGGAAGCCCGATGCGCGCGGGCGCACCTCGACATTCTCGATCGCTTCGAAGCGCCCGACATAATCGTCCCACTCGGTGACTTCGCGGACCAGAGGATTGGCAACGGTCACCGGCAACTGCGGCATCCCGCCTGGGCCACCCGCCGCCGATTCGTCCTCGCCCCCCGAACAGGCCGCAACCATCAACAGAGCCGCCAGCGCCAGTCCCTTGCGGACGCTTACCTTCTCAAATGCCATCTGTTTTCGCGCTTTCGAAACCTGTGGGGACCGATGAACATGGCGTGAGCGGCCAAGTCATGCGATCTTCAGCATCGGGCTGCTAGCTGCACCGCAGCATCAAGTCAACGGCTGTTGATTTATGGCCGATTAGGTTTATTGGGGGATGACATGGCACCGGCAATTCAAGCGCGCAGGCGCGACGCAGCGGCAACGCGCGACGCGATCCTATCCGCGGCACATGACCGTTTTTTGAAAGACAGCTACGAAAGCGTCGGATTGCGCGACATTGCGGGCGACGCAGGCGTCGATGTCGCACTCGTCAGCCGCTATTTCGGCGGCAAGGAAGGGCTGTTCCGTCAGGTCCTGACACATGAAAAACGTCCCGATACGTTCAGCGAGCCCCAGAGCATCGAAGAACTGCCTCTTTTTCTCGCCAACCTGATCGAAGCAGACGAGGACGAGGACCGCGCGCGGCGCATGGAAATGTTCATCATCATGCTCCGCTCCGCTTCCTCTCCCCAGGCAGGCGCGGTGATCCGCGAACTGATCCACCGCGATGTGCTCGATCCGATGGCAAAACTGATCGCCGGTCCCGAGGCCGAAATGCGCGCCAACATGCTGCTCGCGGTGCTGATGGGGATCGGCGTCCTTCGCACGATCATGCAGGTCGATGGTATGTGCGACGCCGAACCCTGCCAGTTCCGCACCGAACGCTTCCGCTGCCTGTTCGAAGCCGCGATCAACTGTTGAGACGACGGATCGCGCCGCACCGCACCCCACACCGTCATTGCGAGCGCAGCGAAGCAATCCAGCGGGCCTCGCGCATCAATGGATTGCTTCGCTAGAGCATGATGACATTACAACGACCCGTTCGTTTCGAGCGAAGTCGAGAAACGCTTCACGACGATTGAGACAGGTTTCTCGACTTCGCTCGAAACGAACGGGAGGGGATGGATCAGTCAAAAGTCATCGGAATCCAAGCTCGCAATGACGCGACCTACTCCTCGCCGTCATCCCCGCCCGGCGGCGGACAGATGCACCGTGTCTTGGCGGGCGTCCGGCGCTTGGGCGCCGTCGTCAGGAACTCGGCGCGCGTAAGCGTCCCCGACTTGTCGGCATCGGCGGTCGCAAAGCGCGTCGTCGTCCGCACCGCCCATTCCTCGAAATCCAGGCGCCCGTCGCCGTTCGTATCCAGCCGCGCGAACGCCTTGCGCCGCGACGCCAGATATTCCTCGCGGGTGATACGGTCATCGCGATCCTTGTCGTATCGGTCGAACCGCCGCTCCTCGCGGGTCTTTGCGGGCGCCCTGGGCACCGCCACTTCCTCCAGCACGCCATATTGAACCGGCTGTTCGGGCGCGAGCCGCGGCGGTGGCGCGGGCGCGATCACCGGATCGTCCGCCGCCCATCCACGGTAAACGACCAGCCCCGCGGTCACCAGCAGCAACGCCGACACCACCCCTGCAAAGAACCGCAACATCGTCGTTCCCCATCCGCCGCTGTCGATGGGGGGCAGGCTACAGGCTGGTCGCGGCGTGGCAACCCTTTACTACCGCCCGGTCAGCCGCATCCAGGCCAGGCGGGCGACGCGGCGGGGGGACGCAAGCGGGACCGGTGCATGATCGGGGAGCGCCAGATCCATCCGCGCAATCGTTGCCAGCGCCCCCAACGATCGGGTTTCGCGTGGCCAGGGCCACCGCGTGGTAAGCAGCGTGCGCGCCATGTCGCGCGCCTGTGCCGCCTCCGCCCCCATCGACAGGTGCTGTGCGAGGTCCGCCAGTGCCCAGCCTTGTCCCGCCGCGGCGGACACCGGCCCACCCAGCAAATCCCCGCCGATCGAAAACACGCCGCCGCCCCGCTTTGCCGCAAAGCCGGACAGGGCCGTGTCGTCCATCCGCTCCGCCTCGACCAGCACCTCCCATCCCTCGACGATACCGACCAGCCGCAGCGGATCGACACCCTGCGGTACGACATGGCGGGCGAGCCCCTCCAGCACCGGCATGGCGGGCACCACCGATTTACCGAGCGCAGCAACCTGCTCGCGCCACCAGGCCAGCCGGATCTGAGCGACCGCAGGCTCGGTCGTGGTCCGCAACAACGATGCCAAGGCATCGTCGAAGGCCAGCAACGCGGCCAGCGCCGCGCGCTTGTCGGGCGCGGCATAGCTCAGCGCCAGTGCGCGTTCGGGATCAGTATCGAAGCCAGGATGGGACATTGTGCGCCCCTCTAGGACACTCACCCGGAACCGACCAAATGCAAAGCGCCCGTTAACCGTCCCGCTTCAACCGGATGTTAGCCTTTGCAGCCCATAGCGACACATTGGACCGGAATAGCGCGAGACAATGAATGGGACAGGACGGCGCGCGCAAGGGTGTGGCAGCGCGAGGAACGCTAGCCCGATTGCGGGGCGACACGGGCGGCAACACGCTGGCCATCATGGCGGTCGCCTTGATCCCGTTGTCGGCGCTGGTCGGCTCGGGCGTCGATACCGCGCGAACCTATGTCGTGCAGAGTCGCCTGCAACAGGCGTGCGACGCGGGCGTACTCGCGGGACGCAAGGCCATGCAGCCCAGCGCGTCCACCACGCTGGAGGCGGGGCCGACCCAACAGGCGATCGATTTCTTCGACAGCAATTTCGAACGCGGCTGGCTGGGCACGTCCAACGTCAGCTTCACGCCCAGCAAGACCACCGAACAGCAGGTGCGGGGCACCGCGACCGCGACCGTGCCGATGACGATCATGCGCCTGTTCAGCGCCGAAGACCTGACGCTGACCGTTCATTGCGAAGCACGCTACGACGTCGCCGACAGCGACATCATGTTCGTGCTCGACGTCACAGGCTCGATGGCCTGCCGCCCGGAAAGCGACTGCGCGCCGGGGAATACCAGTTATAACGACAATGGCGTAACGCGCCATTCGGCGGTCGAACTCTCCGGTTCGCGGATGCAGGCGTTGCGCGAAGCGGTCGTCGATTTCGAATCGACCGTTCGCACGAATGCCGATCCTACAACACGCATCCGCTACGGGTTCGTGCCCTATGCGTCGTCGGTCAATGTCGGAGCAGCTGTCCCGGCGGCGCACATGGTCCGCACCACCCATACCTATAATTCACGCCGGATCATCGGGGATACCGAGACGTCATCCAGCACCGTCACGCGCAGCGGCTATACGAGCAACAATTGCGCCACCAGCGCGAACGGCCGGGTTCCGGCCAGCGGATACAATAGCGATGGCACCGCGACCAGTTACACCGATGCAATCTGGGACGCACAAAATACGCGGTGCCGGGCGACCCAGCGCAATCTTCGCGCGGCGTGGCGATTCGAACCGATCGCGTTCGACGTTTCCGGCTATTACAATACACTTGCCGGCGGAACGACGGTTGCGGATCCCACACGGCTGGATGGACGCCGGACACGCTGGCAAGGATGTATCGAGGAGCGCGTCACCACGACAGCGACAAGCTTCGATGTCAACAATTTGCCCCCGGACCTCGATCCCGACTTGATACCGACGACCGATGCCAACCGCTGGAAACCGGGATGGCCCGACATCACCTGGGGACGCAACAACAACGGCGGCGGCGTCACCTCCGCGGAAACCGATAGCTGGTACGAAGGCCGGGCGCTGTGGTCGCCCTACAATGGAGCGCTCCGCGCACCGGGCGGTTTCGCGGCCTGTCCGCCCCCGGTTCGTCGGCTCGCCGTAATGACGGCGGCGCAGGTTTCCGCCTATGTCAATGCGACGAATTTCCGTCCGCATGGCGGAACCTATCACGATGTCGGGATGATCTGGGGCACGCGAATGCTGTCGCCCAACGGGATCTTTGCCGCCGACACCGCGGCCGCTTCCGGTCGTCCGACTCCAAATCGCCACATCATCTTCATGACCGACGGCCAGCTCGCGCCCAACGCGGACATCTACGGTCTGTACGGTATTCAGCGTTACGACAATCGCGTCGGCGGCGGATCGGGACTGGCCGCCATGGAAGCCCGCCATTCCGCACGATTTCTGGCGGTGTGCCAATATGCCCGCGAACGGCTGAACATCAAGGTCTGGGTCGTTGCATTCAGCACCGGTCTGACCAACGAGCTTCGCGCCTGTGCGACCCCCGGCGACCATGCCTTTACCGCCACCAATAAAGCAGAACTTCAGGCGGCCTTTCGCCAGATCGCGCAGAACGTCGCGATGCTGAGGATCGACGATTGAGCGGGTCGGCCAGATCGCGGCTCGTCGCCGACCAGCGCGGCGTGACGATCGTGGAATTCGCGATCGTCGCCCCGGTGATGATCCTGCTCATCATGGGACTGGGCGAGCTGACCTACACCGTCTATGCCCAGTCCGTCCTGAACGGTGCGGTACAGAAAGCCGGTCGTGATGCCGCGATCCAGGGCGGCGGCGACCGCGCGGTCGATATCGATGCCCGCGTGATGGAACAGGTCCGGGCCGTCGCCCCCCAGGCCACGCATCGCTCGGTCCGCGCAAGCTACCACAATTTCTCCAGCGTCCGGCCGGAACGCTTTACCGACAGCAACGGCAACAATCTTTACGACGTCGGCGAGTGTTTCGAAGACATCAACAATAACGGTCGCTGGGATGCCGACCCCGGCATCGCCAATCAAGGCGGCGCCAGCGACGTGACCCGTTATCGTATCACCGTCACCTATCCGCGCCCCTTCCCGATGGCCAAGCTGCTGGGTTGGGACGCCAATGCGACGATGACCGCGCAGACCCTGTTGAAAAACCAGCCCTATGCCAGTCAGGGCGCCCAAGTGACGCGGTGGATCTGCCCATGACGCCGGACTCCCCCCCCCGCCGCCGCCTGAGCGACATCGGTCGCGACGAGCGTGGCCTAGCCTTTATCGAGTTCGCCTATTCGCTTCCCTTCGTGCTGATGCTGGGCGTGTTGGGCATCGAAACCGCGAATCTGGCCGTCACCAACATGCGGGTAAGCCAGATCGCCCTGAATCTGGCCGACAATGCGTCGCGTGTCGGCGAGCGGACGCAATTTGCAACCCAAAGACTGCGCGAAGCGGACATCAACGATGTGCTTCAGGGGGTCGCGCTTCAGGGCGATGATCTGGACTTCACCCGCAGGGGGCGCATCACCCTGTCGAGCCTCGAGGCGGACGGAGACGGTGTCCAGCGTCTCCACTGGCAGCGCTGCATCGGCATGCGTTCCGGTGGGGGATATGATTCGACCTATGGCACGGCTCCGGTCACGGCCGGAACCCAGCCCGGCCCGTCCTATGCAGGGACGCTGATGCCCGACGGGATGGGACCCGACGCCCGGAAGGTTCGCGCGCCCAATAATTCGGGGGTGATGTTCGTCGAGGTCAATTACGACTATCGCCCGATCATCGACCTGTATGGCATGGGCGAGCGACGCATCCATTACACCGCATCGTTCATCGTCCGCGACAATCGCGACTTCAGCCAGGTCTTCAATCCGGCACCGACCGCGACCGCTGCGACCTGCGATCGTTACTCCGCCTGATGCGGGTGCGGGTTCGCGCCGTCCGCGAACCCGCCCAGCCGGTCAATCCTTGTACGTCACCTTCTTCACCGCCGCGACGACGCGCGGGGCATCGACCAGCGCCAGCTTTTCGAGGTTCGCCGCATAGGGCAAAGGCACGTCCTCGTTGGTGACGCGCAGCACCGGCGCGTCGAGGTCGTCGAAGCCCTTTTCCATCACCACCGCGGCGATTTCGCTGGCGATCGAACAGGTCGGCCAGCCTTCTTCAACCACCACCAAACGGTTGGTCTTCTTCAGGCTTTCGAGCACGGTTTCGGTATCGAGCGGACGCAATGTACGTAGGTCGATGACCTCGGCGTCGATGCCTTCCTCGGCCAGCTTTTCGGCGGCTTCCAGCGACACGCCGACGCCGATCGAATAGCTGACGATCGTCACGTCCTTGCCCTCGCGCATGATCCGCGCCTTGCCGATCGGCAGCACGAAATCGTCGAGCTTGGGCACGTCGAAGCTGCGGCCGTACATCAGCTCGTTTTCGAGGAAGACGACGGGGTCTTCGCTGCGGATCGCGGCCTTCATCAGTCCTTTGGCGTCCGCCGCATCATAGGGCGCGATCACGATCAGGCCGGGGACGCTGGCGTACCACGGGCCGTAATTCTGGCTGTGCTGCGCGCCAACGCGGCTCGCCGCGCCATTGGGACCGCGGAACACGATCGGGCAGCGCATCTGGCCGCCCGACATGTAATTGGTCTTGGCCGCCGAATTGATGATGTGGTCGATCGCCTGCATCGCGAAGTTGAACGTCATGAACTCGACGATCGGACGAAGCCCGCCCATCGCCGCGCCCGTGCCGACCCCGGCGAAACCATATTCTGTGATCGGCGTGTCGATCACCCGGCGCGCGCCGAATTCGTCGAGCAGTCCCTGCGTCACCTTGTACGCGCCCTGATATTCGGCGACTTCCTCGCCCATCACGAACACGCGGTCGTCGGCACGCATCTCCTCGGCCATCGCGTCGCGCAATGCTTCGCGGACCGTGGTCTTCACCATTTCAGTGCCCTCGGGGATTTCCGGGTCGCGCTTGCCGGGCTTCTCTGCGTGCTGAGTAAGCTGCGTGGTGCCGGTTTCCTTGGCCTCGGGCTTGTCGTCCGACTTGGCTTCGGCTTTGGGCACTTCTTCCTGCTTCGGCGCTTTCGTCTTGGCCGAAGCTTCGCTCGCGTCCTCGCCTTCCTCGACCAGCACCGCGATGACGGTGCCGACCTTCACATTGTCGGTGCCCTCGGCGACGACGATCTTGGCGATCGTGCCTTCATCGACGGCTTCGAATTCCATCGTCGCCTTGTCGGTTTCGATCTCTGCCATGATGTCGCCGGAATTCACCGTGTCGCCTTCCTTGACGAGCCACTTGGCGAGCGTGCCTTCTTCCATGGTGGGCGACAGCGCCGGCATCTTCAGTTCGATCGCCATCTCAGTAGGTCTCCACCAGAACTTCGGTGTACAATTCGTTCGGCTCGGGTTCCGGCGCGCTTTCGGCGAAGTCGGCGCTGGCGTTCACGATCTTCTTGATCTCGGCGTCGATCTTCTTGATCTCGTCTTCGTTGACGCCCGCCAGATCCAGTTCGCGCTTGACCGCCTCGATCGGGTCGGACTTGTCGCGCACCGCCTGAACCTCGTCGCGACTGCGATATTTGGCCGGGTCGGACATCGAATGCCCGCGATAGCGATAGGTCTTCATCTCGAGGATGATCGGCCCCTTGCCGCCGCGCACCCATTCGAGCGCGGTCTCGATCGCGCCGCGGCACGCGAGCACGTCCATCCCGTCGACCTGAATGCCGGGGATTCGGAACGATTCGCCGCGCTTGTAGAGCTGATCCTCGGACGATGCGCGGTTGACCGACGTGCCCATCGCATATTGATTGTTCTCGATGACGAAGATGCAGGGCAACTTCCACAGCTCGGCCATGTTGAACGCTTCGTACACCTGGCCCTGATTGGCTGCGCCATCGCCGAAATAGGCAAGGCAAACGCCGCCGTCGCCCGCATATTTGTGCTTGAACGCAAGCCCCGCGCCCAGCGACACCTGCGCGCCGACGATGCCGTGGCCGCCATAGAATTTATGCTCGGTCGAGAACATGTGCATCGACCCGCCCTTGCCCTTCGAAATCCCGGCGGCGCGGCCGGTCAGCTCGGCCATGATGACGTTGGGATCGATGCCATAGGCGAGCATATGGCCGTGGTCGCGATAGCCGGTGATGACCGAATCCTTGCCGACCTCAAGCGCCGACTGAAGCCCGACCGCGACCGCTTCCTGACCGATATAGAGGTGACAGAAACCGCCGATCAGCCCCAGGCCGTACAGCTGCCCCGCCTTTTCCTCGAACCGGCGGATCAGCAGCATCTGGCGATAGAATTCCAGCAGTTCCTCCTTCGACGCCTCGTAACGCTTCGGCTCGGCCGGGCGTTCGCGGTTGGTCACGGGAGGTTCGCTTTGACGGCTGCGCGCCGGTGCTTTGGCCACGATATGAATGCCCTCGTCCGGGGAGTGGAAAGGAAGGTGCCTATAGGCCGGTTGATGCGGAAACTGCAACCGGGATGGCGGAGTTCCGTAGGGGAAGGGTATCCGTGACCCCAACCGTTCGTGTCGAGCGAAGTCGAGACACATTGCCGAGCGCAGCCGAGGCATTCTCGCTCCGCTCGAAAATGCCCCCCGACTGCGCTCGGGATGAACGGGGGTCACTGGATCGGAATGATCACCTCATCCGGGTGAACCACGTTCAGTTCCTTGCGCACCAGCTCGTCCACCATATCCGGGTTGGCTCGCCGGGGATCGAGCTGTTCCACCCGGTTGCGAAGATCCGAGCGCTTCTTGTCCAGCTCGGCATATTCCTTCTGCCGCGCCTCCAACTGCCGGTCATATTCGCGGTACGCCAGCACGCCGTTCGGTCCCGCAAGCGCGAAATAGATGAAAAAGCCCATGAAGATGATGCCGAATGCGGGCGGCCCTGCCCGTTTGAGCATCGCGACCATGCGGGACTGGTTGTTCGGGGCCATGACCTTGCTTAGTGCGCGGGGCATCGCCCGATCAAGCGGGCTGACGCGATTTCGCCGCGAAAGGAAAACGATGCACGTCAATCATGCCCAAGATGCGCCGACCGCCGAGTCGATCGCCTTCGACGATTTCCTGAAAGTCGATATCCGCGTGGGCACGATCGTCGCGGTCGAGGATTTCCCGAAAGCGCGCAAACCCGCCTTCAAACTGCGGATCGATTTCGGCGGCGCGATCGGAGAGAAGAAATCGAGCGCGCAGATCACCGAGCATTATTCGCCCGACGATCTGGTCGGGCGTCAGGTGGCGGCGGTGGTGAACTTCCCCCCGCGCCAGATCGGGCCGTTCATGTCGGAGGTGCTGACGCTGGGATTCCCGGACGCGGACGGGAAGGTCGTGCTGATCGGGCCGAGCGAAAATGTGCCGAACGGCGGACGCTTGTTCTGACCAACTAATTCCTCCCCCACCGGGGGAGAGGAACCATGCGAAGCATGGTGGAGGGGGAGCGCTCCAAGCGTTGCGCGTCGTGGCACCCCCTCCGTCAGCGCTAGGCGCTGCCACCTCCCCCGGTGGGGGAGAAATGGTTTAGCGACGCAACACGCTCCGCCCGGCGTAACGCGCGGTAGAACCCAGTTCCTCCTCGATCCGGATCAGCTGGTTGTACTTGGCCAACCTGTCCGACCGCGCGAGGCTCCCCGTCTTGATCTGACCGCAGTTCGTCGCGACAGCGAGGTCGGCGATCGTCGCATCCTCGGTTTCGCCCGACCGGTGCGACATGACCGCGGTATAGCCCGAACGCTGCGCCAGCGTCACCGCCTCCAGCGTTTCGGTCAGCGTGCCGATCTGGTTGACCTTGACCAGCAGCGAATTTGCCAGCCCCTGTTCGATCCCCATCGCCAGGCGCTTCGGGTTCGTCACGAACAGATCGTCGCCGACCAATTGAACCTTGTCGCCGATCGCATCGGTCAGCGCCTTCCAGCCCTCGAAATCATCCTCGCCCATGCCGTCTTCGATCGAGAAGATCGGATAACGACGCGTCAGATCGGCCAGGAACTCGGCATTCTCCGCCGGGGTCAGCGATTTGCCCTCGCCCACCATCTCATACTTGCCGCTCTTGAAATACTCGGTCGCCGCGCAGTCGAGCGCCAGCATCACGTCGTCGCCGGGCTTATACCCCGCCTTCTCGATCGCCGACATGATGAAATCGAGCGCATCGGTGGTGCTTGCGAGCGCAGGCGCGAACCCGCCTTCGTCGCCGACCGAGGTCGAAAGCCCCTTGTCGCTCAGACCCTTTTTCAGCGTGTGGAAAATCTCCGAACCGCAGCGCACCGCCTCGACGATATTCTCCGCGCCGACCGGCACGATCATGAATTCCTGGAAATCAATGGGGTTGTCGGCATGTTCGCCGCCATTGATGATGTTCATCATCGGCACCGGCAGCACATGCGCCTGAACCCCGCCGATATAGCGATAGAGCGGCAGCCCGCGCGCTTCCGCCGCCGCCTTGGCCACCGCGAGGCTCACGCCCAGGATCGCGTTCGCGCCCAGGCGGCCCTTGTTGTCGGTGCCGTCGAGTTCGAT
>Ga0172374_1002750_pt1 | contig 10957 bp, 12 predicted proteins | sample LakKiv3m_FD_114536 | JGI IMG/M metagenome (GOLD analysis project Ga0172374, IMG submission 114536) | Freshwater microbial communities from Kabuno Bay, South-Kivu, Congo - kab_092012_10.3m | ecosystem: Environmental > Aquatic > Freshwater > Lake | place: Democratic Republic of the Congo... | reverse complement strand
GGAAGCGATCAAGAAGCATCCGCGTGTGTTCTCGAACTTCTTCAGTTCGATGGCACTCGCGGGTGAGGCGAGCGGGAACTTGGAGGAGGCGCTCGACCAAATCGGGCTCCAGCTCCAAAAGCAGTATGACGTCAAACGGAAAGTCATCTCAGCGTTGACGTATCCTCTCGTCGTCTCGATCGTCGCCATCGGTGTCGTCGCGTTCCTGATGGTGAACGTCGTCCCGACGTTCGCGAGCATCTTCGGACAGCTCGGTGGGGAACTCCCGCTCATCACGCGTATCGTCGTCGCCGTCTCCGATTTCGTCGCAGCCTATTGGTGGCTCATCTTCGGTGGGGCACTGCTTGCACTGCTCGTCTTTACGTGGATGTTGAAGCGTGACAAGGAGCGGTACATAATCGATGGATTACTGTTAAAGATGCCGATTTTTGGACCGATCGTCTTAAAGTCGCAAATCGCGTTATTGACGCGAAGTTTGGCCGTCTTGCTTCAAGCAGCGGTCCCGATTTTATCGGCAATCGAGATTACGGAGAAGATTGTCTCGAACCGTGTCATCCGTAAAGGACTCGGCCAGGCACGGAAGATGATGGCACAAGGGATTCCACTTCACGAACCGCTCGAACGGAACGACAGCTTCCCGCCGCTCATGACGCAAATGATTGCGGTGGGCGAGGAGAGCGGGGATTTGGACTCGATGTTGAACGAGGTCGCGGAGTTTTATGAGACCGAAGTGGAGACGACGACGGACCGCCTGAAATCGATTATTGAACCGCTATTGATTGTCGTCTTGGCGAGTATCGTTGGCGTCATCGTCATCGCGATTGTCGTCCCGATGTTCCAAATTTATGGCGATATCCAAAATCAGTAGAAAATTTTTATTTATTTGCAGATTTGTATCTTTTCAATCCTATTTTTTGAATGTATAGTAAAATTGTTCTACTTTTTAATTAGGTCGAAGGTAATGCATGCAGCACACTACACAGCACAACACACAAAAGGGGAGAATCAGTCATGTTAGAGAAAATGAAAATGATTTGGCAAGATGCCAAACAATTGAAAGATGAGCGCGGACTCACACTCGTCGAGTTGCTCGTCGTCGTCGTTATCTTAGGGATTATCGCAGCCATCGCAGTTGTTGCGATTGGTGGGATTATCGAGAACTCGAAGAAGGATGCGATGGTTGCCGATGCGAAACAGATGGTGAGTTCGGCTAAATTATATACTGCTTCGAACCCGAAAGCCGGAACACTAGATTTTGCGGCAGGTAAAAATGGTGAACAGTACCTTTCTCAATTAAAAGACCCATTTGGAGATGCAGCATATAAAACATCTAATGTTGTAATTACTGAGGATGAAAATACAAAAGGGAAATTTAATTACGCTGTAAACTTAGAAGGAACAAAGTATAAATTCACTGGAGTTTCAGAAGGAGCATTAAACAAAGAAGGCGCAAATCTTGTTGAAGTTGAATAATACTTCCTCCGGCTGGCGCTGGGCACTCGCTCAGCCTAGCCGGTTTTCTGTTTTTGGCATATACTTACAAGTAAGGAAGTGACATTGATTGGTTGAATTTATCGGACTCATTTATAGCCTCGTCCTCGGGGCCGTCATCACGTCATTCACGAACGTCGTCGGGCTCCGCGTGCCACGCAAACAGTCCATCGTCACACCGCGCTCGCATTGTCCGTCATGTGGACACGTCCTATCCGCTTGGGAACTGATTCCTGTCTTCGGTTACGTGTTCCTGCGCGGGAAATGCCGCGGCTGTGGCGGGCGGATCGCGCCGACGTACCCGCTCTTCGAACTGCTCGGAGCGGTCGGTTACGCCTATAGCTTCTGGCTGTATGGCTTTAGCCTCACGACGCTCCTCGCCTTCGTCTTCTTGTCGACGCTCCTCGCACTCGCGATGTCAGATTTGTCGACGATGCTCGTGCCGAACGTCATCTTGCTGTTCACGGCACCGGTCCTCCTATTGCTCGCCTATAGTGCGGGTATGACATGGTGGAGCCCGATTGCCGGAGCGGCGCTCGGATTTTCTTTGCTCGCCACCGTTTTTTTCGTCTCCAAGGGGGGACTTGGGGCCGGCGATGTCAAACTCTTTACAGTAATCGGGCTCGTCCTCGGGCCGCGCGACGTCCTCGTCGCACTCTTTTTATCGAGTTTGATTGGAGCCATCGTCGGGTTGACGCTCATCGGCTTGAAACGGATGGAACGCAAACAGCCGATTCCGTTCGTGCCGTCGATCGCACTCGGCACGATGCTGACGTTTTGGTTCAGCGAAAACTTTTTTGATTGGTACTTTGATTTGATGTAGGGGGAAACCAGCATGAGCCGGTCTATAGAGAAAGGAACGGTCGCGTATTTCTCGTTCGATGCGCTCAGCATCCACGGGGCCGTGATTAAACAAGGCGTGTTCAAACGTAGCGCCTCCGTTCAATTGGCGAAAGGTGCCTATACGGGAGGGCAGATTGAAGACGAGAACGCATTCGGTCTCGCTTTCGATGAACTGTGCCGGAAACTGAAAGTACGAAAAGGGATGGTTTGTGCCGTCGATATGGCCGAAACCGAGGTGTTGTCCCGTAAAGTCGAGATTCCATCGACAATCCCGAAAGATGAGATTCGCGGTTATCTGTTCATGGAAATCGGTAGCTCGATCATCTTGCCGTTCGACGATGTCGCTTTCGATTATGAGGTGCTTGGCGACACGGATACAAAGACCGAGGTCATGCTCCACGCCGTCTCGGTCGAGTTGACGAAAGCCATCCGCGCCTACATGAAGAAACGCGGGTTCTTGTTGAAGAAAATCGTCCCGCGTCCGGTCGCCATCGCGAACGGGGTGAGCCGTCTCGAGACGCTCGATCCGCTCAAATCGACGCTTCTCTGGCACGTGACGCCATTTGCGCACCAGTTGCTCGTCCTTGAGGAAGGACAGGTCCGGTTCATCCGGGCCATCGAGACCGACCTCCCGTACCGTGCCGAGACGACGGACGGCATCATCACGTATACATATAGCGGCTCGAAGGAGACGCTCGCCACGCAGACGGACGAGTGGTTGAACGAACTCGCCCGCTTCCTCGATTTCTATCGCTACTCGCTCCGGACGGACGGCCGTCCGATTGACGAGTTGCTCGTCTCGGGGACGGTCCCGAACCTGGATGACCTCGTCCGGACGATTGAAAGCGAGGCGATGGTGCCGGTCAAACGGATTGCCGACCCGCTCCCGCTCTCTCACGCGACGCCGTTGTCACATCAGATGTTGCCGCTCCTCGGAATGGCGACGCTCGATAAGGAGCACGATGCCAACTTCATTAACTCGACCGATGTGACACTCCGCTGGCCGATTATCGCGAGCCTGCTTGCGCTCTTGATTGGCGGCGGGGCAACCGGTTACTTGTTCTATGAAGTGAACGAGATGAAACAGAACGAGGCCCAAGTCGAAGAACAGTTGCAACTCGTCCGCATCTATCAGACCGAGCAAGTGAACTCGAAGGGGCAGCAAGTCCTGTCGCTCGACCAGACGGTGACGGCGCTCACGGCCGAAGAGAAATTGGCCGTGCCAGCACTGCGGGCGTTGACGGAACAATTGCCGCCGACGGGCTACGTGTTGACGTATAACTACGCCGACGGCTCGCTCATGAGCGTACGCACCCAATTCGAGACGCTCGCCGATTTGAACGTGTTCCAACGCTCGCTCTTGAACGACGTGCGGTTTGAGAACGTCAAACTGCTCGGCGTGACGACCGAGACGAAAGCGGAGACGGAACAGGAAGAGACGGACACCGACACGGATTCGACGTTTTCACCGAGCGTGCTTGACTCGACAGAGGAACCGCTCCCACGCTATATCGGCGAGTTCACCTTCACGTTCCTCGATGCCGAACCGGAGACGCCGGAAGGGGAGAGCCCAGATGGTGAGATCCCGGACGGCGAGACGGAAGAGACGACCGATGAGGAGGTGGTGAGCGAATGAAACGCTCGACGATTTATTTAATTTTCACAATCTGTTTGTTCGCGGCCATCGCCGTACCTTCTTATTTCGGTTACCAGTATTTCATCCACCAAGGCAACGTCAAGTCGCTCGAACGGGAACTGTCACTCGAACAGACTAAGCTCGAACTGTTGCGCCAAGAAGGCGAAGTCGTCGACGTCGCTGACTCACAACGCCTGCAGACGCGTGTCCCGACAGAAGCAGCGCTCGATACGGTCGTCGAGACGTTGTCGCAGGCGAGTCAACTGTCTGACGTCCGCGTGACGAGCATCGCCTTCGCCGATGGCATCATCGCCGAATCGGAAGTACCGGAAGACATCGACGAGCCGGAACCGAACGATGTGAGCGCGACGGCTGAACCGGCCGAACCGGTCGAAATCACGCCGGTCAACGCCTCATCGGTCCGCTCGACAGTGTCGCTCCAAGCGGACACGTACGAGTCGCTCGTCTTGTTCCTCGAATCGGTCGAGTCGATGAACCGGATTCATATCTTGCGCACGGTCCAGTTCACCGGACCGACGGAGACGGGACCGAACACGACCGAGACGGCTGAGCCACTCGACTTCACGGTCGAACTTGACGCGTTCTATCGCCCGGACCTCGATCAACTCGTCGAGGACCGCTACGTACCGGCCCAGACGTTCACGCCGAAAGACATCCCGGTGTATGACTATACGACACCATAATCTGAGCGTCCCTTCGAAAAGAAGGGGCGTTTTTTTGAGATGTCGCGGATTGTAAACACGTGCCCGTTTGCCTACAATCAACAGTGAAGTGTGCTACGGGAAAGAAGCCTGTTACGCACATATGGAAGGAGTCGTTACAATGAAACCAACACAGAAACGTGTCATCCTCGCCTCGATGTCGCCGCGGCGGACCGAGCTGTTGACCCAGGCCGGAATCACGCATGAAGTCATCCCCTCGAACGTCATCGAAGGGACAAACGGTCGGGAGCACCCGGACGAGTACGTCGGACGCCTCGCCCGCGAGAAGGCGATGGACGTCGCCCGCGACAACCGTGACGCCGTCGTCATCGGCTCAGACACGGTCGTCGTCTTAGATGGGACGATTTTAGAGAAGCCGAAAGACCGGGACGACGCGCGGGGCATGTTGCAACGCCTATCTGGGGCGACGCATGAAGTCCTGACCGGCGTCAGCATCATCGGTCCTGAACACCAAGACTTGTTCGTCACGACGACGCACGTCACGTTCATCGACATCCCGGACGCGTGGCTCGACGGCTACCTCGATTCGACGGAGCCGTATGACAAGGCCGGTGCCTATGGGATTCAAGGGTCGGGCGGTCTGTTCGTCGAACGGCTCGAAGGGGACTTTTATAACGTCGTCGGTCTACCGATTCGTCCGCTCGTCGAAACGCTCGAACGACACGGGGTAGCGCCGCGCTTTCTGTGAATGAAGCGAAAGTTGGTGAAGGAATGACCATGGTGCTCGACCGAAGTGTTGAATCCGCGATTGCCCGGCTGCTCCAAATCGGGGGTAGGGGTGGCGACCCGCATGAGACGGCCAGACGGCTGTCCGACGTGTATCCGACGCTCCGGGCGCTGTCGCAGGCGTCCGTGAGCGACCTCTGTCAAATCGAGGGCATGACGAAGAAGAAAGCCGAGCAGTTGCTCGCGGCGTTCGCGATCGGTCTCCGTTACGTCGAGGAACCGAAAGTGGAAACACCGACAATCCGTTCGCCGCAGGACGCCTATGAACTGCTCCGTGATGAGCTCCGGCTGTTGAATCAAGAACATTTTATTTGTCTGTATTTGAACACGAAGAATCAGCTCATCGCCCGGAAGACGTTGTTCGTCGGCGGACTCAATTCGTCGATTGTCCACCCACGCGACGTGTTCCGTGAAGCGCTCAAACTGTCGGCGGCGTGCTTCATTGCGGTCCATAACCATCCAAGCGGGGACGCGACCCCGAGCCGGGAAGACATCGAGGTGTCGGAGCGACTTGTCGAGGCAGGCCACATCGTCGGCATCGCTTGCCTCGACCACGTCATCATCGGGGAGGACCATTACGTCAGCATGAAGCAGCGAGGCTACATGAACGGTTAAGACTGGAATTTATTTTCCATATGAGACATCAGTTTGTTATACTGACAGACGAGGTGTTTACATTGGAAAAATTGATGTGGTTGTTGATGGTTGCCGTCGCGCTCGTCGCTAGTTTCGTTCCGCTCGACCCACTCGTGCTATCACTTCTCGTATTCGCGTTGTTCGTCTTCATCAGTGTGGCACTGTTTCAACGGTTCCAGCGAGAAGACCATTGGCTCGACCGGGTCTCACCGCTTGTCGGTGTCGGCATCGGGATTGGTGCATGGATTGCGTATGCGGCACTATTTGTCGCCTGGTTCAATTCATCGATTGACCTGCTAGCGTGGCAAGTCATCCCGCAGCTCGTCTTCATGTATGTTGGTGTGTATTTGTTCGTCATGACGACGGCGAGCTTTATGGCAGGGGCGACGCGACAAAAACCGTCGCGGTTCTTTCGCCCGGTCTTGATTTTCACGGTATTCTTTTACGGGGCGATGCTGTTGCTCCCGCTCCAACCGGGCCTATAAGGGTTTTTCGAACGAAGCAGGCAAAACGATGCCTGCTTTTTTTGCGTTTGAAGGAGTCATCTGATGAAGCGTCGAACATCGAGAGTATACGTTTACATACGACCTACGAAGAGGGAATGTGATCAGACATGAACGAGGAAACCATCTATCAAGAACAAGCATTGAAGCGGATATTGACGGATATCAAAGACGGGACAATCCGATTGCACGATTTGGACGAGGCGCGGGTCATCCAATCGATGCTCCATCATATCGGCTCGACGGATGCGGAGCTTCGGGACCAATTGATTTATACGCTGTTTTATCGATTCATCATCGAAGACGAGCAGTTGACGAACGAGCAGTTGACGGACATGTTCCAGACGACGCTCAAATATCATTTGTTCCATGGCATCGGGGAGACGGAATCGGACACCGTTTTCACACGGGCGTTCTCGACGCTGTTGATCGCCTTGATTGTGTATCAAGACCGCCAGCAGAGATTTTTATCGGAGACGGAACTCGACATGTTGAAAGCGAAACTTTTGGCGTATCTCGATTGTGAAATCGACACGAGAGGGTACGTGCCCGGGAAAGGATGGGCCCATTCGATTGCCCATGTGGCCGACGCGTTCGACGAGCTCGTCCTGCATCCGCACCTCGACGAGACCGAGTTCGGTGAGATGCTCGAGGCGCTGTGGGACAAAGTGATGATTCCAAACATCTATGTGCATGACGAGGATGAGCGGTTGCTGAATCCCATCTTCGCCTTGCTCGAGCGCGGGATGGACGAACAGGAGCTCATCGTCCTGTTAGAGGATTTACCTGCCCGATTGAGTGTCCAAAAACAACAACTTGAGCCCGAGCAGTATTGGCACGTCGTCCACAATGTGAAAACGTTTCTGAAGAGCTTTTTCGTGAAATTGAGTGAAACGAATCGACCGACGCTTCAAACCGCCGTGTCTGAAACGTTGAAGCAGATGTGACGAAGTCTAAGCAGGCGCTTACACGCGCTTGCTTTTTGATTTGCGTTTTTGTCGAAAAGAAGGCACACTAATATACGGTGAGACAGGACTGAGATGAACGTTATTGTAAATAACCTGTAATCGAATGAACGTTTTCAAACATGATTTTTCCGTTATAATAAAAAATAGTGTAACCAAGAGAGGAGCAGCACGTATGTTTCGTAGTTTTAACCGAGAAATCGGAATCGACCTTGGAACGGCAAATACGCTCGTTTATGTAAAAGGTCAAGGCATCGTTGTTCGTGAACCGTCGGTAGTGGCGTTCCGTACAGATACAGGTAGAATTGAGGCCGTGGGTAACCAGGCCAAGGATATGATTGGACGTACGCCGGGTAACGTCACGGCACGCCGTCCGATGAAAGATGGGGTTATCGCCGATTTCGAAACGACAGCGACGATGATCAAATACTTCATGGAGCAAGCGCAGAAGTCGAAGAGCGGTTTGTTCTCATCGAAGACGAACGTCATGATCTGTGTACCAAGCGGCATCACGTCAGTTGAAAAACGTGCCGTGGAAGACGCAGCCAAGCAAGCAGGCGCGCGTGAAGCGTACACGATTGAAGAACCGTTCGCGGCAGCAATCGGTGCCGGTCTCCCGGTTTGGGAACCAACAGGCTCGATGGTCGTGGATATCGGTGGCGGTACGACCGAAGTCGCAGTGATTTCACTCGGCGGCATCGTGACGAGCCAATCGATTCGTGTCGGTGGTGACGAAATGGATGACGCCATTATTCGTTACATCAAAAACAAATACAACCTCATGATCGGGGAGCGGACGTCTGAGACGCTCAAGATGGAAGTCGGTTCGGCTCGCATCGATGCTTCGAACGAAGAAGAAAAGATGGAAATCCGTGGTCGTGATCTCGTGACAGGCCTTCCGAAACAAATCGAAGTCTCGGCTGCTGAAGTATGCGAAGCACTCTCGGATACAGTTGAAGCGATTCTCGCTGGCGTGAAACAAACGCTCGAGCAGACGCCACCGGAACTTGCGGCTGACGTCATGGACCGCGGTATCGTTCTCACAGGCGGTGGCGCACTCCTTAAAAACTTGGATGATGTCATCTCGGATGAGACACACATCCCGACACTCGTCGCGGATGAGCCTCTCGATTGCGTCGCCATCGGGACAGGAAAATCTCTTGAAATGATGGACGTCCTCCGTTCAAAATCAGGCATCTCGTCGCGTCGATGAGTGGTGACACACGATGAGCCGGTTCGTACGCAATAAAAAGCTCATCATCACGCTGATCGGTATCATCTTATTCGTAGTAATCTTGGGGATTTCGATTCGAGGACGGTCGGAATCCGCCTGGTACCAGGACGTCACGCGTGATGTGGTCGGAACGTTCCAACGAGTGTTCACGGTGCCGATCGGCTGGATGGACAGTACCGTGTCCTCGATTTCGAACGTACGTGATATTTATGAAGAGAACCGTCAATTGAAACAACATTTGACGAAATACGCGGAAGTGTCGGTCGAAGCCGATGACCTGCGCCGTGAGAACGAAGAATTGCGGCAAATGGTCGAGGCTCGTGACACGTCGCTCCGTGACTTTGATTTGATTCCTGCCGAAGTGATCGGGCGCACGCCGAACGACTGGCAGCGTTATGTGACGATTAACGTCGGGCAAGAGCGCGGTGTCGAGAAAGGCATGGCCGTCACGGCCGCCGGCGGTATGGTCGGTCGCGTCATTCAAACGAGTGCCTACACGTCGCAAGTGCAACTCCTCTCGGACAACAACCGGACGAACAACGTCTCGGCCGTCGTCAAGGACGAGGACGGTAAAGCGACGTACGGGACGATCGACGGCTTCGACAGCGAGACGAACGAGCTTTTCTTCACGAAAGTCTCGAACAGCGTCAAGTTGAAAGAAGGCGAGATCGTGTCGACGTCAGGTCTCGGTGGCCGTTATCCGGCCGGTCTTGTCGTCGGAACGGTCGAGTCGATCGAGACGGATGAATATGGCGTGTCTCAAGTCGCCCGCATCAAACCAGAAGCGGACTTCAATGAGTTCTCGCAAATGTTCGTCATTAATCGAACGCTCGACGAACCGTTCTTGACGGGTCCCGAGGAAGGAGGAGCAGCGGGTGAGTAACATGAAAGTGTTCATCGCCCTGTTCCTCCTCTTTCTTATTGAAGGGACATGGGCCGCCATCTTCTCGTGGCACTATGTGACGCCGTTCTTGTATTTGACATTGATCGGCTTGATGTACGTCAGTTTGTATGGTCGCTTCGAGGCGGCGTTCGGATTCGGACTCGTCTTTGGACTGTTGTATGACATCGTCTACACCGACTTGCTCGGAATTTACTTATTTACTTTTTCACTCATTCCTCTCTTAGTCAGCTTCGTGTTAAAATATATAGGTGAGAACTTCTTCTCGGTCGTCATCACGTTCACGTTCATGATTCTCGTGTTTTCTTTCGGGATCTTTAGCGTCATGACGGCGGTCAGTGGGACGACCATGACCATTCAAACACTATTAGTTGAACAGATTCCAGGGACGCTCGTCGCCAACGCCGTCGCCATCGCACTGTTATACGTGCCGATGACACGATACGTGGCGCCGCGACCTGTAGCGAAAAGAGGGTAGCCATGATGGAGCGTAAACGACATATTACGATAAAAGGACATCGCAACGGTATTGCAATCCACTTCAATCCACGGAGTGGCATCGATGAGGTGCTCGGAGAGCTTGAGGCCACGTTACAAGAAATGGAGCCGCCCTCTGGGAAGATTGCACTCAAGTTGCACGCGGGTACTCGTTATTTAGACGAGGAGCTGTCACGTCAAATTCGTGAAGTCGTCGCTCGTCATGGCGTTTTTTATATCGAGGAGCTATCGAGCGAGGTCATGTTGACCGAAGAAGCGAAAGCGACCTACGGCAAAAAGACGTTCCACTACCATAGCGGGACGATTCGAAGCGGGCAAGTGCTCGACTTTGATGGCTCGGTGCTCATTATCGGAGACATCAACCCGGGGTCCGAGGTTCGGGCAACGGGAAGTATCTATTGTTTAGGGACGATACGAGGAAATGTGCGTGCCGGTGTCGAAGGATGGGAGGAAGCGGTCATCACCGCCAGTCTGCTCCATCCGAAGTTTTTAGCAATCGGTGAACACGTGCTCGCGTCGGACGACGGCGAAGAGCTTCCGGAGATCGAGATGGGATGCGCATATCAGACGAATCAAGGGATTGAAATGACGCGTCTCCGTCAAGTCATGACTGGGCTGAAAGACGCATATGCAATGGAATTACAGAGAGGGTGAGTTAGATGGAGCAAGTAGTAGAGCCTGTACATACAGCGAAAGAAGTGAAGAAAGGTCGGGCCATCGTCGTGACGTCGGGGAAAGGTGGCGTCGGGAAGACGACCACGACCGCGAACCTCGGGACCGG
>Ga0172374_1002747_pt1 | contig 10965 bp, 10 predicted proteins | sample LakKiv3m_FD_114536 | JGI IMG/M metagenome (GOLD analysis project Ga0172374, IMG submission 114536) | Freshwater microbial communities from Kabuno Bay, South-Kivu, Congo - kab_092012_10.3m | ecosystem: Environmental > Aquatic > Freshwater > Lake | place: Democratic Republic of the Congo... | reverse complement strand
GCGCGGCAGTGACGCTCGGCCAGGGCCTGGTAGGCCTCGCGGGTGTGGCTGCTGCGGGCCAGAGCGAGGATGCGCACATCGGCGTGCAGGCGTCCTTCGCGGTGCAGGTGATAGAGCGCTGGCAGCAGTTTATGTAGGGCCAGATCGCCCGTACCACCGAAGACCAGCATGTCGCAGGGGATGCTCAAGGGAAGACTCCGACTCGTTGTGGCAGGCCGTTGCAAGCTACCTGCGTTTGCAGCAAAGAGGCAGTGAAAAGATCGGCTGCGCCCCTTTGCCGGAAAGTTCGTTCAGCGAATTGGCAGCCGCTTGGCTGTGCGCGGGTGCGAGCTATGTAGTATAACTACAAGGTCACTACAACCGCCGGCCGCCGATCATAACCGAGCTATGACCCGCCGAGTGCCGCGGTAGACCCTTTTCTGCATAGAGCCTATCTCAGTGAATCTGTTGCAACACATCGCCCAGTCGCGTCACCTGCTGCGCAAGTCCGAGCTTAAGGTGGCCGATCACGTCTTGCTCGATCCTGCATCGGTGATGCACAGCTCCATGGCCGAGCTGGCGCATAGTGTTGGCATCAGCGAGCCGACCATCGTGCGTTTTTGCCGTGCCATCGGTTGCAGCGGCTTCCAGGATCTCAAGCTGAAGCTGGCGCAGAGCCTGGCTGCCGGGGCCAGTTTCGGTCAGTTCGCGATTCACGAGGACGACTCGGTCGCCGACTTCAGCCTGAAGATCTTCGACACCACCCTGCACACGCTGATGGAAGTGCGCGAGAAGCTCGACCCTGAGGCGCTGCAGCGCGCCATCGCCGCCTGCTCCAAGGCGCAGCGCGTGGAGTTCTATGGCTTCGGTGCGTCTGGTGCGGTGGCGGCCGATGCCCAGCACAAATTCTTCCGCCTGCTGCTCAACGCCGCCGCTTATTCCGACCCGCACATGCAGGCGATGAGTGCGGTGACCCTGCAGCCGGGCGACGTGGCGGTGTGCATTTCCCAGTCCGGCCGTTCCAAGGACTTGCTGATCACCGCCAACCTGGTGCGTGAGTCCGGCGCCAGCCTGATCACCCTGTGTCCGAGCCAGACGCCGCTGGCGGAGCTGTCGACCGTCAACCTGGCCATCGACGTGCAGGAAGACACCGAGATCTACACCCCGCTGACCTCGCGCATCGCCCACCTGGTGGTGATCGACGTGCTGGCCATGGGCGTGGCCATGGCGCGCGGGCCGAGCCTGGTCAATCACCTCAAGAGCGTCAAGCGCAGCCTGCGCAGTCTACGCCTGTCGCCGAAGTCGCTGCGTAACACCGAGGACTGAGCCACAGCCTTCAGAGGGTTCTGATCGAGGTGCGAATTGCTCGTGCGCACTCGATCACTGCGGGGGCCAGGCGCCTTTCCGCTTCTTCCAGCGTCCAGCGACTGGTGGGCGCGACCACATGGACCGCCGCCACCGGCTGGCCCTGACTGCCGAGAATCGGCGCGGCGATGGTCATGTCGCCCAAGAACAGCTCTTCGTTGTTGATCGCATAGCCCTTGCGCCGTGCCGTCTCGACCTGCCCGAGGATTTCCTCGAGATCGGTGATGGTCTGCTGGGTATGGCGTTTCAACTCGCTGGCGCTCAATACCCCCTGGGCTTCGTCGTGGCTCAAGGCGCTGAGATAGGCGCGGCCTGAGCCGGTGCAGTACATGGGGATACGACTACCGATGGGCATGTGGATGGGGATGAACTTCGGCGCCACGAAGCGGGCCACGTAGACCATCTCCAAGCCGTCGGGTTCGGTCAGATTGGTGGTCTCCCCCGTGATCTGCGCCAGTTCGGCGAGAAAGGGGTTGGCAACGTCCACCAGCGTATCGGCAGCCAGGTAGTTGTAGCCGATCTCCATGACCCGCGGCGTGAGCTGAAAGCGCTTGGTCTGCGGATGCTTGCGCACGTAACCCAGGGCTTCCAGGGTGTGAATTATGCGTTGTGCCGAGCTCTTGTTGATGCCCGCCGCCTCGGCGACTTCCGCCAGATTCATGGTACGCCGTTGGGCATTGAAGGCGCGCAGCACGGCGAGTCCCTTCTCCAGAGACTGGTTGAACAGTGAATTCTCGCTCTCGCTCACAACCTCATCCTTATCTTTTCAGAAATTAAGTATCGATATTCGATATTTATAAATCTCTTTACGATTCTTGTAAATTGCTTATAGTGAAACAGACGCCTCCTGCCGATAAAGAAGAGGCTATCCATAGCGCAAAAAGACAATAAATAGCGTCCAATGGGAGTACCGCCATGCGTCTCAATCTTCGTAGACTCACCTGTGCCTGCGCTCTGTTCGCCGGTCTCGTTTCTTTCACCGCCAGCGCCGAAACCCTCCGTGTCGGGGCCACCGCCACCGGCGTGCCCTTCACCTTTCTCGACGTCAAGAGCCAGAGTATTCAGGGCATGATGGTCGATGCTGCCGAGGCAGTGGCCAAGGCCGGTGGCTTCGAGGTGGAGATTCAGCAGACCACATTCGCCGCCTTGATCCCCTCGCTGACCACGAAGAAGATCGACATCATCTCCGCCGCCATGCTGCGTACGCCTGCTCGGGAGAAGGTGGTGCAGTATTCCGACCCGGTGTTCAGCTATGGCGAAGGCTTGATCGTGCGTGCCGACGACGCTAACGCCTACACCAGCATGGAGGATCTCGCTGGTGAAGTCGTTGGTGCCCAGGTCGGTACCGTGTTCATCGACGAGTTGAACAAGCGCGGCATCTTCAAGGAGGTACGCAGCTACGACTCCATTTCCGACCTGATGCGCGACCTGGTGCTGGGGCGGATCAAAGCCGGCTTCGCCGATCATCCGATCCTTGCCTACCAAATCGCTCAGGGCACTCATGACCAGGTGCGTCTGGTGCAGAGCTATCAGCCGGTGATCATGGGCGACGTCTGCCTGATCGTGCGCAAGGACGAACCGGCCCTGCTCGAGCAGGTCAACCAGGGTATCGCCGCGATCAAGGCCGATGGCTCGCTCGAGAAAATCATCGAGAAGTGGCAGCTCGATTAAGCGCCCCTCGGCCCTCCCGTTTCGGCGGGCCGTTCCTCTCCCTTGTTCGTGAGTAGTCCCATGTTTCTCCAGAACGCTCTGGACTTCCTCCCTATTCTTCTGAAAGGGGCGGTGGTCACCGTGCAGGTCACGGCTGGTTCCTTCCTGCTCAGTTCCGTCATCGGCCTGGTCTTCGCGCTGATGATGGTCTCCAAGGTGCGCGTGATCGCGTTGTTCGCCATTGGCGTGGTCAACGTCATCCGCGGCCTGCCGATCATCGTGCAGCTCTTCTACATCTACTTCGTGTTGCCGGATTTCGGCATCCAGCTCACCGCTTTTCAGGCCGGCGTGATTGGCCTCGGTATCGCCTATTCGGCGTATCAGGCGGAGAATTTCCGTGCCGGTATCCAGGCCATCCACCAGGGTCAGATAGAGGCCGCCGAGTCCCTTGGTATGCGCGGTGCCATGGTGATGCGCCGGGTGGTACTGCCGCAGGCCTTCCGCATCGCCCTGCCGCCTTACGGCAATACCCTGGTGATGATGCTCAAGGACTCGTCGCTGGTATCGACCATCACGGTCGCGGAAATGACCCGCGCCGGCCAGCTGATCGCCTCTTCGACCTTCGAGAACATGACGGTCTATACCCTGGTCGCGCTGCTCTACCTGGCGCTGAGCCTGCCGCTGTCCTATGGGCTACGCCGATTGGAAGCGCGTATCGGCAAGAGGAGCAAGGCATGATCGACATCAAGCAATTGCACAAGAGTTTCGGCGGCCTGGCCGTGCTGGAAGGGGTCGACCTGAGTGTCGAAAGCGGCGAGGTGGTCTGCCTGATCGGCCCGTCGGGCTCGGGCAAATCCACGCTGTTGCGCTGCATCAACGGGCTGGAGAGTCATGATCGTGGCGAGATACTGGTCAGCGGGCAGCCGGTCGATCGCCAGCATGAGAGCATCCACCAGATCCGCACCCAGGTGGCCATGGTGTTCCAGCGCTTCAACCTGTTCCCCCATCGTACGGCGGTGGAAAACGTCATGGAGGGGCCGATCTACGTGAAGAAGGAAGCGCCACGTGAAGCCCGTCAGCAGGCCGAGGCGTTGCTGCAGAAGGTCGGCCTCGCGCATCGCATGAATGCCTATCCGGACGAGCTTTCCGGCGGCCAGCAGCAGCGTGTGGCCATCGCCCGTGCCCTGGCGATGAAACCCAAGGCCATTCTGTTCGACGAGCCCACCTCGGCCCTCGACCCTGAACTGGTCGGCGAGGTACTGGCGGTGATGCGCCAACTGGCCGACGAAGGCATGACCATGGTGGTGGTCACTCACGAGATGGGTTTTGCCCGCGACGTAGCGGACAAGGTGTGCTTCCTCCATGGCGGCCGCATCGTCGAATCCGGTCCGGCCCGTGAGGTGCTGGGTGCCCCCAGCCATCCGCGTACCCAGGAGTTTCTGCGGCGCCTGCTGAACAACCCCGAGGTCTCGGCATGAACGTGGCCGTCAATCCCGGTTTACCCGCTTCTCTCTGGGCTGCCACGGCGCTGCCTGCCGCCCCCACGCCACCATTGGCCGAGAGCGCCGAGGCTGACGTGGCCATCGTCGGTGCCGGTTATACCGGGCTGGTCACGGCGTTGCACCTGGCCGAGGCGGGTGTGCGTGTCTGCGTGCTCGATGCCGGCGAGCCGGGTTGGGGGGCTTCCGGGCGCAATGGTGGGCAGGTCATCCCTGGGCTCAAGTACGATCCAGAACAACTGCTAGCCAGGTTCGGCGAGGTCCGTGGCGAGGCGATGATAGAGGCTGCCGGCGGCGCTGCCGACGAGGTATTCGCGTTGATCGAGCGACTCGGCATCCAGTGCGATGCCAGTCGCAAGGGCTGGATCCAGCCGGCCGTTTCCAGTGTTGCTCTGCGCGGCCTGGAGCAGCGGGCCAGGCAATGGAGCGCTCGCGGCGTGGCAGTCGAGTTGCTGGATAAGCCGGCCGTGGCGCGGCGCATCGGCAGTACCGATTATCTCGGCGCCTGGGTCGATCCGCGCGCCGGAAGCCTGCAACCCTTGAGTTATGTGCGTGGTCTGGCTGCTGCCGCGCTTCGCGCCGGTGCTGCCATCCACGGGCACAGTCGGGTTACTGCGCTTGCCCGCCAGGGGCAACGCTGGACGCTGACGACCGCACAGGGCGCCACCGTGCGCGCCGAGTGCGTGCTGCTGGCGAGCAATGGCTACACGGATGATCTTTGGCCAGGGTTGCGGCAGACGCTGATTGCGGCCAACAGCTTCATCATCGCGACCCAGCCACTGCCTGCACACCTGCGCCAGAGTGTATTGCCCGGTGGCGAAGTGTGTTCAGATGCGCGCCGACTGTTGCTGTACTTCAAGCAGGATGCTCAGGGGCGTTTGCTGCTGGGCGGTCGTGGCCCCTTCCCCGAGCCGCGTCAGGCGAGCGACTGGGCGCATCTGCAGCGCTCGCTGACCGGGTTGTTTCCGCAGCTCGCCGGTGTGCCCATCGAGTATCGCTGGAGTGGGCGTGTGGCCTTGACCCAGGACTTCCTGCCTCATGTTCATGAGCCGGCGCCAGGCTTGTCGATGTTGTTGGGCTACAACGGGCGTGGTGTCGCCCTGGCCACCAGCCTTGGGCGTCATATGGCGAGGCGCCTGGCTGGGCAGGCCGAGGACTTCCCCTTTCCCGTCACGCCTGTCAGGCGCATTCCCTTGCATGGCCTGCAGCGCCTCTATCTGGGCGCCGGAATCGCCTGGTATCGACTGCTGGACGCGCTGCTGTAAGTTAGCCCCGGTGGCACGATGGTCACCGGAGCTTCACTGCCTTGCCGTCAAAGCGTCATCTACCCGGAGCAAGCTGAGACCTCCAGTCCTCGTTCCGGGAGAACCGAGATGCCTCGTATCTTCGATGACGCGCAACTGCACGACCAACCTGACGCCAAGACCCGGCGCAAACTGCAAGACCAGCGCCGCATGGCCTATCGCCGGGCCATCGAGCACTATGCCGAGCAGTGCCAGCTGCAACGCGAGCTTGCCGATTTCCCCGAGCTGGTTTCCGCCAGCTACCTCCAGCACGGCGAACCTGATTCGCGCCGCGCCGCCTGACTTTCTTGTTGCCCTGCCTGCGGGCAGGGCAGTGAGCTTGCCCGATTCTACGAACTTATTGCCCGGTTCTGCTGATCTCTGTGGTCGGCAGCGACAGCAGGTTTTGCGCCCACTACAGTGATTATCTGGCCCCCTGTGTGCGGGGCTGACCGTGACCACCGGCAGTCATGCCGGAACCATCAGACACCATCAGAACAAGGTGGGCAGACCATGATTACCCTGAATCTCAATGGCAAGGACCATGAGCTGGACGTGGCCGACGATATGCCGCTGCTCTGGGCATTGCGCGATGTCGCCAATCTCACCGGCACCAAGTACGGCTGTGGCATGGCCCTGTGCGGCGCCTGCACGGTGAACGTCGAAGGCCAGCCGACTCGCTCCTGCGTCACCCCGGTATCGGCGGTGGTCGGCAAGCGCATCAGCACCATCGAGGCGGTCGGCGAAGACACCGTGGGCAAGGTGGTTCAGGACGCCTGGCGGCAACTGGACGTGGTCCAGTGCGGCTACTGCCAGTCCGGGCAGATCATGGCGGCGACGGCGCTGCTGAGCAGCAACAAGGCGCCGAGCGATGTCGATATCGACGCGGCCATGAGCAGCAACATCTGCCGCTGCGCCACCTATGTGCGGATTCGCGCCGCCATTCACGAAGCTGCCGGCAAACTGGCCTGAGGAGGCGCATAGACATGGGCAAGATCGAAACCCCCGATAGCGCCACTCGCGGCATCCTCAATGTCAGCCGTCGCACCCTGCTCAAGGGCGCAGGTGGCCTGGCGCTGGGCATCTTCTTCGCGCCGCTGATGCGCGGTATGGATGCGCTAGCGGCAGGTGGCCCGCTGGAACCGAACGCCTTCGTGCGTATCGACCTCGACGGTACGGTGACTGTGCTGGCCAAGCATCTGGAAATGGGTCAAGGCAGCTACACCGGCCTGGCCACCCTGCTCGCCGAAGAGCTGGATGCCGACTGGGACAAGGTACGCGTCGAAGGCGCGCCCGCCGATGTGAAGCGCTACAACAATCTCGCCTTCGGCCCCATGCAGGGCACGGGCGGCAGCACCGCCATGGCCAACTCCTGGGAGCAGATGCGCAACGCCGGCGCCACCGCCAAGGCCATGCTGGTGGCAGCGGCCGCGCAGCGCTGGAGCGTACCGGCCAGCGAGATCAGCGTCAGCCAGGGCGTGGTCAGTCACGCCGGCTCCGGCCGTAGCGCCGGCTTTGGTGAGCTGGTCGAGGCGGCGGCGTCACTGCCGGTGCCGGAGCAGGTGCAACTCAAGGATCCCAAGGACTTCAAGCTGATCGGCAAGCTCGAGCTGCGCCGCAAGGACAGCACCGACAAGACTGACGGCAGCGCCATCTTCACCCAGGACTTCAAGCTGCCCGGCATGCTGGTGGCCATGGTTGCCTATCCGCCACGCTTCGGCGGCGTGCCACGCTCGGTCGACAGCAGCAAGGCCAAGGCCGTGCGTGACGTGGTCGAGGTGGTGGAGTTTCGCGATCTGCCACATGGTCGTTCGGGCGTCGCCGTGTTGGCGAAGAACACCTGGGCGGCGCGCCAGGGGCGTGATGCGCTGGTGATCGAGTGGGACGAGAGCCAGGCCTTCACCCTGGGCAGCGAGGAAATTCTCGCGCAATACCGCGACGATGCGGGCAAGCCAGGTCTGCCGGCCACGAGCAAGGGCGACGCCGATGCGGCGCTGGCCCAGGCGGCGAAAACCGTCGAGGCCGACTACGAGTTTCCTTATCTGGCGCACGCGGCGATGGAGCCGATGAACTGCCTGGTGAAACTCTCCAGCGATCGCTGTGAAATCTGGAATGGCGAGCAGTTTCAGACCGTCGACCAAGCCATCATCAGCGGCTACCTGGGCATGACGCCCGAGCAGGTTTCGCTGACCCAGCTGTATGCCGGCGGCAGCTTTGGTCGCCGCGCCGGTTCGGTGTCGGACTACCTGCTGGAGGCGGTGGCCATCACCAAGGCAGCGCGTGACAAGGGCGTGGATGCGCCGGTGAAGATGGTCTGGACGCGCGAGGACGATACCCGTGGCGGTTATTTCCGGCCGCTGTACCTGCACCGCGTGCGCATCGGCCTGGACCAGGCCGGCAAGCTGCAGGCCTGGCACAACCGCATCGTCGGCCAGTCGATCATGGCCGGTACTTCGATGGAGCCCTTCATGATCAAGGACGGCATCGACCATACCTCGGTCGAGGGCCTCTCCAACCTGTCCTATGCGGTGCCCAACCTGCAGGTGGAGCTGAGCACGCCGAGCAATATCAAGGTGCCGGTGCTGTGGTGGCGTTCGGTCGGTCATACCCACACCGGTTACGTCGCCGAAACCATGATCGATGAGGCCGCTGTCGCTGCAGGGCAGGACCCTTACGCCTTCCGTCATGCGTTGCTGGACAGTCATCCGCGTCACCGCGGTGCGCTGGAGCTGGCCGCCAAGCAGGCCGGCTGGGACAAACCGCTGGCGGCGGGTGCCGAGGGCGAGAAACGCGGCCGTGGTATTGCCGTGCACGAGTCGTTCGGCTCGTTCGTGGCGCAGGTCGCCGAAGTCACGGTGAAGGCCGATGGCAGCTACCGTCTGGATCGCGTGGTGTGCGCGGTGGACTGCGGCATCGCGATCAACCCGGATGTGATCAAGGCGCAGATGGAAGGGGGCATTGGCTTCGCCCTGGCCGCTGCCCGGCACAGCGCGATCACCCTGAAGGAAGGGCGGGTCGAGCAATCGAACTTCCACGACTTCCAGGTGCTGCGTATGAACGAGATGCCCAAGGTGGAGGTGCATATCGTGCCGTCGGCGGTGAATCCCACCGGTGTCGGTGAGCCGGGCGTGCCGCCGCTGGCGCCGGCCCTGGCCAACGCGCTGTTCGCCGCCACCGGCGTGCGCCTGCGCAAGTTGCCGCTCCCGGCGCAGATCAAGGCCTGACGGACGATACTGGAAACACGAACGCCCGGGATTACCCCGGGCGTTCGTGTTTATGGGGGCTGGGGGCGTTCGCGGCCAGAGCCCCTGCCACAGAATTGCGCCAGGGGTAGATCTGAGGCCACTCGCGGTATCGCTCTGTGTAGGAGCCGCTTTAGCGGCGAGCCAGGTGATCGCGGCTGAAGCCGCTCCTACGGAGGTGGCGGGCAAGTAGCCGTAGGGTGGGCTTTAGCCCACCAGCCGTGGTGGGCTGAAGCCCACCCTACGAGTCTGTGGCCTCGGCCTCGATGCAATCCGGGGATCAGGACGCACTTAGCCTGGACGCCGGCTCGATATCGCTGCAGTCCATCGGCGTTGGCATGTGAATCGCTGCCTGTCGATGCTTGAGCATGCCGCCTGTGCGCTGGTTAATGGCGGCAGTCATCTCGGCGAGAATCGCCGTGGCCACGCTCTCCGGCGTGTCGCCGCCGATGTCCAGGCCGATGGGGTAGTGCAGGCGCTCCAGCGCCGGCAAGTGCGGGCTGTGTTGGCGGATCTCGTCCAGCAGGCGCTCGGTGCGGTCGCGCGGCCCCAATTGGCCGATATAGGCCGGCGAGCCCTGCAGCACGCTGCCCAGCCAATGGCGATCCTGACTGTAGCTGTGGCTCATGATCGCCACCATGGCGCCGTCAGTGAGCGCGTGCAGGTCATAGGGTGGGCGGGCATCGACCTGCAGCACCGTATCTGCGTCGGGAAAGCGTTCGGCGCGGGCGAAATGGGCGCGGCCATCGACCACGGTGACGTGCCAGTCCAGCAGTTTGGCCATATGCGTCAGCGGCTGTGCATCATGCCCGGCGCCGAAGATCACCAGGCGCCGCTGCGGCGCCAGGTATTCGCAGAACACCTCGATATCGCCACGCGCATCACGGTAGCTGCGCAGTGAGGAGCGGCCATCGATCAGGGTTCGTTGCAGATCGGCGCGAACCTCGGCGTCGAGTGCGGGATCGAGCAGGCGGCCGTTGTCGCTGAGCGATGGATGCAGGCACAGGCGATCGCCGACACGTACGCGGGCGTTGCGATAGCTGCCGATCACCGTGGCGACCGCCCCGGCCTGGCCGCTTTCGCGTACCTGGCGCAGCAACTCGAGCACGGCCAGCGGCTTTTCCGCGCTGTGGCGCTCGAGCAGCACGTGCACGGTGCCGTTGCAGCCGAGGCCGAAGGTCAGTGCGGCGTCCTGGTCGTCATCGTCGTCCTGGGTGGCGGTGCTGTAACGGCGGATCACGGCTTCACCACTATCGGTCAGCCACCAGGCCTTCTTCGCCACTTCGGACTCCAGGCAGCCGCCACTGATGGTGCCCACGGTGCCGCCGTAGAGTGGGATCAGCATACGCGCGCCGGGGCGGCGGTAGGCCGAGCCTTCGACCTTGACCACGGTGGCGAGCACGGCCTGGCCGTTGTCGCGCTCCAGAGCGCGAAGGGCGCCGAGCAGGGCGCTGATTCCCGACAGCATAGGTTTCTCCCAGGCAGGTTTTGGTGGAGCGATCCCAGGATGCCAATGTCCCGTATGTCAGTTAAGAAGGGTTAGGCCGATCCTGCGAGATTCTTGCCTGATCCTGTGTGGCTGGGCTGGAAGCGCTCGGCCAGTTTGACGATTTGCGCGCGCTCGGTGCGGATGAAGTCGACGAAGGCCTGCGCTACCGGCGACAGGCGCCGGCCGCGGATATTCACCACGCACCAACTGCGCTGTAAGGGCAGCTCGGCCACCGGCAGCTCGCGCAACAGGTCGTGTTGCAGCTCCAGACGCACGGCATGGCGTGGTAGCAGGGCAATGCCGAGGCCGGCGAGCACCGCCTCGCGCTGCGACTCCAGCGAGCCGATCTCCAGGGTGTTGGGGAAGTGCGCACGTTTCTGGTGGCAGTATTCTTCGCAAGCGCGACGAGTGCCCGAGCCGCTTTCGCGAATCAGCAGGGGGTAGGCAGTCAGGTCCTG
>Ga0172374_1002746_pt1 | contig 10966 bp, 11 predicted proteins | sample LakKiv3m_FD_114536 | JGI IMG/M metagenome (GOLD analysis project Ga0172374, IMG submission 114536) | Freshwater microbial communities from Kabuno Bay, South-Kivu, Congo - kab_092012_10.3m | ecosystem: Environmental > Aquatic > Freshwater > Lake | place: Democratic Republic of the Congo... | reverse complement strand
TAACTCCGTCTCGATATTTCAAGCCTTCCTCCAGCTTCTCTTTGTTCACCTTATATTCTTCCAATTGTTTATCCCTAACCTCTATAACTCCGTCTCGATATTTCAAGCCTTCCTCCAGCTTCTTTAATTCCTCTGCCCTCTTGGTAAAAATACGATCAGATAAATCAGTCAAAATCGACGACTCCTTTTCCATCATCTCTACATCAGAACAAAAAGCAACCATATACAAAAGATCTTTTTCTTTATCAGATGGCATAAACTCACCATTTTTAAATTCCAATCCTAGCTCATTAAAAACCTTCGAGCCAGAATCATCCCAAATATAAGAAGAATTCCAAATTTTCTGTCCATAAATCTTCACATTCTTAAAATAACCATCAAGAAATTTCTTATATTCATCTTTATAAAATTCTTTTACGTGAAATTCATTTTTATATTTAGGCAAATCGCTATATATTTTTTTATCTGGTGTTGAACAAATAAAAACGCCATTAGGCCTCAACAATCTTTTAACTTCCTGTAGAAATTTTTTTTGATCTTCTCCATCAACATGCTCAATTGTCTCAAAAGAAACAATAACATCAAAAACGCCGCTACCCTCAACTGGAATATCAACAACTGATCCTTCTAAAAACTCTAGATTATTTTTCTTATATGTTTTTATTGCATGAAAAATCGTTTCTTTTGAGATGTCGACTCCAACAACTTTTTTAGCAGTTTTTGCCAATAAGTCAGCCCCATACCCCTCTCCGCAAGCAATATCTAAAATCATTTTCCCTTTAACGAATTGGGTAGCATACAAATACCTATGCCAATGCTCATAGCTTATTTCAGGAGAATCTAAATTTGGGATATATCTCTCACCGGTAAAATCCATAAAAACTAATATTACTTAAAATAGTACAAAATGATAGTATGTCGCCAACATCAAACAATAATCCCCTTTTAGCCAAAATAATTATACACGCTTACATAGCAGAAACAACAAAAATAATACACGGGACTAGCGACAAAGAGTGTTGGTAGATTTTAAGAGACGGGAGAAATGGGCGGTTAAATACTGACAACGCTGAGTATATGTGAAGTTAAACTGAAAGCAAATCTCTCTCAAAAAATCTTCGATCTTCGGATATCCCCGATATGTATGCACAGCCAATGGTTTTGCGTGTCCCCAAACTCCTTCAATTCCGTTTGTATGTACGACTTTGCAATGCTCCGATACAAACTCTCTGGCATGACATACAGTCAAATGATCTCTGGAAAGATATATCTCGTTGTATCCTCGCCATTCGTCGGTAAAGATAGGTACTTTTGGAGCCACAAGCTTTTCAACAAATTCATTCATAGCTCTTGTTCCGCGATTCTTTAGAGGTATCAATGAAACTCTACCCTTTCTTTGTTTGCCGCCACCAATCCATTGCCCTTTAAAGGTTGTCTCATCAAGCTCGGCAAGAGATTTTATTGCCTGTGGAGGGGAAGAACTTGGAAGTATCTCTCGAATGTTTTTCATCACCCTTTGACCGGTTCGGACACTTTTACCGAAATATCTTCCGAGATCTGCTCCTGAAGGATGTGTTCTCAAAGAAACCAGCTTTGGCAAAGAATTCCATTGTTTCTCAGTCAAATGAGATTTTGAACGAATAGTACCGGTACGAGAACAGAAAGTTTTCCTACATTCTTTACAACAATATCTGGTTCGTTTCTGTTTGTTTAAACCCCACTTGATGGTTGTTCCAAAACAACCACAGAATGGACAATATTTTCTTGATGAGGACATTTTATGTTGGTTATGGGCTTATGTTAGCCCATTTCTCCCGTCCTCACCAACACTTGATGACGCAGTCCCTAATACACCTAGAAGGACTAAGGGGCATTGCAGCAATAATGGTTATCTTAAGCCATTTCGTAGTAGGATTCTATCCAGCGTTATATAATGGCAATACAGGCGAAATGCACACAGGACAAAAGCTAGAATCAACTATTTACGACACCCCTTTAAATCTTCCATATGCTGGAAATTTTGCAGTATGTATATTTTTTGTCATAAGCGGATTTGTTTTAAGCAATAAATTTTTTAAAACACAAAACAAAAAGACAATTATAGAAATGGCTATTATGAGATATTTTCGGCTTCTTCTTCCTGTTCTTTTTTCAATAGTATTAGCGTATGTTTTATTAAAATCTTCATTATTTTTCAACATAGAAGTTGGGGAAATAACACATTCTACATGGTGGCTTTCAACATTCTATAATTTTTCAGCAAATTTTATAGAAATGTTGAAACAAGGATTCTTCGGAGTGTTCTTCAAAAATGAAACATCCTATAACTCCCTTTTATGGACAATAACATATGAGATCTATGGATCTTTCATAATATTTGCCACACTATACATTTTTGGAAATAGCAAAATAAGACACGTTGTTTATATAATATTAATAATCTTATTAATAGACACATATTATAGTGCATTTATATATGGCCTATTATTGAGTGATATTTATAATAAAAATTACAATCCAACAGGGTATTGGAAGCTGAAATCATATGTAATTCCAATTTTACTAATTGTTGGATTGTTAATAGGTGCTTATCCACCAGTAACTCCTTCTACAACATCAATTTATAATTACATAAAACTACCAAATTTAAACTCAATGATTTTATATCATAACATAGGTGCATTAATGGTAACGACAAGCATCCTAATATCGACGAGATTAAAAAAGATATTTTCAATAAAAACACTCACTTATATAGGTAGAATCTCATTTTCAACATATATAATCCACCTTATAATCATATGTTCTTTATCCAGTTATATATTTCTAACATTAAGCAAATTTCTATCATACAATACAAACTTCATAATTACATTCACTATATCAATCACAACAATACTTACTTCAGCACACTTAATACATAAATTCATAGATCATCCAGGAATAAAATTTTCAAAATTATTATATTCAAAAATAGAAAACTTTATCAGCAAGGATAAATAAAAAACTAAGCAATACGCTTTAAATATCCTTTAGGATTATAAGTCATAACATATCTCTCTTTACTTCTATCAATTTCATAATTTCTATTATTAATAATCCATTCTTCAACAGCCCTCATAGGCCCAGGAATAGGTCCAATATTCAAAACATCACAAATACCATCCTCAACTATTAAATAACTACCAACAGTAACAATATCTTTATAATTCTCTAAAACTCCAAAGGTATTATCAAAAGTATGAGCACTATCCTCTATAAGCAAAACTCTGTCGTCAGATTTAATAAAAGCCTTAACTTGATCTAAAATTCCACCAGAATTACAATCTCCAACTAAACAAAAAATATTATCATATTCCATCCCATTCAAATTTTTATTTGAATTATCAAGCAGATCTATATTAATCACTTTTACGCCAGAATTAATTAATTTCATTCTATCAGTAAGCCATAAAGTAAATCCTCCCTGAGCACTTCCAATCTCAATAACAATATCAGGTTTTACTTCCCATAAAATTTCTTCATATACAACCAAATCAAATGGATTCTTTATCATTTGTAATCCACGATACTTCTGCTCAAAATGAAGATTACTCTGATGATACCTAAGCCATTCCTCAATAGTCCAATATAAACTATTTTCTAAAAAACTATTATTCATGTCATAAGATTTTAACTAAAGAATTTTTCAAAATTAAATAATATCCACCATACCTAGCGTCTATATCCACATTTACAACCTGAACGACGTATCCATCGTGAAGCCAACAATGCTGAATATGATTATCTTGTGTCCCCTCAGCAACTGCTGGAGAAAATAAATAATATCCATTTCTAAGCAGAGGAAATTCAAACTCGAAATTAATAATTATTTTTTGTTGTTTAAAAAATTTAGGAAACTCCACTCCCATTAAAAAATTGTTCATTCCAAAAATATCATTCCCCTTCTCATCCTTCGCTATAAATCCAACTATCGGATTTTCTATGTCTCTTGAAACCTTTATCTCTACATAGAAATTAACCTTTTCTCCTCCTTTAAATACCTTAATTTTCTCTCCAGTCTCCACAGAATATAAACCAACTCTTGTTATGCTAGCTCCACCCTCTCCGAACGATTTACACTCCTCTACTGACTCTAAATCTAAATCCACTACACCTAAAGATTCGTCTTTTCTTATAACGGCCTGAGTATTTTTAGCGCCACTCTCCATCCCATAATACATAAACGACACATATTCTTTCGTCACACTATCAGGACTTCCACTTTTTTTAACACTTCCTCCATCAAGCCAAATAGCTCTATCACAATAATTATTTACAATTCCAGTGTCGTGAGTCACAAAAATTATAGTCTTTTTCTTTTCCTGAAATTCTCTAAATTTTCTATAACACTTCTGCTGAAATCGAATATCTCCAACAGCCAGCGCTTCATCCACAATCAAAATTTCTGGATCCACGCTTATCGCCACAGCAAAAGCCAAACGCACTTGCATCCCGGAAGAATAAGTTTTCACCGGCTGATAAACAAACTCCCCGACATCAGCAAAATCTAAAATACTCTCAAGTTTCTGATCAATTTCTTCTTTGGAATATCCTAAAATCGATCCGTTAAAATAAATATTCTCAATTCCGCTAAGTTCCGGATTAAAACCAGTGCCAAGCTCAAGTAATGAAGAAATTTTTCCGCTAACATGAACCTTTCCTGAACTTTGAGTCAAAACACCAGTCAAAATTTTCAATAAAGTTGATTTTCCAGATCCATTCTTTCCTATAATTCCAATCGTCTCTCCCTTTTTAACTTCGAAACTCACATCTTTAAGCGCATAAAAATCATGATGATACTTTTTTCTAAAAGGATTAAAAACCTCTTTTACACGATCAACAGGATCATTATAAAGCTTATAAATTTTTGATAGATTCTCTACTTTTATTACTATTTCTGACATATAAATTTATAAAACATCTGAAAAATGTTGCCTTAATTTTCTAAAAAGAAATACTCCCAGAACCAAAACGATTAAGGTAAATACCCAGAAATATACCGCAAGTAACTGCTGATCATTCCAAAATGCTTCATGGAACACAAAACTTTTTCTATATCCATCAACAATATAAAACATGGGATTTAATTTAAACCAAAACTGCCACTCCTTGGAAACTATATTAAAATTCCAACAAATTGGTGTAAGCCAAAATCCAAACTGTAAAATTACATTCACAATCTGAGCCACATCTTTAACAAAAACCTGCAATGAAGACATCACCCAACTCAATCCTAAAAGCAAAATCATCATTGCTATTAAATAATACAAAAACTGAAGCCAATACCACGAAACTTCAACTCCACTCACCAATAAAATTCCAACACCAATAGCAATAAAAATAAGATGAGTAATAAACGAAGAAAGAAGTTTAACAGTAGGCAAAACAGCTATTCGAAAATTTATTTTTTTCACTAAATATGAATACTCTTGGAAAACTCCAGTAGACCCGGGCAAGGCATCCGCAAAGAAATTCCAAGCAATAAGTCCGATTGCAAACCAGGCTATAAATGGAATCATGCGCCCATCCGCAAGCTCAACAGGTCCAGACTTAAACCCTACAACAAACACCATCCATAAAACGAATAACATTACCAAGGGCTGAATTATCGTCCACACAAAGCCAAGAAACGACCCCAGATATCGATTCTTATAATCTCTTTTCACCAGCTGGCCTATAACAAACTTATTGTCATAAATATCTCTCAAAAAACTGAAAAATAATCTAAAAAATTTCATATAATAAAACACAAATTTTACACGGATAGATTCTAGCAGATTTGAAAATATTTTTAAACATTTTCACCTCGCATCAAAAATACTCTTCTTTCTCCTGACAACAATATCCCAAAAATATCGAAAATAAATCCAAACAAAATTCTTTTGTTTTTTCAAAATATACCAAGCGGAAACCTTCTTTTCCCTCATTAATTTGCGACGTTCTTTAGTCAATGACATGAATCCTACAAAAAATTTCACATGCGCATGCAAAAAAATCACGACCATTCTCCATTGCCCAAATATAATTCCGCCAATCAAAACCATAAAAAATCTCAATACAATAAACGGAAAATTAAGAAGTAGCACGGTAAGAGGAACATTATAATAATAAGCCTTGAGCTGATTAAACTGCGTTCGCAAATTCATATCGTAATTTCGACTATTTTCGATCGAAGCGCTCACTTTATGATAAATCATAGATTTCGGTGCATATATACACTTCCACCCCATAAGCACACTTCTCAAACACAAATCCACATCTTCATAATTCAGAAAAAACTCTTCTCGAAACAGTCCAATTTCCATAAGCATAGAAACTCGCAACAATACACCGGCTCCACACGCAGATAATAATTCTTCCTCATTAATAAATTCAGTTGCTTTCATTCCTCTTCCTCGCGAAGAAACGTCGCCGCAATCCAACAAATAATGACCAACATTTTCAATAATATTTCTATCTCCAAAATATAAAGACTTAGAAGTCACAATTCCATTTTTCTCTGCATTCTCAGCCACTTTTACAGCCTCGGCTAAAAATTCGGAATCAGCCTCCGTATCATTATTCAGCAAATATACATATTCACTTTTCCCCTCTTTCAAAACCAATTCAATTCCTATATTGCATCCACCAGCAAATCCAAGATTTTTTTCATTATCAATAAACCTATATTTGCCTTCACCAAGGCCAGAAAAATCCTTCAAAATTTTCGCATCATCTCCACTCGATCTGTCATTCCCTCGCCCTCCGTCATTCCCGCGAAAGCGGGAATCTACATCATTCCTCGATCCATTATCCAAAACAATCACTTCAAAATTAGGATAATTCACTTTTCCCAAAGACTTCAGACACCCCAAAGTATCCTCTACTCCATTATAATTCAAAATAATTACAGAAACTCTTGGCAACATATTTTTAGCTTAGACTTAAGAATAATACCTCATTTTTAGAATTTTAAGAATTTTTTAATAAAAATTTAATGTTTATTTGATAAAATCGCACGCACAATTGATTTTTTCATACAAAAATACTAACATTTAACCACTAACAACATGCAAATGCCTGCAACAATGGAACAAATTCTTGAGACCCTTCAAGAATTCAGAAAGGAGGTCAATCAAAAATTCGATCAAGTTGATCAAAGGTTGGACCAAATGGACAGACAATTTGAACAATTTGAATATCGTTTTGATCAATCCGACAGGAAAATGGAAAATTTGGAAGACCGCCAGAACGAAGATAGAAAAATGCTACTAACACTAATTCACGAAGTAAAAACACAGCAGATAGAAGACCATAAAATGATTATGGACATTTGGGCATCACGAGACAAAGTAACAGTAAATTTTTCTCGTCAATTTTTCTTTGCAACCACTTTAATTTCAACAATCGTTTCAGTAATAGTTTCAACGAGTATATCTCTTCTATTTTAAGATACTAAATCATGCACATAGTAATTCTCGCAGACGCTATCGACAACCAAAACGCAGGAATTCACTTCTATGCAAAAAATTTGATAGAAGCTCTTCTTAAATTAGACAAAAAGAATAAATACACAATTATTCATCAAAAAGAAAATCCATTTTTTAATGATAAAAATCACATAATTGTCCCCAGAATAAAAACAATTCGCGGACATGACACTTATCGTCGATTTATAAAATTTCCAAGAATTTTTAAAAAAATCAAACCAGATATAGTTTTAGAAATGTCACATATCGGTCCATTTCGCACACCAAAAAATACAAAAAGAGCCACAATAATTCACGACCTCACTCCAATTCTTTTTCCAAAACTTCATAGAATAAGCAGTGTAATTGTTCACAAACTTGCGATGAAAAGTGTATTCAAAAACGCCTCCCTTCTCCTCACTCCATCCGAGAACACCAAGCATGACATCCTCCATCTTTATAAAACCAATGCAAAAATCGAAGTGATTCATGAAGGGATTCCAACTCCGAATCTCAATGCGCCCGAGCCAAAAAACACAAACATTCCTCAAGTCACCACCCCATACATTCTCTACCTCGGCACCATCGAACCCCGCAAAAACTTAGACCTTCTTGTAGATGCATTTCTTGAGCTCAAAAAAAGCCACCTTTTGCCTCATCAATTAGTTCTTGCAGGCGGACTAGGCTGGAAGATAAAACCCCTCTTAAATCGCTTAAAAAATCACCAAAAAGACATCATCCTCACGGGATATATCTCAGAAGAACAAAAAGCCTCTCTCTATAAACACGCAGACATGTTCATATATCCTTCTCTATATGAAGGATTCGGCCTTCCTCCACTCGAAGCAATGAGCTACAACATTCCGGTAATCTGTTCAACTGGCGGAAGTTTAAAAGAAATTTTCGAAAAATACGCACTGATGTTCGAACCAAATGATAAAGAGACTTTGAAAAAACACATTCTTTCCCTGTGTCATTCCCGACCTGATCGGGAATCTAATCTCGAAAAACAATCGGATTCCTGCTTTCCCTCCACGATGGGCGAGCGCAGGAATGACACTCTAAGGCAATCTCTCATAGAAAAAGGCTTCATTTATTCCAAAAATTTCACTTGGGAGAAAACGGCAAAAAAAGTTCTCGAAGCATTTGAAAAACTTTTTTAATAATTTTTTAATCTTTATATGCTATAAAGCTTTTACAGGCCATTTTTCATATAAACAAATTTATTGCCCACCACCATTGTATATGCTATCATATATACAAGTATATATATAACTAAATATACAATGCGCATAATTTCAACCAAACAAATGCAACAAAAAATAGGAGAAATCTCCTCTAAAATCCGTGAAACAGCCTATATCGTAACAAGCCATGGAATCGGCAAAATGGTAATAATTCCATATTTCGACGGATGTGACGAATGGATAGAAGATTACATGGAAGATTACGAAATGATGATGAACAAGGACAAACTGCAAAAAGAACTCAAAGAATCTTTAGATTCAGGTATAGGAAAAATCCGAATATAACACAACAAAAGTGATAATAATTGTTTCAACAAAAAAATTCGACAGATCATTCGAAAAACTGCAAAAATCCGACCAGGAAAGAATCATAGAGAAACTCGAATACTTAAAATCTCATCCAAATATTTTTGCAATCGTAAAAAAGACCAAAAACCTCGATCCCGGAACTCACAGATTAAGAATAGGAAACATGAGAATACTGCTAAGAATAGAAGAAAAAATAAACAAAGAACTTCTAATAATACTACTAAAATTAGGCCATCGCAGGGAAATTTATCAATAAAAAAGAGCTCCCATTTCTGAGAGCTCTTTTTAAAAATCTTTTTAACGTCTATTACTTTACAGCAAGGATTTTGCTGATCATAGATCCACCTTCGATTCTATATATAGATTTGTCTGCTTTCATAACTTTCTTTCCATTCTCTGTATAACCATTTAGCAAGCTCTTAGCAGCAGCTAATCTCATATATTTATATGACCAATGAGCTAATGTAACGTCTACAAATGGTTGATCACCAGTAGCCATTAATCCATCCCATTCTGCTTTTACTTCTGGATGTAAGCTCATATAAGCCTCAACCATCATCTTGAAGAATTCAGCTCTTGAAACTTGATCACCAGGAGCATAAGTAGTTGAAGATTTTCCTTGTACAATTCCTTTGCCCTTCAAATATGCAACTGAAGATGCATACCATTCTGAAGCTGGAACATCATTAAATGGAGCAGTTCCTACAACAGTCTTGTCGTTGTATCCAAGATATCTAGCGATAAGAACAGCAGCCTCAGCTCTATTCATATTTCCATACATGTTGAATACTTTTTGTCCTTGAGCATTTAAAGATCCTTTGAATAATCCTAATTGAAGCATTTGTACAACAATTGGATATTCCCAATCTGTAGTCTTTAAATTTGCAAGATCTACGAAAGAAGAAACTGTTAATGCAGTTGCTTTCTTTGTTGTTTTCTTAAATCCACCGCCACCGCCACCACCACCATCTTCATCAGGTGTACCAGCAGCAAATTCTGAGAAGTGGTTTGAAGCTATATAAACAACTCCATCTTCATATACATAACAAGCTTCAACATTATTGTTATTTGTATATGCATCAGCTAAAGTATATGAAGCTGGATCAGCAGGATCCCCTTCATCATATTGATCACCTGAACACCCGGTTATTGTAGTAGGAGTAGTATCTGCTCCAAACAAAACCTCAACTGTATCATCTTCACCAAGTGTCCATGGGAATTCAACAACTACGGCATCACTCATATAAAGATCACCAGCAGCTCCAAGAGAATCTGTAATACCATCAATTTCAACACTAACTCCATCAGAATAATCAAACCTAGCGCTAGGATGAGTAGGTACAGTTACTATAATTTGACCATCCCATCCAGTAGGTCCATGAAGCTGAAGACCTTCAGGAAGATAAACTTTATAATTACCAACAAAAACAGTTAACGCCATAGGTAGTCCACTACCCCCCAAATCACCATCCACAACAGGAACTATAAATTCATTATATGCGTCCCCTGCCTCATTACCAAAAAAGAACCCAGAACGTGTTCCCATAGCATCTTGATCATTATAATTATTACAGAAATATTCATAACCATAACCATATCCATATCCATAAGTAAGACCATCTACGGAATTATATCCATATCCATATCCCCATGAAAATTCTTCACCTTCAGTATCATTTCCATCTTCTCCAGTTCTATAAAAGAAACTTGGGATATTTCCACTATCAATCAATACCTGATTAATAGCATTAGTACAAACCCAGTCTCCAGGACTTTCACTGTCCTCCTGATAATTCGCAGCATTAGCCACTCCTGCAAAAGGAGCCATTACAGACATCACCATCGCCATAACAACAGCGATTACAACATGTCTGTACATTAGTTTTTTAAACATAATTTAGACGTTAAAGATTATATTTT
>Ga0172374_1002745_pt1 | contig 10969 bp, 8 predicted proteins | sample LakKiv3m_FD_114536 | JGI IMG/M metagenome (GOLD analysis project Ga0172374, IMG submission 114536) | Freshwater microbial communities from Kabuno Bay, South-Kivu, Congo - kab_092012_10.3m | ecosystem: Environmental > Aquatic > Freshwater > Lake | place: Democratic Republic of the Congo... | reverse complement strand
TCTTCCAATTGAAGCAGTAGAAGCAGATTCTCTTCCGGCATTTGATTATTACGCTTTGGGGCATTTGCACATAGATTTTCTCTACCAAAATTTTGTGTATCCGGGACCTATTTTTCCAAATAATTTTCAGGAATTAGAGGACCTTAGATGTGGAAGTTTTTATATAATTGATACAGAAACTCCTTATCTTCCTAAAAAAATTGAAATTAAACTAAAAGAGATAGCGCCGTTTGAAATAGAATTGAGCAATTCTCTTGACGCAACTGAAAAAATAATTTCCGAGATAAGCAATAAAGATTTAGAAGATAAGATTGTTCTTTTAAGAGTTAAAGGAGAATTAGAAAAGGGAAATCTTTCGGATATTAAATTTGCCCAAATAGAAAATTTTGTCAAACAAAAAAATGCATATTTTATGCTGAGAAATACGCACGAGTTGACCACCAAAGAAGTTGAGTTAGAAATTGAAATAAAAAATTCGGAGAATATAGAAGAAGAAGTGGTACAAAAATATTCCTCACAAAATCCCTCGGATTTTAATAGTCTTATCCCAGAACTAATGAATGTCCTTTCATTAGAAAAACAAGAAGGAGAGACAACTGAAACTTTTGAAACCCGTGTATTAGAAAGTTCAAAAAAAATATTCACATTTTAAAATGATATTAAAAAAAATTTATCTTGAAAACATAAGAAGTTATGAGAGACAAGAAGTAGAATTTCCAGAAGGATCCATTTTACTTTCCGGAGATGTCGGTTCTGGAAAAACTTCTATTCTATTGGGCGTAGAATTTGCTTTATTTGGGCTTCAACCCGGTCAGAGAGGAACTTCTATTTTGAGGAATGGTTCTGAAGAAGGGAAGGTTGTCTTAGAATTTGAGGTGGATGGAAAGAATGTAGTGGTGGAAAGAAATCTCAAGAGAGGGAAAACCGTTTCCCAAGCCAATTGTTCAATTCAGATCAATAATGAAAAAAGAGAAATTTCTGTAACCGAATTAAAAAATGAAATTCTCGATATTTTAAATTATCCAAAAGAGTTTTCAAAAAGACAAAATGTTTTGTATAAGTTTACAGTTTATACTCCTCAGGAAGAGATGAAACAGATTATTCTTCAAGATTCCGAGACAAGAATGAATACTTTGAGATACGTTTTTGGAATAGATCGTTATAAAAGAATTTTAGAAAATGCATCCACCCTAGGGGTAAGGATAAGAGAGGAAAAAAGAGCAAAAGAGGGGCTTCTTTCGAGTTTAGAACATGACAAGACCGATTTATCTTCAAAAGAAAGAGAGCTAGAACTGAAGTATGTGGATTTGGATTTATTTGAAAGAGATATATCAGATAAAAAGAAAAGTAGAGAAGGTCTTCAAAAAGAAAAAGAAGAGATTTCAAAAAAAATAGAAGAAAAAAGAAGATTTCAACAGGAAATAGAAAAAACAAATTTGATGGTCTTAAACAAAAAAAATTCTATTTCCGAGAATGATAAAACAATTCAGCAATTATCTTTCCAAATAGAAGAGGTTGAAAAACTTAAGTTTAGTGAATCCCGTATAAATGAATTGAGCAATTTTATTCTAATTGATAAAAAAAAGAAGGAAGATTTGCAAACGCATCTTCTAGAAGTTAACTCTCAAATTCATGTTTTGAAATCGAAAAATGAAGAGAGCACGTCGTTGCATAATAAATTTTCAAATTTAGAGATATGCCCAACTTGTCTGCAGAATGTCGATGCAGTTTACAAGGCGAATGTTTTGAATAAGGTTCATTCGGATGTAGCAGAAAATACCAAAAAATTAAAAGTTTTTGAAGAAGAAAGAACAACTCTTCTTGGAAAAATAAAACAGGTTGATTTGGAAACTTCTCAAAAAGAAAAAGAATTAGATTCTCTCAAATTTTTGAAGGTTAGACTGCAAAGCGTTCAGGAGAAAAAAGAAAGGTTGGAAAGTCTAAAAAAATTAATTTTATCTTTAAATAAAGATATAGAACTTCTTAATCAGCATATTAAAACGCTTAAAGAATCTGTTTTTGAATTAGCTAAATATGATATTCTTTTTGAATCTAAGAACAAAGAACTTCAGGAAGCAATGAACGAAGAGAAAGAAGCGGAAATAAAAACCGCAGAGCTGAAAAAAGAGATATCTCTTTTCAGACTACAGATAAAAAATTTGGAAGAGAAGATAAAGAAGACAGAAGATTTGAAGAAACATTTTAATTATCTCTCGGAATTGGAAGAATGGATTTCCAAGCAATTTGTTCCGCTTATTGTTTTTACCGAAAAGAGTGTCATGGTAAAATTAAAATCCAGTTTTTCTAAATTTTTTCAAGAATGGTTTTCAATGCTTGTTTCAGATTCTTTTAATGTTCGGCTTAGCGAAGATTTTACTCCAATAATCGAACAACAGGACTATGAAATTGATTATGCTTATCTTTCAGGAGGAGAAAGAACAGCAATAGCTCTTGCCTACCGTCTTGCTTTAAATCAAATTATAAATTCTTTGTTAAGCAAAATAAAAACAAGAGATTTGGTTATTCTCGACGAGCCAACAGATGGATTTTCCGAACAGCAACTGGATAAAATGAGAGATGTTCTTCAGCAACTAAATGTAAAGCAATTGATGATTGTCAGTCACGAACAGAAAATAGAAGGCTTTGTCCAAAATGTTTTAAGATTTAAGAAAGAGAGCGGAGTAAGCAAGAGAGAGCAATAAGAGTCATCCAGAAATGTTTAAATATCTCTAACTCTTAAAAAAACTATTCTATAAATAAGGTGAAATGAAAACGAATTTAGTATTTGTCTTGGCGAGTTTATTTTTATGTTCTCTAGTAATTATTTCAGCGGCGGAAGTTACAGATAACTCTTTGCAAGAAGTTCCAGCAGATTTGTCAGTCTCTACCCCAATGCCTGCTACTCCTGCAGTTACTCCAGCTCCAGCCGTACCTGCCACGCCAGTAGTTACTTTTTCTCCAAGCAACGCCGACAATTTTCAATCTCCCATTGCTCCAGTAATTTCGCCAGCCTCTGCTCCAGCCTCTCCAGCAGTACCTTTAATTGGTGCTTCAAAAGCAAATAACCAGACACAAACGTTCAATGTTAATCCTGGATTGACCCCAGATAGCCCTTTCTATTTTTTAGATGATTTTTTTGAGAGAATAAGTGTGGGAAATAATCCGAAATTAGCTATGCAGTACCGAGAAGAAAAAATTGCAGAAGCAAAGGTGATGGTTGAAAAAGGAAAACCCGAAGAGGCAAAGAAAGTTTTAGAAAAATCGTTAATTTACGGGAGTATTTTAGAAAGAGGAGTTTTTTCAGAGATGAAACTTCAAGCGGAAGAAAGTTCAACGAAGGTTCAAGAAATTTTGGAAAGATTAAAAACTCAAAATTCTGGAGGAGAATGGGTGCAGGTTGCAGAGGAATTTGATAAAAATCTTGCTCAAGAAAGGAAGATAGAAATTGCTGCAGAGATTGCTCCAAAAGAAGATGCAGTTAGGCCAAGCAAAATAAAAAAACTAACTCCTGAAGAAGAAAATAAAATACTTCTTTGTTTAGAAGGAGGAAAGAGTGCGGTTTTGGATTATATGGGGGAAGAGAGAATAGTATCTTGTTCTACCTCTTCCAATTCTTTTACAGCGGGGGGCCCTACCGGATCTATTCCACATGCAAGTCCTGCATCATTACAATCAATTCCAGGAGGACAATCTGCAGGGTATGATACTTCCGCTTTAACAACTACTCCCTCAACGCAAGTTGCTGCTTCCGTTCCTCCAGCAGATTTGTCAGTCTCTACCCCAATGTCTGCCTCCCCCGCGAGTGCAAATCCTACTTCTTCATCTTCTGTCTCTCCCGCTCCAGGACCAACACCTGTTGCCCCAGTACAAGGGGATTCTGCATTGTCTGCATCTCCACCAGTTCCTGCTCCTCCTATAGCGACTCCTCCAGCAAGTTCAAATTCAATTCCCGCAGTACCTGCCCCACCGGTAGCTCCCGCTCCAACTCAAGTGTAGAATTTTCTTCTCTAAATAATAAAGCTTATAAAACTAAATCCTTTTGAAATCCCAGGTGATGGCTCAAGAATCGCCTTAGAATTCTAAAATATTTAATTAAATAAAATGGAAAAGAAATTGGATGTTTTGCAGTTTCCTCGGAGGCAATTAGAAACTGCCCCTCAGTGCTTAGAGGAAAATCAAAAAAACCAGGGGGTTGTTTTTAATGCCCACTGATCTAAGAACAAGAAAATTAGCAAAACTCGCAGTGAACTATTCCGTATTTGTAAAACCAGGAGAGAAAGTGATAATCTCTGGAGGGACGGAGGCAATACCTTTTTTGGTTGAACTTTATAAAGAAATAATTTTACAAAAGGCGCATCCAATTGTAAAAGTTGCATTGCCAGACGTTTCAGATTTTTTTTATAAATATGCCACCAAGGAACAAATTCAACGGTTCCCTGATGAATGGATGGAAACCATAAAAAAAGCCCACAAGTATATCGGAATTGATACAGATGCGAATACAAAAGAATTAACAAATTGCGACTCAAAAAAGATTACGGAGAGGGGAAGAATAACTCATCCTATTTCTGAATACGTATGCAATGAAAAAGATAAGATTAGAAGATGTACAATTGCTTATCCTGTTATTGCTCTTGCCCAGGATGCAGAAATGTCCCTGACCGAATATGAAAATTTTGTTTATTCAGCCTGTTTGCAAGATTGGAAAAAATTAGGGAGGCAAATTGATAAAATTCTGAAAGTATTCAGGAAAGGAAAAAAAGTTCATTTAATTGGGAAAGGAGTTGATTTAAAATTTGAAATTCACGGAAAGAAAGCGACATCAGACAAAGGAGAGGAAAATATGCCGGGTGGAGAGGTATTTATGGCTCCCGTAAGAGAAAGTTTGAATGGTTGGATAAAGTTTGATTATCCTGCAATTAGATCTGGAAAAGAAGTAAATGATATTTCTCTGAAATTTGAAAATGGAAAAGTTGTCGAATCAAGTGCGTCAAAAAATCAAGAATTTTTAAAAGAAAGTTTGAATACGGATGAAAATGCAAGTCATGTTGGGGAGTTCGGAATAGGGTGCAATCCAAAAATAACCAAGTTTACAAAAAATCTTCTATTTGATGAGAAAATTGGGGGGACAATCCATCTTGCACTCGGGGCTGCTTATAAAGAGAACGGGGGAGGCAACGATTCCGCATTACACTGGGATATCGTAAAGGATATGAAAGAATCAAAGATAATCCTTGATGGAAAGGTTGTTCAAGATAAAGGCATTTGGAAGATTTGAAAAACAAAACATTTATAAAATCCTATTTTTATTAAAATATATCTTATTAAATCCTATATGATTCTTTTGAAATAAAATGGATGACAATTTAAAGATGGATGACGAATTAAAAAAATCAATACTTAAGACAGGAACGACTATTCTTGGAATAGTTTGCAAAGACGGAGTTGTAATGGCTGCGGATAGGCAAGTTACTGCTGGAAATATAGTTATGTCTAAGAATGAAAGAAAGGTTTTTCACGTAAATGACTATCTTCTTGTAGCCGGATGCGGTGTTGCGGGAGATATACAAAGAGTTCCTAAAATTCTCTCTGCAGAATTAAAGCTAAAACAGCTTCGTTCTCATTCAAGACCAACAATAAAACAGGCAGCAGGACTATTAACAAATATGAACTATTCGGGCATTAGACAACCTTCTATGATTCCTCAACAGGCAGGATTTTTGCTTGGAGGGTACAACGAAGACGGAACCTGCGAACTTTATACTATCGAACCAGCAGGAAGCACAATAAAAGTAGAAGATTACGATGCGAACTTTGGTTCAGGTATGCCATATGTTTTAGGATTCCTAGAGAGACAGTACCATAAGGGACTTAGTGTTGAAGCAGGAGTTGAACTTGCAAAAGAAGCGATAAAATCATCTACTCAAAGAGACTTAGGAAGCGGATATGGTATAGATGTTTATACTATCACAAAAGATGGAATTAAAAAAGTTGTGACTCAGGAGATTGTATCTGAATACAAGAACCAATAATTTTTCTAATTTTAACATGGATATATTAAAGACTATAAAAGAGAAGCTTGGAGAAAAAGTTACCGAAGAGTGTTTCGAAAGTGCAAACATCGTTCTTTACACAGATAACGAGAGATTCTTCAAAGAGGGAGAAGGAAGAGTCAAAGAAATTGTAAATGAAATAAAGAAAAGAATCGAGCTTAGAGCGGATGAAAAGATTCTTCTAGACAAAGTTAAAGCGGAAAAAGAAATAAGAAAAATTGTTCCGGAGGAAGCAGAAATAACCGAAATAATTTTCGACGCTCCAAGAAGTATTGTGGTGATAGAAGCCAAAAAACCTGGAATGGTTATAGGGAAACAAGGTTCAATTTTAGAAGAGATAAAAAGAGCGACTCTATGGGTCCCTCAGGTCCAGAGGTCTCCCGCAATTAAAAGTCAGATTACCGAGAGCATAAGGGAAGTTTTGTATGCGAACAATAATTACCGAAGGAAATTTTTACATTCCATTGGAGAAAAAGTATACAAAGAATGGAATCCAGAAAAAGTGGAAGAGTGGGTAAGACTTACTTTTTTAGGTGGAGGAAGACAAGTTGGGAGAAGTTGCATCCTTCTTCAAACTCCAAATTCAAAAGTGCTTCTTGACTGTGGAATAGATGTTGCTTCTCAGGGTTCAGAAAAGTTTCCTTATTTCAATGTTTCAGAATTTGATATTGCTCAATTGGATGCAGTAATCGTAAGCCACGCACACCTAGACCATGTAGGATTGCTTCCTTATTTGTACAAAATGGGCTATAAAGGTCCAGTTTACATGACTCCTCCAACAAGGGATATCGCCGCTCTTCTTGCTCTAGACTTCATAGGAGTTGCTTATAAGCAAGCTGCAAGCCCTTTGTTTGGTTCTGCAGACATAAAAGAGATGGTAAAACATAGTGTATGTATAGGATACAACGAGGTAACTGATGTAACTCCAGATCTTAGATTAACTTTTTATAATTCTGGTCACGCTCTCGGAGGAGCAATGGTTCATTTGAATGTCGGGAACGGGCTGCATAACTTTCTTTACACGGGAGATTTCAAATACGGTGCCTCAAGATTATTGGACCCTGCTGTAAATGTTTTTTCTAGAGTGGAATCTGTTCTTACAGAATCAACCTACGGTGCAAAAGAAGATGTGTTAAATTCAAGAGCAAAATCGGAGGAAGAATTAATTACTATTCTTAACAAAGTAATCTCTAGAAAAGGAAAAGTTTTGATTCCGGAGTTAGGTTTAGGAAGGGCTCAGGAAACGATGCTTATTTTAGAAGACGCAATGAGCTCCGGAAAGCTAGAGAAAGTTCCAATTTACATTGATGGGATGATATGGGATATTAATGCGATTCATACTGCCTACCCAGATTTTTTAAGCGCCAAAGTAAGATCACTTGTGTTTCAGGATAAAAATCCATTTACTTCTGAAGTTTTTTCAAGAGTCGGTTCTTCTCAAGAAAGAAAAAAAGTGATTGAAGGAGGACCCTGTATTGTTTTGGCAACTTCCGGTATGTTGGTTGGGGGGGCGTCGGTAGAATATTTCAGAGAATTTGCAGGAAATGAAAATAATGCTCTTGTGTTTGTGTGCTATCAGGGAGTTAATTCTCTAGGAAGGCAAGTCCAGGACGGAGCAACAGAGATAAGAATGCAAGTGGACGGAAAAGAAGAAGTTATAAAAGTTAATTTTGAAATTCAAACACTTAAAGATTTTTCAGCACACTCAGGAAGAAACGAGCTTATATCTTTCTTTAATAACATAAAACCAAAACCAAAGAGAATAATAATCAATCACGGGGAAGTTTCAAAATCTTTGGATTTATCTTCTGCATTGTACAAATTAAACAGAGTAGAAACAAATGTTCCTAGAACTCTTGAAACTCTGAGATTGAGATAGTTTCCTCTAGTTTTAAAAACTATTTTTGCATAGAAATTATATGAAACACACGTTAAAGATTACTGCGATACTTCTTTCAATGTTTCTAATCACCCAGTTTATTGGCTTGCTTGTGCTCTACGCTAATCCTCTAAAAATAGATACAATCTATCCAAACGGAACAATTGAACAGGAAACAAACCCCTATCTTACCTGGATTGCCCCTCCAGAAGCAAAAACTGACACCGATTTTGCATCATTCTTTTCACAAATAATCCTAGCTTTTGTATTAGCAATTTTAATTTTGTTCTTTCTTATGAAGTTTAAGCTAGAGATTTTTTTAAGGGCATGGTTTTTCTTAGTGGTTGCAATAGCGCTTTTTATTTCTTTTTTAGCTTTTGAGAAAATCGTCCCATTTACTATTAATCTTCAGATTGCAATCATTTCTGCATTTATTTTTGCGGCTATTTTTGCTTATTTGAAGATTTACCACAGGAATATCTTTGTGCATAACTTCACCGAAATTTTAGTCTATCCAGGCATTTCCGCAGTATTTGTTCCCCTCCTCAGCGTTTATACTGTTTTACTTTTACTCTTAATGATTTCCCTCTATGATGCCTGGGCGGTTTGGAAATCAGGAATTATGCAAAAAATGGCTAAATATCAAATGAACAAATTAAACGTTTTTTCCGGATTTTTAATACCCTATTTATCAAAGAGTGTGAGAGCTAAAATGAAAGCAATGAAAAAATCAAAATCTAAAAAAAAGATAAAAGTTAATGTCGCAATTCTAGGAGGAGGAGACGTTGTCTTTCCAATAATCACGGCAGGAGTAATGATGAAAAGTTTTGGGTTAATTTCTTCTCTTTTTGTAATAATCGGAGCAACTTTGGGTTTATCTTACCTATTCTTCTTTGCAGAGAAAAAGAAGTTTTATCCCGCCATGCCATTCATCACGGCAGGAATATTGTTGTGTCTTGGTACTTATTGGCTAATTGGTTTGTTCTAATTTTTTCCAATATTCTGTTTGTTTTGTTTCAATTAGTCCTTTATGGAGTCCTAATGGAATTGCAATTGAGTACCATGCGGGAAAAGAAATTGAGTCAAACAATCCAGAAGCAATCCAAGGATCTTTGCCCTGATAAAGGAATAAAGATTGCCCCCCTACTTTTCCAACTGAAAAAGGAATGTCAAATGATAAAAATGCTTTTATAGAATTAAAAAGGCCAGACGTGATTTTTTTTGGTGAAAATTTTCCATTTTCTTTCTTATACTTATGTTGATTTGTTCTAACTTCGTTTGCCATAAAAGTAGTATATCCAAAAATCATTTGGGTTGTTAAAGTAATTGCAGAATTTATTGCATATTTTGCTACTTCGGGAATATCTTTTGCCCAATGATTAATTCCTTTTTCAGCTAATTCCGCAGCAGGCATCCCTACAAGAAAGAAAGGAAGTACTGCAACTAAATTACTTTGGAGGTATGATGCTCCTGGTTTAGTATCTAATTCTTCTCTTAATCTTTCTCTAAACTGATAAACTGGGCTGTTTGCTCTAATTACTTCGTTAGACAAAAATGAAGAATTTTTCTCTTTGAATATTTTTTTAGATAAATCTCCCAGTTTCTCAGAAACTACAATTGGAAGACTCAGACTTGCATCCAAATAAGCCCCTGCAGTGTACTTAACATCATAAGATAATTTTTCCAGTTTGCTCATATTTTTGGACATGCTTTTAATTTATAAGCTTTTCTAGAATGTTCTCACTATTAGAAGGTAACAAAACGTAAGATTTATAAAACCCTATTTGTCTATACTTTCAGTTAAAAATGATCGCACAAAGAGAATTAGTCAATAAATTAAAGGATTACTTTGATTTGAATGTTTATGAGACAAAGGTATGGTTAGCTTTGCTTGGCAAGGGTATAGCTGCTGCCGGAGAAGTTGCAGAAATATCTGGAGTTCCAAGGAGCAGAGCCTACGATGTTCTTGAAAGTCTTGAAAAGAAGGGATTTGCTTTGATTAAGCTCGGAAAGCCGGTAAAGTACATAGGAGTAAAACCTGGAGTAGTTGTAGAGAAACTAAAGAATAACGTAAAAAAAGAAGCAGAGGATAGAATAGTTACTTTCTCAACAATTGGAGAAACAAAAGAATTTTCTCAACTGGAAGAATTATACAAAACAGGGCTTAACCCTATAAAAAGAGAGGAAATATCTTCATCTCTGAGAGGAAAGTTTAATATTTCTGCACAAATAAGAGAAAGCTTACAAAACGCAAGAAAAGAAGTAGTCATTTGTACCACGGCTTCTGAAATTGCTTCTAAATTCAAACTTTTTTCACAGACCTTTGAAAATCTTCAAAAATCAAATATTAAGATAAATATTGCTTTATCTGGAGATGAAAAAACAATTTTAGATCTTTCTAAAAAATTAAACTTGAAGATAAAAAAAGTTCAATTGAATGCGAAATTTTTCATAATTGACAGAGCAGAAGTTTTGTTCTATGTCTCTAAAATGGCAGAAGAAGATATTGCAATATGGCTTAATTCTCCATTTTTCGCAGAAGCATTTGCATCTTTGTTTGAAAGAGCAATAGGGTAGAATTATATAAATTTCGTTTCTTCCACAGACATATCTTGTACCTTTTCCTTATTATCTTTCATCCATTGGAATAAAAATTTTTTCAAATCTTTTTCGGGAATTTCTCTTGCATAAATCCTCTTATTTTTTACGAATGAGTTTTTATGCCTTTTTTTGAATGCTTCTACATTTGGCTTATCTTCCACCAAGGGCCCAGTAAGAACTCGCTCCTTCTTGGGTTTAACTGATAAAAATATTTTTGAAATTTTTTCTCCTTCATAACAAAAACTTTCCTTTTTTATCTCAAATTTTTTTTCAACTTCTTTTTTAATATGTTTAAAAAATTTGAGGAGTTTACTTCCGGCAATATCCCCTGCCTGCTTTGAAGTTTTTATCTCAAGACATACAAAATTTTCCTTTTTTTTGGTTGCTTCTTTCTTTATTTTTTGAATATCTTGTTTTTTTTCTTCAAATAAACTTA
>Ga0172374_1002743_pt1 | contig 10971 bp, 9 predicted proteins | sample LakKiv3m_FD_114536 | JGI IMG/M metagenome (GOLD analysis project Ga0172374, IMG submission 114536) | Freshwater microbial communities from Kabuno Bay, South-Kivu, Congo - kab_092012_10.3m | ecosystem: Environmental > Aquatic > Freshwater > Lake | place: Democratic Republic of the Congo... | reverse complement strand
TACTGCACTCGGGTTTTGATATGGGATGGTCAACTATAAGATGGGTGAAACTATTAAAGTCCGTGGAGCAAAAGAACATAATCTTAAAAATATAGATGTCGATATTCCACGCGACAAATTCGTGGTTATTACTGGATTGTCCGGTTCGGGCAAATCCAGCCTTGCTTTTGATACGATTTACGCCGAAGGTCAACGCCGTTATGTTGAGAGCTTGTCCAGCTATGCCAGACAATTCCTGGGACTGATGGAAAAACCGGACGTTGACCAGATTACGGGCCTAAGTCCGGCAATCAGCATTGACCAAAAATCAACCAGCCATAATCCACGCAGTACGGTCGCAACCGTAACCGAGGTTTATGACTATCTGCGCCTATTGTTTGCGCGTATCGGCGTACCGCATTGTCCAACCCGCCTGTCTGGCGAACGAGACGGGCAGGTTTGTGGCAAGCCCGTAACCAGGCGCACATCCGAGACAATTATTGATGAAATTATGAAATACCCCAAAGGCTCCAAGCTGATGATTCTGGCTCCAATCGTCAAAGATAAAAAGGGTGAACATGCCCATATCCCCGAGCAATACGGCCGCCAGGGTTTTGCACGGGCTAGGGTGGATGGCGTGGTTTACGCGCTGGATGAATTTCCGACACTGGACAAGAACTACAAACATAATATCGAAATCGTGGTTGATCGCATCGCCATGTCTGGCGATATGGTTAGTCGCGTCACTCAATCGGTCGAACAAGCGCTGGACTTGGCGGACGGTATTGTTGAAGTGTTAAACACTGACGACAACACCGTCAAGGCATTCAGTCAGCGCTATGCTTGTCTGGATCATCCGAACGAAGACATCCCCGAACTTGAACCGCGCCTGTTTAGCTTTAATGCGCCTCAGGGGGCTTGCCCGGTTTGCACGGGTCTGGGGAGCAGACTGGAAGTTGACCCAGAGCTAGTCTTTAACCCGAACTTGACAATCGCCGAAGGCGCAATCCGCCCTTATAATCGTGTTAACAGTGATGCTTGGTATATGAAAAAATTGGTCGAAGTCGGTCGTTCGCATGGTTTCGACGTAAAAACTCCGGTGGGCCAGCTATCAAAAGAAAATTTAAATAAAATTTTGTATGGAACCGGTGATCAAAAATACACGGTTCAGCTGGGCAACGGCAGGGATTACGATACAACATACGAAGGTGTGATTCCTAACCTAGAGCGTCGACATAAAGAGACCGACAGTGACTTTATGCGCCGCGATATCGAACGGTTCATGCGCGAGCGTGAATGTTATGTTTGCAAAGGGGCTCGCCTCAAGCCGGTTGTATTGGCAGTTACCATTCATGGGATGAATATCATGGATGTGACTGGACTGGATATCGATAACGCGCTCGACTTTTTCCAAAACAAGTTGCAACTGGACGACCAAGAAGAATTCATAGCCAAACAGATAATCAAAGAAATCATCGCCAGATTAAACTTCATGAACAATGTCGGGCTGAATTACCTCGAACTGTCGCGTGCTGCCAACACTCTGTCGGGCGGCGAGGCCCAACGGATACGTTTGGCAACTCAAATTGGCTCGGGCTTGCAAGGTGTATTGTATATCCTTGACGAGCCGTCAATTGGTCTGCACCAGCGGGATAATCATCGCTTGATTGGAACCCTAAAACACTTGCGTGATTTAGGTAATACTGTCATCGTCGTCGAGCATGATGATGACACCATCCGTAACGCTGACTATCTGTTGGATATTGGTCCTGGTGCTGGTGTTGCTGGCGGGCATGTGGTGGCGGCCGGAACGCCTGACGAGGTTGCTAAAAACGAGGATAGTATTACGGGGCGGTATCTTGCGCACCGCGAAAAGATTGATGTACCGAAAAAACGTCGACCAATCACTCAGGGTCGGACCCTGATTATTCGAGGGGCGCGTGAAAATAATTTGAAGGATATCGATGTCAAGTTTCCACTTAATGTCCTGACGGTTGTCAGCGGCGTCAGTGGCAGTGGTAAATCTACGCTGGTTAATGATATTTTGGCAAAGGAATTGTCGGCCAGATTACATCGTTCGCATGTTGTGCCAGGGGTGCACAAAAACATCGAAGGTATTAACCTGCTGGATAAGGTGATAGTTATTGATCAATCAGCCATCGGTCGTACGCCGCGGTCCAACCCAGCTACATACACAGGAGTTTTCACGCAAATTCGCGAACTGTTCGCCTCGACACCCGAAGCTAATATCCGTGGCTATAAGGCTGGGCGCTTTAGCTTTAATGTCAAGGGTGGTCGTTGCGAAAACTGTAGTGGCGATGGTGTCAAAAAGATTGAAATGCATTTTTTGCCAGATGTATATGTAACCTGTGAAGTCTGCAAGGGCAAGCGTTACAACCGCGAAGCCCTCGAGATTAAATACAAGGGTAAAACTATTAGTGATGTGTTGGATATGACTGTCGGACAAGCCGCCGAGTTTTTCGAGAATATTCCATCTATCGCTAAAAAGCTTGACACTCTGGTCGAGGTCGGGCTGGGATATATAAAATTAGGGCAGCCGGCAACGACGTTTTCCGGCGGCGAAGCCCAGCGCATCAAGTTGGCGACCGAACTTTCCAGGCGCGCAACCGGTAAAACCTTGTATATATTGGACGAACCCACAACCGGCCTACACACGGATGATGTCAAAAGACTGCTTGTGATTTTGCGCAAATTGGTTGCCAGTGGCAACAGTATGGTCGTCATTGAACATAATTTGGATGTAATAAAAACTGCCGATCACATCATTGATATGGGACCGGAGGGGGGACAAAACGGCGGAACTATCGTGGCCGAAGGCACGCCCGAGCAAGTCGCGAAAATCCAAGCATCTTTCACTGGTCAGTATCTAAAATCAATCTTGTAGTTCGGATCCAAGTTTTTTTCTGTAAGCAAACAGGTCAACCGATACTGCCACGGCCAGGATAATCATAGCCAAACCCACCGAGGCCATGACATCCGTCAGCCAATGATAGCCCAGGTACAGGCGGCTAGTGGCGATTAGTCCAGTGCCCGCTATTGCTATTAATACCCATGTCGTGAAATTTTTCGCATTGAAATTACGTGAATAGATTAAATACCCCAGAACTAGCAAAAAGGTAGCTATGCCTATCGTATGTCCTGAAGGAAAAGAAAAGTCTGTTTCAAATGCCGGAATCATGTTGATTTTTGCCGGTCGTGGATCCATCGTTGTTATCTTGATGACAGTCGACAGCAATAGTGCTAGTGCCATTGACCCTAGCAGGATAATCGGTCGCCACAAGCCTTTTTTAATATACGCCCAGATGATTGCGCCAATTCCAATTAATGGCGCCAGAACCACCGGGTTTGTCAGGTCGGTTATGAGTTTCATTATCTCTGTCAAACTGTCATTGCGGTGGTTAACCATCCAGTGGAGGGTTGGTTGATTAAATTCTCCCAGAAAATAGCCGTATCTCATGCCTAAATAAGATAACGAGAATATGACCATACCTAGAACCAGGCCAATTACGATGATCGTGTAACTCACCTCTTTGGGAATTTGCCTTTTTTCAGTCGTTTTCTGCGCCACCCCCTGTTACTTTTTCCTTTCGACTATTTTTTGCCATTCCAATTTAGTGGTGTTCCATAAGGCCTGTCGTTGTTTTTTGTCCTTCAACAGATGATAGATTGCCGGAGAGATCGAAGCAACCAAGATTAAAGCTATAATCGGCAAAATAATCGTATCGATGTCAATGCCCATATTCTTTAGGACGTCGCCCAAGAAATACCCCAGATACGTTATACCGGCAACCCAGACGAGACCACCGATTAGATTGAAGGCCATGAATGTTTTGAATTTCATTGACGCTACGCCGGCAACGAGTGGAACGAAGGTTCTGACGACAGGGATAAAGCGGGCAATTACTATGGTCTTACCGCCGTATTTATCATAAAAATCCTGGGCGCGTTTGACATTTTCTTGCTTGAATAGCATTGAATCCGGCCGCTTGAATACTCTGGGGCCGAACTTCTTGCCAAAAAGGTAACCGACGTTTGCGCCCGTGACCGCAGCTATAAATAGTAGCAGTACTACCAGGTTGATGTTAGTGTCGAGCTTGAAGTTATTCGTTCCTTGAATCAAAAACCCTAACGTGAACAAGACGCTGTCGCCCGGAAAGAAAAAGCCAATTAACAGTCCGTTTTCGGCGAAAATAATGGCAAAAACCACGACCAGTACCATTAATGGACCAGCTGTTTGGGCAAATTGAACCAAATCAAATCCGGGAATCATACTCTAAACATTTTATCACGCACTAGCGACAAAATGATATAATAGACGTAGTGATTACAAATTAAAGGGCAGGGATAGGAAATAAGGTGAGTTACACTTCATTAAAATTAGACGAAAGACAACTGGCAGGTAAAAAACTGGCCAAATTGAGGCAGGATGGCTATGTTCCGAGTATCGTATACGGCGGCAAATCAGATCCAATAATGACACAGTCAAAACAGATTGAAACGACCAAAGTCGTGCATGTCGTAGGCAAACACACCCCAGTCAGTTTATCGATTGATGGTAAAAAGCGTCTGGCAATCATCAAAACCATAGACACCGATCCGGTCAAACATTCCGTGAGGCACATTGCCTTTCATCTGATCAAGCAAAGTGATGTTATTACAACCGAAGTGCCGGTCATTTTGACGGGCTTGGGCGAAAGCGCGGCCGAAAAAGCCGGTCTGGTAATCTTGCAGGCCATTGAACATATCGAAATCAAGGCAAAGCCGGCTGATTTGCCGGAATCACTCGAGATTTCGGTGGCAGGCCTAGCTACGACCGAGGATAAAATAGACATAGGTGACGTCAAGCTGCCGGAGGGTGTTGAGTTTGCCGATAACGAGCAAGACCTCGAGTTGGTAATCGCCAACGTTTACGAACCGAGCGCCTTGGCTGCTGCCAACGAGGCCGCCGGTGGTGACGCCGAGGCCGAAGCCGAGTCCGAAGTACCTGTCGAGGGCGAAGAAGAGGTTGGTGAAGAAGCCGAGCCTCAAGAAGCTGAAAAAACTGAAGATCAGGCTAAATGATTCCAATAGATATATTACCTTGAGGTATAATATATCTGATGCAAGAGGCGTTTCGAAAAAAGTTGAAAACATTGCCAAATTCACCTGGTGTTTATTTTCACAAAGATAAAACCGGCGAGATTATTTACGTTGGCAAAGCCGCGGTTTTAAAGAATCGCGTCAGGCAGTATTTTCAAAATACTCGGAATATGGACGTAAAAACACTAGCGCTTGTAGCTGAAATTACAGATACTGACTGGGTCGAGACCGAGAGTGAAGTTGATGCCCTGTTTTTAGAGTCGGAAATGGTCAAGCGTTATATGCCTCGTTACAACATTCTGCTTCGTGATGACAGGTCGTTAATTTATGTTAGGATTGACATGAAAAGTCAGTGGCCGTATGTCAGTCTGACCAGGCATCCGATTGATGACGATGCCGAGTATTTCGGCCCGTTCTATAACGGTTTTGCGGTGAAAAAAGCATTACGCTACTTGCGTCGTGTTTTCCCATATTACACCAAACCGCCAAAAGCCAATATCAAGCCTGACCTTGACAGCCACCTAGGTCTAGCACCGGCCAATATGACCTCTGTGCAGTACAAGGCTAACCTGCGCAAATTGATCAACTATATAAATGGAGGCCGAAAAAGCATAGTTGCCAATATCGAACGTGACATGAGGTCGGCGGCAAAAGCGCAAGATTACGAACTGGCGGTCAGTCTGCGCAACAAACTGCGGAACCTCAAAGAACTGCAGAGTCGGATAATGTTCGGCGACAAAGAATTCTTGGATATCAGCAAAGACATGGCACTAAATGATTTGACCGAACTGCTGGGGCTGAAGAAAGTCCCGGTCAGGATTGAGGGTTATGATATCTCGCATATGAGCGGGAAACAAGTGGTCGCCAGTATGGTGGTCTTTAAAAACGGGGTCAGCGATCGCGGCCAGTATCGTAAATTCAAGATGAAATTCGAGCAAAATAACGATTTTGCCAACATGAAAGAGGTGATTTTCAGAAGGTTCAGCCCAAAAAACCTCAGCGACTGGGGGACTCCGGACTTGGTTGTTATTGACGGTGGCAAAGGCCAGTTGAGCGCGGCCATAGAGGCTCGTCAAGAGCGCACAGTCGATACCATTTCTTTTGTCGGACTTGCCAAAAAGGACGAACAAATTATCACACCCCTGCAAGGTGACACCTTGCAAAAGGGGGGCGGAGTTACGTTAAATAGTGAAAAGTTAAAAATGCTGGATGGTTATGTTACAAATTCTGGTAATTTCTCGATAATTAATCTGCCAAAGTCGTCGCACATAATCAGACTGCTTCAGAGAATCCGTGACGAATCACACCGCTTTGCCGTCAGTTATCACACGTCTCTAAAACGCGCCGGACAAACCGCCAGTTTATTGGACGAAATTCCTGGCATAGGCTCAAAAACCCGGTCAAAACTGATCAGGAAATTTGGCAGTGTACGCGGCGTAAAAAATGCAAATGAGTCGGAAATCGTTTCAGTAATCGGTCGCCAAAAGGCAAAACTTGTCATCGATTACATAAAAGGGGTATAATCCTAACCAAGCATATGCGTAATCGTTTATCAAAACCACTTAACCGACGAAAAAGCACACTTTATAGTGGAGCCTTTACGATTATCGAATTAGTTATTGTAATTGCTATTATCGGCATTTTAGCTACGGTTATTGTGGTTAGTTACAATGGATGGAAAAAATCTACGATCTCGGCACAAATAAAAAGCGATCTAAACGGCGTTGCTTCGGCAATGGAAAACTATAGGAACTTCAACAATAAATATCCAGAATCCGTTCCGTCAAGCTTTTCCCCAAGCAGCGGCGTGACATTAACCGGCGGAAGTAGTGATGGCGGTTTGACTTATTGTGTTTCTGCTGCTAGCTCGAGCTATGCTGGAATTTCGTTTTATATTGATTCGGCCAATAGTAGCGCAGGGGCACAGGCTGGTACATGCCCTTCGCAATATTCTCTAACTTTGACTGCCGGTACAGGCGGCGCTGTTAATAGCAGTGCTAGCGGTAATTATATTAGTGGTGCGACTGTTACCATTACAGCTACGCCAAGTCTTTACTACCAATTCTCTAGTTGGACCGGGGATGGATGTAGCGGTGATGAATCTCATGCGATAACTATAACTACTAACATGACGTGTACAGCCAATTTTACGCCCATTTCAATTGCCACACCGTCAACCCCTGTTGTGTCGGCATCTACGGACGGCTCAACTACAACCTGGTCGTGGGGAGCGGCTTCCTGTTCGAGTAATAGTGCTAGGTATCAGTACAAATACACGATTTCACCATCGGGATATGACTCGGGCTGGGTAACGACAGGGTCTACATCGGTGGCCTTTACCACGTCTACCGGAGGTCAGACTTACGCCGTTGAGGTCCAAGCTCAGTGTTACAACACAGCAACAAGTAGTAGTTGGAGCGGTACGGGATCGGCCAGTTATTATAGGCCAATTACATACACATTGACCGTAAGTTGTCCTGGCTTGACAACCTGCTCGGGTGGCGGGACTTACACCCAGAATACCTACGCAACCGCCACCACGGCAAACAACACGGCCTCTGGTTACTACTTCAACTACTGGAGTGGTGATTGTGCCGGCGGTGACTACAGAAACACAAGCGTATCTGTATACATGAACGGAAACAAGACGTGCACCACGAACAATAATATCGCGTCTCATTGGATTTCTGGGGTATACGGAACCAATTTGTATGGAAAGTTCGTATACTACCAGGATGACCCGACCCAGAGGAGGTTTAAAACCACCGATACCGCTGATACCAGTACGTATTCTTATACAGGTGTAGATCCGACCCACCCGACATACAGTATTTTGAAAAACCCGTTAAACTACAGTCTGGACTGGTCAATATATCCGGCTCAGAACACCTGTAACGGGTATGTAAATCCTTATGGTTCTGTCGGTGGCGGACGCACGCCAGATCAAGATGAATTAGCTAACATGTTTAATCTCCAATCTTATTTTGGTGGTAATTTCAATCAGTCAGAAGGTTATAGATCAAGCGCACAGAGTCCTTTCGACTCTACACAAACACACAATAGGATGGCGTCGACGAATACCCAGTCAGTTTCTGATAAAACGAGAGCTAACCCAACTCGTTGTGTCTATGGGTCTTATTGATGATTGCAAATATTGCTCTGGGTATTTTTATATGAATTTGTTATGAAAAAAAATTATTACTTTTTTATAATACGATGGCTAATAAACTCACTTGGACTGTGGCTTTCATTTCTGTTGCTTGGGTCGGGTTCGGATAATATTCATGTTAGTGCCGGTGTGTTGGGGTTTTTGTTGGCAGGGTTGATTTTTTCTATAGTCAACGTTGTCCTCAAACCTTTGGTGGTGATAGTGTCATTACCCGCCATTGTGCTAACACTGGGCCTTTTTATGATAATAGTTAATGGCTTGATGGTTTATGTCTCGTTTAAGTTGGCTCCCGGTATATCGATGACATTTTTTAACTCAATAATTACCGGAATCATACTAAGTCTGCTAAACTATATAGTAAGTGCAACGTTAATAGTAAAACCCAAGAGCACTTGTTAAGGTAAGGAATGAATCCCGTTAGAACTTCAGCTAAAGAGATGAGCTTATTTGTGAACGAACATAAGTTTTTTATGGGGAAATTCTAACGGGATGAATATAGATTTAATCTTGCAGGTTATTACGATAGTATCGGCTGTCCTTATGATTTTGGCTGTTTTGCTGCAGCAGCGCGGAGCTTCGCTTGGTGCTGGATTTGGTAGTTCGGGCGAACTTTTCACAACCCGTCGTGGAATTGACAAAAACTTATTTGATGTAACTATTGTATTGTCCGTAGTTTTTGTACTTTCGATACTAGTAGGGCTGATTCTACCCGCGTTTAAATAGGGGACTTATGGCAAAAGACAGTCACGATTTGTGGAATCGGTTGCCCACCAGCGGCAACATCAACAAAAAGTCATTAAAAAGGCGTATTCGCAAGGCTGAGGGTGTAACGGTTCGTCATGCTCATAAATTTGTTATTCGCAGATGGGATAGTGTCCGGGAAGTCCAGCGAAGCGTTATCTTGTGGGTCTTGGCGTTCAGTCTTTTGATAGCCGCCACCGGATTGCAATTGATGTGGAATCAACAGAGTTACACGACGGCCGCTCCGGCGATGAATGGTACGTATGCCGAGGCGGCATTAGGTCCAGTCGAAACCCTGGATCCGCTGTACGCCAAATCCAGCGCAGAAATAGCGGCCAGCCGCCTGATGTTCTCATCAATCATGAGCTATGATACGACCGGGCATATTAACTATGACCTGGCTTCAAATGTAAAAATAGACGACACCAAGACGGTTTATACGATTAACCTCAGAAAAGATGTAAAATGGCAAGACGGTGTTAGTCTGACTGCCAAAGATGTTAATTATACGGTCGAGCTTATGAAAAACCCGGCGGCTCGCACCAATGAAACCGGCTGGTCAAACATCAATACAAAAGTATTGAATGATTATACGATAGAGTTTATCCTGGGCTCGCCATTCGCTCCTTTCGAGCAGGCTTTGACCTTCCCAATCGTGCCCGAGCATATACTGGGAAAGGTTTCACCGAATAATATAAGGGAGAGTGGTTTCAGCAAAAACCCTGTCGGCAGTGGTTCGTTCAAATTCAGTTTCATGCAGGATGTTGATGCCAATTCCGGTCGAAAAGTTATATACATGGCCAGAAATGACGATTATTACCAGGGACAGGCCAGTTTAGCTCGCTTTCAGCTGCATTCTTATAATAATGAAAGCGATATGATTGATGCGCTGTCGAAAAATGAGGTTACGGCAGCCGCCGGGATGCCATTTACAGATATCAATCAAATAGACGGCAAGCACTATAAAACGATAGTCAAGCCGATTCAAAGTGGTATGTACGCGATTATGAACACACATAGCAGTCTGCTTAGTGATATCAAAGTCCGCGAGGCTTTGAGGTACGCCACCAATACGGCCGCAATTCGTAAAACTCTGCCCGATGGTACTCCGCCGCTTTGGCTGCCGATTACTGCCAACTTGCTTGGCGGTGGCTTGCCGGCTCAGCCTCAATTCAACTTAAATAGTGCCAAACAGCTGCTAGATAGTGATGGCTGGAAATTGAACTCAAAAAATATCCGTGAAAAAGACGGTAAAGAGTTGCGAATATCTGCCGTAACCCTTAAAAACAATGATTATGAGCATGTAATGGACATCCTGATTGACCAATGGCGTTCGCTTGGGGTTGCGGTTAATACCAAGATTATCGACCTGAGTGATCCGACTTCCGGTGATGTTCAAAGCGTTCTGCAGCCACGTAACTATGACGTGCTACTGTACGAACTTAACATCGGTGGCGATCCTGATGTTTACGCATATTGGCACTCTTCGCAAACGAATTCGCAAGGGTTGAATTTTGCGAACTACTCTAATAATATTAGCGACCTTGCTCTATCTTCGGCTCGAGATACACTTGACCCCACCATAAGAGATGCGAAGTATTTGGTCTTTGTCAAGCAGTGGCTGAGCGATGTTCCGGCAATCGGCCTTTACCAATCGACGTTCCAGTATGTAATCAGCCTCAAGGCGCATGCCTTTGACCCGTCCAATGTGCTGGTCGCCCCAAGTGATAGATATGCAGATGTCGTTCATTGGTCAGTCGGCTCGAGGAATATCTTTAAGACTCCATAGGGGTCTTCGATTCACTCTGCGCACTCAGACTCATTCGACTAACTTTGTTTACGAATCAATATTGTTTACTAAGTCAATTGGTTTACCATGAGCGAACAAAGTGAGTCGAATGGTGCGCGAGAGAGGACTCGAACCTCCACGTCCTTGCGGACACTAGAACCTCAATCTAGCCTGGCTACCTGATTACAGCACT
>Ga0172374_1002739_pt1 | contig 10977 bp, 11 predicted proteins | sample LakKiv3m_FD_114536 | JGI IMG/M metagenome (GOLD analysis project Ga0172374, IMG submission 114536) | Freshwater microbial communities from Kabuno Bay, South-Kivu, Congo - kab_092012_10.3m | ecosystem: Environmental > Aquatic > Freshwater > Lake | place: Democratic Republic of the Congo... | reverse complement strand
CAAGTTGAAGCCGGAAAGCCTGGCTATGGTGTTAACGTCAATAAACCCGAAAAAGGTTTGATTGATGTTAAGCTTGATGGCGTGATTGACCCAACCAGGGTTGTCAAGGAAGCTGTTCAAAATGCCGTGTCGATTGCTTCGACGGCTGCAACTATGGGCGCTTTGGTGGTGGATATTCCAGAACCGGAGCCACAAGCCCCAAGTATGCCGGGCGGCATGGGATACTAGAGTTAAAAAAATAAATATCCGCGTCACTCTCGGCGCGGATATTTTTGTGTAGCAATTAATTGGTCTAGCGAGGATTCGAAAGATAATCGATTTCTTTAATGATATCGAGCAAAGCTTGAGCTCGCTTTGACTCATCAGTTATGGCACTGGCGGCAGCGTGGGCTGGAGCAATGAGTGATGTGTCATCGGTGCTGCGAATTATCAAAAGGTAAATGCTAAACTTTTCTTCGGCTGAAAGATTTAGTTTTTCAACCAACGGTTTAAGCTCGGTTATGACTTCCATCTTGATGCCGTCAAGGTTGCCAGAAGCTACCAGGTTTTGAACTGGATTGACCGGCTCGACAACTGGGTTCTCAACGACTGACATTTCAGGTTCAGGCACTGCGACTTCTTCGCTATGCTGATGGGCGTCATGAGATGGTGTTGGCTGTGGTAATGGTGTTTCTTCAAAGCTAAGATCGGTGTTACTGTCTTGAGTAACTCCAGCAAGAACTTTGGCGAGCTCTTGATCGTCACTTATTGGTTTAGTTGTTTGCGGTTCAATATCCATAGCCCACCCCTTATTTTAACGCTTATACTTATTTTATAAATACTGTATCATAGTTATATATACGCTATCAAGTTAGTTAAGGGGATATTATGTTAGACGATACAAATGTTATTAAACAGTTTGATGCTAATGACGCGCTTGGCGTGGCAAAAATGCAAGTTGATCAAGCAAAATTCGCGGCCGAAATTGTGAATCCTGATCATGATAACCGAGACATTAATAGCATTGTTGTGGCTGGCATGGGCGGTTCGGCTTTAGCGGCTCTATTGGTTAAGACGTGGTTGAAAGCCGACCTTAATATGCCGTTTGAAATTGTTCGAACTTACGATTTGCCAAACTATGTTGGTGCTAACACGTTGGTGATTGCTAGCAGCTATTCGGGCAATACCGAAGAGACGGTTAGTTGTTTAGAACAGGCTGTGGTCAAAAATGCTCAAATTGCCGTGATTGCTTCGGGCGGAAAATTGGCCGAAACTGCCAAGCAAAAACAAATGTCGCATGTTATTTTGCCTAGTGGCATACAGCCAAGAATGGGCGTCATTTATAACCTTCGTGCTTTGGTGGCACTTTTGGTTAATTTTGGCGTTGTTGATAAAAGTAAAATGTCTGAAATCGAAGCCGCCCACGACACGATTCAATTTGAGTGTAAAAAGTGGGATCCAAGCATGCCGACGGTTGGAAATTATGCCAAGCAGTTGGCGATTTTTGCTATGGGCAAAACCGCTATTTTTTATGGCGGGACAACCACCGCACCAATAGCCTATAAGTGGAAAATTAGCTGGAACGAAAATGCTAAAAATGTGTCGTTTTGGAATGAGATTCCAGAGTTTAACCACAACGAGTTCATTGGTTGGACAAGCCATCCGATTGAAAAACCATTTGCCGTTTTTGACCTTATGAGCAAGTTTGAGCATCCGCATATTCGCAAACGGTTTGAAGTTTCTGACCGGCTACTTAGCGGCATGAAGCCAAAGGCCAAAGTTATTGAAATGGTTGGTGACAATGTTATTACTGAAATGCTTTGGGGAAGTATCTTGGCCGACTATGTAAGTATTTACCTCGCGATTTTAAACGGCATCAACCCGACTCCGGTAGCTTTGATTGAGAAGCTCAAAAAAGAATTGGCTTAGTTGTATTGTTGCAGTGACTCGATTGGGTCTTTGCGGGCAGCTCTAATAGCTGGATACAAGCCAAAAATCGTACCCATAACAATCGAGATTACTGTAGCAATTAAGGCAATTTGCCAGTTAATAACCGGATAAAACGTTAGACTCATAAACTTGCTGATAATAAATGCAAAAACATAGCCAATTATATATCCAAAAAATCCACCAGTAATGCTGATGCCAAGTGATTCAATTAAGAACTGCCATGAAATGTCAAAGTTGTCGGCACCGAGGGCTTTTCTGATGCCAATTTCACGGGTTCTTTCAGCTACGGTGACGAGCATGATATTCATAATTCCAATACCGCCAACCACTAACGATATCGCAGCAATGGCTGTTGAAACGCCAGCGATAGTGTAAAACAGTTGACTGCTTGGTTGCGAGATTTGATCACCAGATAAAACCGTATAGTCACTTTCGCCGTTGTGGCTGGTGGCTAGTGATGATTTAATGCCTTTAATTGTCGACTCAAGGTTTTCAATTGAGTCGGCTTTAATATTAATTTGTTGAATTTGCGGGGTGTTCTTGTTGAGCTTTTTGCCAGCTTCAAAGCTAATTATCGCTGCGTTGTCAAAGTCAACCGAATTGTAGTTGATTGGGGTGTTGGTTATTTTAATAACACCAACAACCGTAAATTGCTGTCCGTGAATCGTTAACAGCCGGCCAAGTGGTGCATCGCTGCCAAACGTATTAATGGCTAGCTGATAGCCAACTACAACCGTGTCGTTTTTTAATTTGTTATCCAAAAATTGACCAACTCGTAGTTGTAAATCGGAGATTTTGGCTAGATCTGGTGTGGTGGCGACAACTCGTGATTCTTTAGGCGCGACCGAGTCGGCTTTGATGTTGCTGCTCAAAATCATTAGTGGGGCAACGGCACTAACATGAGGAACTTTTTTGATGTATGTCATATCAGACTCGCTTAAGCTGCTGGTTGCAAAATCGTGATATGACTGAGTTTGGGTGATGCTGGCAATTGGGTCGTTATTGTTAGAACCTGGTCGAACAATCGCCAAATTGCCGCCGAGGTCGTCGATTTGTTTGCCAACCAATTGGCTAGCCCCGCCGCTTAAAGACAAAATAGCCGTCACGCTAGCAACGCCGATTGTGACTCCAAGCATTGTTAAAGCACTGCGAATCCGACTGCCGCGCAACGACTGATAGGCGTTTTGAATGTGGTTAATTAACAATAATCTCACTTTTTACCTCGTTTTTTATCATGTGATTTAGACCGCTTTTTTATTTGGCGGGTTTTAGGGTGTTTAACGGTTGCTCGGATTCTTGTGTCGGTATCAATTTGGCCATCAATCATAGTAATTACACGACCGGCATAAGTAGTTAAGCGAGGGTTGTGAGTCACCATAATAATTGTGTTGCCACGCTTATGAAGGTCGGCGAGTTCTTGCATAATAACGTGGCTGGCACGCGAATCAAGATTGCCGGTTGGCTCGTCGGCTAGAATAATTGACGGCTCGTTGACAAGCGCCCTAGCAATTGCCACGCGCTGAGTTTGGCCGCCAGAAAGTTGGTGAGGCATATAGTATTCACGTTCGTTCAAGTGAAAGTTCTTTAAAATATCGCTGGCAATTTGTAGGCGCTTTATTTTGCCAATCCCGTTATAAATGAGTGGCAGGGCTACGTTTTCAATGACTGTAAGTCTTGGAATCAAATTAAAACTTTGAAAAACAAAACCAATTTCGCGACTGCGAATGCGAGCTTGTTTTCGTTTGGATATCGTATCGACACTCTGGCCATTTAGTTCGTACTCGCCATCAACCGAACGATCAAGCAGACCTAAGATGTTCAATAAAGTCGTCTTACCACAACCGCTTGGGCCCATAATGGCCACAAATTCACCCTTGTCGATTGTCAGGTTGATGTCGTTAATGGCATAATTTTCGGCGTCGCCAATCCCAAACCGCTTTTTTAGGCCGCGTAAACGTATGACTGGAGTTGTGCTAATGTTTGGCATTTGTATCTATTATGAGAGTTGGCTTAATTTACTGCAACCATTAGCAGCAAGTCAAAATAACAACTGGTATAATAGGTTACGTTGGAGAGATGGCCGAGTGGTTGAAGGCGCACGCTTGGAAAGCGTGTGTACGGGTCAAACCGTACCACGAGTTCGAATCTCGTTCTCTCCGCCAAAAATGCGATTTCCAATTCTAGCGGTGTGCTTTCGAAAAAATTCGAACTGATTTCGCCCAAAATTTGTAGGGCGGGCGGAATTCCCCCCAAACCCCCCTTCCGCCCGCCCGCAGAAGCGACTCTTTCGGATTGAAAAACTGCCAAAGAACCTAAAAAAATATCGGCTCGAACTTCATTTTGGGCCAAAAGCGGGCTTCCCTCATTTTTAATTTGATTGATTTCATAAAATTTGTTAGTATATTTATGAAGGGTTAAATAAGCACCCATACTAATACTATCATACTTAGGAAACTATGAAAAGTCAAAATAATAATGAAACCATTGGGGATAAAATAAAACAGCTTAGGAATAAGCAGGGTTTAACACAAGACGAATTGGCGAGAAAATCCGATCTTCCTTATACAACGCTGACCAAAATTGAAAGCAATGTAATAACTAAGCCGACTATTCAAACAGTTATGAAGATAGCCAATGGTTTAGGTATTACTATTGATAGTTTAATAAAATAAAATTATGAATAGATCAGTTTTAAGCAAACAAATAAACAAAGAGCAGATTGATAGTTTAAAAAATGACACAAAAGCTCTTTTGTCGTTTTTACAAGATCAAAATGATGGCACTATTGTTTATGTATTGGAGAAGTTAGGAAGGTTAGAAAATGGATATAGCAAACAACCCCTATTGAATTTACTAGATAATAACAATGAGACAATAAGATCACTTGCTTTGAAGAATCTTGCAAAAATTGGTGATGTTTCTTTACTAGATACTTTCGTAAAATTTGCAAAACAAGATGAAAGTACTGAAGTTAGAAGAGAATCAGTTTCTGCTATTGGACGATTAAGAAACGAGAAAACTATTCCCGTTTTGATTAAATTACTATCAGATAAAGATCCGAAGGTTGTAATGCAGGCTATTCGTGGATTACTCGTTTTTTCAAACAATGGCCAAGTTAAAAAAGAGTTATCTAAATTGCTCGATCATCCGAATGAATTAATAAAAGAGGTTATAGGCAAGGAAATTAACGGTGTAAGCTATGGTTCAAAAAATAGCGGGAAACACGATGAATTTCCTAATTATTTAAAAAATACTATTGTTCAAGGGGATGTTTTAGAAACATTAAAATTTGTTCCCGAAGAATCTGTTCATTTAACCTTTACTTCACCGCCTTATTACAATGCTAGAGATTATTCAATTTATCAGAGTTATGATGAGTATTTAAGGTTTTTAGAGGAAGTTTTTAAAGAAGTTCATCGGGTTACAAAAGAAGGCAGATTTTTTGTACTTAACACTTCGCCAATAATTATTCCTAGAATAAGTCGAGCCCATGCAAGTAAAAGATACCCCATACCATACGACATTCATCCTTTGTTGGTTAAAATGGGTTGGGAGTTTATTGACGACATAGTTTGGGTGAAACCTGAAGCAAGCGTAAAAAATAGAAATGCAGGATTTTTGCAACATCGAAAACCATTAGGCTATAAACCTAACGCAATTTCTGAAATGCTAATGGTTTATAGAAAAAAAACCGACAAACTTATTGATTGGAATATACATCAGTATAGTTGGGATAAAGTAAAAAAAAGCAAAGTTCAAGACAAATACGAAACCACGAATGTTTGGCGCATAGACCCTACTTTCGACAGGGTTCACAGTGCGGTTTTTCCAATGGAATTATGCAATAGAGTTATAAAATATTATTCTTTCGTAGATGATTTAATTTTTGATCCATTTGCAGGAAGTGGAACATTGGGAAGGGCCGCCGCGAATCTTAATAGGAATTACTTTTTAACAGAAAAAGAAGCAAAGTATGTAGCTAGAATGAAAGAAGATTTGATCAAAAAAGAGGATTTGTTTAGTTCAAAGGATAAACAACCAAACTTCATTGATATCAAAAATTTTATAAATATAATTAAGGAAAATATATGACAATAACAGAGCAAGTTGCAAAAAATATAATTAAAAAATTGTTGAAAGGCGAAGATTACAGAATTGAAGTTGTAACATTGATTAACGCTGAATTTTTACAATTCGCGATAGATTTTTTTAAGCATATCGTTGATGCAAAGCTAAAAAGCAAAGACATTACTGTTGATTGGTATAAAAAAGCCTTTTTAAATCCAAATTTACCAGCTAAAGAAATAGCTATAAATTCCGGATTGAATAAAAAGACAATACACAATATGTTTAATTCCTCGACAAAGGAAATAGTGATTGATGCATCAAACGAACATTATGATTTGCTATATGAATCAATAAAGAATTTAGTTGATACAGAACATGATCTTGAACTTACCTTAACTATTAAATTCAAAGGCGTAAGTGTTGATCTAAATGTTAGTGAGAGTTTAATCGTAATAAATACTTTGGCAGTTAAAAGAGCAGAGTTAAGAGGCGGGTTGTGGAGTACTGCGGGAAAGAGAGTAGAAAAACCATTAATGCAAACCCTTTGTAAATTATATGGTGTTCCCGAAGCAAACTATGCTTTAAGGATAAAAGGCAAAGATATTGAAGAAGATGATTTTGAAAGAGAAATTGATTTTTATTTGGTTGAAGGAAAAAATCAGTATAAATGCGAAGTAAAATTAATGGGAAGAGGAAATCCAGAAAGTGCAGATGCGGTTATCGCACGAGATAGTAAAGTTTTTGTAGCTGACAAACTTTCTGACACTAACAAAAAACAATTAAATAGTTTAAAAGTTGAGTGGGTTGAATTAAGAAGTGATGGTGGATTTGAAAGATTTGATACAGTATTGAAAAACTTGAAAATACCACACACAAAATTACCTAACAACATAGACAGAGAATTAGAAGTGGTATTTAAGGAAATTTTTAAATAATAAAGAATTTGCCGCCAAACTGGGCGAAGCCCAGAGTTCCGCTAAAAGCGGAACGAAAAACTTGAAATCGTCCAATCCGAAAGGGTCGCTTCTGCGAGCGGGCGGAAGGGGGGTCTGGGGGGAATTCCGCCCGCCCTACAAATTTTGGGCGAAATCAGTTCGAATTTTTTCGAAAGCACACCGCCAAAATTGGAAATAATGTTTGTTGGCTAATAAGTTAGTTTGAAGTATTTGCTATTTGAAGCTTGAGAGTCGGTATAGTTTACTTAAAAAACCTTCTCAAAAATTTGACACGGGTTGTTTTGCCAGCCGGGGTAGCTTTGAATAATCTCGCGTGAGATAAAGCCGATGCTTTTGTAAAAATCGCGGGTTTTTTGATAGGGCGGGTAATCGTCGGTTTCTGCTAGGGTTTTGACTTCGCACTTTTGGTACGTGCCAACAAAATCTTTCAGGCTTTCTGAAACTAACTTTTCGCCATAGCCTTTGCCTTGGTATTCTGGCAAAACCCCCAGCCAAGTCATTTCGATGGTTGTTGCGCTAATTGGATGATAAGTCACAAAGCCAACCATTTGGTTATTGAGATAGATTCCATACAGCATATGGCTTTTGGTTTGCTCTTTAATGCTTTTTAAGCCGTTGTTATCAAAATAGTCAGTTAATTTAAGTGCTATTTGATAAGCACTTTCACTATCGTTGGTTTTCTTAACAATCGTGTCCACCTAATTATTTTAACATTTTTGAACTAATGTGAGCTTAATAGTAAACTAGTTACTATCATGCAAAACGATGTCTACCAAAGATCGCTTGAGCTTCATCGCCGTAATCATGGCAAGATTGAAACTGTTAGCAAGCTAAAACTAAACTCGATTGAAACTTTGTCGATGGCCTATACACCTGGCGTGGCAGAGGTTTCGCGACAAATTGCGTCCAACCCTTCATTGGCGCGCGAATATACTATCAAGCGCAATACGGTGGCGGTGGTAACCGACGGCTCGGCGATTTTGGGCTTAGGTAATTTGGGGGCGCTGGCGGCTCTTCCGGTTATGGAAGGCAAAGCAGCGATATTTAAAGAATTTGCCGGTGTCGACGCTTTTCCGATTTGTCTTGACACCCAAGACACCGAAGAAATTATTAAGGCCGTAAAACAAATTGCGCCGGTTTTTGGCGGCATCAACTTGGAAGACATTGCGGCACCAAGGTGTTTTGAAGTTGAAACGCGTCTGAGACAAGAGCTTAACATTCCGGTGATGCACGACGATCAGTGGGGAACTGCGACCGTTAATTTGGCGGCGGCAATTAACGTTTTGAAGCTAACTGGTTTAACCAAAGAATCCGTAAAAGTTGTTATTAATGGCGTTGGCTCGGCCGGTGTGGCAACAGCTCGGCTGTTGTTTTATTACGGCATTAAAAATATAGTTTTTTGTGACAGCCAGGGAATCATAAAGCAAGACCGAAACGATTTGACGCCAGAGAAAAAAGAACTCGCTCTGACTAGCTCGGCGTCAGTTAATGGCAGCACTTTGGCCGATGCCGTTATCGGCGCTAACTTGTTTATTGGCCTGTCTAAGCCGGGACTTTTAACTGGCGATATGGTTAAAACGATGGCCGAAGATCCGGTAATCTTTGCATTATCAAACCCGGTGCCAGAGATTATGCCAGACGAAGCTTTGGCGGCCGGCGCGCTGGTAGTTGCAACGGGCCGCAGCGATTTCCCTAACCAGCTTAATAATTCGCTTGTGTTTCCTGGCATATTCAAGGGTATGCTAGAGGCTGGCATCCGTCAGTTTGAAATTGGCATGTTTGTTAAAGTCGCTGAAGCGCTAGCTGGTTTGGTGGTTGACTTGTCGCCACGAAAAATCTTGCCGACCATGTTTGAACCACGGGTTGTTATGACTGTGGCTAATGCGATTAAATCTTATAATAACCCCAAAAAGTCGGAGTATACTGGAGTATAGCTATGAAAACGAAATTGATGATTTTTGGAATTACAGGTGATCTTGCCAGAAGAAAACTGTTGCCAGCACTTGAGCAAATAATTAGAACAGGCGATTTTAATAACCTTAGTATTATCGGCGTATCGCGGGGTGATGTCGATAGGTCAAAACTGATTGAAAACTGCCAAGATGGCATGATTTTTGATGACAGGCTGTCGATTTATACGATTGACCTAGACAATCAGAATGACTATTTTGACTTAAAAAATAAAATAAACCTGGCTGATGATGAACAAATGTTGATTTATATGGCGGTGCCACCTTTGGTGACGGCTGGTATTGTGGATAGACTCGGGCAAGCTGGTTTGAATACTCCAAATATCAAGATCTTGTTTGAAAAACCTTTCGGAGTTGATTTGGAATCGGCTGAAAAACTAATTCAGGAAACGTCGCTTCATTACAAAGAAGAACAAATTTATCGCATTGACCATTATTTGGCCAAAGAGATGGCCCAAAATGTCGTAGCCTTTCGTGGACGCAACGCGCTGTTTAACGGTATTTGGAATAACGGCTACATCGCATCAATTGAGATTGTGGCTTTGCAAAGGATCGGCATTGAAGGAAGGGCGCAGTTTTATGAGCAAACTGGTGCCTTGCGCGATTTAGTCCAAGGGCATCTGATGCAACTTCTAACGCTGGTATTAATGGATATACCACATGATTTTGAGTGGGAAAGAATGCCCGAGCTCAGAACCTTGGCTCTTAAAGGAATTGAGTCTTGTGATCCATCGAAGGCGGTTAGAGCGCAATATGAGGGATATCGAGAAGAGGTTAATAACCCAAATAGTATGGTTGAAACATTCGTTTCGATCCAACTTGAGTCGCAACAAGATAAGTGGCGCGGCGTGCCGATTACTTTAACTACTGGTAAAGCCATGCTGGAAACCAAAACTGAAGTTAGAGTAAAAATTAAATCAAATAATGGAGCCAATAGTAACTTTTTGGTGTTTAAAATTCAACCAAATGAAGGAATCGATGTTGAGCTGTTTGTTAAAAAACCTGGCTATGGCCGAGAGTTTGAAAGCCGCCATTTGAGCTTTAACTATCCAGATGATACAAAGCTTCCAGAGGCTTATGAGCAGGTTATTGTTGATGCTATTCTTTCGCAAAAGAGTTTATTTACGAGCAGTAGTGAAGTGCTTGAAAGCTGGCGAGTTTTAGACCCACTTTTGACGGCTTGGGAGTCGGGTTCTCAAGATATGAAGTTCTATCAAACTGGCGCCGACAAAGACGCAATCTTAGCGTAGAAAAAACAACACAGCACACTAGATATAGCGTTATTTTGTGTGGCCGTGCTACAATGAAATCCCATGGAGGTGCAAAAAACTAACATGGGAAAAAACAAAAAATATATATTCGTAACTGGGGGTGTATTGTCTGGGGTGGGCAAAGGTGTAACCGCCGCAAGCGTCGGAGCCGTATTGAAGGCCCAAGGTCAAAAAGTATCGATTCAGAAATGCGATCCGTATCTTAACGTAGATGCGGGTCTTTTAAATCCAAGAGAACATGGTGAGTGTTTTGTCACCAAAGACGGCGCCGAAACTGATTTGGATTTGGGGCATTATGAAAGGTTTTTAGACATTGAATTAACTCATAGGAGCGCTACTTTATCGGGCAGGCTTCTTTTTAATTTGATTAAAAACGAGCGAGCCGGCAAGTTTGGTGGTCAAACTGTTCAATTGGTGCCGCACCTGACGCAGTCGATACAAGATGCGATTTTGGATGCGGCGAGCGAAAACGATAGTGATGTTCATATTGTTGAGATTGGTGGAACGGTCGGTGATTATGAAGGTCTAAGTTTTATTGAGGCGATTCGAGAGTTGTCTCAAAGAGTTGGACGCCATAACTGTCTGTTTATTCATGTTGTTTATGTGCCATTTATTGAAACCAGCAAAGAATTCAAAACGAAACCGGCTCAAAACGCCTTAAAAGATTTGCGTGGTTTTGGAATTTTTCCAGACGCTGTTGTGGTGAGAACCGAGCGCCCTTGTTCGCCAAGTGTCGCTAAAAAAATTAGTTTGTTTGGTGGATTGCCGGAAGATAATGTGCTT
>Ga0172374_1002738_pt1 | contig 10981 bp, 2 predicted proteins | sample LakKiv3m_FD_114536 | JGI IMG/M metagenome (GOLD analysis project Ga0172374, IMG submission 114536) | Freshwater microbial communities from Kabuno Bay, South-Kivu, Congo - kab_092012_10.3m | ecosystem: Environmental > Aquatic > Freshwater > Lake | place: Democratic Republic of the Congo... | reverse complement strand
ATGTTAATTTGAAATTTACAATTTGAAATTTGAAATATAATATTTTCAATATTTAATAATTTTTGTGCTTCCACAAAAATTAGTAGTGAAGCGTTTATATTAATTTATTCTATTTCAAATTCAAAATTTCAAATTTCAAATTACAAAGATAAGGTACGCCAGCCCTAGTCCAAATAAACCAGAGATGACGATTATTACTAGGTTAAGTACTATGCTAGCAGTTATGATCTTCCCCGCAAGAGGGTTTCTTCCGGAGGCATCAATGCCACTGCGCATGGCCCGCCCCACGCTTCTAAAAGTCAAAAAGACCGACGTTAAGGCCACAATCGCCGCCAGAATCGACTTAATTAGCTTGCTCGGCGAGTCCAGATTTTTCATGTTGATGGGAATGTTAAAAATGGAGGCCGTGCCCGCTCCGGCGTCACTGGAATAAAACTGGATGTTCAGGGCCACGGGAATTAGCCCCTCGCTCGTGGTCGCCGCCAAAGCTTGACCAACGACCATTCCCGACTGCTCGCCTTTCATACCCACCCCGGGAGTGTTTGAAGCCACAATAAAATCGCCCACGCCTATAGCGCCACCCGCCATATTTACTAAAACGTCAGCGCTGCCGGTTTTGGCCAGGGCGTAAGGTGTAGAACCGTCATCGGCACTAACCACCATCGCCGCATCGTCAGTAACTACCCCAATCACATCCCGATCATGCGCCTGCGGACTTAAAACATATAAACCTTCTTTAAGAGAAATCAGATGACCGATTTGAACATGGTCACCCTCAACAGTAATCCCCGAAGCGACGTCGGGCAGCTGGGTAGTTTCGACAGCATAAACAGGCGTCGCCAGGATAACTGTAAGCAGGACTAAAGATAAAATAATAGGCAGTTTCATACTTCCACTAATAGATTAACAACTTCTTATCAATTTGCAAATCCATTTTGTTGGTATTTTCTAGTATCTATTTTCTACTCTCTACCCCTACCGTCTAGGCTCTATAATCTACCGATAGCGGCCGTTGGAATCTGGCCATGGAAACTGATCTTCCCTCTTGACACCCTACTCCCCTTTTCATATGCTTTTACTAGAACGTTTGAAAGGTCTAGATCCTGCCCAATGAATCAACCTGCCGACTATACATTAACTCCTTTGGAATTTGCCCGTTTAGTCGGGGTTTCGGCTTCTACTATTAGGCGCTGGGAAGACGAGGGCATTTACCACTCAGAGCGCCAGCTAGATAACACCCGTCGCTACTCTTTAAAAGATCTCGAAGTGGCCAACAAACATAAGGACGCGGTTGCCGCCAAAAAGGTAGCCAGCAGCCGCAGCCACATTTACCAGAAAATGGAAGTCGGAGACCAGCTGTCGGAGGTTGGCTCTGACAAACTGATGCACGTGCATCAAGCAGAACCGATCATCGTTGCGGGGGAGCACCAGGCTTCCCCCTACGCATTGGGTTACAATCGCCGGGTTTGGACCGGCTTGGCCTCTTTCCTGACGGTGGCTTTGCTTGGCACGAGCATTTATTTTCTAACCAGTGGTAAATTGCCGGAAAATGTGAATGTAGACGCCACCATTTCCTCGTTGCGGTCATTCTCGGGGCAGTTATCGCCTCGTTTATCTTCTTTGTTGTCATTCTCGGAAAAAATTATGCCTCGTAATTTTTATCCGGGAACTAAGTCGGAAACTATCAACGATAAATCCCACGTCCTCGCCGCGACTGCGGCCAAAAACAAGCAGTTGACCATTAGTATCCCCACTATTTTTAAGGCCGACATTGAGGCCAGCGGGCAGGATTTAAATTTAGGCACCGGCCAAATCACGGCCAGCAATGTTATTTATGACCTGGTAGCTGGTACCGGCATCAGTGTCACAGAAGGACAAACACCAACAATTGGTAACACAGGTGTCCTGAGTATTGGCGGTCAAACGGGTGAACTGATACTGGAAGCTGGCGCTGGTATAAAAGTGGACGGGCTAAAAGTCACCAATGATGACCGGGGCTCGGCCCAAAATATCTTTAAATCCATCGAAGTTAGCGGCAGTACCTTAACCGCGGGCAGCAATAACGACAGCTTTAAGTTACTTGCCACAGGCGACACCACTGTTAATTTAAGCGGTAAAGAAATTACTATTAATACTCCGGTCAAATGGACCCAAAGCGGCAACCTGCTCTACCCTACTACCATTACTAATTATGTGGGCATTGGCACCAAAACCCCCACCAGTTTGCTTAGTGTAGGCACTACTAGTGGTTTTCAGGTCAACGCCGCGGGCGACATTGTAAGCATTAACACTATTGCCTATGAATTTCCGGATGCCCAGGGCGCGGCCAATGCTATTTTGACCAACAACGGTGCTGGCAGTCTAACCTGGGCCGGTCTTAACAGCCTAAACGGCATTACGGGCACTGGCACTAGTACTTATATACCTAAGTTTGATGCCGCTCATAATATCATAGATAGTCATCTATATGAGGATACTAACTTAGTACTGTCCGGTGTCAACTTTGGTATTAATCAAGTTAACCCCACCTATTCTTTGGACGTTACCGGCACACAAAGAGTCACGGGCGCCGTCTCTTTAGGCTCAACCCTGGGAGTCACTGGCGCGGCCACGCTCTCCTCTACTTTAGGCGTTACGGGCCTAAGTACGCTCCATGGCATTAATAACAGCAGCAATGGCATTTCTCAGGCTGGCGCTATTACTGGCGCCACCGGCATCACTAGTAGTGGCACGATTACTTTTTCGGGGCTGGGCGCGGGCGTTATTCGATCAAGCGTCGGCGGAGTACTGTCAAACGGCGCCGTGAATTTAGCCAGTGAAGTCAGCGGCACTCTGCCAACTACTAATGGTGGTACGGGTCTTACCAGCTACAGTCCGGGCGACATGCTTTACGCCAATGATGCCGGTGCCCTGGTAAATTTGGGGGTTGGTGACGTGGACAACATTTTAATCGTCAACGCGCAGTTAAAGCCTACCTGGGGTATGGTCCCAGAAATTAGCGGTGAATTGTGCACCAATTGTCTCCTTAATAACCCCGCCAGTACCCAGTACATTACCCCAACACAAGTCAGTGCTACCGGCCTAGCCGTCAAACAAGCCAGTGGTGGTAACGTGGACGTCTTTCGGGTGACGAGTTTCGCGGGGGACAACTATTTTAGTGTAAATTCCAGTGGCAATACGGTGGCGACCGGTACTTTAACTGTCAGCCCCGCGGATACCGATAATATTGTAATTTCACCGGTCGCCGCCGGGGCCGGAGCCTTCGCGGGAACGCTTAGCAGCGAAAATCTTACTCAGGCCCGCCAGTGGTATTTGCCAAACCGCACCGGTAATATTTGTGTGGACACGGGAAACTGCGCCGGACTTTCTGGCTCCATTGGTGGTAGCGGTACCCCGGGCTATCTGGCCATGTACGCCGATACTTATATGATCACCAACAGCCAGTTGTTTGATGATGGCACAAATGTGGGTATTGGCGACATTACGCCCTCTTATAAATTAGACGTGAACGGCACTTTTCGGGCCACAGGCGATGCCGCCTTTAATTCGGACCTGGCGGTAACCGGAGACTCCACCTTAACTGGCGGCCTAGATGTGACCGGGGCTAGCGTTTTGCGCTCCACCCTTAACGTGATTGGCGCCGCTACGCTGTCCTCCACTTTGGGGGTGACTGGCCTGGCCACTTTTGATAGCGGTTTTGATAGCAATAGCCTGTCAACCATTGATTATAACGGCTCAGGAACGGCCCTCGCGGTGACGCAGGCAGGCAGCGGCAACGCGGCCACTTTTATGGGCGGTAAAGTGGGCATTGGAGTAGTAGACCCCGATAGTACCCTGGAAATTTTAGGCACCGCCACCCAACTAAAACTTAGTTATAACGGCACTTATTACACCAGCTTGACTGTAGATAGTGCGGGAATGTTAACCGTAGCCCCCAACGGCACCGCCGCCGCCACCTTTAGCGACGTGGCCAACACGTTCTCCCTTCCAACGTCGTTCACTGCCGTCGGTGATGTTTCCGTGGCCTACGACCTGGCGATGGTCAACCAAAACGCCAGCAGCCTTAAATCCTTAGCGCCGTTAACAATTGATGTGGGTGAAAACTTTGAGAGCAACCCCCTTACGCTGCGCACTTACAATAGCGGCCAGTTAGTTTTGGACTTGGCGGGCGGCGCGTTGTTAAATCAAGCTCAAAACTGGACACTTGCTTCGTCTACTAACGCGCTAACTTTTAAAGACGCTTCTGCCAACAGTATTTTTAACATTGATTCTACCAACGACCGTGTCGGCATTGGCACTATTACACCCGCTGCTAAGTTGGATGTAACCTCGACCAGTACGACTGGTGGCGACTTTTTGTTAACTAATACCGGCGTGGGACTTTCTGGCACTTTGGCGGGGATAACTGCTAACAGTGTGACAACTGGTGACATTCTTACTTTAAGCTCCACTGGCCTTACCACTGGCTCGGCTTTAGTTCTCACGGGACCAAGCACCACTGGAGTTACCGATCACTTTGTTAAGTTGACCTCCGATATCGGCTCCGCTTCTTCTTTATTATCTCTCGCTCCTGATTTTTCCGGCAGCGCGGTTACGGCTTACGGTCTAAATATTGCCGCCACGGATGCTACCGCTACCGCCAATACCGACTACGCCGCTTACCGCAGTCTGGCTTTAACCGGTAACGCCGCTAAAGTTGGCTATGCGGACTACTCTACTATTACTTCCAGTTCGACTACGGCCGATACCACTTACGGCGGGTACTTTAATACCAGTTTGACTGGGGCCGTGGCTGCTGGCACCCAAAACACCTACGGAGTTTATGGAAGAGCAACCACAGCTAACTTAGCCGGAGCGACGTCAAATGTTTACGGTGGTTACTTTAAAGCCGATGGCACCGTAGCCTCTGGTACTTTAAATAGCTACGGCTTATATGTGGCTAATGGGACGATGAATGCTACCGGAACCACAACCAATACCGGCTTATATGTTGAGACGCCGTCAGGAGCTGATTATAACTACGCGGCCATCTTCCAAGGCGGCAACGTCGGTATCGGGACAACGAGCCCAGCAAAAACACTTGACGTTCAAAACGGTATTAGATTACGCCAATCTTCAAATGCCAGTAGCGCTAGTTTATTAGAGTTCACAAACCGAAACGCAGCGTGGGCTCAAGGATTTACATGGAATTCGTATTATGATGGCGCAAGCTGGAAACGCAGAACAGCAGATTATCCAGCACTATATTCTTTCAGTAATACAGGCGATATGACCTACGCTACTTCTGGCACAGGTGCGGCAGATTCAACCATTACATGGATAACTCCTTTCAAGTGGTGGAACAGCGGTGGAACTGCATGGGGTAAAACTTTTAACGCCACTGACCCGGGGGCAAATAATATGATAATAGAAGGCAATGTAGGGATTGGGACGACGGGGCCAGGCGATAAACTTTCTATCAGTGGTGGCAAAATCTCCGTAGACCAAGCTAATGCGGGACAAACTACATTTTTGAAGGTTCGCAATACAAATGGCGCACTCAATGATACTGCGGATTTGGATTTTGCTATCACTTCTGGCGCGGTGATCATGGGTAGAGTGGGACTTATCAGGACAAATGCTGTTACAAGCGGTGATACAGATATGACATTTTCTACTTACCGTGCTGGGACTTCTCCATATTTGATTGAGGCAATGAGAATACAATCAAGCGGCAACGTCGGCATTGGTGTGATCGATCCGGATAGTAAACTTGAAATCTACGGCACTAGTAGTCAGTTTAAGATTAGTTACGACGCCACTTATTACACCGCGATGACCGTGGATAGCACCGGTATGTTAACCGTGGCCCCCAACGGCACAACCGCCGCTACTTTTAGCGATGTTGCCAACACGTTCTCCCTTCCAACGTCGTTCACGGCCGCCGGCGATGTCTCGTTAAGCTACGACCTGGCCTTTACCAACGCTACCGCTTCTTTTATAAAGAGCGACGGACCGTTAACCATTCAAAGCGGCAATGAGGCCTATCAAAATCTGGATTTAACGCTTGATCCTTCGGGCACGGGCGCTGTGGTAATTGCCGATGGGAGCAATTTGGACCTGTATAGCGACCACAATTTCGTGTTCGACACCGACAACGGCGCTGATTCGTACCTAAGCTACATCTCGGCTAGTAGCCGCTTGGCGCTCTTTACGGATGCCACCGAAGTGGCCCGCTTTAATGCTGACGGCAGTATTGACGCCAATGGCGCGGTGAACGCTTCTGCCTTTGACTTGGCCGAAAATTATCCGACGATGGATACCAGTCTCGAGCCGGGAGACATCGTGGCTCTCGCGGAGGCAGCGAGTGTTGTAAATGCAGAATCTGACCTGGGCTACCTCGTCGGTCGGGCTGGCGATACGAATAAGGGTTCCGTCTTGGGTGTTGTCTCCACTAAACCTGGTGTGCTTCTAGGCGGCTCGTCGTTCCAGAGTGATTTATGCCAGGAAGTAAATTCCGGAACTGGCAGCGAAGCGGCCATAAGAGAGCGTCTGGTAGGGGCGAATCAGGATTCGCCCAAAGCGGCGTCGGATTCCGCCACCCTTTCGGCCATTAACGACAAAATAAATGCCTGCAAAGCCCTGAAGCAAGTCCCCATTGCCCTCTCCGGCCGGGTGCCCGTCAAGGTCGAGCTAACTACGAGCGCTATTAAGGCTGGCGACATGCTCACCGCCTCCACCGTCGTCCCCGGCAAGGCCGCTAAAGCCACCGAGCCAGGCTGGGTCATTGGCCGGGCCCTGGAAGATGCCGAAAGCGGCAAAACGACGATCATGGCTCTGGTAAGTGTTACCTGGTACGGTGGCGAGGCCCCATTAGGTCACTTAAGTAACCTAAGTAACTTAGGTAACTTAACCAGCGATCTTAAACTAGACCAAAACGTGGTGGCCTACAAAAACCTGAACGTCCTTGGGAAAACCACCCTTTCCGATCTGGCCGTTACCGGCGCCATTAATAACGGCTTGCTCCAAATCGATGGGCTTGACCCTAAAGGCGGCGCTTCTCTAAACGTCCTGGACGGCAAACTAGCCCTGCAACCTACAGGGCTTGGGAATGTGGAATTCTTCGGCGGCAAACTGGCCATTAGTAGCGACGGCTCTCTCGCAACCACCGGTCGTATCGAAGCCAAAGAGGTCATCGCCCAGGAATTTAAGGTCAAAGCCGCTTCCGATTTCGTAGGGTCCCCCCTTGTGGGGGACCGTAACACTGCCGGTAAAGCCACTCTACTAGCCGGTTCGACCTCGCTGGTGATCCCCACCACTGCTGTCGACCAAAACTCCCTGATTTTCATTACTCCCGAAGTGGCGACGACCAAAACTCTGGCCGTCACCAAAAAAATATCCGGTAGCAGTTTTACTATAGAAATTTCCTCACCAGAAGCTAAAAATATACCTTTTAGTTGGCTAATTGTAGGGGTAGAGCCCTAGTTCCAAATGTAGTGGTGTGATTTATCACACGTATTATCGAGTGTCGTAAACGCCACCACTACATTTTATTGTCATGAATGCTAAACCGATTGTAGTGGTGTCATTTATGACACGTATTTACGATTTTTTGTGTCGTAAACGCCACCACTACATTTTAAATATGCGCCATAAATGTCGCCACTACAGTTGGAAAGTATTTAGGACACTCTTCAAAAATACCTCACACCACAATCATTGGGCGCTTCTTGCTCCCCTCTTTGTCCTGGGTATTGTGGCCGGTTACCTCTTCTTTAAGAATGCCCGCCAGGTAAAGGCGGCTTGGTTTAGTGATGGTTGGCAATATCGAAAGGCAATCAGTGTCACCAATGGCTCGGGGGGCACCCTTACCAATTACCAGGTGAGCTTTGCCCTAAATACCTCTTCCACGACCACGGCGGGATTAATAAAAGACAGGAAGATGCGATCGGATTGTGGCGATATTCGGGTGACGGACGCCAGTTCTACACTCCTCTCCTACTGGGTAGAAGAATCCGGCGTTGGAGGCTGCGATAGCACAACCACGCGGGTTTGGGTCAAGATTCCCTCTTTGACCACGGCTGGAGCCACTCTGTACGTATACTATGGCAATCCCAATGTGACCACTGCCGCCTCTGGAGCTAATACGTTTGTATTCTTCGATACGTTCCCCGGCGCTTCCGTGGATGCGGCCAAGTGGAATTCTTCCGGTACTGTTACCGTCGCTGGAGGATCAGCCACATTAAGTAACTTAGGAACCTTAAGTTCCTTAAGTAACTTAACCGATGCTTCTGGACTTGGCCGGATTATCGTCAGAATGAAGCAAGCGGCCACTTCTTTAACTGGCGGTAAAATTGGCTTTTCCAATACCCAATCAACCTCCACTCACTTTAATACCGATGACGCTGCAGCCCTAGTTTTAGGTTCTACCGAAGAACAAGTAGCCACAACCGCCTCTACTAACCTCGTCTCCCATTACCAACTGGAAGAAACCACCACTACCGATGCTAACCAGTTTAAAGCTTCTGGATATCTGGATACCGGTAAACTCAATCAAGCTGTCTCAATCTACGGGAATGCAGCTGGAACTCAAGGCTCAACCCTCACCTTTAATCGAGGGGCACAGATCAGTGGAAATAACTATGAACATATAAATACAAATCAAGGAACGATTAGTTTTTGGGTAAAAGCTGACACTTGGGTTAGCGACAGCCTTAAACACTATATCTTCGATACTTCTACAAACCCTAACCAGCACTTTGCGATATATAAAGACACGGATAACAAAATTTATGTGAGGTGGTTAAATACCTCTGACGGAGCTTATGAAACCTGGATAACTGGGGGATCGATATCAAGCTGGGCAGTTGGAAGCTACTACAATGTGATTGTTCGGTGGGATATAGATAACCCTGTTAATAGCGGTAGGTACGTGGAATTATATCTTAATAGTTCCTACCAATGGTCTTCCACAACTGCTAGGTCTTCCATAGTTACGGGTTCAACTTTTTATATTGGTTCTAGATATTCAGGAGCTAACCAACTTGGCACCCTCATCGACGACTTTGCCATTTTTGATCGCGTTTTAACTACCACCGAAATCACGGCTTTATATAACTCTGGTACCGGAGCCGAGGCCGGTACTTATGCTGACCCGTCTTTAAAATTTTATGCCAAAATGGACGGCTCCGGCAGTCTGTCTCCTGTTACCTATAACTTAGCTGCCAATTCTGACCAAAAAGTCTACAATTCTTCCACCAATACTAATGGAAACATGGTTACCGATGGGGACATGGAAGCCGCTGGAATTACCAACTGGCCAGCTTATGCCTCCACAACTCCTGCTACAATCTCAAAAGTAACTAGTGGAGTTCTTTATGATACCCAATCATTAAAAGTGCTTTCAAATGGAGACGTTGGGGGAAATAGCTATGCCATACAGACAATTTCCATATCTGCCAATACAAACTACAATTTTTCTGTTTGGTACAACGGCGTCAATTCTTCTAATGATACAGTAATTCAATTAAAAGATGCTAATGATATTAAATATTGTTATGGAGGAGCAGGTGGTGCCAGTTATTATAGAGATACCAGTGCAACCTCTTGGAAAAAGTTTGAGTGTTCATTCAAAAGCGGGACAAGTACTATTTTGTACGTTAATTTATGGAATCCCCAAGGAAATGGAACTTATGCACTTTTCGACAACCTCACCCTCACCCCCAACCTTGTCGATAATGGGGGAATGGAAACATTTTCCAGCGGGGTTGCTACCGGTTGGACTAAGGACGACGTTCACTCCATTGGTACCTTTACTCAGGAGTCAACCACTATCCATAGCGGAAGCTCGAGCCAGAAAATAGTTTGCAGTGGCACCTATTCTTGCGGTGTATATCAACTCGTTACTACAACTTTAAACAACAGTTACTTAGTTAGTGCTTGGGTTTACGTGAGTAGCGGAACCGTTAACCTTCATAACAGCAATAATAACTCTAGTACCTATGCTGTTAAAACCTCTACAACCGGTCAATGGGTTCGCTTAACCGCAGTGACCAAACATACAGCTAGTACAAGCATAGGCATCGAAATTGACAATAATTATAATTCGGCCACTTTCTACGTCGACGACGTGTCAGTGATTCCTTTGGATAACGTCTCGGGGAGTCTCAAGGCCTGGACGCCGGTGACCGATTCTTCGGTTGGGGCCAATAACCTTTCGGTTCAGGGAGATAGCGACGGAGTCGTTTCCAATACCAGTGGAGCTAGAGGGAATGCCTATACCTTTGACGGGTCGACAGGCTATCTACGTCAAAAAACCTATGACACAGGGGTAGGAACCTTATCTTACGCCGATTCTAATACAGATATATTGGACGATGGCCAGGAATTTGAAGATTGGGATAATGATAACGGTGGGGGAGCAGAATACATGATTGTTGCTACCAACAGTGACAACACCACAAGTTGGGGGTACTTTTGTGCTAATGACGGCGGCACTCAAACAGCAGTCTATACCAAAAAAGAATGTACGGGAGGATCAGAAGGATTCAATGGTACTTCTCCTTCCGGTAAAACACCCGCAGGCTACGAAATACGAAAGACAGATTTTCAGGTAACAGGAAGCCTTACCGTGGGGGCTTGGGTAAAGTTGACCGCCGGAAGCGTTTGGCAGCCGGTTATTGCCAAGGAAACTTACGATAGTGGTACAGGTTATATGCTGGCTGTCAACGAATTCGAAAAACCTTTTGTTAGGGTAGTAAATACCGACGTTGTGGCCGGAAGCGCTATAAATAACAGTTGGCATTTTATTGCCGGTGTCTATAACGGTACTAATTTGGTTTTATACGTTGACGGTGCAGTTGCGAATACCGGCAATAGCGTTGGGACTATTGCAGATACAGCCGCAGATTTGCTGGCGGGTGCTAGGCATAACAACACCGCTTACACAGTCAATAGTGGCGACAGGGTTAACGGCTCTATCGACTCCCCCTTTGTCATCTCT
>Ga0172374_1002736_pt1 | contig 10983 bp, 10 predicted proteins | sample LakKiv3m_FD_114536 | JGI IMG/M metagenome (GOLD analysis project Ga0172374, IMG submission 114536) | Freshwater microbial communities from Kabuno Bay, South-Kivu, Congo - kab_092012_10.3m | ecosystem: Environmental > Aquatic > Freshwater > Lake | place: Democratic Republic of the Congo... | reverse complement strand
CCTACAAATAAATCACTTCCTCCTGCCGAAACTTTAATTTATTACCTGCTTCGTTGATCCTAAAGATTTAGGATCAAGGTTCAGATAACAAACTAAAAACTTGAAAACTCTTTTAAACCCTCTATACTTAAATCATGTCCCAGTTTCAGTATCTAGTCATTCTAACCAAACAACCAGACGGTGGTTATACTGTTACCGTGCCAGCACTACCTGGCTGTATCTCCGAAGGTGACACTAAGCGCCTGGCTCTTAAAAATATCCGTGACGCTATCTGCGGTTACTTACTGGTAGCTAAAAAGCGCCATCTTCCTATTATTACCGGTATCCAAGAATTAGAAACGGTCGAAGTCGTTTCCGGTGTCCTAAACCATGCCCAAGCTTCCGGTTGTTAAACCAAAGGAAGTCATTAAGAAACTCCGCAAAGCTGGTTTTGCTGTTGACCATACAACCGGTAGTCATTACATCCTTTATAAAGCCGGCCACCAAACCATCGTAACTGTACCCATGCATAATCAGGACTTAAAACCTGGTACCCTAAGTAGTATTCTCGATCAGGCCGACCTGTCTATTGAGGAATTTCTAAAACTAAAATAATTTTTAAAGTGCGTGCCCAGTTTAGTAGTGAACAAAAAAGCCAAGATCTTATGACCTCGCAGAGATCAACAAACCCTGGCTTTTAACCCGCCTCTACTATTAATGGGGGCGAAGTTCTTGACTTCTCTGTCTGACTGGTAGGGGCAATCCGTACCAGAAAAGCCTAATATTCAATTTCTACTGCGTATCTTTATTATACTACAAGCCGTAATAAATGTCAAGATCCGCTTAGCACTCCTTTAACTAAGTCTGACAAGGCACTGATAAAATGCTGTCGTAGTCAGTTAGAATCTTCAACCTTGTTAAAGACTTTAACATCCGGCCGACTGCTAACACCCAAAGGGTAATTAGTAGTCGGCCTAAGGCAACTAACAACTTATCCAAAACACCTGCCAGCGGAAACCTAGAAGGTCTCAACACCGGTAAGTGCTAATTTGCGAGAACCCCGGCAGGAAGACCAATCTTGGGGCGACCGCAGTCACCGCAAGGTTTTCTCCTGCAACTAGCAATCTTAGAAGACGCTAGCCTAGCTGGTTGGTTCCAGCTACGGGGTTCTGGGACTTTGACCGGTTACCCCTGTCGAAATTTCAAGGAGTCGGGATGGAGTATACCCACTGGCGGTACCCTCGTCGGGTTGGGCTTTGCGCTTAAGCCCCTGTATTCGTCACCTAACGAATAGCCAGCTTCCCATTTCTCCGTCCTCTACTCTTTCGACAGTTTCGTCCTCTTTCCCTGGGGTAGTGAGAGCTCCTCGCTCACTCTTTAAAGGCTGGCCACTTTTAAGCCTACCTCCTACCCGTCTTCGGTACTTGAGAAGTACTTCCAGAGGCGAGGTGCCGCCAAAACAGCTAAGAGTTGATCAGACCCCTGCTGTCTTAACGGTCCCCCATACTCTTCCTCTGGGGTAATCGCACTTCCAGTCTCCAGTCCAGCGATCGCGCGTTCACGAAGTCGCTCGTGAGGCGCCAGATAGTCACTTTAATGACCATATGGCGAATCACGAAACCCCAATTACCTCTAACCTCATTTTCTTCGTAGCAACTAACCCAAATTGCTTCTACGAAATAAGATCACAGGTAATCCGGTCAGCGCGCGCGATAACGATAACCGTCATCTTCGTGGCTGACCGGCACAATTTCTAGAGCTCTGCTTCTCTTTGGCTCCAGTGTGTCGATTTTTTGATTTACGTGAGTATCGTTCCCTGGATACTTCTTCTCACGCGCCGGGTTTTACCCTGCTAGCGATTTGCAGGAACCTGAAAGCCTGTCGTTGTATTGGCTTCAGGGTTACGATTTATTTACTTAGTAAAAGTGCATCTAACCCTCCTACTAACTCGCGGTTAACGATCGCGAGCGAATCGGAGAAGGCTAATTTATACAGCACTCGCTTCTCTGAAGCGCTTACAAACTTACTGGCGGCGGCGCTGCTGGCGCTTCCAATAGCGCTCGCGGCGCGCCGCCCTCTCCGCCGCCTTGTCGATGACCACACTTGTGGCCACCTTAGGCGTCGGAGGAATGTAATCCTTGGCCCCACAGGCGACAAGGTTCGCCTGCCGCCAGGCCTCGTCCCGCCCGGGACCGGTCGTTGTCGTCAGACGAGGGGCTTCCTCCTCCTTGACGACGGGCTTCGGGTCCCGCGGGGCCGCCTTGGCCGCCCGCTCGCCCTTGTCAGCCTGGAGGTCCTCCAGGCCCTCCCACCACCGTACCACAGGTATGGCCACCTTCGCTCCGGGACGCCGAGTCCCGGGCAGGCGAACAACAGCAGAGGGGACGACGGTTGGGACCAAATTCTTGACGGACATTTTATACTCTCCTCTCCGCCTTGGCGGAAGAATGCCCCACTGGGAGGGGGCTATTTTGATTTCGACAACACTTAGAAACCGATCCGATATCCGATCCCCGACCTCTGATATCTGACATTTGACATCTGTTCCTAAAGGTTGACGAAATCGAATTTGTCATTTATTAAAGTGCCAGGACAATTCGATGCACGTGCATCAAACTGTCAACTCCGTTTCCAACATCTTGGCTTCTTTAAAGCTCTTTTAGAGAACAAAAAAGCCAAGATTTACCTATCACTTACTACCAAAGTAGTGACCACCAAATCCTGGCTTTCTCCCACTTCGCTTACGATTCATGGGACTTGTGACTTTCCTGTCTTGCTAGTAGGGATTAGCCGTACTAGAAAAGCCTTATATTAAATTACTTGCTCTATCAGTCTGGCTTCGCCAGCCTCCTCACTTCGTTCGGAGTAATGGGATTGATTGCCGTACTGAAGAAAGCATGTGCAATTGTCTAACATCATTATACTACAAGTTACTAGATTTGTCAAGAGTCTTTAAACGCTTTCCAAATGCTTGTCGCTAATACCACTTTACGCGCTTCTTCACTGTACATCTCTATTATACTATAACTCTTACCATTTGTCAAGCCCCTAGTATTTCTCCTATGGAAAACAAGCAACCCCCGAATGTTAAAGAAACCATTCGAGGGTTGGCACTTGGGAACTACAGCGGGTGCCATGTCCGCTTAACCTCCCACCAACCAAAACCCAAAAAACGAGTAAGGCGACCGCGGGCCGTCTTAATATCGGTTCGGGGATTAAAGACCGTTCCCGGTGGCATCAGTTTCATAAGAGGACTGGTTACGGCAATCCCCTGCTCGCGTACCGCCGCTACAGCATTCTCGGGAGCAATCATTACTAAGGCGTCAAATAGGCGCTGACTAAAAAACTGGACCAGCTCGGCCGTGTCCTCAAAGCGTCCCCCACTCTTAAAGCGGACTATCTCCACATCCTCGCCAAAAATCCGCCACAGCTCCGTCTGCTGGGCCGGAAGTAGCTGGTGCACCGTTACCAACAAAATCCGTTTGACCATCCCCCACCTCGCTTTTTCTTTTCTCCGAAAGACATCTTACATTATTACAACGTCGTTTTCTATTATTAAGTAGATTTTTCACAAATGTTTTCATAAGTAACCAACAAAAAACCGCCGGACCCAAATGCTTACGCAACTTGGAATCCGGCGGGAGTGCAGCCAGGTTTACACCACGATATTACTCTCGTCAACCTGAGCCGCAACAGCGCTCGAGGACTGCAGATAGTGCTGGCGAGGGCGGTGTTCGGTGGCGGGAAGTTTCGGGGTTATCCGATCTTCTCGCGTTACCCGATCAAGGCCTCTCGCGACACCCACATTTCCCTCCGGCACCCGCGGCGCTCGCTCGCGCAACCGCGGCCTCCCGAGTCTCCTGGCTGGGGTCTGATTCTGTAGACCTGTCGCCCTAGCGCACACCCTCCTTCACCTCCAATTCTTCCGCTTCGCACTCGGCAGCGGCTAGAACCTCCCGCCAGTCCGGCTTCCCCTGGCGACGACCCTGGCCACTCCCCTTTTTAGGCCGCCTGACCTTGACGGTGGTAACCTCGGCCGTCTCCGGATCGATCTCGTCGATCAGAAGCTCGTCGTCCAAAACCGCCTGAACCGCCGCGGCTACCGCACTATTAAAGGGCGGCACAGCACCGGTAGCGTTGTACTCCGCCAACTCCTCGGGTGTCAGGAGCCGATAGTTACTCGACCCCACATCCCGAATGTTAACGAAGCACTTTAAACACACCCTAATCACACCCCCAAAACCCAGGACCAACTGGCGGTAGGGGTGGCGGTTCTCGCAACCAATGATTCGGCAGCGTAGGTACTGCTGGGTATTGGCTTGTGACGGATCGGCCTTGAGCACCGCCACTCGTTGCGGTAGGAGCCGCCGACAGCCTTCAGAGTAAAGCCGGCCTTCGGGCACCACCGTATAGAAACACTGCCTACACACCAACGTCTCTAGGCCACTGGGGCTGACGATCCAGGCACTGCCCTGCGACAGGTCGTGCCAACAACCCGGGTGGCTACACCACTGAACAGTCCCCGGACTATCCGAGGTCGCAGGCGCGCTGACCGGGCCACTGGCTTTGGAAGCCGGTGTCACGGCACCACCAACGTGAGTCGTCCCGAGGCGATTCCCAAGCATGGTGTCCTCCTCTGTTACCCACTAGCAACCAACCATAAGGTTGTGGTGTGATATTAATGTGACATCAATAGATGATCAATGTAAATGATTAATACCGTCTACACCTTGTCCTGAAAGTCCTGGCAAAGCCCCCAGTTATCACCGTAAAGGACTTCTTCCAGAACCAGAGGATAATCAATAATTTCAGCGGGAGTAAACCACAAAGCAATTTCCAGCTGCGCTTCTGAGGCCGCTCCCGAAGCGTGTATCAAAGTGCGTAAATTACGATCAGACAGTTCCGCCAGTTCCCGCGACTCGATAGTAAAATCACCCCGAATAGAACCAATATCCGCTTCCATAGGGTTAGTCGCCCCCACGGTCTTGCGCCCCAAAGCCACCGCGTTAGCCCCTTGCCACACCATCGCCAGAATCGGTTTGCCTACAAAGGAGTCGATTAAGGATTTTTGGACGCCTCTACCCACGGTAATGGGGTCCTCTGTAACTGCAATTCCCTGCCCTTCCAGAGCCTTAATTTTATTAGTGCCGACTTTTTGCAACCACTCGTCGGTTTTGGAGTAATGCTTTTCCATAAGTGTGCGGGTGGGAACGACCATTTTGCAAGCGACCAGTTTTAGCCCACGCCGCTCAAACCGGGCGATAAACTCGCCAATTAAGGCTCTTTGAATTGATTCGGATTTAATGGCAATAAAAGTTTGTTCGTGTTTCATATTTGGAGTATAGCAAATCTAAAATCTAATAACAGAATTCATTCAAAACTTCTACTCACCACACTCTATCTTCGACCCCTATCTTCTGTGCTCTATCACACTATCACACCTCCCAGATGTGTCAACAGCAACATGTAGTAAGTCAACAACTGAGATCCTAAGAGGGCTGTTTTTCCCAAAAATTAGCGTGCTAAAATAGGAACGTGAAATTTAAGTTAACGTCGGTAACTACCCTAATTGTTCTGATACTAATCACGCTTACCTACTATCTTATTAGGTTTCAGACGATACCCAAGTCCGGCGGCTACTTAAACCTGTACTTTCTTGACGTCGGTCAGGGAGACGCTACTCTGATTCAAACGCCGGAAAATAAGCTAATTCTGATCGACGGCGGTCCGGACGGAAAAGTGCTAATGAATAAACTAAGTCAATTTGATCTTTTTGGCCGCTGCCATCTGGAAGCGGTCGTGCTGACTCATCCGGATAGTGACCACGCGGCAGGACTGCTGGAAGTACTAAAACGCTGCCAAATAAAAACCATTATCGCCAACACCGCGAGTTGCAGCCTGTTTAATTGCCAAAAGTTTAATGAACTGGCGCCTAAAAACAAGTTAACCACCGCTTTCCTAAACGATTCTTTTGAGATTAGCGGTATTGCCATGCGGGTGTTAAACCCACCGGCCTCCCAAAATCTAAGCGACGACAACACTAATGATGACTCGATTGTCCTTGACCTTTCGTATCACAAGTTTGACGCGTTACTTATGGGAGACATGAACCCCTCCCGACTCGTAGGGGAGGGCCTGGTGCCCTCCCGCAATTTACGGGAGCCCACTAGGGACTCCCCTACGATCTTATTAAAGGTTCCACATCATGGCTCTCTAAATAATTTTGACGCCACTTTTTGGGAGGCCTTAAGGCCTCAAATCGCCATTATCAGCGTTGGTAAAAATAATTATGGTCAACCGGCGGATAAAGTACTGGGCACGGCCGCGGTATTGGGAGCCAAAGTGCTGCGAACAGACACACTGGGAGACATTAAGATTTCGGTTAATCCACAGGGTCAGATTGTGGAGTAGTATTTAACAAAAATATGAATCGCGTTATCGATTTACTATTACTCGCCTCGGCGACGATAATCATCTATTACCGCTACACCCTGATTAAACTACCGGTGCCAAAGAACGACATTCCTTATAAAATTAGCGGACAAGTACTCGAGGTGCCAAAAACTTTCGGAAATTATCAAAGTTTTCACTTGGGCCAAGTTTACGTAACAACGCGCTACCCGCCGGAGTACACCTATGGGGAAATGTTGACTGCTTACGGCGTTTTAACGCCGCAGATGACCATGCGCTTCCCTAAAATAACGGCTACCGACACCAAAAATCAAACCGACAAACTGATGCACGTGCATGAACTTGTCAATTTTCGCTCTCGGTTGGCCGACCTTATTGGCAGTTATCTTCCCACTCCCGAAGCCGAGCTAGTGAGTGGCACCTTGTGGGGCGAGAAGGCGAACCTGCCAAAAGGCTTTAGCAGCAACCTAAAACGCACAGGGACTATCCATATGATCGTGGTTTCCGGCTATAATATTGCCGTCGTGGCCGCCTTATTACTGGGCGTCTTTAAAGTACTTGGCAGGCGGGCCGCCTTTTTGCTAACAATCACCGGCATCGCCGTTTATACTTTAATGACTGGCGCTGAAGCTCCCAGCGTCCGGGCGGCGATTATGGGCGGGATTGCCGTTTTGGGACAAACGCTGGGACGGCAGCAGTTATCGCTGCGACTCCTGGTTATCGCCGCCGTCATCATGCTGCTAATTAACCCCTTGTATATTGAAGACTTGGGATTTCAACTGTCATTTATGGCCACCCTAGGAATTATTCTCTTCGGTAATACCAGAAAGCCTCCTGTAGGAGCGGTTCAGGAATCGCCCCCATTGAGGGAGCATAGTGATGTGCCCTTACTGGAATTGGTCCAGAAGTCAACAATCCTTCAGGAACTCCGCACCACTCTAGCGGCGCAGGTTTTGACCCTACCTATTCTGGCAGCATCGTTTGGCCAAGTTAGTCTTATTTCGCCGCTCGCTAACCTACTGGTTGGCTGGACGATTCCTTATTTAATGGCTGGTGGAGCCATTTTGACACCTCTAGCAGCAATGTGTCCAAATCAGACATGCTTGATTCCATCTCTGGTGTCGACAGTGATCACTGTGCCTGCCAAATTGTTCACGACAGTGGTGTCGGTTTTAGGAAGTTTATCCTGGGCAGCGGTGGATATTAAAATCGGGGCAGGGGTGGTAATCGGGTACTACTTGATAATAACGGCTTATTTATTCCTAAAAAATCTTAATGAAAAACAAAAATCCCCCGCAAAACGAGGGACTTTTGATGACCAGTAGGTTTTTGCAAACCAGCTGATTCTCCACTAAAAGCAATTAATATACTAGATAATGTATTAACACTTGTCAATACCTATCTTGCAATTACTTTATACTTAATGTTTACTAAATATACTGTGGTGAACCTGGGCCCGTAGGCTCAAAGGCAAACCAATTAGCTCTCCACTAAAAGTTGCGGGTTCGAATCCCGTCGGGTCCACCACAGGTTATAAACCAACTTTCCCCTTAATCTGTTCATACACCGATTGACCAACTATCTTCTTCGTCAACAACTCCTCGATAGACTTATACGGTCTACCGGAGATGATTTTGGACGCCGTGGCTGGACCAATGCCGGGCAAGGTGTCCAGTTCGGAAGAGGTGGCGTTGTTAATACTTATTTGACCGGCTGACGTTGCTCCCAACGTCGTCGTGACCACCGGGGTCTCTTCGCCTTCAAAAGGGATGTAAATTTTTTGCCCGTCTACAATGACCTGCGCCAGGTTTAAATTTTGGGCCAGGTACTTTTTGCTAGCCGATTCCGAAGCCACTCCTCCAGCCGCTTGTAGCGCGTCGTTAATTCTTGAGCCATCAGGAAGCTTGAAAACGCCAGGCTTGTTCACGGCGCCGGAAACGTCAACCGTTAGATTCGCAGAGGAGGGCTTTAAACCCTCCTGTAACTCTGAAGAATCTCCCATCACCTTGGTCAGCGACGACTCTGGAACAGGCGCCGCGTCTTTCTTTTGACCAAAAACCACCCACCCCAATGACGAAATAACCACTCCCGATAGAAATATAACTAAGTAGATTTTAAGAGTTGAAGTTTCCGTAAATTTAAACACCCGTGGTGGACCGGACGGGATTTGAACCATGTCGCCACGGGCTACTAATAAATTGACATGAATTTAGTTTATGTACAAGTGGTCGATTAAATTACAAAATTGATCAGTTTTCCTGGAATAAAAATCGTCTTTTTAGGTGTCTCTGAACCCATTAAAGTCTTTATTTTAGGTATATCCTGCGCGCAAGCACTCACTATCGTCTGATCCCGGGCAGCAGCTGGTGATAACTGAAGATCGGCTCGTACCTTACCGTTAAGTTGAATGACTATATGGACCGGTGATTCATCTTTTAGGTCGGGATTAAACTGTGGCCATTGTTGCTGATGAATGCTGTCACTATGCCCCAATTGATGCCACAATTCTTCGGTCATAAATGGCGCGAAAGGTGCCAAAAGTTTTAAGAATGTCTCCGACTGTTCTTTAGTAAGACCGACACTTTCGACTTCGTTTAGGAAAGACATAAAAGCCGCCACCGCCGTATTAAACTTGAGGGTGTCCTCATTTAAGTCGGCATCGACCTTCCTGATCAAATCGTTTATAAGGACACCGACATCTTTCGCAGGGGAAGGTCTGGTGCCCTCCCGCTTGCGGGAGCCTCTCGTGGGCTCCACTACGACTAGTTTCCAGACTCTATGTAAAAATTTATTAACCCCCACCACTCCTTGAGGATTCCAAGCAATCATCTGCTCAAAGGGCCCCATAAACATCTCGTACACTCTAAAAGTATCGGCCCCAAATTCGTTAACAATATCATCGGGATTAATCACGTTACCACGGCTTTTGCTCATTTTCTCACCGTCGTATGATAAGACCACCCCATGCGAGCGGCGCTTGGCGTAAGGCTCCACCCCGGGAACAACGCCAATATCGCTTAAGAATTTGTAAACAAAGCGACTGTATAGCAAGTGCAAAGTAGTGTGCTCCATACCACCGTTATAGACGTCAACGGGAAGCCAGTAGTCCAGGAGTGACCGGTTTTCCGCAAAAATATTCGTAGGGAGGCCCTTTATGGGCCTCCGCACTGACTCGGAGTTGTCGACGTCCCCTGGATTGCGGTCCCCCACAAGGGGGGACCCTACGGAATGGATTTGTTTGGCCAAAACGTACGCAATAAAGTACCAGTTACTCCCAGCCCAATTTGGCATAGTATCCGTATCCCGTTTGGCAGGTCCGCCACACTGTGGACACGTTACATTGACCCAATCTGTCACTGAAGCTAGTGGCGACTCCATGTTACCAGTTGGTTCATAATGTGACACTTCCGGTAAAACTACCGGTAAATCGGCTTCGGGAACAGGCACGATGCCACATTTGTCACAGTGCATCAGGGGAATTGGTTCACCCCAGTAATGCTGGCGAGAGAATATCCAATCGCGCAAGTGATAGTGCTTAGCCGCTTTACCTAAACCCCTGGCAGCGAGGTCAGCTGTAATACGCTTCATCGCCTCTTCGCTAGTTAGACCAGTATAGGGACCGGAATTTATTAGGACGCCGTAGCCTGTATACGCATCTGTAGGGAGGGGCTGTATGCTCCTCCGCGAGGATACTGGCAAAGCGACGTCTGCTTGATCGCGGTCCCCCATAAAGGGGGACCCTACGACGGATCGAATGTCTAAACCATACTTCTTAGCAAATTCGTAGTCCCGCGCGTCATGGGCCGGTACCACCATTACCGCCCCGCCACCGTAGGAGCCAATCACGTAATCCCCCACCCATACCGGAATTTTCTCGTTATTAATAGGATTAATGGCGTACAAACCGGTAAAAACACCGGTTTTTTCTTTGGACACATCGGCACGTTCGAGTTCGGATTTGCGTTTGGCGGTGTCAACATAAGCCCGAACTGCCGCCACGTTTTCCCGTAGGGACGAATCTTGATTCGTCCCCAATGGTAAGGGCGATTCGGCAGTTACCCCTACAAGGGCCGCTACGATAGGGTGTTCTGGCGCCAATACCACCGCCGTTACGCCGTAGATGGTGTCGACGCGAGTGGTAAAAACCTCTGCGGCGACCCCCGAGGATGACAGGTTAAATAACACGTTTGTCCCCAGTGACCGCCCAACCCAATTCCGCTGCAGAGCCTTAATCCGCTCTGGGTAATCAACCATCTCCAGATCATCAATTAGCCTATCGGCATAATCGGTAATTCGTAGCATCCACTGGCGAGCGTTTCGCTTTTCGGTTTCCGTACCGCAGCGCTCGCAGCGGCCGTTCACGACCTCCTCGTTCGCCAAGCCAATTCGGCAGTGCGGACACCAGTTAATAGGCATCTCGGCGTAATAAGCCAAGCCTTTTTTATACATTTGCACAAAAATCCACTGTGTCCAGCGGTAGTATGCCGGATCGGTAGTGTTTATTTCTCTACTCCAGTCGACGGATAATCCCCAACTCTTGGCCTGCTCCCGGGCGTTTTTAACATTTTCGGGTACAATCTGCTGGGGGGTAGT
>Ga0172374_1002735_pt1 | contig 10984 bp, 17 predicted proteins | sample LakKiv3m_FD_114536 | JGI IMG/M metagenome (GOLD analysis project Ga0172374, IMG submission 114536) | Freshwater microbial communities from Kabuno Bay, South-Kivu, Congo - kab_092012_10.3m | ecosystem: Environmental > Aquatic > Freshwater > Lake | place: Democratic Republic of the Congo... | reverse complement strand
GACAGGTGAAGCGAGGCTTCCTTGTGCTTGATGCCGCCTTGCGGGTCAGCCTGGGTCGGGCGCGTGTGGCGCTGAACCATGTTGACGCCTTGCACGACGACGCGGTTTTCCGTCGGCAGAACCTGCATCACCTTGCCGGTGCGGCCCTTGTCCTTGCCGGTCAGGACGACGACGTTGTCGCCCTTCTTGATCTTGGCGGCCATGGTTACAGAACCTCCGGAGCCAGCGAGATGATCTTCATGTGGTTCTTGGCGCGCAGCTCGCGCGGAACCGGGCCGAAGATACGGGTGCCGACAGGCTCGTTCTGCTTGTTGACGATGACGGCGGCCGACTTGTCAAAACGGATGACAGAGCCGTCCTTGCGCTGGATGTCCTTGGCGGTGCGCACGACGATGGCGCGAACGACGTCGCCCTTCTTCACGCGGCCGCGCGGAATCGCTTCCTTCACCGAGGCGACGATGGTGTCGCCGATCGAGGCGTAGCGGCGCTTTGAGCCGCCCAACACCTTGATGCACATGACCCGGCGGGCGCCCGAGTTATCGGCGACCTCCAGGTTAGTTTGCATCTGGATCATGGGATCCGATCCTTCTTCTTACGAAGCCGAAGACGGGGAAATGATTTCCCAGCGCTTCAGCTTGGACTTGGGGGCGCATTCGATAATGCGCGCGATATCGCCGACTTTGAGAGCGTTAGCTTCATCGTGGGCGTGGTAGTTCTTGGACTTGCGGACCGTCTTGCGGAGCAGCGGGTGCAGCAGGGTGCGCTCGACCTTCACGACGACGGTCTTGTCGCCCTTGTCGGAGACGACCACGCCTTCAAGAATGCGTTTGGGCATCGGTGTTTCCTTACGAGGCCGCACGCTTCTCGCGCAGAAGCGTCGAGATGCGAGCGATGTCCTTGCGCACTTCCGAGACCCGGTGGGTCTTTTCCATCTGGCCGGTGGCGGCCTGGAAGCGCAGGTTGAACTGTTCCTTCTTGAGCTTCAGCAGCTCGTCGGACAGTTGGTCGACGGTTTGCGACCGGAGATCGGCGATCTTGGTCATTAGGCGGCTTGCTCCGTAACGATGCCGGCGTCCAGGCGAGTGACCACCTTGGTGCGGATCGGCAGCTTGGCGGCGCCGAGGCGCAGCGCTTCACGAGCCACGTCGTCCGGCACGCCGTCGATTTCGAACATGATGCGGCCCGGGGCCACGCGAGCGGCCCAGTGGTCCACCGCGCCCTTGCCCTTACCCATCCGCACTTCAGCCGGCTTGCCGGAGACCGGCACGTCCGGGAAGATACGGATCCAGACGCGGCCCTGACGCTTCATCTGACGGGTGATCGCGCGGCGAGCCGCTTCGATCTGACGCGCCGTAATGCGCTCCGGCTCGACGGCCTTCAGACCGTAGGAGCCGAAGTTCAGCGAGAAACCACCCTTGGACGAGCCGTGGATGCGGCCCTTGAAGGCCTTGCGGTACTTGGTCTTTTTCGGTTGCAACATGGCCTATCAGCCCTCACGACCACGGCGCGGACCGCGATCACCGCGGGGGCCGCGCTCACGGCCTTCGTTGGACGACGGACCCGAGGCTTCCTGGGCCCAACGCTTGTCCTGGGCCATCGGGTCGTGCTCGAGCACTTCACCCTTAAACACCCAGACCTTCACGCCGATGATGCCGTAGGTCGTCTTGGCTTCATAGAAGCCGTAGTCGATGTCGGCGCGCAGCGTGTGAAGCGGCACGCGACCTTCGCGGTACCATTCCATACGAGCGATTTCGGCGCCGCCCAGACGACCCGAGACGTTGATGCGGACGCCCTTGGCGCCCAGGCGCATGGCCGACTGCATCGAACGCTTCATGGCGCGGCGGAACGCGATACGGCGTTCCAGCTGCTGAGCGATGTTCTCGGCGATCAGCTGAGCGTCGGTCTCCGGCTTGCGGACCTCGACGATGTTCAGGTGAACTTCGCCTTCGGTGCGGGCCGAGATGTCCTTGCGGAGCTTCTCGATGTCAGCGCCCTTCTTGCCGATCACGACGCCCGGACGGGCGGCGTAGATCGTCACGCGGCACTTCTTGTGGGGGCGCTCGATGATGATGCGCGACACGCCGGCGGCCGACAGGCGTTCCTTCAGCCACGTACGCAGCTTCAGATCCTGGTGGAGCAGTTTGGCGTAGTCAGCGCCGCCGGCGAACCAGCGGCTGTCCCACGTGCGGTTCACGCCGAGGCGCAGACCGATCGGATTGATTTTCTGTCCCATCAGGCAGCCTCGCCGGCTTCACGGACCACGATCGTGATCTCGCTAAAGGGTTTCAGGATGCGCGAGGAGCGACCGCGAGCGCGGCTCGCGAAACGCTTCATCACCAGGTTCTTGCCCACGAAGGCCTCGGCGACAACCAGGTTGTCGATGTCGAGGTTGTGGTTGTTCTCGGCGTTCGAGATCGCCGAGTACAGAACCTTGCGGACATCGCCAGCGATGCGCTTGTGGCTGAATTCCAGCTCGTTCAGCGCCTTCTGGACCGGCAGACCGCGGATCGACGCGGCCACCAGGTTCAGCTTCTGCGGGCTGATGCGGACGTTGACCAGCTTGGCGCGGGCCTCGGTCGCTTCAACGCGACGGGGGTTCTTGGTCTGGGCCATGGATTACTTCCTCTTGGCCTTCTTGTCCGCCGCGTGGCCCGGGAAGTTCCGGGTCGGGGCGAACTCGCCGAACTTCATGCCGACCATTTCTTCGGAGACCGACACCGGCACATGCTTTTGGCCGTTGTGGACGCCGAACGTCAGACCGACGAACTGCGGCAGGATGGTGGAGCGGCGCGACCACGTCTTGATCACGTCCTTGCGGCCCGACGATTGAGCGGCGTCGGCCTTCTTGAGCAGATACCCGTCGACAAACGGGCCTTTCCAGGAGGAGCGGGCCATTCTTAGCGAGCCTTCTTCACGTGACGGCTACGGATGATGAACTTATCCGTGGCCTTGTTCTTGCGGGTACGGGTGCCCTTGGTGTCCTTGCCCCACGGCGTAACCGGGGTGCGACCACCAGAGGTCCGGCCTTCACCACCACCATGCGGGTGGTCGATCGGGTTCATGGCGACGCCGCGGACGTGCGGACGCCAGCCCATGTGACGCTTGCGGCCCGCCTTGCCCAGGTTCTGGTTCATGTGCTCGGGGTTCGACACGGCGCCGACAACGGCCATGCAGCCGTCCAGAACCATGCGAAGCTCGCCCGAGCCCAGACGGATCTGAGCGTAGCCCTGGTCGCGACCGACCAGTTGAGCGTAGGCGCCGGCCGAACGGGCCAGCTGAGCGCCCTTGCCCGGCTTCATCTCCACGTTGTGGATGATGGTGCCGACGGGGATCGAGCGCAGCGGCATGGCGTTGCCCGGCTTCACGTCGACCTTCTCACCCGCGACGATGGTGTCGCCGGCGTGAAGGCGCTGAGGCGCGATGATGTAGGTCTTCTCGCCGTCCGGGTAGACAACCAGGGCGATGAAGGCAGTGCGGTTGGGGTCGTATTCCAGACGCTCGACCGTGCCGACCACGTCGAACTTGCGACGCTTGAAGTCGATCTTGCGGTACAGCTTCTTGGCGCCGCCGCCGCGGAAGCGGACAGCGATGCGACCGCCCTGACCACGACCGCCCGACTTGGTCAGGCCTTCGGTCAGCGACTTCTCCGGGCGGCCTTTGTGCAGCTCGGAACGGTCGACCAGCACCAGGGCGCGGCGGCCCGGCGACGTCGGATTGTAATGCTTCAGAGCCATGGTCTTAGAGCCCCGTCGTGACGTCGATCGACTGGCCTTCGGCCAGCGTCACGATCGCTTTCTTGATGTCCACGCGACGGCCCAGGATGCCCCGGAAGCGCTTGGTCTTGCCCTTTTGAACCAGGGTGTTGACCTTGAGGACGTTGACTTTGAACAGGCTTTCGACCGCAGCGGCGATCTCGTCCTTGGTCGCCGTGCCGGCGACGCGGAAGACGACCTTGTTCTGCTCCGACAGGATCGTGGCCTTCTCGGTGATCACCGGAGCCAGGATGGTGTCGTAGTGCTTGGCGGTGGGTTGAGCGGCGGCCATTATGCGGCTTCCTTCTCAGCGAAGCGCGCCTCGATGGCTTCAACAGCCGCCTTGGTCAGCACCAGTTTGTCGGCCCGCAGGATGTCATAGACGTTCAGGCCGGCGTTCGGCAGCACGTCGATGTGCGGGATGTTGCGCGCGGCCAGGCCGAAGTTGGTTTCAACTTCCGGACCCGCGATGATCAGAGCCTTGGTCCAGCCCAGTTTGCCGAAGGTCTCGCGCAGCGAAGCCGTCTTGGCTTCCTTGACCGAGACGCTGTCGACGACGACCAGGTCGCCGGCCTTGGCCTTGGACGACAGGGCGTGACGCAGAGCCAGGGCGCGGACCTTCTTCGGCAGCGAGTAGCCGTGGTCGCGGACAACCGGACCGAAGGCGCGCGAACCGCCGACGAACTGCGGCGCACGGCGCGAACCGTGACGAGCGCCGCCGGTGCCCTTCTGCTTGTACATCTTCTTGCCCGTACGAGAGTTCTCGTTGCGGGTTTGAACCTTGTGCGTACCAGCACGGCGCTTGGCCAGCTGCCAGTTGACGTAACGGGCCAGCAGGTCGCCGCGGATGTCGGAGATGCCGAAGACGGCGTCCGACAGCTCAACGTCGCCAGCAGCCTTGCCGTCGAGTTTGATGACCGAGAGTTTCATTACGCTTCACCGCCTTCGGTCGCTTCCACGGCCGGCGCTTCAGCCGGGGTCGAAGCGGGTTGAGCAGCGGCCGACTTCACGGCGCCCGGGAACGGGGCGTCCGCAGGACGGGCCTTCTTGATGGCGTCGCTGATCTTGACGTAGGCGCCGTCGTGACCCGGGACAGCGCCCTTGATCAGGATCAGGCCACGCTCAGCATCGACGCGGACGACGGTCAGGTTCTGGGTCGTGACGACTTCCTGGCCGAGATGGCCAGCCATCTTCTTGCCCTTGAAGACCTTGCCCGGATCTTGACGCTGGCCGGTCGAACCATGCGAACGGTGCGAAATCGACACACCGTGCGAGGCGCGCAGACCACCAAAGTTCCAGCGCTTCATGGCGCCGGCAAAGCCCTTACCAATGGTATGGCCCTGGATGTCGACCTTCTGGCCCGCGAGGAAGTGGTCGGCCGACAGTTCGGCGCCCACGTCCAGCAGGGCGTCTTCACCCACGCGGAACTCGGTTACATAGGCCTTAGGCTCGACCTCGGCCTTCGCGAAGACTTCGCGTTGAGCCTTGGCCGTGTTCTTGGCCTTCTTAACGCCAGCGCCCAGCTGAAGGGCGACGTAGCCGTCGCGCTCCTTGGTACGTTGGCCGACGACTTGGCAGCCGTCGAGCTGGAGCACAGTGACCGGAACGTGTGCGCCGTCATCGGCGAACACGCGGGTCATCCCCAGCTTCTTGGCGATCACGCCCGTGCGCATGTCGGATCCCGCCTCTTTCTTTCTTAGATCTTGATCTCGACGTCCACGCCGGCGGACAGGTCGAGCTTCATGAGCGCGTCCACGGTCTGCGGGGTGGGGTCGACGATGTCGAGCACGCGCTTGTGCGTGCGGATTTCAAACTGCTCGCGCGACTTCTTGTCGACGTGCGGCGAGCGGTTCACGGTGAACTTTTCGATCAGGGTCGGCAGCGGGATCGGACCGCGAACGGTCGCGCCCGTGCGCTTGGCGGTATTGACGATTTCGCGCGTCGAAAAGTCGAGGACGCGATGATCGAAGGCCTTGAGCCTGATGCGGATGCTTTGATCCATATCGGTTGTTATTCCCATGCGGCCGGAGCCGCGTCCCTGTGAACCATTTCAAAGACCGAAGCCTCAGAGCGATAACTCGCCCCCAGGAAACGCAAATCCGCAAAAACGAGCGGCCCACGCAGTCCCCCGCGAAGGCCGTAAGTTCCCAAGAAGCTGCAAAGAACAGTAACTTAGGTCGTCCCTGCGGACCGCGTCTGCACCCGAAAGTGCACAGCCGGTCCAACAAGAGGGGTGCTTATGCCTTCCGATTCCGTTTCCGTCAAGCGCGGAAATCCCCGCCCCGTCAGGGTTTGCGACTCACGCCGCCCACACCCCTCTTCGCCCGCTGCAATGCAACATAACACGGGCCGACCGTTAGGGTCTGAGGCGGGAAAACGGCCAGATGAACGCCGCAGAAAGGCGCCGCCGCAATGCGCTCCGTATACTGACGCAGTTATGCCTTAATGCGTCTCTTTTGGGCAACATCAGCCAATGACGACGAGTTCATGACACGTTTGTAACGGCAAAAGGCAAAAGGGCGACCTATGTGTTGCCCATCGCCGGAGCGGCCAAGCTGTCCCGGCGGCAGTATATAAGGACAAAAAAATGAAAACCGTCTTTCTCGCTTCGGTCGCCGCCGCGACCCTGATCGCCGCTCCCGCCTTCGCTCAAGACGCCATCGGCTCGGTCGGCATCGCCTACAACTACGCCGACGTCGAAGGCACGGACGTCAACCGCGGCGTCATCGACGGCACGGTCGCTTCGTCGGTGTTCGGCGACTGGACCGTCACCTTCAACGCTGAAGCCGCTTACACCGACGTCAAGCACGCCGGCGACGAAACCACCCTGGCCGGCGCCGTGCACCTGTCGAAGAAGATCGACGACATGCGCTTCGGCGGCTTCTACGGCGCTTCGGAATTCGGCAACACCACGCTGAACACCTTCGGTCTGGAAGGCCAGAAGTACCTGGACCGCGCCACCCTGACGGGCGTCGTCTCGTATGGCACCGCGGCTGACGCCGACATCTGGACCGTGGCTGGCGACGCCGCCTTCTACGCGACGCCGCAACTGCGCCTGAGCGGCGGCGCCGCCTACACCAACGTCGACGCCGACAACATCTTCATCGGCGCCGGCGACGTGGACGCCTGGTCGGCCGGCGTGGCTGCCGAGTACCAGTTCGCCGACACCCCGTACTCGGTCTTCGGCGGCTACGACTACGTCAAGTCCTCGGACCTGGACGTCGACGCCAACGTCTTCAAGATCGGCATGCGCTACAGCTTCGGCGGCGGTCTGCAAGCCCGCGACCAAGCCGGCGCCAACCTGGGCCGCACGCACAACGGCGTGGCCGCCCTGTTCGGCAACTAATCGATCTTCGCGGTCTTCGGACCGCACGGATCAACGAAACCCCGGCGGAGCGATCCGCCGGGGTTTTTGTTTGACCGGACCGTTCAGGCTCCATGCATGAAAAAGCTCCAGGCATGAAAAAGGCCCGAGGGGTTCCACGCTCCCGGGCCTTCTCCTTCAGGGGCTTGTCCGCGTCAGCGGCCGATGCGCAGATCCCCTGATCCCACGATCGAACGCGAAACCGCGCCCGTGGCCTGGGCCACACGCACGTCGCCCGATCCGGCGATGGCCGCCGAGACGTCGCCCGCCGTTCCGCCGAAGTTTACGTCGCCGGATCCGCCGATCGAGACCTCCAGGGTCGAGGCGCGGCCGCCACGCACCCGCACGTCGCCGGATCCGCCGATGGCGATGCTGGTCTCGCCGTCCACGCGCGCCACATCAATGCTGCCCGAACCGCCTACGCTGGCGTCCAGCTTGCCCGTGGCGCCGGCGAAGACCGAGCCGGACCCGCCCACAGCGGCCTCCAGATTGCGCGACGTGCCGGCCCTGATCGAGCCCGAGCCGCCGACCGACAGATCCACGTCGCCGTCGACATTGGCCACCGTCCAGGAACCGCAGCCTCCATTGCCCAGCTCGACGGACCGGGCGCCGCGGCCGACCGAACCGAAGATGGCACCGCCGCCGCTGACCTCGACGTCGCGCGGCGTGCGCAGGACGATCAGAGGAGCGTCCTCCATGCGGATTCGTCCCTTGCCCCGCACCTCTACCGTCGCGCCTTCGCCCGGCTGGCGCGCGTCTGCGGGACCGTTGTTGCAGGAGCCGATCTGACCGCCGTTGAAGCTCATGCCGCGCCCGCGCCCCAGACCGCCGTCGATGCGGACCTGCGCGCCTCGGCGTTCGACGCGAAGCGCCGGCAGGCCGGCCGAGCCCTGCGTGATCTCGACGCCGACGTCGGAACGGTCTTCCGGGATGACGATGACGCGCGCCACGGCGTTGCGGATCGTCACGTCCTCAGCCATGGCCGGCGCCGCCAGAACGGCGGATGCAGCCAGCGCGCTTCCCATGGCGGCGGCGATTGCAGCGGGTTTCATCAGCGGGTCTCCCTGTCTCTGTGTCCAGGAGAAACTGAGGGCCGTGCCCCGCAAAGTCAGTTTAAATCGAGGTCATGAACCCCTTTTAACCTAAGGCCCCCTCAGGCGGCGGAACCGTCTGCACGATCGGGAGCCAAGGCCGCGGCGCCATCCGTCGCGCCGACAGCGGGTTCGAAATCCCGCTCGAACGTGGCGATGCGGCTCTTCATCAGGCCTGTGCGCTTCAGCGCCACCGACGCGGCCCACCGTGCGGCCAGCTCGGGTTTGCTCATGCGGTCCGTGGCGCGCGGCTCCCCTCCCCGGCTACGCAGGAAGGCGTTGGTGTAGAGGGCGCCGTTGCGAATGCGCGACGGCCAGCTCTGGAACTCCACCGACAGGGAGACGCAGAACCGATCCAGGTTCTCGACCCGATGCGGCGCATAGAAGGGCCAGGTCAGCGCCTGCCCCGGCTCAAGGTCGACGATGCGAGCATCGTCCTCGAAAGCGCGGCGATAGGGAATCTCTTCGGTCGTCTGACGGGTGACGACCTGCTCCATGCTGCGTTCCGGCAGATGGGCTTCGTCGCCCGGATAGACGAACAGGCGTTTGCGCCCGCGCATGTGGAACAGCACCACCCCGCCGGCGTCGAAATGATAGGGCACGCGCGCCTTGGGCGACGACAGGATCAGTTGCCCGCTGGCGCTGGCCGCCTTCAGACCATAACCGCCCAGAATGCGGTCGAAATCGATCATGGCCGCGCGCCACAGCTCGGGCCAGCCTTGCTCGACCTTGCGCATATTGACCCACAGACGGCCCTGCTGGATCGCCTCCAGCAGTTCGGCGCCGTTCAGGCGTCCGCGCGCGCCGGTCCGCAGGCTGACCTGCCCCTCGTCGTCGTAGTCATACAGGTTGATGTCGAACAGGTCGGCCGGATAGCGGTCCAGCACCTCGGCCAGGGCCTGATCCTCGGCGAATCCGTCGGCGACCAGGGCATGAGGGTGGACCTCGGCCTGGGTGATCGGGCCCGCGTAGCGCGTCATGGAAGCCGTCATACCGCTCTCCTCATCAATCGGCCGAGCCGGCCGCTTTTTGTTTCCGGACCATGTCGGCGGCGGCGCGCAGCGCGCCCGCTGCCTGACCGGCCAGACTTGTCTCACACGCCTCGATCACGGACCAACGCCGCCGCGTGCTGAGACGCAGCCGGCCCGCCCGCGCGTGACCGAGCACGCCCAAGGCCGCGCTGGCCGTCGCGCACACCGCGTTGCCGACGCCTGGTCGAGCCACAACGCCTTCGGCGGTCACAAGGCCCCCATCGTCGTAGTATTTCTTGTAGTTGCCGCCGACGCCGACGCCGTAATCGAAGATGCGATAGCCGCGTTCCGAGCCCAGCCGGATCGTCTCCTGCGTCAGCACGATGCCGGGCGACCAGCGCGCGACCTCCTGCTCATAGACCGGGAACCACAGGTGGAAATGACGCCCGGCGTGCATGGAATACTCCATGGCGACAACCCGCCCGTCCACGCGCAGCACAGCCATGGAGGCGCCGAAGCCGTCCTCGCCCTGGCAGTCCATCAGGGCGTGAAGCACCTGTTCCGTCCACCCGCAGGCGAAGATGTCGTGATGTCCCGTGCGCCGATACTGTTCGCTCTTCTCGATGATCAGGCGTTTGAGCAGGGCGTGGTCATGCAGCCCGATCTCGATCTCGACCGCTCTGAACGCACCGTCCAGACCACGACGAGAGCGCTCCTTGTCCTTAAAATATTTCGGGAAGGCCTTCCGACGCCGGGCGTACCAGGCGTCGAATCCGCCCTCCTCGGGCACCACCGAGACCACGCTGTGATTGCGCCGCATCGTCTGCGGCGCCTCGCCGATCCAGGCGGCGGCGGCGAAGCGCGGCGCGCCGATCAGGGCCGCCGCCTCCTGCATCGAAGGCTTGTCGTCACGCGGACCGATGACGCCATGATAGTCGTTCATGGGCGCGGCCAGGGGCTGAACCGTCCCGCCTCGGCGCTGATGCGGATAATAGCCGACGACGCGGCCGTCCCGTTTAAAGACGGCGACAGCCGAACCGGGACAGATCGGCCCGGCCGTCCGTGCGAACTCCCAACGGAAGTACGGGCTGCTCAGATCCGGGTCCGCACGCGCCCACCTGTTCCATTGGACGCCCTCCTCGGCCGACAGCTCGGCGAGGTTGCGGATTTCTACTGATAGTGGTCCCGACATGACGCTCCCTTCGGAACGTTCCCAGCAAGTCCCGTTCCAACGCCCGCTCATACGGCCAAGCCCTTGAGGCCGGGTTAGCGTTCGGCGCCTTGCACAAAAGATCGGAGCTTCGCCGCCCACACCGCATTGAACTCCTTCAGGAGGTCCATATGACGAAACCACGCCCCAAGAGCCGCGAAACCGAGAACGAGAACCAGCGTCCCGACAAGGAGGGCAGTCCGCCTCGCCCAGCTACGGAGCCCAAGGGCGCCGAGGGCAGCAGCAACTCCGGCCGCACGGAAACCGATCCCGCGACCGGCGCGCCGAACGACTGAAAGCAAAACGGCCCCCGGATCGCTCCGGGGGCCGCTCTGTTACGCTTTACTACGGCCTACCGCGCTTTCGCGCTGCTTGAGGCCGGTACGCTTACGCTTACTCTTACTGTTGAACTGGCGAGGACCGAGGCCCTCGCCCATTCTGACGTCGATTACTCGACGATCTTGGCCACGACGCCGGCGCCGACGGTGCGGCCGCCTTCACGGATGGCGAAGCGCAGCTTCTCTTCCATCGCGATCGGCGTGATCAGCTCGACGTCCAGCTCGGCGTTGTCGCCCGGCATGATCATCTCGACGCCT
>Ga0172374_1002727_pt1 | contig 11010 bp, 17 predicted proteins | sample LakKiv3m_FD_114536 | JGI IMG/M metagenome (GOLD analysis project Ga0172374, IMG submission 114536) | Freshwater microbial communities from Kabuno Bay, South-Kivu, Congo - kab_092012_10.3m | ecosystem: Environmental > Aquatic > Freshwater > Lake | place: Democratic Republic of the Congo... | reverse complement strand
TTTTAGGCATAACTTCAAGTATCTATAGCAGAGGAATTGTCTATGATAGAATTATTGATTCCAAATTAGAAATTACACAAAAAATGAATGCTACAATTGACAATTACTTGTTAGGATTAGAGGCACAAAACAAATTATTAACTAACAATGTCAATTTTAAAGAATTCTCTCAAAACGATATGAACAGTGAGTATGGATATTATTTACTTGAAGGAACCTATGATTCCAGGGCAGATTTAAAAAATGTGTATTTTGCCTCGGAAAAGAAAGACTTCATAGTAGCCCCTAAACAAAACCTACCCAAAGACTTAGACCCAACCACAAGAGCTTGGTACAAGGATGCAGTAGAAGCAAATGGACAAACAGTATTTGGAGAGCCATATATTGATACCGCAACAAAAGAAATGGTACTTACTATATCAAGAGCAGTCATCAATGAGGGAAAAGTAATTGGTGTGGTAGGTATGGATATTGATCTTAAAGCATTCTCTAAAACAACCAATGATGTTTCGGTTGGAGATGGCGGGTTCTCCTTTATTCTTTCATCAGAAGGATTGGCAATTACACACCCTGACATGAGTATGTTGGCTTCAAATAAACAAATGGAATCGAAGTTGTGGGAAGATGCGATTTCAAAAAATGAAGGAATTAGCGAGTATGAAATAGAGGGTGTTGCAAAAATATCCACATTTGATACTAATAAAAAAACAGGTTGGAAAGTATTTTCAACAATAGATGAAAAAGAATTAGACGAAAGTGCAAACGGAATAAGAGTGTTATCTATTGTTTTAATGCTCGGATTTGCCATTATTTCTGGAATAACGTCTTATTTTATTGGAAAGAAGATAGCTCAAAATTTAGAAATCGTGAAACAGGCTTTTGGACAAGCATCAAAAGGAGATTTGACGACAAGAGTATCTATAAAAGCGAATGATGAATTTAAAGAATTAGAAATAAGTTTTAATGAAATGATGTCAAGACTGTCTCATTCATTAAAAAGTGTAGAACAATCCTCTCAAACGGTTCTTCAAACATCCACAAACTTGTCTCAAATGACTGCTGAAACATCTGCATCCATTCACCAAGTAGCACAGGGGATAGAAGAAATAGCACAAGGTACAAGTTTACAAGCAGATAATGCTCAAACCATTGTAGGTCAAATAGGCAACTTGTCTGAGGAATTAAACACTATAGCTCATTCTACAGATGAAATGAATAAAGTATCAAAAGAATCAACCGAATTAAGTAACAAAGGATTAGAGAAGGTCTTAGTTTTAGCAGAAAAGTCCAATCAGACAAAACTTTCGACTTCCGAAGTGGGGAGTATCGTGAATGAGGTTAATGAAAAGATTGAGGAAATTAATACAATAATTGAAGCTATAACCAAAATTACCGAGCAAACAAATTTACTTTCTCTAAATGCCTCTATTGAGTCAGCAAGAGCAGGAGAACATGGTAGAGGGTTTGCGGTAGTGGCAAATGAGGTAAGAAAGTTGGCTGATCAATCTAAAGTATCTGCCTCTGAAATTAAATCAATCGTAGAGAGTATTAAAAAAGTCTCCCATAAAGCAGTAATTGCCATGAAGGAGACGCAAAATGTGGTAGAAGAACAGGAAATAGCTGTAGAAGAAACAAGAGAAATTTTCAACACTATGATTCACTCCATTGATGACATTGCTAAGAAATCAGAATTAGTAAATAAATCTCTGATTCAAAGTGAAAACAATAAACAAGCAGTCGTACAAGAAATCGAAAGTATCTCCGCTGTTTCCGAACAAACAGCATCTGCATCACAAGAAGTTTCAGCTTCATCTGAGGAAATTTCTGCAACTATGGAAGAATTTAATCGACATGCCAACGGTTTGCAAGAATTGTCAGAACAGTTGCAAAAAGAAATCAACCAGTTTAAATTAAATTAATTTAGGAAGGTGTGGAGATTCTCCACACCTTTTTTGTATCTATTCAACTTATTAATAAATATTGAGCATTGGACTATAATATAAAAGTTTTTAGAAATGTGGATAGTATTTTACTTATTTTATAAAGGGAGGAATTTAATATGTTAAATTTTTTCAAATGGTTCAATAGCGACAAAAAGGTACAAGAAATAGAAAAAGAGGTTAATGTTTTAAATAGTCATATTCCTTATAATAAGGATTATCTCTTCCAGGCAAATGGCACAGTATTTGTTGGGTGTAGAGATTATTCGCCACAAGGACAAACTCACATCATTATAGAAAGCGGTTTGCTTACTGTTAACCAAGAAGTTTCAATAATTCGTGAAGCAACAAAAGAAGAATCGTTGTGCTTACTTGGTACTAAGTCAAATGTAGAACAACATTACGTGGTTCGCTATTTTCAGTTACAAGACATTGCATAGTAAAGTCAATTTACAGGAAAGAATAACAAAGCCTTTGCAAAATGGGGAAGTGAGGGCTTACATACACTTATTAGTAAAATATTATTTACTAATAACAAATAACAGTGTATAATTAAATTAATGATTATCATAATTTAACATTATAGCGGGAGGGTTCAAAATGCCAGTAGGATTTTATTATGCTCCGCCTTTATTACAACATAAAAATGTTACAATCTATGGAATTCATGTTGATGACCATTCAAATAAACGTCTAAGAAAAACAAAGTTTGGGTTCTCAAAATACGCTTCTGATGAAGGTCAGGATACGTTTGACTTAAAAGATTTATGTAATTTTCAAGAAGATGTCGAACCGATCAAACTCATAATCGAAGCAATTGATAACGATTGGCTTACAAGCAAAGGGGTCAATAATAGACATAAATTGACTTCCAATGAAAATGTCGCTGTTTAAATAAGTCATATAATTAAATATGACTACAGTTGAATCCGACTAACAAGTAGTATTAGATTGGGTTTCCCTATTAACAATGAAAAAAAGGAGGAAAATGATGAAAAAAAACTTGAAATTAATTTGGGATTTCGATGATACGATAGTCCAAACGAATATAGAATTTGAAAAAACCAATCAAGAAACGGCTGAAATTATCGCATTAGATATTTTTGGTGACTTAAAACCAGTTCAAGAATTAAAAGATTATCAAAGGAAATTAGATGTCGAAATGATAAGTGAATATGGGTTTGTTCCACCAAGATATCTATTAAGTTGGATTGCAACTTATGAATATTTTGCAAAAGTAAAAAATCAACTACCATCAGAAAAAGTAAGAACTTTGATAAGAGAAACGGTAGAAGACCTATATGTTCGAAAATATCAAAATATTAAAGAATCCATTCCTGTTTTAAAAGAGTTGAAAAATCAAGGATATTCAATGGTGATATTAACAGCAGGGCAGGAGGATATTCAAAAAAGAAAAGTGTCAGAATCTGGTGCGTTTTCCTTTTTTGACGAGGTATATGTTTATCCCAAAAAAACTCCTGATACTCTAAAAGAAATTATGAACCATCATGAAGCAGAATGTTATGTAATGATTGGTAATAGTTTAAAGTCTGATATTTATCCTGCATTAGAAAATGATGCTTATGGCTTTCACTTTGAAAGAGAAACATGGGAAGCGGATTATCATGACATTGATAAAAAACATCCAAAATATGTACACATTACTTGCTTGACAGAGATACCGAAGAAATTAAAAGGAATTAATCTTAATCATTCTATTCTTTCAGCTTGAAAATAAAAAGTAATTTGTAAACTTGAAACAAGACTATGTTCATAAAAAAGGAGATGAAAGATTATGAAGAAATTTGAATATAAGGTAAGTCCTTGGGATGTAACGGAAGAAATGCTAAATTCTTATGGGATAGATGGATGGGAACTTGTAGCCATTCATAGAGGAGATAGCATCTTCAAACGAGAGAAAAAAAATTAATATAAAAAGGTCTTTTGCGAATTAATGCGAAAGACCTTTTTTGTTATTACTAAACAATTCACTTCAATATAGTTAATAGTTCAACTATATTAACAGAAAGTGCTATCTTCCGCCCAATTGTTGTTGAGCAGAACGAACAAGGCGTTTTGTGATTTCTCCGCCTACGGAACCATTTGCTCTTGAAGTTGTTTCAGCTCCAAGTTGCACCCCGAATTCAGTAGCGATTTCATATTTCATTTGATCAAGAGCTTGTTGTACACCTGCAACTACTAATTGATTGTTTCGTGTCATTTGAGAATCCCTCCAAAAAAAGTGTTTCTGATATTGCTATCAGATGTAGTAATAGCTTTAGGAATGTAGAATTAAATATTCTATGTAAATTCTGGTAAAGCCGAAGGAAGTAAAGTGAATAATTAAAAAAGCAGTAGATTTGCATCTATCTGCCTTTCTTTAAGAGTTGCTTATATCATTACTTTGTTACATATGAATGTATCAGGACATTCATGTATTTTACCTTTTTTTCATATTCATCATGACGTTTCAAGATAGTTTTAAAATTAGAGTCGAGCCATTCCTTAAAGGAACACTGATAAGAAAACAGATTGTTTTCTAATCTACTAAATACATGAAGTGATTGGTTATTATCTTCAAAAAGTTCGTGATTACCACGATCTACTTCGAAAAATGCTCTACTTTCCTTTTTGTTTGCAACAGGCTTTTTAAAACCAATATGCTCCAAGACAAAGGAATCTACTTGGTGAAGTCCACGATAAATTCTTTCTTGTATTCTTTCTTTCCTTAATTGATGAATCAGTCGTTCTACAGCACCAAACATCATTTGTGCAAATCTATATTCTTCATCTACTGGCTCTCCAAAGACAGCATGTATTGCTTCATCTGAATTTAAATGGAATAAATGCATACCCTCAAATTCCTCTCCGAAATCAGGCATATCCTTCATGTGTTTACCATAATCAAAGCCAAAGGACTTGATTCCCTCTTTGTCTGGATGTTCCATTTGAGAAAGTTCAAGGCATAGTTCAAAGTGTTTCTCCATTAACTGATAAGCCTTTTCAGAACCTGGAAATGCAGTTTTAAAATGATGCAAGGTAAGTTCATTTGTTGGTTCAAATTCTGCTTGAATGGAAGCATTCGCAACATAAATACCACCTAACCAAAAAACAAAAAGCTCCCCATTAGATACTGCAAAACACTTGTGAATGTAACTATTCTCATCTTGATACGTTGCAATTCCTCTTGTTAAAACTTCCTTTGTAATCATGTAAAATTCCTGCCTTTCAAATTTAGTATTTGACCTGTTTTCATGTGATAAAAAATCTACTTTTATATGAAAACTTCTATATTCTATACAATTAACATCAAGGATATAAACATTAAATGACACAAAATATTAGTAAAAAATAATTTACATATTTAACTTTATGTGGTATAATAATATTAATCAATGCACTTGTCTATATGATTTATAGGATGAACTAAAGTGGAAAAGAATGCATTATCGTTGGAGCTAATCGAGGTATGGGGAACAAAAGACGAGGACAATAAGTTCCCTTATGTAAATATTTACGATAATAAAAAATAAGCAAGTGATGAAGTGGGAACTATTCAAGACGGTCTGAAAATTATCGGGATTGTTCCAGGTTGGTACATTAAGGGTACGTGTGACGTTGAGGAAATGACATCTTTAGACTTCTACTTTACCAAGGAAGAAGCATAAGAAGACCTTCAAGATAGAATTGTACCTGCACACGAAAATGCAGGATGGACGGTAGAAATTCAAGGATAAGTTAAAAAGCTCATATACGAAGCTATTGAGGAAAGCGGGATGATTAAATGGTGAAAAAAATAAGATTAATTCGAACTATGGAGACAGAATATGAACCAGTTGTAGAGTATTACGATAAATGTTCTACAATGGAAGAAATGGCAGAAGTGGACGCTAACACTGATGATTTAGAGGTATTGTTCTCTGATTTGTCTAAAGATGAAATAGGGTGGGAAATTATAAATGAAAAAGGAGAAGTTCTTTCAAACAATAAAGAGTATAAAACTTCTTTTGTTCAAGATAAATTAGTGATTGATTTTCTTGGAGAAGAAGGGGTGCATTGGAAAGAATTAAGATTAAGTATTAATGTGAATGGTTTAACGCTCGATGAAGTAAATAAAGAAGTCTCGGTGATTGTTGAAGCTAACTTAAAGAAAGAGGAAGAAAATAATTAATCGAGTTGCCTTAACAACAATAAAACCAACTCTTTATGCAAAGGTGGAGAAAAATGCAAATATGGAATGTAAGTGTAAAAAAGAATAAAGAACGCAATATCCTAACTGGATACCAATTCAAATCAGAAACTATTGATGGAGCGATAGCCCAAGGAAAAGAATTTGGTGTTGTAGTAAAAGTGATTTTAGCTGAATTGGATAATGATGAATGAGAGAAATAGTCTGAGAAGAAAGTGATGAAGGATTAGTCTTCTACGATAAATGAAGAATAGTTATTATAAGGAGTTACAAGGGTATACCCTTGTAACTTTTTTGTATTAAAAAAAGAAGATTCCTTTTGGGATCTTCTCATGATAAAACCGCTTCTTTTTCTTCCACCCATTCTATCTTCACATCATGGAAGATAGAATCTACTATGACAGCCTCTACAAATGCTTTTTTTCTTCTTCTCCAAGGTCTTGAACTTCTTCGTTATCAATAATTATCTTTGTTGTAATAGGGTCATTACTTCCAGACAAATAAACCGTAGATTGAATAATCATTTCCATCCCTCCTGCATTCATTATATGAGCATAAAAGAGAATTATGATAGGTCATTTGCGAATAGAGAAATAAAAACGTAGTGTTTTTTAATGTTCATAAAAGAAAGAGCGTTGAATGGAAAAGGTGATCGTAACATTGGAATAGGAACGCTGAGGAATGGGATTAGAATAAGTAATGGAAGCTGTGTCATCACTCAACCACATAAAGAAAAATTTAGTGGCATCAGTAAAGTCTAACTCACATTGCTCCATAAACATTAAACTATTTACACCTGCTTCATCTCGAACGGTTAAATTTTGTGAAGATGTTCGTATTAATTGCTTGAATCCTCCCACGGAATGCAATATATCAATATTAGTTGTTTGGTTTGAGATTTTTTTAAATAACTGAATCATGTCATGGCGAGTTAATTTTAACGTTGTCTGACTTGGAAGCGATAAAAGATTGGAGAATAGGGAGGGTTTTTTGTGGGTTTTCTCAAAAGATAAAAACATGTATAACTTCACTCCTATATTATTATTTACTCATTTATTGTCATAGAGATAGAAGAATTCTCATAATCAACATCTATTACATGAATTTTGAAATTTTTTAGATTGTACGATTTTCCAGATTTAGAAGGGATATAGTAGGGGATAGAAATGGCTGAATTATTGTTGCCTGGCATAGTATATAAAGTTAAAACTAATTGTTCAGGGTTGATAAATCCTGAAAACGTTAAGACATTTCTTTTATTCGCATCATAAAATTGATCACCGATAGAAAACTCCTGTTCTGTAAAAACATCATTTTCCATTAATGAAACTTCCTTATTTTGTTGCGCTTCATTATTTTCTGCGATTTTGCTAAAACTTGCAAAGTACCACATAGTACAAAAAACGATTAGCAATCCTGTTATCAGTATAAATAGATCTGTATATATTCTGATTTTCATTAAACGCTATGATCTCCTTTACATATAAATTGTCTGTTTTGATATGGATGCATTTAAATTAGGAGGGAAACGTATTGATGGTTGGGGGTAAGAACTATTGCTCAGGCAAAGCAATAGCTCCCAATTAGACATTAGACTATGAACATTCAAACAGGTTAACAAGCAAGAAGGTGAATCTTACTTGCAATAAAAGTATATAGGTTTAAATGAAAGTAGTCAATAATATTTTCCCAGATCATTCACCAATTGATTAGAAATGATGAATTATTTTATTGCTTATAGTCAAAATTTGTTTGATATGGTGTTGTTACTGAGCTATAATACTTAGTATATAGTCTATAGTCTATATACTATTAGAAAAATCTATATACAAAGGAGTGCTTATGTGTGAGAAAAGAGCCAATGGAAATAGCGGTTGATAACAGTAATTTTTCTATGGGAATGATTTGGGCAGTTACGCTTTCTATTCCTTTATGGATCTCCTTTTTTGGATGGATAAAAATAATAAAGACGTTACTCCTATAAGTATCAGTTTCTCCTCCTCTTTCTTCCTTCCTTTTATTGAAAACCCTATACAATTTTCCAAGAAGAATGAATTAATGGATGAATTCTTTTGCCTTAAAAGTATTGACTAATCGAATACAGCTACCTACTTCTGCTTATGATAGAACATGTTTTATATATTTGGAATCTTTTAAAAAGATACCTTGCAGAGGAGTGATGGTTTGTTAGTTCAGTTTAAAACAATTGATGAACAATCAGATGATGCAAAAGAGGATTTGGCTATTCAAATTTACAATGAAATGGAGAAAATTTCTTCAAGGCAAGAATACTTATCTATGCGAAAAACAGAATTGGTATTAGAACTTCAAAAAGTAGAAAAAGAGTGGAACCAAGTGAATTACGAATTGGAAACACGTAAGAAACTAATGAAAAAGCTGTCAAAAAGACCATAAGGAAGTGAAGGGAATGTCATTCCATGAGTTATTAAAGAAAGAATTAAGAACTTTGGAGGTAAATAACAGACCTATTCCTTTAAAGAAAAAAGAAATGACAGTAGCAGATCATTTACAACGTATGGATGCAATGAATTCTACGCAAGAGATTCGTATGAAAATAGAAGGCTCATTAAGTAATAATTCCATTTTGTAAAAACTTTTACAACTTATTTCAGGGAGGAATATCATAATGATAAAGACAAAAACAAGATTAGAAGTGTTAATTGGAGTTTTAAACATTAATAAGGAGTCTGTTACGACTCGAAGTAGCGAATTATCTGCTATGCCTGTCAATGAAGATAGCGATGAATTTATCGTGAAAACGAAAACGGATGAAGTTTATTACAACGTCTTAAAGTCGGATGAATTAGATAGTCGAGTACAAGATTTAATCAATGATTGCTATACCGAAGAAGAAATCCTTGAAAATTATGGGGTTGATGAAAACGGAGAGCCTGACCTTAGTACAGCAGATATCAATACGTATTTGGATTTGGTTGCTGAAAGTGAAGGTTATATGATTTACACACCTCAATGCTAAATGGAAAAGCGAAAGCCCAGAGTATTTAACCTCTGAGCTTTTTCGTATTTATTCGCCTAATTCGTTTTCAGAGACAAATACAAAGTATCCTGCATTTATATCAATGGTATATCCATAACCAGAGAATTTCGATGTTCTTGTGCAACCATTGTCAACATAGTTTCCAATTTTGGTTTCAGGCATTTTTACAATCAAAGTTTTTCCGTCAAATTCATAAGGTACTTTAATGAATGGAATGGAAGATTCTATAGTCATTAATCCGCTCCAATCAAACTCACCATTTGGAAGTGTTTCTTGAAACAACTTTTCTACTTTCACAATCTTCCCTCTACTACCTTTCGCTTTCCCCTTTTCAATTGTCACATAATCCCCAATAGATCTCATAAAGTTAACCCCTTTAAGTATGACTTCTTCTTATTATACCTTTTATTGAATAAGTAGAAATGGTTAGATATACAAATTTATCTACTCTATTTTTATGATGAAGCCAATTCATGCATATCATAAAAGATTCAGATAGAACAACGAAGGTGATTAAATGAATCATTTAAAGGAGGAAATAGGTTGAAACCAAAACTATTATCCAAACATCAGGAAAGAGTATTAGAACTTTCAAGAAAAAGAAGAACAAATAAATTTTGGTTATCCATCGTACAGATGGCAATTATTTTAACGGTGTTGAGTTTGTTTTTTACATTTTTAATTAATTTTGTTCAGGCAAGCACTTTAGAAGATAAACTGATAACTAAAAAATTTGAAGCAGTAGGGGAAAGAAAGGTATATATGGAGAAAAAAGGTGTAATCAATAGTTCTTTCTTTATCAATGAAGAAAAGAGTGAGAGAGAAATAAACAAACAAGAGCGTTTATATCCAAGTCTTGACTTACCTTTGGAACACCAGGAATATCTCTACAATCTTTGCATGGAATACGGATTGAATTTCGATATGACTTTAGCGGTGATGGAACATGAAAGTAAGTTTGATGTAAACGCAATAGGAGAAACAGAGGACTACGGTTATTTTCAAGTAAACGTAATTAATCATGAATGGTTATCTGGCGTAGTAAACACTACAAATAAGCCCTTAGATCCTTATATTAACATGCAATGGGGAACATACATGTTGTCCTGGTTATATGACCATTGGAAAGAAGAGGGGTTATCAGGGGAAGCCTTAGATGAAGCAGTATGGAGTAGCTATAATAAAGGAATTAAAGGATTTGAAAGAACAGGACATGCAAAGGAATATATAGAAAAAGTGAAATTATCATTGGAATTTATTAAAAAATCTTAACGTAAAGGTGGAAGAACAATGAATAAACAAGCAGAAGGAGTAAACGAAAAAGACTTAGAAATGGTGTCATTTACAGGTTTGTACTTTGGGATAATAGGTTCATTATGGGTTATGCTGTGGCAATTAAACAAAGTGGTAGATTACGCTTCCATGTTGAAAGTTTCAGCAGAGATTGTTCATTGGTCATTGATAGGGTTAGTAGCACTTATTGTTACTTACTTAGTAGGATATATGATTTACTTGGAAAAAAAGAAGAAAATAGATTCAAAGATACTCTTGGTAAAATATGTAATAGGGTTAGTATTTGGGTACATTAACGCACAAATTCTAATTGGATAAACAAAAAGACGAGACCTCAACATGGGGTTCTCGTCTTTTTAATAGAGTATTTCAAACCTTTATTTCCTATAGATTAAAAAGGCAAGTCTTCTTCTAAGAGATCAACAAAATCTGCAATAGGAGTAATGACGGATAAATGCTCGATGGGAGCATGGTTTGCAATTACGTCCCCCTTATTTTCACTATAAGGGATAAAATCCACTTTAATGTCATCTATCATCAAAGGCTCTCCGTTTAAGGTATCACACATG
>Ga0172374_1002726_pt1 | contig 11020 bp, 12 predicted proteins | sample LakKiv3m_FD_114536 | JGI IMG/M metagenome (GOLD analysis project Ga0172374, IMG submission 114536) | Freshwater microbial communities from Kabuno Bay, South-Kivu, Congo - kab_092012_10.3m | ecosystem: Environmental > Aquatic > Freshwater > Lake | place: Democratic Republic of the Congo... | reverse complement strand
TTTTATTCTAAAACTTTTTTCACCTTTGTCACCGGAACAATTTTCTCCCTGCCGCCTGAGGCATTTTCCCCAACAACCGACATCGTCTGGATATTATTGGTAGCTATAATGATAATAAATTTAATTCATTCCTTTTACGGAATACTCTGGTTTCCCTGGATGTATCAAGGAGCCCTCAAGAACCGAATTAATTCTGGCTACGTCAATAGCGATTTTTCATTCGGTCGGGGGATAATTGTCCTAGGGCTTATCATCTGGCTCAATGCCGCTATCTTAGACTGGGATATAATAGCGAAAACGGTATATGTCGGGCCGTCCACGCCTTTTATACTTCTCTTCATCAATATCGGTTGGGCCGCTGTATATGTTCTGCTTAACCGGCTAACCAAGACAAGCCATTTATTTACCAACAAGGAGTTAAAAATAAACATTTTTATGCTCTTCCCGGTATTAAAAGTGGAAAAAAATTTGGCGGGATGTGTCGGAGAAAGCTTCACCTATAAGACTATCCGGTACACCATGCCTGCGACTGGCGTTGCTCAGGACTATTGGGAAAAAAATCTAGTAAACGATTTCCGTAAGGAGATCCAAAGTAAAATAGATGATTTTAATAACAGACAAAGGGAGGCAAAAAAAGTGGCCGATGGCATCGACGAGAAAACAAAAAAATTCATTTAATTCGAGCAAAAAGCCTCCACTAACCGGAGGCTTTTTATTTATTAATTGATTGTCGTCCCTTTAAACGGCCGGCCGCGCAGGCAGGCGGCTAAGTTTTTTAGATCGCCGCCCATGATAATGACTTTCATCTTCTGCCGGGAGGCTTCTTTAGAAGCCACGGGATCAAAGGGCGAATTAAGACCCGGGCGCCAGACGCCGCCGATGATTCTCTGAAATTCTAGCCAGCTGGCTTTCTCCAGCTTCTGGGCATCGGGGTAGCGGTTCGGGTCTTTGTTATAGGCATAATCAACATTAGAGAGGTTGATAATCGTCTTTATATTATTATGCTTGGCCAACAAGACGGCGACATAGTCAGTCGACCAGCCTGGCTTATAGCCGGCCGCCAAGATTATCTTCTTCCTAGTCCGAATTGGCTTAGTGGGGTCAATGATTATCTCCGGATGGGCGGCAGAGTCAAAAGCGGTTTTTAATAACTGGGCGTTAAGGCGAGTAGCGACAATGCCCAACCAATCCCCGGCCGGGCTGCTCATTTTGCCAGCCTGCTTAGCGGCGGCGATATAGTTGCGGGCTGTCCGCCCGCCGCCGACAACGAGAAAAAACCGGTCGCCGCGCTCCGCTCGGGATAGTATCAAAGCACTGAATTTCTTTAAGAATTGAGCATTAATGCCAGCCGGTGGGACGAGCAGCGAGCCACCGACGGAAATGACAAAATCTTTAGCCATAGCCTTAAAGTTAATTAGCCAGTCTACACCGACCTATTTATTTTCCTCAACTTCCTTGCTCTTGATTTGGGCGAGAATCGCTTTCTTGATTTCCGCCATCAGTTTCTTGTCATCCTTGATGGTCTTCTTGGCATTTTCCCGGCCAACGCCTAGCTTTACCTCGCCGAAAGAGAAAGAGTTGCCTAATTTCTTGATTACTTCGCGCTCGACTCCTAAATCTACCAAATCGCCGGCTACGGAAATGCCTTCATTATACATAATATCAAACTCGCAGGTCCTAAATGGCGCGGCCACCTTATTCTTCACGATTTTCACTTTGACTCGGTTGCCAATAATCTTCTCGCCCTGTTTGATTTGGGCGGCGCGGCGTACTTCAACGCGCACGGAGCAATAGAATTTCAGGGCATTGCCGCCAGTAGTGGTTTCCGGGTTATCAAAGAAGACACCAATCTTGTTTCTAATCTGATTAATGAAGATGACCACAGTCTTGGTCTTCCCAATGGCCGCTGTCAGCTTGCGGAGAGCCTGGCTCATCAGCCGAGCCTGCAAGCCCATATGCTGATCACCCATTTCGCCCTCAATTTCTTTCTGGGGCACGAGGGCAGCGACGCTATCGACGACGACGACGTCAACCGCATTGGAACGAACCAGAGTTTCCACTATTTCTAAGGCTTGTTCGCCGCTATCTGGCTGAGACAAAAGCATTTCTTTAATATTCACACCAATCTTAGTGGCGTAATCCGGGTCTAAGGCGTGCTCGGCGTCCACAAAAGCAGCGATTCCTCCGGTCTTTTGAACCTCAGCAACAATATGCTGGGCTAAGGTGGTCTTACCGGAAGATTCCGGGCCGTAAATCTCAATAATCCGGCCGCGCGGCACGCCGCCGATACCGAAGGCGATGTCTAAGGAAAGACAACCAGTGGAAATAACGTCCACATTGGTCCGGCGGGCATCGCCGAACTTCATAATCGCTCCTTCGCCGAATTTGCTCCTAATCTGTTCAATCGCGCTTAAAGCTGCTTCTTCTTTCTTGACGCGATCGCCCTGGGAAGCGTTCAGGCTGTCGCCCTCTCGAACGGCAGCTACATTTTTTTTCTCTTTAGGCATATTTTTTCTAACCCGCTACCCAACACGACTGTGCGGCAACGAAGTTTAAGTTAATTAGCAAAAAAATAATGACAAGTTTATTATAACACACCCCTCTTAAAATAATTAATAAATAATCGTAAATTCTTGATAAATTTCTTGAGTTTTCCGCCAGCTTTCCTGCCAGAACGAACCAAGCTCCGACCAAGAAATATCCCTAATATTAGGGACATTATTCCAAATCTCCTGGCCCCTGGCTAAAGCTTTGGCGCCTTCATCACTAAAATTACCCAATGAGCTGTTCTCCGGCAATACTTCCGTATCGGTTAATTGCTGACCGCTGATATAGCTCCAGCTGTCCTGCAGAGTCTCCTGCACGAGCGGCTGTTCCCCAATTTGCCGGAAGCGGGATAATATTCCTGCCTAAATTAAGATCCGCCAAAGCGCCGGCCCAAGAGAATATATCCGTTAGGGCAGCAGAAGTTTTCTGATAAATGGCTGATTGGCGAAAATCAGCTTCGGAGCTATCCGCCTTGTTATATGCTACAAAAGCGAAGGCCATTAAAAAAAGAAAAGCGGCGATTTTCAAGAAGGTGAATAAAGAATTTTTTGTAAAAGCCATAGATGAAAAATAAAAATCGTAGCGGAGCGGAAAGCTTTCAAAAAAGACCGGTCTGCCTATTAGGATTATCCTCTCCAGAAAAAATATGTACTGCCCCATACTGACCGTCAAAACCGGGCTGGATGATCAAACGGCCTTCCCGGGAACGCCTAATTCCCTCAACAATCCTTTTATCGACCCTCTGTTCTAATTCTACTAAATCGCTATTTAGCAAAATATGCAATTCACTGCCATGCTGTTTCAGCAAGTCCTGATAATGCTTCTGGACATTCAGCGAGGAGCGGCTCTTAATACCTAAAGCCTCGGCGATAATCTTGTCCAGCTCGATTACTTTCCTAAAAGGCACGGCTCGGGCTGGCTTAAAACCGGCCGGCCGATCAGCTAATTCCTCTACTCGGTTCAAAACGCCGATGACTAGGGGCTTTTTGCAAACCGGGCAAATATCCTGCAAGCGCCGGCTCTCTTCCGGCGCGCAGCTGAAGGCGCAGTCGCGATGGCCGTCAAAATGATACATCCCCTCCTCGGGGTAGAACTCAATTGTATGCTTCATCCCCTCAGGGGCGTCTTTATCATTCTCTAAGAAACGCTTTTGCTGCCTGATGATGTCATATATCTTCTGATAGGTGGACGGGGCGCTAATTTCCATGACGCTCGCCTCCCGGCCGATATTATTCAAGCCGTGGGCGTCAGAGTTAGATAAAAGCGTTAAATTATCTAAAGCCGAAAGGCGCCAATTCATTTCCGGATCGCTGGACAGGCCGGTTTCAAAGGCGTAAATATTAGGGGTTTCTTCGTGAAAGCATTCCTCTAGGGTGTTAAAGCCGGACTTAGAGCCGAAGACCGCGAACCAGGGCGTCCAGATATGGGCGGGATAGATCAAAAAATGCGGATCAATCTTTAAAAGCAACTTCACGAGCGCCGGAGCCTTGATGCCTAAAATCGGCCGGCCATCGGAACGAATATTATATTGCTTATCTAACTGCTTATTCAACTTCTCCACGGCTTTTATATTCGGGGCATGGATGACTAGATGAATGCGCCGCACCCGGTCGCCGTCCTTATAGATCAAGGCCACTTCCGTAGAAAGAAGGAATTTCACCTTGCCATCCGGTGTTCTTTTTAAGCAATATAATCCAGAACCGGGTTGAGTTTCGGCCAGCTCATTTTTAATAGACTCGAACCAGGCCGGATAAGTGAAGTCGCCCGTCGCCACAATATCTACACCTTTCAAACGGCAGGTTTTTTCAATGTTCGTTAAAGTGAGCTGTGGCGAGCAGGCTCGGGAATAACGAGAGTGGATGTGGAGGTCCAGAATATGCTGCATAAAAAATATATTCCTTAAATCAGTCCTGCGACTAGTCTTATTACAAAGCTTCTGCCGCCTGGAGATCCTTCCCGCTGTTTATTCCTAAGGACTCGCGCGGATCGATTGAAACTGCTTTTATTGAATGTCCCTGAGAAAAAGCAATTTTAACTAAATCGGTTAGATAATATTCCTGCTGATTATTATTATTGCGCAAGCTAGTCAGGTTCTTCGCTAGCCAATTCTTATTAAAGCACATGAAGCCTAAATTAATTTCGGTAATCATTTTTTCTTCTTCATTAGCATCCTTGAACTCTACAATTCTTTCTACATTATTTTCAGAGCCGCGGACAATCCTGCCGAGAGGCCAAAAATTATGGTGCCAGCCTTCAAAATCTGGAACAATAGTCGTCATTATTGTTAAAGCTGTTTGCTCAAAGGCGGCAAATATTTTTATGGAGTGGCTAGTTAAAAATGGTTGATCACCATAGAGAACGAGAACCGTATTGGCGTCCGGCGACAAATAAGGTATAGCGCAATTAACAGCATGCCCCGTACCGAGCTGCTTATCCTGGATTACATACTCTAAATCATACTCTGACAAAGCTTGGCTAATTATCTCCTTATTATCCGCCGAGACGACGATAAGGGGCCGCGGATCCACTTGGGAAGCGACAACGGAATCCATTAAATATTTAATCATCGGCCGGCCTTTAAGGGGCACTAGGACTTTAGGCAATTCTGAATCCATCCGCGTTCCTTTGCCAGCGGCTAAGATAATAATCCGAGTCATAAAGATAAAAAAATAAGAAAAATTATAATTAATTTCCCTTATATTTTAGCATTTTCCCGACGAGGTAGCAACTAGACATTAGCCTGATGATATATAGTAATTATTGCTTGAAACGTCAAAAAGTGTTATAATAACCTGTCCATTAATCCTGCCCTTTCCTGCAGCCTATAAGTCGCACCATGTTTTAGGAGCGCGAGATAGGCGTAAACTGTCGCCGGTGCAGCACTTTGCCCTAGCTTCTTTAACATCCGGCGCCTAGTTGTTGTTCTTAACACCCGATGCTGTGAAAATTGAATCCAACCTAAAAAATCAAGACCGCTATCTAAAGTCTTGATAAAAGTTTTCCGAGGATGTAGAGATAATTTTAAATTTTCAGCTAAAAACGTCTCTAATCGAGGAATAAAAGCTACTACTTCCTCTCTATTATTGCTCAGAAGCACAAAATCATCAGCGTAACGGATATAATAACTCACTTTTAAATCTCGCTTTACGAACTGATCGAACTCGTTCATATAGACATTAACCAAAAGTTGTGAAGTTAGATTGCCTAATGGCAGACCGACGCCAAAGAGCCTTGGTGTATTAAAACTATCAATTACTTGCCCAAACAACCATAATAAATCTCTATCTTCAATATATCTGACTAAAATTTTTTTCAATATTCCATGATCAATGCTGGCAAAAAATCTTTTGATGTCGCATTTTAGAACCCAGACGGTCTGTCGGTCATTCTTAGCAACTGCACGGCCATACTCAGATAAACGCCGAATCGCTCGATGTGTGCCTTTACCTAGGCGGCAGGAATAGGTGTCGCCAATAAACTGTTGGTCAAAATACTGATGAGTTTCCCGATAAAGTAGGTGATGCAACAGACGGTCGCGAACAATGGCCTTATGGATATTTCGCGGCTTCGGGTCGGAAATCTTGAAGGCCTGATAAGCGCCATGCTGATAGGTTTTATCCTTTAAATCATGGTAAAGGTCAAGGATATTATCCATCAGCCGACCCTGAAAAACGGCGACGTCCCGACGTTTTCTTTTCCCGGCCAAAAATTCTTCCCAAGCTAGGAGCAAATTAGGAACAGTAATTATTTCCGAATAACACTTAGTAAATTTTTTCATTATAAAATCATTATAAAAATTATGAGTACAATTCTCCGGCCGCCAGTGGTGCTCGTTAAGGCCAAAGAGGCTTATGGCCTGTGGTTTAAAACTCTCGCAGATTTTCCTAAAATCTATCGCTATAGTTTGGGCGGCAAGATTGAAAGCTACTTTTTATCATTACTAGAAAATACTTTTATCGCCGCCTACCTGTCTGGAGATCGTAAGCCAGCCCAACTCTCTGCTGCTATTTTAAAACTTGATAATCTCAAATTCTTCCTGCAATTAGCCTGGGAGAATAAATGTCTTTCCAGTATTAAATACGCGACTCTATCTGAAAGCCTGGATGAAGTTGGCCGGATGTTGGGCGGCTGGAAAAAGGGCTTAGAAAATAAAACTCCCCCGCCGGAACGAAGGAGAAATCCATAAGTTGCGGGGAGACGACCCGATGGCGATTCTCACCGTTTAAGACGTTGTCGTTCCCAAGGCGATTCACGTTGACGTTCAGACCATCGGAATTCACGTTCACGTTGACCACGAAAATGTATGGCGCCCCTTCTTTAACACCGCCGCCCTGACATATTCTGAAAGAAGCGACTGAATATTACTCGGGACCTAAAAGTCCGCCAGAACGCCATACCAACTTATGATTTTTTAATTAAAAATATTTCCCCTGTTTCGTAAGCCGTAACCGACGAAAATCTCAAAAATATTTTTAAACGGTCTTGGTCCGCAAGCCGTAACCGACGAACAAAACAAAACCATCATTACATTATACAAAAAAATCCCCCGGAATCCAAGACCTTAGTTTAAGACTAAGTTCAAAGGATCCGAGGGACAAAGGGTTAATGTTTAACAGCCTAAGTGGCTGAGGACATAAGTTGCGGGGAGACGACCCGACGGCGATTCTCACCGTCTAAGACGTCGTCGCGCCCAAGGCGACGCACGTCGACGTCCAGACCATCGGAATTCACGTGCACGTTGACCACGACCAGATTACTCTCCGGGCCATTTTCGTCAATCAGGTTATTTTCATCCTTTTTAATAAGAAAAAAGGTTGCATAGCCTTCCTGACGGAGCCATTCTGGTAACGTCTCACAAAATTCAATTACTTGATCTTGGGAAACCCATTTTTGGTTCCAGGCGCCTGGCAAGGAGCAAAAGATATCCATTAATTTACCATCGCCTATCATTTCATGAACCTGTAATATAGTTTCCGGTGTGGCAATGCCGGGCTTGTCAATCCCCCATTTAACGAAATCGCTGTCAATAAAGGACTTAAAGGTGCCGGCGGCGTTGTAAATTAGACGGCCACCAGCTAAAGCTTTTAGCTTAAGAATCTGGCCATTGGAAATAAGGCGCAGGATGCCTGCAATAACCTGAGGAGCAATCTTCCTCTTCAAAAAATCGTCCAATTCTTCTTCTGTGGAATTGATAAGTTTTTTGAGAGCGCTGAGAAACAGCGACTTTTTGTTTTGGACCCTCTCAATAACTGTTTTAATGAGTCCAAGACCAGTGTTGTCTGTTGTGTTCATTTTTCACCAGTATTATATTAAAGAATTTATATCAGCACCTCCCGGCTGATTTGGGTAAAATCCTCGGAGCCTAAGAACATAAATTCAAAGGATCCGAGGGACAAAGGGTTAGTGTTTAACAGCCTAAGTGGCTGAGGATATAAGTTGCGGGGAGACGACCCGATGGCGATCCTCACCGCCCAAGACGACGTCGAGCCCAAGGCGAAGCACGCTGACGCCCAGACCACCGGAAAACACGTCCACGCTGACCACGAAATATTCATTCCCCGCTTTCGTTAGAAATAAAGTGGTATAGCCTTCCTGACGGAGCCAGGTAGGATGCTTTTCACAGAAACGAATAATTTGGGTCTGAGTCATGACGAGTTTGTCTAAATCGGGATTGAGCGATGTAAAAATTTTAACAAGATTTCCATCCTCAATGATCTCATTAATGTCCACTAATGTCGCTAGTGTACCAGGGCCTGATTTATTCAGCCCCCAATTCTTAAAATTTCCGTCAATAAACGAAGAAAAAATCCGCTTGGCCTCGGAAATATAGGCTCGGCCATCCAGGACTTCAATCATTACTTTTTCTCCGGCTGAGATTAGGTTAAACATTGAAGTTTTTTTCTCAACATCTCTGGAAAATAATTCTTCAATGATTTTAAAAACCACTCCTGGCTTACCGACGATTTTTTGGACTTCGTCTAAACTCAGTCCGTGTTTTTTTTGCTGTGCTGGCAATTGCTTTAAGAATAATGCCAACGAGTTCCAGCCCTTGTCCGAAACTAGGTGCTTGGCTACTGTTTTCCATGTTACTATTTATTGTTAAAGAATATTCTGCGCTTTACCTAGCAGAATTTAGGTATTACTTTAATATTAAAGTAATAAATAATTATATCATAATAATTCTTTTCGGTCAAGTAATATGATTAATTATATAGCTTTCCTGCAATCTATCATTCTAATATTTCATTTAATAATAGCCAATATCTTGTCTTTAATTTCCTTAACCCGATCATCAGCGGCAACTGGGGTTCTGCCTTCGGCATATATCCTGACGATCGGCTCGGTATTGGAAGCGCGCAGATGGACCCAGGAGTCCGGCCAATCAATTTTTAAGCCGTCAACAGTGCTTAATTTCTCAGATTGATAGGCGGATTTTATCTTATCTATAATTTCCGGCAAGTTGATTCTTGTGGTTAGTTCCAGTTTGTCCTTAACCATATGGTATTCCGGCAAAGACCGGCGTAGTTCAGAAACTTTTTTGCCAGACTTGGCCAAGAGAGTGAGAAATAGGGCGGTGCCAACAAGGGCGTCTCGGCCATAATGGAGCTCAGGAAAAATGACCCCGCCATTGCCTTCGCCGCCAATCACCGCCTTAATTTCCTTCATCTTCTCGACGACGTTTACTTCCCCAACTGCCGCAGCGGCATATTCGCCGCTATGCTTTTTAACAACATCGGTCAAGGCGCGTGAGGAAGATAGGTTGGAGACAGCGGCTTTTTGATGCTTTCCAGGATTTTCTTTTTCTAAAACCGTAAAATTCTCTAAGACATAATCAGCCACAGCGACCAAGGTGTATTCCTCGCCAAACATCTCACCGTTTTCATCGATAAAAGCCAGGCGATCTACATCCGGGTCAACAACTATACCTAAATCCGTCTTATTTTCTCTGACAGCCGCCATTATCCCGCCCAAATTCTCAGCTAGCGGCTCGGGCTTATGGGCAAACTGGCCGTCAGGCCGACAATTAATCTCTCCGATATCCTTGACACCGAGCTGGCGCAATAGCTCTGGGATAACTAGGCCGCCGACGGAGTTTATCCCGTCAACGACTATCTTAAACCCGGCTTGAGCAATTGCTTCCTTATCAACTAACGGCAAGCCGAGGATTAAATCAATGTGCTTCTGGAGATAATCAAGACTCTGGCCTGTCCCACTGGCAGCTGGATTTTCTCGATGGGGCGTTTCTGTTAATTCTAGGACACGCCGGCCGTCGGCCGCTGATAGGAATTCCCCCTGGTTATCGAGGAGCTTCAGGGCATTCCACTCAATCGGGTTATGCGAAGCGGTAATGATTATGCCACCGGCGGCTTTTTCCTTGATTACCGCAATTTCTACAGTTGGGGTAGTCGCCAAACCTAAATCAATTACCTGAAAACCTAGTGAGATAAAGACTTCTGTAATAATATCGGAAAAACCCACGCCCGAAGGCCGGGCATCGCGGCCGATAATCAGCTTATCACCCCAATTCTTTTCTTGTAATAGGGTGCCGAAAGCCAGAGCGAATTTTTTAACATCCTCGGGGGTCAAATCTTCGCCCGGCTGATTGCCGAGCGTGCCGCGGATGCCGGAGATGGATTTAATGAGAGGCATAATGATTATTTAATGATAGATTTATTTTAACACCATAAAGTAAGAAAGGCAAAATCCTCAAAACAAAAAATCCCCAGAAATTCTAGGGATTTTCTTTAAAATTACTATACAAATAGTCGCCTTGTTCCAATAAGAAACACCTGATCGCTTTATCGCCGTAGTCAATAATCTGCAAATGGCCATCTTCATCCCAACCGTAATTTTGCTTATTAAGCAGGGCATGAGAAAACTCGGCTCGCTCAGCAAGATTACCTAAAAAATATACATAGCTGTCTATTACTAGGAGAAGCTCTGGGATATCTTTTGCCAACACTCGACGTTTTTTTTGGATATTACATATCCCTAAAAAAGAAAAATATGTCGGCGCCAAAAACTTATTTCTGGACATCTTATATAATCTACGTTCTTGAAGGTTAACTGATAAACCTAAATAAATAGGTCTAAAAATATGAGAAATCTTATTACCCTTATCCTTAAAGCCTTGGTAGGCTTTTTTAATAAAAATAATATTATATAAAGCCCGCCAATGTGGCTTCTGTATCTTGGCTAATTTCCAAACAAAGCTATTAAAAACAAAGACGATTCTACGTGTGCCTATCTCTATCTCCATAATTTTATTTTTGAGTTAATACTTTTTTTAAAGAACTGGAATAATACATTTAACCATTTATGGGAATAAAAGTCAACTCTGTTCTCCAATAAAAAACACCATTGTTCTGGCGGCGACCTACTTTCCCAGGGCTCAGGCCCAAGTATCATCGGCGCTGGAGGGCTTGACTGCTGAGTTCGGGATGGGATCAGGTATGACCCCTCCGCTCAAACC
>Ga0172374_1002723_pt1 | contig 11029 bp, 11 predicted proteins | sample LakKiv3m_FD_114536 | JGI IMG/M metagenome (GOLD analysis project Ga0172374, IMG submission 114536) | Freshwater microbial communities from Kabuno Bay, South-Kivu, Congo - kab_092012_10.3m | ecosystem: Environmental > Aquatic > Freshwater > Lake | place: Democratic Republic of the Congo... | reverse complement strand
TTCAACTCCATGGGAATTCAGGATGGCAATCGTTGTGAGATGTTGTGAAGCTGTCGAAAAGGATTTTTTCGTTGCGACGGCAAGAACGCCGATAAAAAATATTTAAATATTAACAAGTTAACCTTCCGAGCGTTGCGCCTTTGCGCGAGATTTTTACGGACGCATCAATTTTCAATTTTTTCCGGGGGGAAAAAGAGATGTCAGGTCATTCAAAGTGGAGTTCCATCAAGCACAAAAAAGGGGCAGCCGATGCCAGACGGGGGAAGATCTTTACCAAGCTGATCAAGGAGATCACCGTGGCTGCACGCATGGGCGGAAGCGACCCGGACGGGAATCCCCGTCTTCGGACGGCCATCGCTGCGGCCAAGGCCGAGAACATGCCCAAAGAGAATATCGATCGGGGCATCAAGAAGGGCACCGGGGAACTGGAAGGGGTCACCTACGAGGAAACCGGCTATGAGGGGTACGGGCCGGGCGGGGTTGCCGTGCTGATCGATTGTCTCACGGATAACAAAAACCGGACCGTGTCGGATATCAAGCACCTGTTCGAGCGGCACGGAGGCAACCTGGGGGAGCCGGGGTGCGTCTCCTACATGTTTGAACAGAAAGGCGTGATCTCGTTTGAAAAGGATAAGGTGGAGGAAGAAGCGCTCTTCAACTTGGCATTGGAGGCCGGGGCCGATGACGTCAACGAGGAGGAAACAGAGTTTGAGGTCATTACAGCTCCGTCCAGATTTGAAGCGGTCAAAAAGGCCATCGATGCGGCTGGTCTCCCCTATACCTACTCAGAGGTAACCCGGATCCCCAAAACCACCGTGAAGGTTGAGGGCAAAAAGGCCCAGCAGATGCTGAGTCTCATGCAGGGCCTTGAAGACCATGACGATGTGTCCCATGTATATGCGAATTTTGATATCTCCGATGAAGTGATGGAGGCCCAGGGCTGATGCTGGTGCTGGGGGTCGATCCCGGCTCGAGGGTGACCGGCTATGGCCTTGTGGAAAAGGGCGACCATGACGTGACATGCATCCATGCCGGCTTGATCCGGCCCCCCGCAATAACCCCATTCTATAAGAGAATCCACGCTATATTTGAATCTATGGTGGAGATCATGGGCCGTTATCAGCCCCAAGAAATGGCTATTGAGGACCTTTTTTACGCAAAGAACATTCAAAGTTCACTCAAGTTAGGGCATGCCAGGGGGGCCGTGCTCATTGCCGCGGTGCAATGCAATATCCCGATTTTCGAATATACCCCACTGGAGATCAAGAAATCCGTCGTGGGTTACGGTCGGGCCGACAAGGAGCAGGTTCGCTCCATGGTCCAGGTTATCCTGAGACTTCGGGAGGAATTGCCCCTGGATGCCTCGGACGCCCTGGCCGCGGCCATCTGTCATATTAACTGGTCCAGGTTTGAATCGGTGAAACGATGATCGCCCATCTAAGCGGGGTCCTGCTCACGAAAATGCCTCAGTCGATCATCATCGATGTGGGGGGCGTTGGGTATGAAGCCATGGTCCCCCTTTCCACCTTTTACGCCCTTCCTGAGACGAACGAAAGGGTCGGCCTTCTGATCTACACCCATGTGAGGGATGATGCCCTGACCTTGTTCGGCTTTCATACCAGGCTTGAAAAAGACCTGTTTCTGATGCTGATCTCGGTATCGGGGATCGGGCCGAAGCTGGCGGTCAACGTCCTGTCGGGAATCGGTCCCGAAGAGCTATTGGGGGCCATGGCCAAGGGAGACGCACTGCGGCTTCAGGCCATCCCCGGGGTGGGGAAAAAGACCGCGGAACGGATCGCCCTCGAGTTGAAGGACCGCGCGTCCAAGGCCCTTGGAGACAAAAACTTGCCCCAGGTCACGGCCCCTCAGGGTGAGGAGCGACGCATCATGGGCGACGCCCTTTCCGCCCTCGTGAATCTGGGATATTCAGCGAAATCGGCCAACATGGCCGTGGACAAGGCAAGATCCCGAGTCGGCGAGATGACCCTGGAGGGATTGATCCGGGAGGCCTTGAGAACGCTCTCGTGACAGCAAGATGATACAAGAACGAATCATAGACCCTGAACCCCTTTCGGAGGAGATTCCGGCAGAGATCAGTCTTAGGCCCCGGACCCTCGATGAATATATCGGTCAGGAAGAGATGAAACGGAATCTCAGGGTCTTTATCGAGGCCGCGCGGGGACGGGCCGAGGCCCTGGACCATGTGCTCTTTCACGGAAGCCCGGGCCTGGGCAAGACCTCACTTGCCCACATCATTGCCAACGAATTAGATGTGAACATCAAGAGCACCTCCGGGCCGGTCATCGAGAAATCAGGAGACCTGGCCGCCATTCTGACCAGCCTTAAACCCAAGGATGTCCTGTTTATCGATGAGATCCACCGCCTCAACCATGTCGTCGAAGAGGTCCTCTATCCAGCCATGGAAGACTATGAGCTGGATATCATTATCGGCCAGGGTCCTTCGGCAAGGACCATGAAAATTCCCCTCCCCCCATTTACGCTGGTCGGCGCCACCACGAGGACCGGTCTTCTGACACCGCCGTTGAGAGACCGCTTCGGGGTGATCCTGCGGGTGGAGTTCTACGGCCCTGACGAACTGCGTCGGATCGTCATCCGCTCGGCCGCACTCCTCAGGATACCGATCCGGGAGGAAGGCGCCCTTGAGATTGCCAAGAGGGCCAGGGGAACGCCCAGGGTGGCCAATCGGCTCCTTCGAAGGGTCCGGGATTTTGCGGAGGTGGAGGCGGACGGGGTGATCACCCAAGAGGTGGCAGGTCGGGCCTTGGATATGCTGGAGGTGGATGATCAGGGCCTTGACAAGATGGACCGCTACATCATGCAGACCATCATCGAGAAATTCGACGGCGGACCCATCGGCCTGAACAGCCTCTCCGCTGCCGTGAGCGAGGAAAAGGATACGCTGGAAGACGTATATGAGCCGTTTCTGATCCAGAGTGGTTATATCAAGCGGACGGCCCAGGGCCGCGTGGCCACCCGAAGGGCCTACCTCCACCTCGGGCTGGAGAAAAAAGGCTTGGACGGCGAGTTACAGAAAAAGCTCTTTAGCTGATTCCGCGGATTCCTATCTCTCGAAGGACCGCTCTTACTCGCGCCCAATTTTCTCCAGCACACCACTGCCACAATTCAAGCTGACACCACATATCTTGTGGTTGATTTTTCCTTGACACCCAATCGGAATTAACTCTATAGTCCTCCCTCAGAAAAGCAATGTCTTATATCCTATCCTTGCATGGGCGGGATGCGAACGGTTTTCAGATATCCTCCACTTTGTCATACACTTCAGAGTGGGTGAGCCGGCAGTCGATGGAGTCTATCGTTATTGCAGGATTTGCTTCATCGGATTCATAAAGGACCCAGTTGCCGTTTACATCCTTATAATATCTTTCGATTTTTGGCTTGTTCTGAGAGATCATCACGTATTCTTTAAGCGAACTCAACTTCCTGTAATTTTCGAATTTCAGGCCTCTGTCGTAGCTTTCGGTTGAATCAGAGAGCACCTCTATGATGACATCCGGGTTCAGGACCGTATCTCGTTGCTCATCGGTAAATTCCCTCTTTCCACAAATAACCATTGCATCCGGATAGGTGTTCAATCCGGTTTCGCTGATGTTCAGGCGCATGTCGCCTGGATACACCCTGCACGGCGTATTTTTGAGCTGAGTTCTCAATTCACCAATGACATTCGAGACAATCAGGTTATGCCTCTCCGATGCCCCTGCCATGGCAAATATTTCGCCCTGATAGAAATCGTGCTTCACCTCTGAAGCCCTTTCCTGTTCAAGATATTCTTCCTCTGTAATCAGGGTAACGACCTTTTCTTGCATATCATCCCTTCCTTGGACTGGATGCTGATGTGATCTTAAGCCTGTGCGCTATCTCAAGAACGCCAGAAATGATCAGTTGAACCGCTTCCAGAATTGGGGCTTGACAAAGACGATAGATGATATTGTCTGATGTATCTGCTGCTTTGTCAACTTCCTTTTCGAGGTTGCCTCCCGTTCGCCTTGCAGATGGAATCCTGTACAACGATGACGGGTTGCTCAAAACGAACCAACAGGAGAGCTCTTTCCTTGCCGCTGGTCCCACTGCAATCTTTTGCTCACCCCCCTCATCGGGGCGTAGCCTCATGCTGGAGAGACTCGAACATGGGTAGCGGGACCAGAATCGGGCCATTCTCTTCAACCTGTGGCGGTTCTATTCCAGGCGGGACGAGGTGATATCTGTCTATCTGGAGTACCTGAACCACGATGATGACGATCTTCGGTTTGACGCCCTGGTGCTCCTTGGACTGGTCACGGATGCGAAGTCACATCGGGAGGTGTATGTCCGGTCCCTCTCGGACCCGGATCCGCGAATCCGCGCCCTTGCCCTGCGAGAACTGGCTGAATTCGGTAAAGACGCGCTTTCAGGGCTGAAGGGGATGATCGAGAGGATGCTTTCTGACCCCGAAATGGGGGTTAAACGGGCAGCCATGGAGGTCCTGAAAAGGCTTTAGGGGTTCACGGGTTAAAAGGTACAAAGGTCCATTGTTGGCTTTTTTCGTCCCCTGGTCCCTCTTGCCCCTAACCCCAAAGCAAAACGCTCAACGCTCAAAGGATAGTTCAATCCGCTTTCACCTTTCACCTTTCACCTTCGAGCTAAGGGACGAGACTGGGTTGCGGGCACGTCCCGCCATAGGTCAGATAGGGGGCGCAATGGTCACCAGGACGCGCAGATCGCTCCTGGCCCGAATCCCGTGGGGTTCATTGATGTCCGAGATCAGGATATCGCCGGGATGTGCAGGAATGATGGCGCCCTCTTTTCCCAGAAACTCGCCTTCCCCCTCAAGCACAGCGATGCTCACCTGGCCCTCGATCTCATGAGAATGAATGGGAAGCTCCTGACCGGCCCTGAAATTGAAGTTCAGGATCTTGAAGTAGGGGGAATCATGGACCAGCAACCGGCTCATGTGGAGATCATTGAAATCGTTCTCCTTGAAAAGCTCAACCTTTTTCATCAGCTTCTGCTCCTCTCAACAAATGATTGACTTCACTTCTTCCGTCTCAATGCCGCTTTTCTTCTCAGCCTCAGGGAATTGCTCACCACCGAGACCGAACTCATGGCCATGGCGGCCGCTGCAAAGACAGGGTTCAGCAGGATCCCGAAAAAGGGATATAAGATTCCGGCAGCAATGGGGATCCCGAGACTGTTGTAGAAAAATGCCCAGAAGAGATTCTGTTTGATGACCTTCATGGTCATAAACGACAGCCTGAGGGCCTCGGGGACCGCTGTGAGGTCATCCCTCATGAGCGTGATATCGCTGGCCTCCATGGCTACGTCCGTGCCCGCGCCGATGGCGATGCCGATATTCGCGGCAGTCAGGGCCGGCGCATCGTTGATCCCGTCTCCCACCATGCCCACCACGTGCCCTTCTGCCTGCAATTCTTTGATCGCATCCACCTTGCCGGCCGGCAGGACCTCGGACAGTATCTGGTCCATGCCGAGGGGCTCGCCGATGGCCCTGGCGCTCCTTTCGTTATCCCCGGTAATCAGGACGGTCCGCAGTCCCATGGCCTTGAGGCTGGCGATGGCCTCCGCTGCAGACTCCTTGGGCGGGTCCAGAAACCCGATGAGACCCATGAGCCGGCCCGTCTCTGCCACAAATACACAGGTCTTGCCCTCCCCGGCAAGCCGATCGGCCGCCTGCCCAAGGTTCTCCACAGGGATCCCCTCAGTTTCCATCAGCCGGCGATTGCCCAGAATGCATATCTTTCCATCCATCACGCCCCGTGCCCCGAGCCCAGACAGGGCCTCAAAGCCTGCGACTTCCCGGGGTGCAATATTGCGCTCCCGGGCCTTTGCAGCCACCGCCTGGGCCAAAGGATGTTCAGACACCGATTCAATGGAAACCGCGACACGGAGGACCTCCTCTTCTGTGCGATCTTCGGCGCATACGATATCCGTGACCTCGGGCGCCCCCTGCGTCAGGGTGCCGGTCTTGTCAAAGGCGATGGCGGTCAGTTTGTAGGCGTTTTCCAGGCTTTCGCCGCCCTTGATGAGGATCCCGTTTTCGGCCCCGATGCCGGTCCCCACCATGACGGCCGTGGGCGTGGCCAGGCCCATGGCGCAGGGACAGGCGATGATCAGGACGGATATGAAATTGAGGAGGGCCCGGCTGAAGATAGGTTCCGGAACCAGAACATACCAAATCACAAAGGTGAGAATGGCAATCCCGAAAACCACCGGCACAAAGATGGACGCCACCTTGTCTGCGAGGCGCTGGATCGGGGCCTTGGAGCCCTGGGCCTCCTCTACCAGCCGAATAATCTGTGCCAGGGCGGTTTCCGCCCCCACGCGGGTGGCCTTAAAGGTAAAGCTGCCGCTCTTGTTGATGGTGGCGGCAAAGACCTCGCTCCCGGCCTCCTTGGCGACCGGGATGCTTTCCCCGGTCAGCATGGCCTCGTCAACGGCCGACGACCCGGATACCACCACGCCGTCGGTGGGGATCTTTTCACCCGGCCGCACCACAATCAGATCATCCCGAATGACCGTCTCGATCGGGATGTCCGATTCGATGCCGTCCCGAATGACGCGGGCCGTTCGGGGCTTGAGTCCCATGAGGTTCTTAATGGCGGAGCTGGTCTTTCCCTTGGCCGTTGCCTCTAAGAGTCTGCCCAGAAGGACCAGGGTAATGATCATGGCAGCGCCGTCGAAATAGACGTGAAGAGACACGCCGGCCTCGGCGAACAACTGCGGTGCAAAAGCGGCCAATGACGAATAGAGATAGGCCGACAGGGCCCCTACCGCCACCAGGGTGTTCATGTCCGTGGTCCTCTGCCGGGCCGCCTTGATCGCCCCAATGATAAACCGGCTCCCCACCCAGAAGACCACCGGCGTGGTGAGAACAAAGAGGCAAACCAGCATGATCTGCCTCGGGATGGGACGAAGGAAGGGGAACCACGACTGCATGGAGCCCATAAAGATAATGATGCTCAGGACCACGCCGGTCCAGAATCGGATCTTCAGCTCCCTGATTTCTCGAATCCGGACCGCCTCGAACGGATCATCGAGCCGCTCCTCAGATGCCCCCAGGAACGTGTATCCCGCATCCGATACCGCTTTCTGGACGGCATCCAGACCGGCCCAATCGGGCCTGTGAGTGACCGTGGCCTTTCCGGTAGCCAGGTTGACGGCGGCATCCGTAGTCCCCTCGATCGTTTCAAGGGTGGATTCCACGCGCCGGACACAGGCAGCGCACGTCATCCCCCCGATGGAAACCGTGGTCTTCTGAAGGGCGGGCCCACCTGAGGTGTCCAGGCCCACCACCTCGTAGCCCAGGTCCCTGACCTTTGCGGCCATCTGATCCATGCCTATTTCTGCCGGGTCATAATCCACCGTGGCCGTTTGCGTGGCAAAGTTGACAGCGGCCGATGACACGCCCTTCAGGCCTGCCAGCCCCTGCTCGACGCGCCGTACGCAGGCCGCGCACGACATCCCGGAGATGTGAAGATGGACCTTTTCAGACAACCTGATACCCCGCTTTTTGGATCACTTCTTTTACCGTGTTCATATCAACCGAGGCTGACGCATCAAATGTGGCCTCCCCCTTCTGAAGATCCACATGGACGTTCTTCACCCCGTCGATCCCGCTCAAGGCTTTTTGAACAGCCATGACACAATGGTTGCACGACATTCCCTTGATCTTGACAGTGGACATCACTTACCCCCCCTTCTTAAATGTTGCCGTTATTTGGTCAGCTTTCCTCTTTTCAGGACCTCCCCGCGCGTGCTGATCATCACCTGCTCCAACGGAATCCTTTTGCTTGCCGCATCCATGGCTCTCTTGAGAATCACCGGCAGGGCAGAGCAGCAGGGGACCTCCATCACCAGGGCGGTCACGCTCTTGATGTCGGCGGTCTTGAATATCTCCGTGAACTTCCGAATGTAGCCCTCCACATCGTCGAACTTGGGACACCCGACCATGACCACCTTTCCCTTCAGGAAATCCTGGTGAAAATTCGGGTAGGCCACGGGCACACAATCCGCCGCAACCAGCAGATCGGCTCCCTTCAGAAAGGGTGCGGTTGGTGGGACCAGGTTGATCTGCACCGGCCAATGACCCAGGGTGGATGCGGTTCTGAACTGCGGTTCTGCGCCTGAAGATGCCGGAGCCAAGATCTGGATCTGGGTGGAGGGGCATCCGCAGGCCATGGGAATCGGCTCCGGTTCAACTGGCTTTTCACTGAGGTACTGTTCCACCGCCTCCTCGTCAAAATCCTCTGCCTCGCGCTCCACAATCCTGAGCGCCCCAGTCGGGCACTCCCCCATGCAGGCCCCTAAACCGTCGCAATATTTTTCCGCCACGAGACTGGCCTTTCCGTCCACTACTTGGATGGCCCCCTCGGCGCAGGACGGGACACACTGACCGCACCCGTCGCAGAGTTCATCATCGATTTCGATTATCTTTCGCATCGCCTTCATAAAATGATCCTTTCCCCATGCTGTCTGACGCGGATGAACGCAGATTTTCAGGATGCATGAGATCTGCGCTTATCTGAGGCAATCTGCGTCCTATTCCAAGAGCCTTTTCCCTGCAAGGTTACGCCCGCTCTGAGTCAGAAACGACGTCTCTATAATGCGGGCCAGTTCGTCTTTATCGTCCGGATGTTCCTTTTGTTTTTCCTCCAGCCCTGCAATCATATTGGCATCATGGAGGGCCTTCAGGTTGATCGCATCATTTTCCACCGGCTCATGACGCCGGGCGATCACATCGCATACCTCATCCACCAACGTCTCCTTGGCCCCGAGTCGCGTCAGGATCTCCCGAGCCACGGCCGTTGCTTCTTTGTTCTCTGATCCGGGCCCCAGGTCCTGAAGATAGGCCGCGCACAGGATGACCGCGAGATTGCCCCCTTCTTCCCGGCCGATCTGCTCGGCGCATCGGGCCACCCGAATAGCGTGTCCGACCCGCTTGAAGTCATGCCTCAGATAGCGTTTTACCTCAATGGCGACCCGGTCTTTGAGCAGGTTTTCTTTCTGGGCGAGGAGTTCGGGGGGAAGATTCCCGATGCACTGCTCTGCATATGGACAGTAGGAGGCGCACCCGAAATCAAGGTCTGGATTGAGGAAACGGTGGCCGCATTTCGAGCACTTCCGGGTCGGGTCATCCTTGAAAAACTCCACCTCATTCCCGCACTTGGGGCACTTTACCTCAAAAACCGCCCCTGGTTTCCAGTACTGGCTGTCCTGTCCTGGGCATTTCATGTCGCTTCTCCCCGTGTGAAACTTCAGGTTCAGAGGTTCAAGGGTTCAGGGTTCAAAGGTTCAGAGGTTCAAAGGTTCAGAGGTTCAAGGGTTCAGAGGTTCGCGTTGCCCGTTACTGGTTGCCGGTTCTCAACTTTAGTCACTTTAGTCACTTTAGTCACTTGCAATGGTTTCTGCCTGATCTGACCAGTCTGCTTGCCGGCCAGAGGCCCTGCTCATGTGGGAACCTGAAACTGGGGAAGGTGTATCCCCAATTCCAAGTTCCACATCCATGTAAAACGCCTAAATTCCTAAATTCCTCAATCCGCATTCCTATCTTCCGGCCATCATGGCTTCGATGTCGGCCTCGGGCTCGGTGACGGGTTTGATATTGAACTTCTCAACCAACACATTGAGGACCGCTGGTGAGACAAATCCCGGAAGCGTGGGTCCGAGGCGGATCCCCTTGACACCCAGGTATAGAAGGGCCAACAGGACCGCGACCGCCTTCTGTTCATACCACCCGATATCAAAGGAGATTGGAAGCTCATTAATATCATTGAGACCAAAGACCTCTTTTAGTTTCAGGGCAATGACGGCCAGGGAATAGCAGTCGTTGCACTGGCCCGCGTCAAGGATCCGTGGAATGCCGCCGATATCCCCAAGGTCCAGCTTGTTGTACCGGTATTTGGCGCACCCTGCAGTGAGAATGACCGTGTCTTTCGGCAGTTTCTGGGCCACCTCGGTGAAATAGGTTCTCGTCTTGTGCCTGCCGTCGCACCCGGCCATGACAATAAAGCGCCGAATGGCCCCTGATTTGACGGCGTCTACCACCTTGTCCGCCAGTGCCAGGACCTGGTTGCGGGCAAAGCCCCCCACGATCTTCCCCGTCTCGATTTGCGTGGGCGGTTGGCAGGTCTTGGCCAGCGCGATCATCTGGGAAAAATCCTTTGCGCCCCCGGCCGATCTGTCCGGAATATGGACGGCGCCCGGATACCCGGTCATTCCGGTGGTGAAGATCCGGTTCAAATAGGTGTTTTCCTTCTTGATCGGGATAATGCAGTTGGTGGTCATGAGGATCGGCCCGTTGAAGGACTCGAATTCCTGGTTCTGGCGCCACCACGATCCCCCGTAATTGCCAGCGAAATGGGGATACTTCTTAAACGCCGGATAATAATTGGCCGGGAGCATCTCGCCGTGGGTATAGACATCCACGCCGGTCCCTTCGGTCTGCTTCAGTAGCTCCTCCATATCCTTGAGATCATGGCCGCTAATGAGGATCCCCGGATTGCTGCGGACCCCGATATTTACTTCTGTGATCTCAGGATGTCCGTAGGTGCTGGTATTGGCCTCATCCAGCAGGGCCATGGTATTCACGGCCGTCTCCCCGCATTTCATGACCATACCCACCATCTCATCCACGGAGAGATCCTTCGTGGTCGAGGCCAGTGCCTCCATCATGAACCGGTAGATGTCATCCTTTTCAAATCCCAGTATCGCCGCATGATCGGCGTAGGCGGCCACCCCCTTCAGGCCGATGGTCAACATCTCCCTGAGGGAACGGACATCCTGATTTTCGGTGGCGAGAATGCCGATGGTTTTGGCCTTCTCTTTGAACGCTGCCGCATCGTCGGAGAACCAGACGGCCGCGTCATGCAGGTTGCCTGAAAACGCTGTCCCGTTTTTCTCTTTGTAGGCGGCCAGAAATCTGTCTTTGACCTCCTCCCTCACCTTTAAGGCCTTTTTGATGAGCGCGATGAATCTCTCGTCATCCCAGTTCACATTC